>Ga0180222_1002394_pt1 | contig 15158 bp, 10 predicted proteins | sample eDN5th37CKraftOP_FD_151336 | JGI IMG/M metagenome (GOLD analysis project Ga0180222, IMG submission 151336) | Enriched Organic Plus compost microbial communities from Emeryville, California, USA - eDNA 5th pass 37_C Kraft OP (version 2) (version 2) ... | reverse complement strand
GGCGTAGCTCCCGCGCTGACCTGGAGGCCGGATGCGGACACCAGGCTGACGATCCTCAGCTACTACCAGCGCGATCCGAAGGGCGGGTATTTCAATTCGCTCTACCCGCAGTCGCTGGCGCCTGCGCAATACAGGCCGTATTTGAACTCGAAGCTCAATGTCGGCGATCCTGGTTTCGACAGCTTCGAACGCGAACAGTACGGCATCGGTTATCAGTTCGATCGTCGCCTCAACAGCGTCGTCAGCGTCAAATCCAGCCTCCGCTACTCCCACGTTGATCTCGATTTCCGATCGCTGCAGATGAACGCTCCGCTGTTGCCGACCGGCATCCTGCCGCGCTGGACTTTGCGGTCACTGGAAGACGTCGGCGGATTGTCGACCGACAACCGCGTGCAGTTCGACGTCGCGACCGGTCCGTTACAGCATCGAATTCTGACCGGAGTCGACTATCAGAACTCCAGCAGCAGCTGGCTTTATCAGCTTGGCCCGGCCACTTCGCTCAATGTCGTCAATCCCGTCTACTATCAGCCGGCCGGGCCGCTCGCCCCTTTGATCAACAATGGGCATCGCCTGACGCAGACCGGGCTCTACGCCCAGGATCAGATCAGTCTCGGCGGGTGGCGGGGCGAGCCTCGGCGTTCGCCACGACTGGACCGATCAGAGCACCGACAATCGTCTTGCCGGTTCAAACAGCAGCCAATCTGCGGACAAGACGACCTATCGCGCCGGGCTGCTCTATCTTTTCGACAACGGTATCGCGCCCTATGTGAGCTATTTGACATCGTTTGAGCCCGTGGTCGGTGTCGGTGCGGATGGCTTGCCCTTCGTGCCGACCACGGCGGAGCAATACGAGGCCGGAATCAAGTATCAGCCGTCCTCTGTGTCGATCCTTCTGACCGCATCGGCCTTCGAAATTCGCCAGCAGAACGTCCTGACGCCATCGTCGGTGCCCGGATTCAATGTCCAGCAGAGCGAGATCCGTTCCCACGGCCTTGACGAGGTCGATACGCCTGCGAACAAAGCATTCCAGGCGCGATGGAAAGCAAAATTCCCATCGGACAAGTTCATCGGCACGCTGGCGCCGGCGGACTATCAGAGCATGATGCTGTGGACTGCCGCCGTGAAGGCGGCAAATTCCACCGATCGCGATCCCATGCTGAAAGCACTGGCCTCGGGTGTAGCGATCGAAGGGCCGAGCGGCAAGGTGCAGCTCGACCCGAAAACCAATCACTGTCTGCTGAACATGTCGCTGATGAAAGCGCTGGTCGGTTTGCTGCCTGTGACGCAGGGACGAATCGCCATCACCGGAGAAGACGTGACGACCCAGCCCGTACATCAGCGTGTTCGCCGGCGTGTCGGCTATGTGCCGCAGGGGCGGCAGATCTTCGGCAAGCTCACCGTACGGGAAAATCTCCAGCTTGCGGCGCGGGTGGCGAGGCATTCGCCTGAGACGGCCGTGGCGGAGGCGGTGCGCGACTTTCCCATTCTCGGCGAATTGCTCGACCGGAAGGGGGGCGCCCTCAGTGGCGGCCAACAGCAGGTGCTGGCGCTGGCCCGCGCATTATGCGGCCGGCCGGCCCTGCTGTTGCTGGACGAGCCGACCGAGGGAATTCAGCCCTCGATCGTCGAGGAGATGGAAGGCCAGCTTCTGAATCTCGCCGCCAAGGGCCTCGGCATTGTCGTGGTCGAGCAGGATCTCGACTTCATCGCCGCAATTGCCACGCGAGTTCTGATCCTGCAGAAGGGGCAGATCGTTCGGGAGATGGCGACATCGGCTTTGTCGGATCCCGCGATCATCGACGAATTCATGGGCATCACGCCGTAACAGTCATGTTGCCGGCTCGACGTGGCCCGGCTTGTCAGGTTGTTGCAGCCGCGGCGGCTGCCTCGATCTGGTTGCGGATCCAGCGGTGACCCGGATCGCGCTGATAGCGCTGATGCCACACCATATACATCGGCAGTTCTGCGGCGGCGCGCGCCCGACCCGTGAGGGGAATGGGACTGTGAGCGAACTCCCGCATCAGGCCGCGTGCCAGCAGCGAAGGCATGCTGGCCAAGAGGTTCGACCCGCGCAGAAAGGCGGGAACACCGCTGAAGTTCGGCACCGATATGCTGATGTCGCGCTGCTGTCCCAGCGCCGCGAGCCTGCGATCGAAATCCAGCCGCTCGTTGTCAGTATAGACCACGGTGATATGGCGGGACGATTGATAGTCGCTGCGGGTGACCGGCGCCGGACGGGTCCTCGCGTCGTAGTAGCAGACGTATTTATCACGCAGCAGCCGCTTCTGGACAATATCTGTTCCTTCCGGAGGCAGCGGCGTGATCATGAGATCGCAGCGGTTCTCCCGCAGCATGGTCGGAGAGGGCGATTGTGAGGGAATCACTCGCAAGGTGAAGCTTTTCACGAGAGAAGCAACCTGCCGATAGAAGCGCGGGAGAAGAAGGTCGCGCTGGAAGTCATTCGCGGCGATGGCCAGGGACAGGTCTGCTGTGGCCGGCTCGAACGTCGCGCCGCCGGCAAACATCCGCATGTCGTCGATCAGCGCGCGGGCCTGCGGCGCCAGGGCCCGCGCATGTGCAGTGGCGATGATGCCGCGTCCCGATTTCACGAACAGGGGATCGCCGGTGATCCTGCGCAGCTTCTTCAGGCTGTGGCTCACGGCCGACTGCGTCAGGCCCAGACGGGTCGCTGCCATGGTGACGGAGCCTTCTTCCAGCACGGTCAGAAACAGCGCAAGGGCGTGGCCGTCGAGACCCAAATGATCGATTTTGTTCATGGAATTGATTATAATCGGTTAGTTTATTTTGGGAATGGTTCTGCAGCAGGATGGGTGCGAAGCTGCGCCGTGAGGGCGGCGAAGGAGGCTACGCCATGACTGCTCAGGGTTTTCCGGGCGACGCCGGGTATGGGGCTGTTCGGCCCAATCGGCACGAGCCGTTGCAACCGCCGCTCAATAGCGGTGGCTATTTTCAACGCGACTACAGCATCCATCCGCCGGCTTATGCGCCGGGCTATAAGTCGTCAGTGTTGCGCTCGCCGCGCCATGCGCTGCTCTCCATCGAGAATTCCATCTCCGATATCACCGGGCCGGTATTCGGGCACAACGATATCGGACCGCTCGACAATGATCTGATCCGCAACTACGCCAAGGACGGCGACCCGATCGGCGAGCGCATTGTCGTGCATGGCCGGGCGGTCGATGAGACCGGGCGCGGCGTTCCGCACACCCTGGTCGAGTTCTGGCAGGCCAATGCCGGCGGTCGCTACCGACACAAGAAGGACACTTATCTCGCCCCGATCGATCCCAATTTCGGCGGCTGCGGCCGCACGTTGACCGATGCGGACGGGTACTACTATTTCCGCACGGTGAAGCCGGGGCCTTATCCCTGGCGCAACTTCGTCAATAGCTGGCGGCCCGCGCATATTCATTTCTCGATCTTCGGTGGGGGCTTTGCCCAGCGGCTGATCACGCAGATGTATTTTGAAGGCGATCCGCTGATTCCGGTGTGTCCGATTCTCGGTGCCGTGCCGGATCCCGACGCGTTGAGCCGTCTCGTCGCGCCGCTCGACCTCAATGCATCGACTCCGTTCGATTCGCTGACCTATCGTTTCGACATCGTGCTGCGCGGCCGACGCTCGACCTATTTTGAAAATCGGCCCGAAGGAAACTGAGCCATGGTGCAGCCGCTCGCCTATCTCAAGGAAACCGCGTCGCAAACCGCAGGCCCCTATGTGCATATCGGGCTGATCCCTGCGATGGCCGGCTTCGATATCTTCGAGAACAACTTTTCCAACATCCTGATCGGCCCGAAGACCAAGGGCGAACGCATCATCCTTGAAGGCCGTGTCATCGACGGCGGAGGCGTGCCGCTGCGCGATGTATTGCTTGAGATCTGGCAGGCCAATGCAGCCGGCCGCTACAATCATCCTGCGGACACCTCATGCGGCGAACTCGACCCGGATTTCAGGGGCTGGGGCCGCGCGGGATCGGATTTCGACAGCGGATTGATCACATTCGAAACCATCAAGCCGGGCGCAATCATCGATAAAGCCGGCCAGGCCAGCGCTCCGCATATCAATGTCTGGATCGTCGCGCGCGGCATCAATATCGGGCTGAATACGCGGATTTACTTTGCCGACGAGGCCGCCGCCAATGCGGCTGATCCGGTGCTGAATCTGATCGACAATCCCGTGCGCCGCCAATCGCTGATTGCCGCGCGCAGCGAGCGTGCGGGCCGGACCGTCTATTCGTTCACGATCCATCTGCAGGGTGACAGCGAAACGGTTTTCTTCGATGTTTGACCGTTTGCGCCAGGGTTGCGCTGGACGTGAGAGGGGTGAGCACGGCATCGAGCAACACGGCTCGAGCTGTCAGGCCCGTCGGCAAATCCGTTTCTTCATATGCGAAGCGCCGTCAATGCGATTGGGAATACACGCCCCATTGCCAGTTGCGCACTTCGGGCATGTCCTCTCCGTACTCGCGAACATAGGCGTGATGATCGGTCAGCTTCTCCTTCAGAAGCGAGATGAGGTGCGGCACCCTGTCCCTCAAGCCAGGGACACGATCGATCGCGGCAAGAGCGAGATGGAAACGATCAAGTTCGTTCATCACGGTCATGTCGAACGGTGTCGTGGTCGTTCCCTCGTCGATGAAGCCGCGCACATGAATGTTGTCATGGTTGGTGCGCTTATAGGTGAGCCGGTGGATCAGATACGGATAGCCGTGATAAGCGAAGATGACCGGTCTTTCCGTGGTAAAGATCGCATCGAAGGCGTCATCGGTCAGGCCGTGCGGATGCTGCTCTTTGGATTGCAGCGCGAGCAGATCGACGATGTTGACGGTGCGAATTCTCAGCTCGGGAATATGCTGCCGCAAAAGATCGACGGCCGCGAGCACCTCCATGGTCGGCACGTCGCCGGCACAAGCCATGACGACGTCTGGAGAGACGGCTCCCTTCTCATTGCTCGCCCAGTCCCAAATGCCGATGCCGGCCTCGCAGTGCTTGATCGCTTCGTCCATGGTCAGCCACTGTGGTTCCGGCTGTTTCCCCGCAACGATGACATTGATGCGATCAAAGGTCTTCAGACAGTGATCCGCGACCCAGAGCAACGTATTCGCATCCGGCGGCAGATAAATGCGCACGACATCGGCTGTTTTGTTGGCAACGAGATCGACGAAGCCGGGATCCTGATGTGAAAAACCATTGTGATCCTGACGCCAGACATGGGAGGTCAGCAGGTAATTCAACGAGGAGATCGGTTTGCGCCATTCCAGCTCACGGCTGACCTTCAGCCACTTCGCATGCTGGTTGAACATGGAATCGACGATATGGATAAAGGCCTCGTAGCATGAAAATAAGCCGTGGCGGCCTGTGAGCAGGTAGCCTTCCAGCCAGCCCTGGCAGAGATGCTCGCTCAACACCTCCATGACGCGGCCATCGCGCGCAAGCTGGACATCGTAATCTTCGATACTCTCCATCCAGATCCGGCTCGTCGCTTCGAATACCGCGCCGAGACGGTTCGACTCAGTTTCGTCGGGTCCAAAAATCCGGAAATTGGCCGCAGCAGCGTTGAGCTTCAGCGTATCGCGCAGATAGCGGCCGAGTATCTCGGTCGATTGCACGAAACGGCTGCCGCGCGTGGCAACCTCGACCTCGTAAGAACGAATGTCCGGTCCGGCGAGCTCTTTGCGCAAAAGGCCGCCGTTGGCGTGGGGGTTTGCTCCCATCCGCCGCTTACCGGAGGGTGCAAGCGCACGCAGCTCGGCCTTCAGCCGGCCGTTGGCATCGAAGAGATCGTCCGGATCATAACTGCGCATCCAATCCTCAAGGATCTTGCGATGGCTTGCGTCCTCGCGGCAGTTGGCGACCGGAACCTGATGCGCGCGCCAAAAACCCTCAACCTTCTTGCCATCGACCTCCTTGGGGCCCGTCCATCCCTTCGGACTGCGAAGAATGAGCATCGGCCAACGCGGCATTTCGGCATTCGATGCCCGAAGGCGAGCTTCATCCTGAATCAGGCGAATGCGGTCAAGCATCTGATCGAGGGTTGCCGCCATCGCTTGATGCATCGATCGCGGCTCGCGCCCCTCGACAAAGAAGGGGTCGTATCCGTAGCCCGAGAACAGGCTGCGAAGATCATCGTCGCTCGCGCGGCCGAGAATGGTCGGGTTCGCGATCTTGTACCCGTTCAGATGCAGGATCGGCAGAACGGCGCCATCCCGCGCCGGATTGAGGAATTTGTTGGAGTGCCAGCTCGCCGCAAGCGGCCCGGTTTCGGCCTCGCCGTCGCCGATGACGCAAGCGACGATCAGATCCGGATTGTCGAAGGCTGCACCATAGGCATGGACGAGAGCGTATCCGAGCTCTCCTCCTTCGTGGATCGATCCAGGCGTCTCCGGCGCGGCGTGGCTTGGAATTCCGCCGGGAAAGGAAAACTGCCTGAACAGTTTCCGGATGCCGTCGGTCGTTTCCGGGATGGCCGGATAGATTTCGCTGTAAGTGCCTTCGAGATACGTATTCGCCACCATCCCCGGACCGCCATGGCCGGGACCGCAAATGTATATCATATCGAGGTCACGGATCTTAATCGTCCGATTGAGATGCGCATAAATGAAATTCAGCCCCGGCGTGGTTCCCCAGTGGCCGAGCAGGCGCGGCTTTATATGTTCGGGTCGAAGCGGCTCGGCAAGCAATGGATTGTCGAGCAGATAAATCTGGCCGACCGAAAGATAGTTCGCAGCCTTCCAATAGCGATCGATGAGAGCGACCTCGCTCTCGGTGAGAGGCGTGTGGCGCGTGTCGCTCAATGTTCGGCTCCTCCTGAGCGGATCGTGAAGCGGAAGAGTTGACGCTGGCCGGTATCGTCAGGGCCTGCCGATGCGTGCGCGTCATACCGCCCTTGACGGCATTGCTCTATCGTGTCGTCCGGCCGTCACAATCAGGCATGGTTCAACGCCGCGGCAATCCTGTCCTTGAGAGCCAGCCGCTTCCTGCGTAGCAAAGCTTCCGTCTCTTCGCTCACCGGCTCGATCCTGGTTTCGGCGCGATGAATCTGGTCATTGACCTCATCATATTCTTCCAGAATCCGCGCGAACTCCGGACTGCTGGCCTTCAGGGCGTGGATGGCATCCATCTGGTTGGGAAATTCGTCATGGAGCGTGTGAGGGGTATTGGACATTTCCGGTCTCCTCTGTGTTCTCGGGTCCGCACGGATTGTAAGCGACGCACAGGACGCACTCGGAAGAATCCGGGGCGTCTTGCATGAGCCACCATAGCCCGACGCTCTGACGTTTTCGAGCGAAGCGGGAACCGGTTCGCGTGAAGACAATGCGTCAGTATAACAACCCGGAGTCTTTCTCGGTTTACCTGAAATTGTGAAAGACTTTAGGCAAGCGATATGACGCTATTAAGGCTGCTAAAGCGGGATCGGTTCAGGCTGAATCGAAAGCCGTCACCCTGAGGCGCTCTTGCGCAGCAAGGGCCTCGCAGGAGATGGGCAACAAACCATTCTCACGGCCGCCTTGTCAGCAGCTATCCGTTGCTGGCGCGGTTTAGAATAGCAAAGCTTTCACGGGCAATGATCGCTTCCTCATCGGTCGGGATCACGAATACCCATACGCGGCTTGCGGCCGCGCTGATCACCTTCGCATTCTCGCCATTCGCCGCCTGGTCGAGTTCAATGCCCAGCCACTCAAGGCGCCGACATATCCCAGCACGGATTTCGGGTTGATTTTCGCCGATACCCGCGGAAAAGATCAGACCATCGAGGCCGCCGATCGTCGTCGCCAGCCGCGCAATTTCACCTGCGGTCCGCAAAGTGAACACGTCCAAGGCTTCGCGTGCCTCCGGCGCCTTGCTTACGAGCAGTTCTCGACTGTCGGCGCTGATGCCGGAGACACCGAGCAAGCCGGACCGATGGTAGACCATATCCTCGACTTTTCCAATCGCGCCATCTCCCTCTTTAAGGAGATGCAGAAGAACGCCCGGATCCAGCGCGCCACAGCGTGTCGCCATCGGAATGCCGTCCAATGTGGAAAAGCTCATACTTGTGTCACGGCTGACGCCGTTGTCGAGCCCGCAAATGCTGGCGCCGCTACCCAGATGAGCGGCCACGATCTTCCCGCTCGCACAGGCCGGTGCCAGTCGAGTCAACGCCTCGGCGAGGTATTGATATGAAAGGCCGTGGAAGCCATACCGCTTGATGCCTTGATCATAAAGCGCGCGCGGAATCGCGAAGTGCCGCACGACCGGACTGATGGTGCGGTGAAAGGCCGTATCGAAGGACGCGGTCTGAAGAAGTTCGGGACGGACATTGCGGATGGCACGAATGAAGCGGAGACTTTGCGGCTGATGCAGCGGTGCGAGCGGCATCAGCGCATCGATCTGGTGAATCACGTCGTCATCGAGCTTCACCGGTCCGCTAAAGCGATCGCCGCCATGCACGACACGATGTCCGACCGCCATGACTTCGCCGATCGTCGCATGCTTCCCGAGAGCGGCAAACATCTCAGCCATGATCCCGGTCAGATCCTCGCGTGACCTGGCGTGGAGCGGGATCTCGGAGGAGCCACGATCGTCTTTCAGTTTGAAAGTGAGGGGATCGTGCCGGAAATCGATGATGCCGCGGCCGGTGGCGACGGGACCGTCGTCATCGAGCGCGAACAGGCCGATCTTCGCCGTCGACGATCCGGGATTAAACGTGAGCAGGGTTTTCATGGTCATGACCGCAGACCTTCATCGAACCAGGTGTCGCGACAATCCTGGCGAGCGCGGCTTGAGTAATCCTCGCAACCGGCGGATCACTCTGCCGGTATCGCGGATCGGCGAACGAAGGATGTCAGCAGTGAAGATATTCCAACGTCGGCCTGGCGACGTCCACGACTGGGCGACCGGCATCCGCACGCCGGTTGAAAGGATGATGTCGGAGGTCTTGTTCGAGGGGAACCGGTGGTAGCGGGGGAGGGACTCGAACCCCCGACCCCAGGATTATGATTCCCGTGCTCTAACCAGCTGAGCTACCCCGCCATGCCCCAGCCGGCGCCAAACGCCGGTCCGAGTGCGGCGCATATAAGAAGTCGGCCAAGGCGCTGTCAAGCAATGGATGGCGCCGGACGGCATCGGGCCGTGGGCCAGCACGAGCGCGGAATGCCGGGGGACCGGATGGCGCCGCGGCAGCCGCCGATATAGCGCGGGGCGAGGCGATTTCAACAGTCGATACAGGTGCTTGCGCCGATATTCCGGCGGCCCGGCGTTGGTCGCGGGCGGCTGGGCGCGTCGATGCGGCGGGACAGCCCGCAGGGCGGCCCATCGCAGATGGGACAGCTTGGGTCGGCCGATGGTTGAACCCCCGGCCGCGGTGTCATGACCCATAGCCCGTGCGTGGGGCCGCCTTATGGTTAACCAATCGCTAACGCGATCGCGCATTTCCGGGGCAAGTAAGCCTAACGCCCGATTAGGAAACGGTTCAACTTCACTTCTATCCGCAGAGGCTCTAACTACCGATGGGCGCAGGCAATGAGGCGATCATGAGTGCAAGGCTGACCAATTCCGATTCCGCCGCGGGTGCCCCGGAGGGGCAAGCCGCGCCTCGGAGCTCCGCGCAGATCATTCCGCTGCTTCCGATCGCGAGCAGGCCGCGGCGGATCAGCGTGTTCGGCCTTGGCTATGTCGGCGCGGTGTCCGCGGCGTGTTTTTCGCGGATCGGCCACAGCGTGATCGGTCTCGACGTCAATCCGACCAAGCGGCAGTGCTTTCGCGATGGCAAGCCGCCGGTGGTCGAGCCGCAGCTCGAGCAGCTGATGCAGGACAGCGTGCAGGCCTCGCGTCTGACCGCGACCGATGACACCGATCAGGCGATTCAGGACACCGACGTCTCCATCGTCTGCGTCGGCACGCCGAGCAGCGAGAACGGCAGCATCAATATCGACAACGTCAGCCATGTCATGGGCGAGATCGGACGTGCGCTGCGCAAGAAGACCGGCGATCATCTGGTCATCGTCCGCTCCACCATGATTCCCGGCTCGATGCGCAAGGTCATGATCCCTGTCCTGGAGCAGGAGTCCGGCCGGCGCTGCGGCGAAGGTCTCTCCGTCGTCTACAATCCGGAATTTCTCCGTGAGAGCACGGCGGTGTCCGACTTCTTCTCTCCGCCGAAGACGGTGATCGGAGCGGATTCGCCCGAGGCCGCGCAGCAGGTGGCCGACCTCTATGACGGCATCGGCGGGCCGCTGTTCACGGTCAGCTTCGAAGCCAGCGAGATGATCAAATATGCCGATAACACCTGGCATGCGCTGAAGGTGTGTTTCGGCAACGAGATTGGAAACATCTGCCAGGCGCTCAACCTCGACAGCCACGAACTGATGAAGGTGTTCTGCGCCGATACCAAGCTCAACATCTCGCCTTATTACTTGAAGCCGGGCTTCGCCTTCGGCGGCTCCTGCCTGCCCAAGGATACCCGCGCGCTGACCTATCTCGCCCGGCAGCTCGATATCGAGACGCCGATCCTTTCCAACATCCTGCCGAGCAACCGTACCCAGATTGAGCGGGCGATCGCCAAGGTGGTCAGTTTCGGCCATCGTGACGTTGCCGTGCTCGGCTTCAGCTTCAAGTCGGGCACCGACGACCTGCGCGAGAGCCCGCAGGTCGAGCTGATCGAGCGGCTGCTCGGCAAGGGCTTCAACCTCAAGCTCTACGACCCCAGCGTCAATCTGTCGGCGCTGACCGGCATGAACCGGCAGTACATCGAGCGGGTGATCCCTCACATCCACTCGCTGATGGCGACGTCGCTGCGCAAGACCGTGGCTGGAGCCGATGTGGTGATCATCGGCAATGCGACGCCGGAATTCCGCGACATCGAACCCATATTGTGTGAAGATCAGATCGTGCTGGATTTGGTCCGGCTGTGGAAGACGCCGCAGATGAGGGCACGTTATGTCGGCATCAACTGGTGATCAGCCCCTGACGCGGAACGGACGTCCGCTGCGGGTTCTGATCATCGTCGAAAATCTCGCGGTGCCTTTCGACCGGAGGGTATGGTCTGAGGCGAAGACGCTGGCGAGAGCGGGCTGCGTGGTGACGATAATCTGTCCTGAGGGTTTCGATGCGCCGCGCGGCTATCACCTGATTGACGGCATTCACGTCTATCGCCATCGCATGCCGTTCGAGGCGAAGGGCGCGCTCGGCTATCCGCTCGAATACGGCTGGGCGCTGGCCTGCGAGTTTTTGCTGGCGTGCAAGGCGCTGTTCCGTCACGGCTTCGACGTCATCCATGCGTGCAACCCGCCGGATACGATTTTCCTGGTCGGCGGCTTCTTCAAGCTGTTCGGCAAGATGTTCGTGTTCGATCATCATGACATCAATCCCGAACTGTACATCTCGAAATTCGGCCGCAAGGATGCGTTCTACCGGCTGCTGGTGCTGCTCGAGCGGCTGACCTTCCGCTGCGCCGATATCTCGCTCGCGACCAACGAATCCTATCGGAGCATCGCCATCGAGCGGGGCGGCATGCCGGCCAACGATGTATTCGTCGTCCGTTCCGGTCCCGATCTCGCGCGCATCCAGCGTCTGCCGCCCAATCCTGCGCTCCGCAAGGGGCGGCGTTATCTGGTCGGCTATGTCGGCGTCATCGGTGCGCAGGAAGGCATCGACCTGCTGCTCGCCGCGATCAAGGCCATCGTGGAGGAGCACGGCCGCACTGACATTCATTTCGGGATCGTCGGAGGCGGGCCCGCGCTGGCGGAGATGCGGGGGCTGGCGAAGGCGCTGGGCGTCGACGATTTCGTGACCTTCACCGGCCGCGCCAGCGACCACGATCTGTTCGAGATGCTCAATACCGCCGATGTCTGCGTCAATCCGGACAAGGCCGACGACATGAACGACAAGTCGACCATGAACAAGATCATGGAATACATGGCGCTCGGCAAACCGATCGTGCAGTTCGACCTGACGGAGGGGCGCGTCTCCGCCACCGATGCCTCGCTTTATGCGGCGCGCAATGATCCAAAGGATATGGCGGCCAAAATTCTGGAGCTGATCGACGATCCCGGGCGCCGCGCGACGATGGGCGCCTTCGGGCGGCGCCGGGTCGAGCAGGAGCTGGCCTGGGAGCATGAGGCGCCCAAGCTGCTTGCGGCTTATGCCGCTCTGCTGGAGGGGCGCCGGAGCAGCCGCGTACAGGAAACGGCCAGCACGGCCTTGCCACGCCAATCCTGATGGAGCGGACATGACTCTGTCTGCCGGGCGCATCGCGTGGTACGTCAATCGCCTGCGTGCGATGGACGCGCACGAGATCGCCCATCGGGTGATCGAGGCGGCGAAGCGGCGCGCCGCGAAGCATCGCTCCTATTCGTGGCAGTCCTTCGAGGCCCAGGGGCCGCTTCCCGCGCTGCCGGTCGATCCGCAGCGGCTGCGCGCGCTCGGTCCGGAGATTCTTGAGCGGTGGCGCGCCATCGCCCCGTCTCCGCAGCACGCGGGCGCTTATCACGCCCTCAACCAGACGTTTCCGATTTCGCTCGCACTGGATTGGCACCGCGATCCGGAAACCGGGCTGCGCTGGCCCGACGCCGACTACTGCTTCGATATCCCGTACCGGCATGACAAGACGCGTGGCGATATCAAGCTGGTCTGGGAGATCAACCGCCTGCAGTTTCTGCCGCCGCTCGCGGCCGGCGCGGTGCTGGATGGCGATGCGGCGCGGGCGGAGCTCGCGCTGGCGCTGATCGAGAGCTGGATCGATGCCAATCCGCCGTTCAAGGGCGTCAACTGGTCCTCGGGAATCGAACTTGCGCTGCGCATCGTGTCGATTCTGCTGGTGCTGGGCCTGATCGGGACCGACAAGGTCGATCAGCGCCGCGCGGCGAAGATCACCGCCTGCCTTGCCGCGCACGCATATTGGCTCGCGCGCTATCCGTCGCGGCATTCCTCCGCCAACAATCATCTGATTGCCGAAGCCGCCGGTCTTTATGTGCTGGGCACGCTGGCGCCTCACTTCGTCGCGGCGTCGATCACGGCCCATGCGCGTCAGACTCTGATCGACGAGGCGTTTCGCCAGATTCATGATGATGGCGTCGGCGCCGAGCAGTCGCCGACCTACACCGCTTTCACCTGCGAATGGTATTTGCTGGCCTTTGCCGTGGCGGAACGGGCCGGCGCGCCGTTTCCGGGAAAGGTGGTTGCGCGGATCGGCGACGCCGGTGAGCATCTGCGCTGGATCCTCGACGGGGAGGGCCATCATCCCCGCATCGGCGACGATGACGAGGGAAGGGTGATCGGGAGCGGCCGCGGGCATGAGCCGCATTATGTCGCCAGCATCGTCAACGCCGTCGCTGCGGCAACCGGCCGGCCCGGAATCGCGGTGGAGATGGTGTCGCCGCAGCTGCGCAATCTGCTGCTGGGCTGGCCCGATGCGGCCGGTCGCGCGCCGGCCGGCCGGCGCGTGTTCGAGAGCGGCGGCTACACCGTGCTGCGCCGCGCGCTGTCGGGCCATGCCTGCCTGATCGTCCTGGATCACGGTCCGCTCGGCTATCTCTCGATCGCCGCCCATGGCCATGCCGACGCGCTGGCGCTGATGCTGCATGTCGATGGCAAGCCGGTTCTGGTGGACGCCGGCACCTATCTCTACCACGCCGGCGGCGTGCATCGGGATCGCTTGCGCGGCACCGCGGCGCATAACACCCTTTGCCTGAACGGTGCGGATCAGAGCGAGATCGCCGGCGCCTTCAACTGGCGGCGCAAGGCCAATGCCAAGCTGCTGAAGGCCGACGCCACCGAGGGAACGGACTGGATCGTCGCCGAGCATGACGGCTATGTGCGCGATTTCGGCTTCGTCCATCGCCGGGCGATGAGTGTCGATGACGCCGGAATCACGCTGCAGGACAGCCTCGTCGCCGTCGAGGGCGGCGGCTCGCAGCCGCTTCACGGCATCGTTGCCGGCTTCCTGCTGCATCCGGAATGTGAGGCCCGCATCGCAGCGGGCGTCGTCCACGTCACGCGCGGCGGGCGGCCGGTGCTCGAACTGTCCGGCAGCGATAATCTCGAGGCCGTGCTGGCGGAGGCAGACTATTCGCCGGCGTTCGGCGTGCTGTTGCCCACTGTCCGCATCGCGTTCGAGGCCGTGGTCCCGTCGGAGCGCACCTTCAGCGTCCGGATCGCGGTGCCGCTCGACGCGCCGGTGCCGATCCGGCATGGCGGGGCGCATCCGCTCGGCGCGCCATCGACGAGCGAAGGGCGTGCATGATGGGACGCGCTCACGCTCTCCTCTATTTCAGCGCGAGCCTGGTGCCGCGCGTGACCATGTTCCTGCTGCTGCTGGTGCTGACGCGCCTGCTGCCGGTCGATGACTACGGGCTGTTCACGCTGGTGGTCACCACCGGCGAAATCCTCGATGCCGCCGCGAGCAACTGGATCCGGATCTTCATTCTGAGGAGCGAGGGCACGCGGCCGGCCTCGGAGTGGCGGCTCGGCCGCGCGCTGGTGCTGACGGCCGGCTCCTGCGCGGTGTCGTTGCTCGCGGCCGCCGGATTGTCGTTGATCCAGCCCAATCTGCCGGTGCAGTTCGCCATCGCCGTGCTGCTCTACGTGCTGGCTTTTGCGACGCTGCGGCTCGGCCTCACCTTGCTGCAGACCCAGCAGCAGCACGTCACCTATGCGGCGATCGAGATCGCGCGCGGGCTTCTCACCGTGATCGGCGCCGCGTCGGCCGTGGTTTTCGTCGGTCACGGCTTCTTCGAAGCGTCGCTGGGCGCCTCGCTGATGGTGCTGGGCCTCGCCGTGGTCGCCTGCGGGCTGGCGATGCGCCGGCTGCCGAGGCCGGCGCTGCCACCCGTCGGCTATCGCGCCGCCCTGATGTTCGGCATTCCGCTGGTCGCGGTGGCGGTGGCGACCCAGGTGGCGGGTTTGATCGACCGCTACATCCTCAACCATGCGCTCGGCCCCGCCAGCGTGGGCCTCTATGCGGCCGCCTATGCGCTGGCGCGCCAGCCGGTCGATCTGTTCAGCGGATCGCTCAATCCCTATCTGTTCCCGATGCTGGTGCGCAGCTATTCCGCCGGCGGCCCGCGCGCCGCGGGATATATCCAGGCCGGCAGCCTGATCGCGCTGTCGGTGCTGTGCGCCGCGGTCGCGGTGGGAATCTGCCTGCTCGCCGAACCGTTCGTGGA
>Ga0180222_1002392_pt1 | contig 15194 bp, 12 predicted proteins | sample eDN5th37CKraftOP_FD_151336 | JGI IMG/M metagenome (GOLD analysis project Ga0180222, IMG submission 151336) | Enriched Organic Plus compost microbial communities from Emeryville, California, USA - eDNA 5th pass 37_C Kraft OP (version 2) (version 2) ... | reverse complement strand
GCACGCTTGGCGGCGGCAAGTTGAACGGCGGCGATCGCCCGCCGAAAGCCTGACGCGCCGCGCGCCGGCTGACGGTCAATGCTACTGCCCGCGCTTGGCCTGGCTCGCGAACCGTCTTGCTTCTTCGGCCGCGCGGAACAGCGCCTTCGCCTTGTTGACGCATTCCTGCTGTTCGGAGTCCGGGTTTGAATCCGCGACGATGCCGGCGCCGGCCTGCACATACATCTTGCCGTCTTTCACCAGCGCGGTGCGCAGCACGATGCAGGTGTCCATCTCGCCGGCGGCGGAGAAATAGCCGACGCAGCCGGCATAGAGCCCGCGCTTTTCCTTCTCCAATTCGTCGATGATCTCCATCGCGCGCACCTTGGGCGCGCCCGACACGGTGCCGGCCGGAAAGCCGGCGGCGAGCGCATCGAGCGCGTCGCGGTTCTTCGCGAGCTTGCCCTCGACATTGGAGACGATGTGCATCACGTGGCTGTAGCGTTCGATGAAGAACTGGTCGGTGACCTTGACGGTGCCGATTTCCGCCACGCGGCCGACATCGTTGCGGCCGAGATCGAGCAGCATCAGATGCTCGGCGCGCTCCTTCGGATCGGCGAGCAGTTCTTCTTCGAGCGCCTTGTCCTCGTGCGGGCTCAGCCCGCGCGGCCGCGTGCCGGCGATCGGCCGGATGGTGACCGTGTCGCCCGCGACCTTGACCAGGATCTCCGGGCTCGAGCCGGCGACCGCGAAGCTGCCGAAATTGAGGAAATAGAGATAGGGCGAGGGATTGGTGCGTCTCAGCGCACGATAGAGCGAAAACGGCGGCAGCGTGAACGGCGCCTCGAAACGCTGCGCCAGCACGATCTGGAAGGCGTCGCCCGCCGCGATGTATTCCTTGGCGCGGCCGACCATGGCCCGGTATTCGGCCGGCGTGGTGTTCGACTGCGGCGGCACGTCGAGCGGGCCTTCGTCGTATTCGGCGAGCGACTTGTCGAGCGGCCGGTCGAGGCTTTCGACGACATCGGACAGACGTTCGATCGCGCGCGTCAGCGCGGCCTTGGCGTCGACGCCGGCTTCGGGGCGGACCGGCGTGACCACGGTCATGGCGTCCTTCACCGCATCGAACACGACGATGATCGTCGGCCGCACCATGACGGCGTCGGGAATCCCGATCGGGTCGGGATTGGGCGCCGGCAATTCCTCCATCAGCCGCACCATGTCGTAGCCGAGATAGCCGAACACGCCGGCGGCCATCGGCGGCAGTCCGTCGGGCAAAGCGATGCGGCTTTCATTGACCAGCGCGCGCAGGGACTGCAGCGGCGGCTCGGGGCAGGGCACGAAGGCGTCCGGCTTGGTGCGCGCCGAACGATTGATCTCGGCGGCGGCGCCGTTGCTGCGCCAGATCAGGTCGGGCTCGAGCCCGATGACGGAATAGCGGCCGCGCACCGCGCCGCCTTCCACCGACTCGAGCAGGAAGCTCATGGGTTTTGAGCCGCCCAGCTTGAGATAGGCCGAGACCGGCGTCTCCAGATCGGCGACCAGCGTGGTCCACACCACCTGCGGCTCGCCACGCGCGTATTTTTCGGCGAAGGCCTGTTCGGAGGGCTCGATCTGCATGGGCTGAATTCTAATCGTTTGATTTGTTTTCCGCGCGAGCCGCGAACTCATCGCGTTCCCTCCCCCCTTGTGGGGGAGGGTTAGGGAGGGGGGGAGGAGCAAAGGCACACATGTCGCAACTCACAATTACCCCCACCCCCGACCCCTCCCCACAAGGGGGAGGGGAGCACTCCGTCATTGCGGCGCGGTTGAAGAACCAAGCGCGGCAAACGCCTCACTGATTGCTGCCGCCAACCACCTGGTTGAGCGCGGCCTGGTTGATCTTGACGCCGAAGTCGTTCTCCAGCCGCGCGAGATATTCGGCCGTGATGTCGTCGGCATAGGAATTCTGCAACTGGGCGTCCATCGCCTTGGCCTGCGCCGACTTGGCGTCGAAGGTGGGAATGGTGACCTCGGTCACCTTGAACACGAACTGCTTCGTTTCGCTGTCGCCTTCGGCGGTGCCGGCGGCGCCCTTGGCGGTTTTGAACACGGCGTCGGTCAGCCTGGCCGACAGGTTGGCGGCGGACCGGCCGCGTTGCAGGTCGGCGGCCTTCTCGACCTTCAGGCCGTTGTCGGTCGCAAGCTGTTCGAGCGTGCTGCCGGCCTTGAGCTTGCCCAGGAGATCGGCGGCCTTGGCCTTGAGGCGTTTGGCGATCTCATCGTCGCGCCAGCGCGCGCTCACCTGGTCCTTCACCTCGTCGAGCGTGCGGTCGCGCGCCGGCGTGATGCCGTTGACGTCGAAATAGAGGTAGCCGCCGTCCGGCATTTGCAGTGCCTCGTTGTCGACGCCGACATCGCTGGTGAAGGCCGGGTTGATCACATTCGGGACCTGCGGCAGTCCGGCGACCGGCTTGCCGTCGGGACCGCGGCCGGAGCGGTCGACGGCGTCGATGACGACCGCCTTGAGGCCGAGCTTCTTGGCGGTTTCGGCCAGCGTGGAGCCGGCGGCACGTTCGTCCTCTACCTTGTCGCGCAGGGTGCCGACCTGACCGCGGGCGCGCGTTTCGGCGATCTCGCGTTTGATCGTCGGTGCCATCTCCTCGTAGGTCTTCTGCTGGCCGGGCTCGATCTTGGTGGCCAGCACCAGCACGGAACCGAAACGGCCCTTGATCGGTTCGCTGACCTGGTTGACCGGCAGCGCGAAGGCGGCGGCCGCGACGGCGGGGTCGATCACTTGCACTTTCGTCACCAGGCCGAGGTCGGTGTCGGAGGCCTTGAGCCCGCGCTCCTTGGCGATGTCGTCGAAGGTGGCTCCCTTGCCGATGCGCTCGCGCGCGGCCGCGGCGTCTTCCGGCTTCTGGAAAACGATCTGGCGCAGTTCGCGCTTTTCCGGCGTGCCGTATTTGTCCTTGTGCTGGTCGTAATAGGCCTTGGCGTCGGCGTCCGACACCTCGTCGGGCTTGGCGAGCTGGGCCGGCGAGAGCGCGAGCAGCGTGATCTTGCGGTATTCGGGCGCGCGGAACAGCACCTTGCGCTCGTCGAAATACTTGCTGAGCTGTTCCGGCGTCGGCGCCGGGATGTCGCCGGCCTGCGCGGGTCCGAGCGCGAGGAATTCGATGTCGCGCCGCTCGTTCTGGAACTGGTTGATCGCCTGCAGAATGGCCGAGGGCACCTTCAACTCGCCGCTCACCGTCTGCGCGATCTGCCGGCGCAGCATCACGTGCCGCTGCTCGGCGACGAAACGCGCTTCGGTGTAGCCGGCATTGCGGATGAGTTCCTCGAAGCGGTTACGGTCGAACTGGCCGTTGAGGCCCTTGAAGGCCGGGTCGCTGGTGATGCGGTTGGCGATTTCGGCGTCGGAGAGGCCGAGCCGCAATTTGCGCGCCTGCTCGTCGAGCGTGGTCTCGGCGATCATCTGGCCGAGGATCTGGCGGTCGAGCCCGAGCGCACGCGCCTGGTCGGGCGAGATCGGGCGGCCGGCCTGCCGGCTGAGCTGCTGCAGCCGGTCGTTGTAATATTGGCGGAACTGCTCGATCGTGATTTCGGAACTGCCGACATCGGCGACCGTATTCTGGCCGACGCCGCGGAAAATGTCGCCGATGCCCCAGATCGCGAAGCTGATGACCAGGAAGCCCATGATGACGGCCATCACGGCTTTGCCGAGCCAGGTCGAGGAGGCTTTGTGGATACCGCGGAGCATGCGCGCTTTTCTTCTTCGTCGGTTGCGGAAGATCGGTGACGGAATGGCCGCGTTCTTTTAAGCCGAGGGGCAACTGCCTGCAACTCAAGAAGGATCGGGCGGCGGCCGGCGTCACTCTGGCATTGTGGCAGCCGGTCTGCTAACCGCAACCTCAAAAGGGACGACAAGATGGCGGCTGGGACTGTGCGCCCGCTGGTCGCGGGCAATTGGAAAATGAACGGGCTGGCCGCGTCGGCCGGCGAGCTCGAAAAAATGATCGCCGGGGCGGCGGCGCTGGCCGGAAAGGCGGACCTGATGGTCTGTCCGCCGGCGACCCTGATCGCGCGATTTGCCACGCTGGCGCAGGGCTCCGCGCTGGCAATTGGCGGGCAGGACTGCCACGCCAAGCCGTCCGGCGCCCATACCGGCGATATTGCGGCCGAAATGCTGGCCGATGCCGGCGCGCGCGCCGTCATTGTCGGCCATTCCGAGCGGCGCACCGATCATCACGAGACCGATTCCGAGGTGCGGGCCAAGGCTTTGGCGGCCTGGCGGGCCGGGCTCACGGCCATCGTCTGCGTCGGCGAGCAGCAGGCCGAGCGCGCGGCCGGGCAGACCCTATCTGTCGTTGGCCGCCAGCTCGACGGCTCGCTCCCCCCCCACCCCACGGCGGCCAATCTGGTCGTGGCCTATGAGCCGGTCTGGGCGATCGGCACCGGCCTGACGCCGACACCGGTCGATGTGGCCGAGGTCCATGCCTTCATCCGCGACAACCTGAAGCGGCGCTATGGCGCGGCGGGCGAGGGGATGCGCATCCTCTATGGCGGCTCGGTGAAGCCGTCGAATGCGGCTGAATTGCTGGCGGTTGCCAACGTCAACGGCGCCCTGGTCGGCGGCGCCAGCCTGACTGCGGCCGATTTCCTCGGCATTGCCGGGGTTTACCGGTAGGCGGGGTGGAAATCGGCGGGGCGATCGTGTACAGACCGCCGCGAATTCCTATATCGAGCGCCGAGGGACCGTCCGCGCGGGCAGTCCGGCGCGGCTTTTGAACGGATTTTGGCTCCATGCAGCACGTCATCATCGTCATCCACCTGATGCTGGTTCTCGCCTTGATCGGCGTGGTGCTGCTGCAGCGGTCGGAAGGCGGCGGGCTCGGTATCGGCGGCGGCGGCGGTTTCATGACTAGCCGCGGCACCGCCAATGTGCTCACCCGCGCCACCGCCATCCTGGCCGCGCTGTTCTTTGCCACCAGCATGCTGCTGTCGATCCTGGCCGGCATGAGCCGGCAGCCGACCTCGATCCTGAAGGGCGGGACCACGGCGCCGACCGCGCCGGCGCCGGCCGGTGCGCCGCCGCTTGGCGGCGGCGAGGGCGGGCTGCTCAATCAACTCAAGGGCGGGCCACCGCCCGCCGCCCCGGCGGCCCCCGCGGCGCCCTCCGGGCCCCAGGTTCCGCAGTCGAAGTGAGGCGCGTCACACGAGGGGCCGGGGACACCGGCCCTTCAGCGTTATGCACGTGAAACATTAATCCGACTTTGCGCGGATTGCTTGAGAACGTGCATCAAATTGGCGATCTATGTAATGAAAAAGACACCACAAATTCGACCTGCGCACAGCCGCGGAGCGGTCCTGAGGTTTTCGCGCTCGTCGAATCGATTCGGCGCCGCTAAAGGTTAGAGCCCATGGCGCGGTACATCTTCATCACCGGCGGCGTGGTCTCCTCACTCGGTAAAGGTCTCGCATCGGCCGCGCTCGGCGCGGTTCTGCAGGCGCGCGGCTACAAGGTGCGGCTGCGCAAGCTCGACCCCTATCTCAACGTCGATCCCGGCACCATGTCGCCGTACCAGCACGGCGAGGTCTTCGTCACCGACGACGGCGCGGAAACCGATCTCGACCTCGGTCATTACGAGCGCTTCACGGGACGGCCGGCCACCCGCCAAGACAACATCACCACCGGCCGCATCTACCAGGACATCCTCACCCGCGAGCGGCGCGGCGATTACCTCGGCGCCACCATTCAGGTCGTTCCGCACGTCACCAATGCCATCAAGGACTTCATCCGCGAGGGCAATGACGGTTTCGATTTCGTGCTGTGCGAGATCGGCGGCACGGTCGGCGACATCGAAGGCCTGCCGTTCTTCGAGGCGATCCGCCAGCTCGGCAACGAACTGCCGCGCCATCATGCGATCTACATCCACCTCACGCTGCTGCCCTACATCCCGAGCGCGGGCGAGTTGAAGACCAAGCCGACCCAGCACTCGGTCAAGGAACTGCGCTCGATCGGCATTCAGCCCGATATTCTGTTGTGCCGCACCGACCGCCCGATCCCGGAGGGCGAGCGGCGCAAGCTCGCGCTGTTCTGCAATGTACGTCCGAGCGCGGTGATCGAGGCGCGCGACGTCGACAACATCTATGCGGTGCCGGAGGCCTATTCGGCCGAGGGACTCGACCGCGAAGTGCTCGCCGCATTCGGCATCGAGCCGCGCCAGGCTCCCGATCTCGAGCGTTGGCGTCTGATCAACGAGCGCGTCCGCAATCCGGAGGGCGACGTCACCATCGCCATTGTCGGCAAATATACCGGCATGAAGGACGCCTATAAGTCCCTGATCGAGGCGCTGTCGCACGGCGGCATCGCCAACAAGGTGAAGGTCAATCTCGACTGGATCGAGTCGGAAGTGTTCGAGAACGAGGACCCGGCGCCCTTCCTCGAACACGTCAACGGCATCCTGGTGCCGGGCGGCTTCGGCCAGCGCGGCGCCGAAGGCAAGATCCGGGCGGCGCAGTTCGCGCGCGAACGGCACGTGCCGTATTTCGGCATCTGCTTCGGTATGCAGATGGCCTGCATCGAGGCAGCGCGTAATCTGTGCGGCATCGCGGAAGCCAATTCGACCGAGTTCGGTCCGACCCCCGAGCCGCTGGTCGGCCTGATGACCGAATGGCTCAGGGGTAACGAATTGCAGCGCCGCTCGGCGAGCGGCGATCTCGGCGGCACCATGCGGCTCGGCGCTTACGACGCCGTCCTCACGCGCGGCAGCCGCGTCGCGCAGATTTACGGCACGACCGAAATCTCCGAGCGCCACCGCCACCGCTATGAGGTCAACACCGCCTACAAGGACCGGCTCGAGCAGCACGGCATGCGCTTCTCCGGCATGTCACCGGACGGCATCCTGCCGGAGATCGTCGAATACGAGGATCATCCCTGGTTCATCGGCGTGCAATTCCACCCCGAGCTGAAGTCGCGGCCGTTCGAGCCGCATCCCTTGTTCGCCTCCTTCATCGGGGCCGCCGTGGAGCAAAGCCGACTGGTGTAAGCGCGTGAGAGCCACTCTGCTGACGGGGCCGGTGCTTTTGGTGCTCTTGTCACCCGGCAGCGCCGCCGAGCGGGTTTCCTCACGTGATCTGATCGCAGCGGGCACGGCGGCAAAGCTCAGCCAGATCGACCAAATGCGTCGCGACTGCGGCGACGACCGCAGCGTCGCCGCTTGGTTGAAGGATGTGCTCGGCGACAGCGCCAAGCGCATCACGTGGTCGGGCGGCGTATGCCGGCTGACCAACAAGCAGAATCCGATCGATGCGGGCGGCGGAGTGTGCGCGCAAGCGGAAATTACCCCGAAGAGCGGGCGCGACAACGCCACCATCGAGATCTATTTCGATGCGCCGGTGCGGGGCCGCCCGGGCGCGCCTTTTGCGTTCCGCGCTGTTGTGCATACCAAGGACGGTTGGGACTACATGCGCGAGACTTCGGCGTTTGCGGTCAACTGGCGTGAGACCTATGCTGCGGGGGCGCCGGCCGTCGCGCCGTCCGGCCATTGCGAGTGACGGTTCTCGCCATTGGCGCGGAAAGGTTGCCATGCCCCGCGGCCTCGATCACATCGTCCATGCGGTGCGCGATCTCGACGCGGCCGCCGACGTCTACAAGCGGCTCGGCTTCACCGTCGGCGCACGCAACCGGCATCCCTGGGGCACGCATAACCACATCGTGCAGCTGCCCGGGTTTTTCGTTGAGCTCTTGACGCTCGCCGAGCCCGACAGGCTGGGCGATGACGGGTTTTCCAAACTGTTCGGCGCCTACACGCGAGATTTCGTCGCGCGCCACGAAGGGCTGGCGCTGCTCATCCTCGAATCGCAGGACGCGCACGCCGACGAAGCCGCCTTCCGTGCCGCCGGTGTGGCCGGCTCGGACGTGATGCGATTCGAACGCGAGGGCCGGCGGCCGGGCGGCGAGCCGGTGAAGGTCGCTTTCTCGCTTGCCTTCGCCGAGGACAGGCTGGCACCGGACATTCATTTCGCCACTTGCCAGCAGCACTATCCGGAAAATTTCTGGAACCCGGTGTTCCAGAAGCACGCGAACAGCGTCACCGGCGTTGCGGGCGTGGTCGTCGTGGCAGCCGAGCCCGAGCAGCACCGGACTTTTTTCGAGGCCTTCACCGGCGCATCCGCGCAGGCGAACGAGGGCGGCTTTTCCATCGCGACGTCGCGTGGGGCGATCGACGTGGCGGTGCCGGAAGCCTTTGTGCATCGTTTCGGCGTCAAGGCGCCCGATATTAGCGACGGCGCGCGGCTCGCGGCGCTCCGCATGTCCACGGCCGACCCGGAGCTGGTCCAGGGCTGCCCGGAGCTTGCCGGCATGGCCGGCCTTTATGCCGGCAATGCTGTGGTGATCGGCGCCGAGGATGCTTTGGGCGCGGTGCTGGTATTCGAACCGGCGGAGGCCGGTTGACCGGACCGTTTCCGCGCTTCATGGTCCCGCCCGCAAGGAAGAAAACTCTTGGATCAGCCCGCCAATTCAACCGTCACCGTCGGCACTGTGCGTTTCGGCAATGACCTGCCGTTGGCGCTGATCGCCGGTCCGTGCCAGCTCGAAAGCCGGGCGCATGCGCTGGAAATGGCGTCCGCGCTCAAGGAGATCGCCGCCAGGCTCGGCATCGGTCTCGTCTACAAGACCTCCTTCGACAAGGCCAACCGCACGTCGGCCAATTCCGCGCGCGGCATCGGGCTTGCAGCCGCGCTCCCGATCTTCGCGGAAATCCGCGCGACGCTCGGCCTGCCGGTGCTCACCGACGTGCACGACGCCGCGCAATGCGCCCCAGTCGCCGAGGCGGTCGATGTCCTGCAGATCCCAGCTTTCCTGTGCCGGCAGACCGATCTTCTGGTCGCCGCCGCCAAGACGGGCAAAGTGGTCAATGTGAAAAAGGGCCAGTTCCTCGCCCCCTGGGACATGCGGAACGTGGTGGCCAAGATCACCGGCGCCGGAAACCGCAACGTGCTGGTCACCGAGCGCGGCGTCTCCTTCGGCTACAACACGCTCGTCTCCGACATGCGCGCGCTGCCGATCCTCAAGCGAACGACCGGCGCGCCCGTCATCTTCGACGCCACGCATTCGGTGCAACAGCCGGGCGGGCAGGGCACCTCATCGGGCGGCGAGCGCGAATTCGTGCCGGTGCTGGCGCGCGCGGCGGTCGCCGTCGGCGTCGCGGGCGTCTTCATCGAGACGCATCAGGACCCCGACCATGCGCCGTCGGACGGCCCCAACATGGTGCCGCTCACGGAGATGGAGCCGCTGCTGCGCCGGCTCATCGAGTTCGACCGCCTCGCCAAAGCCTGACGCGGTAGCCCGGCCGCGATGAACCGCACCCTCAACCTCATTGCGATCGTCGTCTTCGCGAGCTCGCTCTATATGCGCTCGACCGACCCGGTCATTCCGCAGATCGCATTCGGGTTGAATGTCGAGCCGGCGACCGCCGCGCTGCTGACCACCGCTTTCACCTTGCCTTATGCGCTGGTGCAGCCGCTCCTGGGCGCGCTTGCCGACATGTTCAGCAAGTCGCGGTTGATGCTGCTCTGCCTGCTGATCCTCACCAGCGCGACGCTCATTTGCGGCTTTGCACCGAGCTTCGAAATCCTGATGGCGGCCCGCATGATCGGCGGGCTTGCCGCCGGCGGCGTGGTGCCGATTTCATTCGCGCTCGTCGGCGACAAGATCCCGGTGGCGGAACGGCAGGTCGCCATGGGGCGCCTGCTGTTCGCGATCATGACGGGAAACCTCTTGGGCGCGACCTGCGCCGGCGTGGTGAGCGATCTCGTCGGCTGGCGCGGCGTGTTTTTCGTGCTCAGCGGCGTCGGCGCCGCCGTGCTGGCGGTGGCGGTCCCGGGCTTCCGCGGCTTCAAGGAAGCGGTCGGCCACTTCGATCTTGGCAATCTGGTGCCGAACTACCGCGCGATCTTCCGCAATCCGCTGGCGAAAATCTGCTTCGGGGCGGTGTTTTGCGAGGCCATGTTCATGTACGGCGTGTTTCCGCACATGGCGACCATGCTGCACCAGGCCGGCGAGACGCGGGCCTCGATCGCCGGAATCGTGATTGCCGGTTTCGGCATCGGCGGGGCGCTCTACGGCGTGTTGGTATCGCGGCTCCTGCGGCGCCTCGGCGAGACCTGGATGATGCGGATCGGCGGCGCCGCCATGGGGTTCTGCCTGCTGGTGATCGCCGCGCGCGCGTCATGGCCGGTCGAATTCGGCAATTTCCTGGTGCTCGGCTTCGGCTTCTACATGCTGCATGCCGTAATCCAGATCTATGCCAGCGAACTGGCGCCGACGGCGCGCGGCTCCGCCATGGCGCTGCACTCGTTTTTCTTCTTTCTCGGACAGGCGGTCGGTCCGATCGTTTACGGTACCGGGCTGAAGACGATCGGCATCGCGCCGATCCTCGTATTCGGGGCTTTCGTGCTCGTCGGGGTCGGGCTTGTCTGCGCGCATTACCTGCGGCGGACCCCGCAGGGCGCTTAGCCGCGCCCGCGATAGGGCTGGACGCCTTGATCCGGCACCCAGACATCCTTCGGCAGCCGGCCGGCCTGCCAGAACACGTCGATCGGAATGCCGCCGCGCGGATACCAATAGCCGCCGATGCGCAGCCAGCGCGGCTTCAGCAGCGCGAACAGCTTCTTGCCGATGGCGACGGTGCAATCTTCGTGGAACGCGCCGTGATTGCGAAAGCTCGCCAGATACAGCTTCAGCGACTTGGATTCGACGAGGAACCGGTCCGGCACGTAGTCGATCACCAGATGCGCGAAATCGGGCTGACCGGTGATCGGGCAGAGCGTGGTGAATTCGGGCACGGTGAACCGCGCCACGAAATTCGTGTCGGGGTGCGGATTGGGTACGCGGTCCAGGCGCGCGGCCGCCGGCGAGGCCGGTACGGCCGCAGGCTCGCCGAGTACGCGGGTCGAGGATTTCTTCGGTTTTCGCATGAGACCTGCAACGGATGAGCCGCGCTCTTAGGGCATTTTGCACAAAAGCGCCAGTCATCGGCGCCGTCAGGGCGGCGCGAGGCGGGACAGGTCGCCCGACCTTTGGATGACGTAGACGACGTTGTTGAAACCAAGGCCGAAGCTGCTCAGCCGCGGCACCCTGATGCCGAGTGGCCGGTCATCGAGCGCCTTTTGACCGACGATATCGGGAATGAAGCTGCGAATCGCGCCCGTGCAGAAATCCGCGTACAGATAACGGCCGTCGAGCGCCGGCAGGTTGGCGTCGTGCATGACATAGCCGCCGATGACCGCGCAGCGGCTTGCCGTGTGGGGATAGACGAACATAGGAAACGTCGGCTTGTCCGGACCGGGGCGAGTCTTGTCGTAAAATCGTTTGCCCTCGTATTGCGGCCAGCCGAAATTTGCGCCTTTCGCGTCCGCGACCAGAAGGAAATCGACTTCCTCCTGGGTGTCCTGGCCGACATCGCCAATGGCGATGCGGTTGCCGCTGAACGAGAAGCGCCAGGGATTGCGCAGTCCATAGGCGTAAATTTCCTCGCGGTTCCCGGTGCCCACATAGGGATTGTCGGGTGGGATGCCGTACGGTTTACCGTCCGCAGGCGTCGGATCGATGCGCAGAATCTTGCCCAGCAGACGGTGAAGATCGCGTGCCGCTTCGCCTCGAGGATCGACATTGCCGCCGTCGCCGACCGAGATGTAGAGATAGCCGTCGGGTCCGAATTGCAATTGCCCGCCGTTGTGATTTGCGGCTCCCGGGTGCGGGATCACCAGCAGGATGCGGCGGGATCCGCGCGCGGCCCGTGTTCTACTGGCGGCGGAGCGTTGAAACTCGTCGACCTCGACATTGCCGTTCTTGTTGGTGAAGGCGACGTAGAAGCGTCGGGAGGTCGGATAGTCGGGCGCGAAGGCGAGCGAGAGCAGTCCGCGTTCGCCGCCGAAGGAAACGATGTCTCGGATGTCGAGAAACGGCGTCGCGAGCTTGACGTCGTTGTGCAAGACCTGGATCTGGCCGGTTTGCTCGACCACGAACAGCAACTGCCGTTCGCCGGGCGCGACCGCGACATAATCAGGATGGTCGAAGCCTGTCGCGATCAACGCGAGCTTCGCTTGTGCGGCCGCATATGCGTCGCTCGGACTGCACAGTACGGCGGCGACGACTGCGAGGATGCTCAAGAACTGCGATGACGGTCGATTTGAAACATTTTCTCGCCGCATGCCCGCCTCCGTAAATGGAATTCGTTGCCCTTTTCGCTTGGTGACGATTTCGGAAGCAGCGCAATTGAAAGTTTTTTCTCGCGCGTCGCTGCCGAATTGATACTACTATTTTCGCATACTTCATGCATAATGCCTGTAACAGCTGGCGAAAAACGACCGGCCTTTGATATGGGTGCAGCCTGACGCGTCCCGAACGGCGACGCAGAGGCGGTATGCAGATTTGTTTACTCGGTTCGACGCGACGTGCCGCATCAGGGGCCCGTCGCGCCAAGCGAAAATCTATGTTTCAACCTGGGGAGTTACATGCAATGACATACGCACAGAAAGGACTGTTGGTCGGACTCTGTATCGGCGTGGCTGGCCTTGCGCTCGCGACGAATTCGGCGACGAGCTCCGCTCAGACCGTTCCCCAGCCCGCGCCTGCCATGAAACTGAAGGATGTGCCGGCGCTCCGGGGCGTGCCGAGTCTCACGGTGCGCAGCGCGACAAGTACAAATCATGCGGCGCACGTCTTTCCGACTGTGCCGCTTCTCAACACGATCAAGCGAGCCAAATCGGCTGCCGGATACCAGGATGTCGGGCCATTGGTCTATCATTCCGGCGGCAGCGTGATGACCGGCAATTTGAGATTCTACCTGATATTCTGGATTCCTGCCCATCTCCAAAACGGCGGCGCAACGAGTCTTCCGCCCGGTTATCGGGGGGTGATGACGAGTTTGGCACGAAATTACGGAGGCCATGCGATTTCAGCCATCAACACGCAATACTATCAAACCATCGCGGGCACCACGACCTACATCACCGGAAACGCCATACTTGGCGGCACCGTCGTCGATACGGGGGCCTACCCTACACGGACCTGCAACGATACGGCGACGCCGGGCAATTGCCTGACCGATGCGCAGATTCAGGCGAAGATCGCCTCGGTCATGGACGCCCAAGGCTGGACGGGCGGGATGAACAAGATGTTCCTGCTCTTCACCTCCTCAGGTATGGGCTCTTGCTTCGATAATTCGAATAGCGCCTGCTCCTATACTTACTACTGCGCCTACCACAGCTACTTCACCCACAACGCGCGGCCCGTCATTTACGGCAACGAGCCTTACGGCAATACGTCCGTCTGCCTTGGCAGCAACGGTGTTCCGAACAACGGAGTATCGGATGCGGCTGCGACCGCCGCGAGCCACGAGATGAGCGAGGCGATCACCGATCCGTTGCTCGATGCCTGGTCCTCGTCGCAAGGCAACGAAAACGGGGATCTTTGTGCCTACAATTACGGCACCAACACTTACGATGGTGGCAAGGCGAACCAGAGCTGGGCGGGGCATTTCTTCGATCTGCAGCAGGAATTCTCCAACCATGCCTATGCCACAACCGGGTCCGGCTGCATCCAGGGGGGTCCCTAGGTCGACCGAGGCCGATTGAACTGGCGGCACATCGCAATATTGCGATGTGTCGCTATTTCGGGTTGCTGGCCGTCGATGGTCGATGCATCGCCGTGTCGGCGCCGCATTCGGGCGTTGGTCGGGCGCGCCAGCGGACCTGCGCCGTCGGGGGCACGGCCATTACGCTCACCGCACCCCGGTTCACTTCCGACGCTCTGACACTTCTGACAGCGCGGTGATGTTCGGCGCCTCGTGATCGTCGATATCCACATCACGTCGGTTTTCGAGCCGGAATCCCAGCGCGCATTGCCGGCCGGGCGCCGTCCGAGGCCTGCAGAGCCGGGTACCGGGAGGGGTCGCCGCGGCGGGCGGCTCAAGACCGTGGAAAGCGCCAAGGGCACGAGCAATGGAGTGGAATTTGCCGTCCTGAAATGATGGGTGGGTCTTTGGCGCGCTCCCTTTCCGCACGGCGTCCGATCCTGTAGAAGCGCCGCCAAACGTCAAAACTTCCGGGACCCCCATGACCGCCATTATCGATATCATCGGCCGCCAGATCCTCGACAGCCGCGGCAATCCCACCGTCGAAGTCGATGTCGTGCTCGAGGACGGCTCGCTCGGCCGCGCGGCCGTTCCTTCGGGGGCGTCGACCGGCGCGCACGAGGCGGTCGAGCTGCGCGATGGGGACAAGAGCCGCTATGGCGGCAAGGGCGTCGGCAAGGCGGTCGATGCCGTCAACGGCGAAATCTTCGATGCGCTCGGCGGCATGGATGCCGAGAGGCAGGCGCAGATCGACGAAACGCTGATCGCGCTCGACGACACCCCCAACAAGGCCCGACTCGGCGCCAATGCCATCCTCGGCGTGTCGCTCGCGACCGCCAAGGCCGCCGCCAATGCCTTGGGCCTGCCGCTCTACCGCTATGTCGGCGGCACCGCCGCGCGCCTGCTGCCGGTGCCGATGATGAACATCATGAATGGCGGCGTGCATGCCGACAATCCGATCGACTTCCAGGAGTTCATGATCATGCCGGCGGGGGCGCCGAGCTTTTCGGAAGCGCTGCGCGCGGGCGCCGAAATCTTCCAGGTTCTGAAGAGTCAACTCAAGGCCGCCGGCCTCAACACCAATGTGGGCGACGAGGGCGGTTTCGCGCCCAATCTGAAATCGGCCGAGGCCGCGCTCGATTTCGTCATGGGAGCAATCGAAAAGGCCGGCTACAAGCCGGGCGGCGACGTCTTCATCGCGCTCGACTGCGCCGCCACCGAATTCTTCAAGGACGGCGCCTATGTCTATGAAGGCGAGGGCACGACCCGTTCGCAGGAGCAGCAGGCGCAATATCTCGCCGATCTGGTTGCGCGCTATCCGATCGTCTCGATCGAGGACGGCATGGCCGAAGACGATTGGGAAGGCTGGAAAATCGTCACCGACAAGATCGGGGCCAAGTGCCAGCTCGTCGGCGACGACCTGTTCGTCACCAATGTCACGCGTCTTGCCAAAGGCATCGAACAGGGCATCGCCAATTCGATCCTGGTGAAGGTCAACCAGATCGGCACGCTCACCGAGACGCTGGCCGCGGTCGAGATGGCGCACAAGGCGGGCTATACCGCCGTGATGTCGCACCGCTCGGGCGAGAC
>Ga0180222_1002390_pt1 | contig 15215 bp, 12 predicted proteins | sample eDN5th37CKraftOP_FD_151336 | JGI IMG/M metagenome (GOLD analysis project Ga0180222, IMG submission 151336) | Enriched Organic Plus compost microbial communities from Emeryville, California, USA - eDNA 5th pass 37_C Kraft OP (version 2) (version 2) ... | reverse complement strand
CCGCGATCTTCGCGCGCGGGCTGCGCGCGACGACGATCGCGATGATCGTCATCAACTTCACCCAGATGATGACGATCTTCTATTTCATGAGTTGGCTGCCGCAGATGGTCGCGGACATGAAATTCTCCGGCGCCGATGCGGCGGGGGTCAGCATCTATCAGAACATGTTCGGCATCGTCGGCGCGGTCGGGGTCGGCCTGCTGGGGCGGCGCCTGCCGATCGTGCCGCTGGCGCTGGCGATGATGGCGGGCACGGCGTTCGCGATCATCCTCTTCACGCTGCTGCCCGCCAACCTCGCCCTGCTGAAGGTGGGCGCGGGCTTCGAGGGGCTGATGGCGCTGGGCTGCTCGGCGGCGATCTACGGGGTGATGGCGCGGGCCTTCCCGACCGCCAACCGCTCGACCGGCATCGGCATCGCCTATGCCTTCGGTAGATTGGGCAGCGTGGCGGCGGCGGTGGTGCCGGGCGTGCTGTTCACCGGCGGCTGGTCGGCGGTCGCCGTCGCGCTCGTGATGTCGATCGGCTCTGTGGTGGCGATTTCGACCCTGCTGTGGTGGCGCGCGGACAGCGGCCACCGGCTGAAGGCGGCCGAGCCGGTGCTGAGCCCGGCTTGAGGAAAGCGAGCATAAATTTGCCGTTCAGGAAAAAATTGCATAATACGCAAATTTATACTGGATTTTGAATCGGGAACGGATCATAAAAGCCGTGCGATCGAAGCGGGAGAAGGGCGCGATGCGGCCCGCCGCGCGGACACGGCACACTATCCGTCCGAAACATATCGCGGGGATGGCGGACGCCGTCCACCGGCGAAGGCGAGGCGGAGACAAGCGGGCATGAACGCCAGGCGGCCGCAAGGGCCATGAATGAATTGAGAGGGAAAGGCTATGAAAATGATCGCTGATGCGCTGATCGATCGCGCCCGCGCGCTGGCCGCGGAGATAAGGGAGCGCGGCGTCGAAATCGATTCCGCAAGCAAATTGCCGGACGATATCGTCCGGAAATATATCGACCTCGATCTGGTCTCGGTGCTCACGCCCCGCATGTTCGGCGGCAGCGAGCTGGGGCTGGAGACGGCCTGCGACATCATCAAAATCATCGCGGCGGAGGATCTGGGCGCGGCCTGGGTGCTGGCCTTCTACATCGGCCACAACTGGATCCACTGCCAGTTCCCCGAAGAGGCGCAGCGCGAGATCTACGCCAACGGCCCGTCGCCCTGCACCGCGGGTGTGCTGGCGCCGACGCTGAAGCTGCGCGCGGTCGGCGGCGGCTATCGCGTCAGCGGCCGCAACGGGTGGAATTCCGGCGCGCCGCACGCCCAATGGATCATGGGCACGGGCATGGTGGTCGAAGGCGACGGGCCGAAGGGGCCGATCAGCTTCATCGTGCCGGTCGGCGACGTGGAGGTGATCGACACCTGGGACGTGCAGGGCATGCGCGCCTCTGGAAGCTGGGACGTGGTCTATGACGACGTATTCATCCCCGCGCACCGGACGGTCGCCACCGCCAGCCTGTTCAGCGGAGACACGCCGGGGTCCAGGCTCCACGCCAATTCCCTCTACGGACGTCCGCTGACCCTCGTGACCTTCACCTATTCGCTGGCGCCGTTCATCGGCGCGCTGCGCGGGGTGGTCGACGATTTCCTCAACACCACGCGCGTGCGCGTCGGCACCAATGACGGCAAGGCGGTCAATCAGAAGCCGACCGCGCATATGCGCGCCGGGCGGGGCGAGAGCAGCTATGCCACCGCGCAGGTGCTGTTCGCGGACCTGATGCGGCTGGCGCTCTCGCCGGAGGCCGCGACGATGGGCATCGAGGGGCGGATCGAGTTCAAGGCGCGCAGCGCGGCGCTGGTCGGCCATTGCAAGGAAGCGGTCAACGATCTGGTGGCCGGATCGGGCGCCAACGCCTTCCGCACCTCTTCCATCATGCAGCGGGCGTTCCGCAACGTGAACATGATCGGCGTGCACGCCTTCTTCGACAATGATTCCTCGATGGAAGGCTATGGCCGCATGCTGCTGGGGCTCGAACCCAATGTAGCCGTCTGACCTTTTCTTCCGCCGCGACGGCCGACGGGGCGTCGCGGCAGGCAACCAACGCATATCATCGCAACGCATATCATGGCGAGACAGGCCGGCAGGCCGCCGCCGGGCGCCTTCGCGCGCCCTGAGAAGGCAGGAGGATAGACATGAAGAGCTGGAAGGACGACCCGCGCGCGGCGACCAATCCGCTGTTTAACGGAAACCGCCTCAAGCTGGGATTGTTCGGGCTGAACGCGGGACATCTCATAATGTCCCTCGCGCCCGATCGCTATATCGCCGACTGGAACCGGTGCGACGCGGCGGTCGGCATGGCCGACGCGCTGGGGCTGGAGGTCGCGGTGTCGCTGATGGGCTGGGAACCGAGGCCGGAGCTGGAGCCCTTCACCTGGGCCACGGCGCTGGCTGCGCGCCATGCCCATCCCGCGATGGTCGCGACGATGCATGTGCAGCTGAACCACCCCGTCTTCGTCGCCAAGGCGGCGGCGACCGGGGACCGGGTCAGCGGCGGGCGGTTCGCGCTCAACCTCGTGGCCGGGGCCAATCCGGCGACGTTCGGGGCGTTCGGCGTCGCGCTGGAGGATCATGAAACGCGCTATGCCCATGCGCGCGAATGGCTCGACCTGCTCAGGCGCCTGTGGACGGCGGAGGAGCCGTTCGATTTCGAGGGCCGCTTCTACAAGGCGGACGGCGTGCTCTCGCTGCCCAAGCCCATCCAGCATTTTCCCGCGATCATGAATGCGGGGACATCGGCCAGGGGCCGCGAATTCGCCTGCGAGCATGCCGACATCGTCTTCACCCACATCTCCGCCGACCTCGCCGAGGCCCGGACGCAGATCGCCGATTACAAGCGCTATGCGCGCGAGACATTCGACCGCGAGGTCCAGATCTGGACCCATGGCTATACGGTGATCCGCGAAACGCAGCGGGAGGCGGAGGATTTCCTGAACTATTATGCGGTCGAGCATGCCGACCGCGCGCGCGTCGAGCATTTCGTCACGACCCTCGGCGCGACGGCGCAGTCGATGAGCGCGGAGGAGCGCTGGAAATTCGATCGCAACTGGGCGGCGGGCGGCGGCTTCGGCGTGGTGGGCTCGATGGAGCGCGTCGCCGAACTCCTCGTCGCCCTGTCGGACGCCGGGCTGGACGGCATATTGCTCAACACGATCGAGCCGGAAACCATGCTGGATCATCTGGGGCGGGGCGTGCTGCCCCGGCTGGAGGCCGCCGGCGTGCGCGCGCCGCACTGCCCCGGCGACCGCGCCTGCTCCGCGCAGGTTTTGGAAGAGATGGATTTTACATTGCAAATGAACAAACGGTTCGAAAATTCAAGGAGAAGGGGACAATGAAGGATTTTTCGCAGACGGCCAGCTGCATCGCCATCGCTCTGATGGGCCTGTCCGCGCCCGTCGCCGCCTCGGCGCAATCGACGGCCCAGCCTGCGCCGGAGGCCGAGGCGTCCGGCGGCATCGCCGACATCATCGTCACCGCCGAGCGCCGCGAGCAGAATGTGCAGAAGGCGCCGCTGACCATTCAGGTGATCGGCGGGGACGATTTGTCGAAGGCGGGCATCACCGACACCGCCAGCCTCCAGAAGATGACCAGCGGCCTTCAGATCGGCGCGAACGGCGCGTCCACGCAGGTGTTCCTGCGCGGCGTGGGCAGCTTCGCCGCCGGCACGCTGACCAGCCCCGGCGTCGCGTTCAACGTCGACGGCATCTATGTCGGCCGCCCCGAAGGCACCAGCGGCAATTTCTACGATATCGCCCGCGTCGAGGTGCTGAAGGGGCCGCAGGGCACGCTCTACGGCCGCAACGCCACCGGCGGCGCGATCAACGTCATCACCAACGAGCCGCGCCTGGGCGCGCGCACGGCGGAGATGAACTTCGAGGGCGGCAACTACAACCTGCTGCACGCATCGGGCGCGGTCAACCTGCCCATCGGCGATACGGCGGCGATCCGGGGCGCGTTCAATATCATCAACCGCGACGGCTATCTGTCCGACGGGCAGAATGACGATGTGCAGCAGGCCGCGCGCCTGCGCTTCAAATGGGAACCCTCGCCCGATCTGACGCTGCTGCTCAACGCCGATTATTCGCATGTCGGCGGCCGGGGCGGCGATTATGTCTATCTGCCCCGCCGTCCCGGCGCCAGCCCCTATGAATCGATGACGACGCCGGAAGCCAATGCCTATATGCACGCCTTCGGCCCCGGCGGCGCGGTGGTCTATGATGCGCTCAACGACAATTACAGCGACACCACGCTGTATAATTTCAGCGCCCAGCTCGATTACCGGATGCCGTTCGCGACGCTGACGATCATTCCGGCCTATCGCTATGTCGACGCCAACTACATCATCCACTTCACCACGACGCTGGAAAATCGCAGCGTGATCAAGCAGAAGACGCTGGAAGTGCGCCTCGGCAACAGTTCGCGCGCGCTGACCTGGGTGCTGGGCGGCTATGCCTATCGCGACAGCTCGGAGAACGGCACCGTTTCGGTCCGGTCGGCGCCTTTCATGGACAATCTGATCACCGTCACGCCCAAGTCGACCTCCTATGCGGCGTTCGGGCAGGCGACGCTGTCCCTCACCGACGGGCTGCGCCTGATCGGCGGCCTGCGCTACACGCATGAGAAGAAGTCGCTCTACGGCAACACCTTCAGCCGCGTCTCGCAGTCGACGCTCTACCGGTTCGACGGCGAGCAGAGCTTCAACAATGTCTCGTACAAGGTCGGCGCGGAATTCGACCTCGCCCCCAACAGCCTGCTCTATGCGACCTACAGCACCGGCTATAAATCGGGCGGCTTCTCGCAGATCGCCGCGCCCAACAGCTATGGCGCGGAAAAGCTGCGCGCGTTCGAGGCAGGGGTGAAGAACCGCTTCCTCAACAACCGGGTGCAGGTGAACCTGAGCGGGTTCCACTGGAAATACAAGGATATCCAGGATTCCCGCCCCGGCTTCGATTCCGCCGGCAACCTCAGCCTCATCACCTTCAACTCGGGCGACGCGACCATCTATGGCGGCACCGCGGACATCGTGCTGAAGCCCACACAGGCGGATACGATCAACCTTTCGGGCGAATATGCGCATTCCGAATATGACCAGTTCGCCTATCTGACGCCGCAGGGCTTCTTCAATCCGATCTCGACCGGCTGCGCGGTGTCCGGGCCCTATGCGCCGGGCGCGGCGCTGCCGATGCGGGCGAGCGGCCAGACGGTGAACGGCGGCCCGCTGCCGGTGTTCCTCAGCAACTGTGCCGGGTTCCAGGTCGCGCGCGTGCCGAAATGGTCGGGCACGGCGGCCTATGCGCATGATTTCACGCTGGCCAACGGCGCGACCGTCACCGCCGACGCGAGCGTGAACTTCGCCAGCGCCCGCTGGCTGACCATCGACTTCATCGACGCGGAGCGGGACGGCGCCTATGCGGTGGTCAACGCCAACCTGACCTATTCGGCGCCAGGCGACCGCTGGTCGGTGGGGCTGTTCGGCCGCAACCTCAACAAGGCGGTCTATTATACCGGCGGCATCCAGTCCGGCTCTGTCGCAGGGCTGGTCGCGGCGAACATCGGCGCGCCGCGCACCTACGGCATCCGCGCGAACTTCAAGTTCGGCGGCTGATAAGGTGGGGCCGGCCGCGGAACATGGCCGCGATCGGCCCCTCTTTTTCCGGCTGACCGGTTTGGAACGGTTAGCCGACATAGCCCAACCGTCATGCTGAACTCGTTTCAGCATCCATCAAGCGCCACAGGCCGATGATCGATCTGGCGAAATGGACCCTGAACCAAGTTCAGGGTGACGGTAAAGGCTAGGTCAACCTCGGTCGGACGCAGACGTCCGACCAGAGCTTCCTTGCACGGGTTTTCCGCCTCCTGCCGCTCAGCGCAGCGGGATGCTGTCCACGCCGCGCGGGCCGCTGGCCGGGCGGAGCTTCACGCTGGCTTCGGCCTCGCCCGCCGCCAGCCGCCGCCGCAACTCGGCGGGGTCGAAATCGACGCCGATCGGGTTGGTCGCGAAGGCCTCGGTGAACATGAATTCGCCCGCTTCCTCCACCGTGTCGTAATTGTCGACCTGGAATTCCAGCTGGTTGCCGTCGGGATCGGCATAATAGATGGACGTGGTCGGCCCGTGGTTGACGCACCACACCGGCTCTATCCCCTGTTCGGCCAGCCGCGCATGGTTGTCGAGCAGCTGGTGCAGGTTTTCATAGGTGAATGCGATATGGTGGACGCCGGCCGCCCCGGCGGGCTGGTCCGCGAGGCCGGGTATGTTGATGAACGCGACCCGGTGATGCTCGTCGTCATAGCAGAGGAAGGCGATGCCGTCGTCGGCATAGGCGATATGGGCGCCCAGCGCCGTCGAATACCAGTCGATCATCTCCCGGAACCGCGACGTCCTCAGCACGATATGGGCGAGCTTGATCGGGGAGGTGATGGCGCTCGTTGCCGGGGGCGCCGTTGTGGCGGTGTCTGCTGCGGTCATGCATCTTTCTCCTGTTGGCCGGGGTCCGGCAAATCCGGGGAAAGTTTATGAACCCTCCGCGCGGATAACTCACGATGCGGCTTTTCCCGCTGGGATATCATTTCGGTATCAATGACGCAGGAATCTGCCCGCTCGATGATTGCGGCCCTGCAATCATTCGGGACAGAAAATTTCGCGAATTGACCTGCATGGGATGGTTTATGCCAATATCCGCCGCCGTCATGGCGCAATTCGCAAGGATTCCCGCCCCGTCCCGCGCTATGATGGCCCCATCGCAAGCGGAGCGCGGGCATGAACGGATTGAGCGGTGCTGAAATATTGGTGCGGACCCTTCAGGATCTGGGGGTGGAGGTCATTTTCGGCTATCCCGGCGGCGCCGTGCTGCCCATTTACGATGAACTGCTGAACCAGGACCGTATCCGCCATATTCTCGTCCGGCATGAGGCCGGGGCGGTGCACGCGGCCGAAGGCTATGCGCGCTCGACCGGCAAGCCGGGCGTGGTATTGGTGACGTCCGGGCCGGGCGTGACCAATACCGTTACCGGACTGACCGACGCGATGATGGATTCGATCCCGATCGTAGTGATCTCCGGGCAGGTGGCGACGCATCTGCTCGGCACCGACGCCTTTCAGGAATGCGACACGATCGGCATCACCCGCCATTGCACCAAGCATAATTATCTCGTCAAATCGGCCGACAGCCTCGGCCCGGTGATCCGCGAGGCGTTCCATATCGCCGCGACCGGGCGGCCCGGCCCGGTGCTGGTCGACGTGCCCAAGGACGTGCAGGTCCGCCGCGCGGCCTTTCCCGCGCCGCTGGCCGATCCGCCGGTGCCGCCCTCCTATCATCCCGCAGGCGACGCCGACCCCGCGCAGATCGAGACCGCGGTGGCGCTGATCGCGGCGGCGGAGCGGCCCATCCTCTATACCGGCGGCGGCGTCATCAACGCCGGGCCGGAGGCGAGCCGCGACCTGCGCGAGCTGGCCGCGCTGACCGGCGCGCCCGTCACCTCGACGCTGATGGGGCTGGGCGCCTTCCCGTCTTCCTCGCCGCAATGGCTGGGGATGCTGGGCATGCACGGCACCTATGAGGCGAACATGGCGATGAACCGGGCCGACCTGATCGTCGCCATCGGCGCGCGCTTCGACGATCGCGTGACCGGGCGGCTGGACGCGTTCAGCCCGCATTCGCGCAAGATCCACATCGATGCCGATCGCAGCCAGATCGGCAAGAACGTGCCGGTCGACCTCGGCATCGTCGCCGACGCCGGGCGCGCGATGGAGGCGATCGTCGCCGCATGGCGGCGGCAGGGGTGCGAGGCCGCCGATACCGGGGCGTGGTGGGACAGCATCGCCGCCTGGCGGGGACGCGACTGCCTCGCCTTCGAGGAGCGGCGGGACGCGATCGCGCCGCAACAGGCGCTGCGTGCCTTGTGGAGCGCCGCGCGGGACCGCGCGCCCATCGTCACCACCGATGTGGGACAGCATCAGATGTGGGCGGCGCAGCATCTGGGCATCGACGCGCCCAACCGCTGGCTCACCAGCGGCGGGCTGGGCACCATGGGCTATGGCCTGCCCGCGGCGATCGGCGCGCAGGTCGGCAACCCCGGCGCGCTGGTCGTCACCATCACCGGCGACGCCTCGTTCCAGATGAACATGCAGGAAATGGCCACCGCCACCCAATATCGCCTGCCGGTCAAGGTCTTCATGCTGAACAACCAGTATCTGGGCATGGTGCGGCAGTTGCAGGATGTCGGCTATGACGGGCGCTATGCGGAAAGCTATTCCGATTCCCTGCCCGATTTCATGGCGATGGCGGAGGCCTATGGGTGGACGGGCATCACCGTCACCGATCCGGCCGACCTCGACGGGGCGGTCGCCGCCATGCTCGCCGCCGATGGGCCGGTGCTGGTCGATTGCCATGTGACGCGGCTCGACAATTGCTATCCGATGATCCCCGGCGGCGCGGGCCATACCGAAATGCTGCTGGGGCCGGACAGGCGGACCGTCGACATGGAGCGGCTGGACAGCACGCTGGTGTGATCTTCCTCCCTCTGCCCTGCCGGGTCGCCGGGGCAGAGGGATCACATGGCTGATGCAGCGGGCCTTCCTTCCTTCTTGCTCTCGCCACGCGGGGCCTTGCGAGGCTATGCCGGGTGCAGGAGCCGACAGGGGAAGGACAACATCATGGGCATGAAATGGCTCAAGTCGACGGAATGCCTCAGCTTCGAGGTCGGGGACAATGTGGCGCGCATTACGCTCAACCGCCCCGACAAGCGCAACGCGCTGTCCGCCCTGACGCTGCGTGAGCTGCATCAGGCGCTGCTGGAGGCCGACGACAGGCGGGACGTCAACGTGATCCTGCTGTCGGGCGCGGGCAAGGATTTCTGCGCCGGCTACGATCTGACCGACAGCTATGGCGGCAAGGCGGACGACGCGGCGGACTATGATCCGGCCGCCTATCGCACGCGCGCGGATACGCTGGACGACGACATCTGGCATCTCGAACGGCAGCAGGACCTGACCGCGATCATGCTCGACCTGCACAAGCCGATCGTCGCCAAGGTGCAGGGCAATTGCCTCGCGGGCGGGACGGATCTCGCCTTTTCCTGCGACATCGTGCTGGCGGCGGACGACGCGAAGATCGGCTTTCCGGCGGCGCGGGCCAACGGCACGCCGCCGACCAATCTCTGGTTCTATCATTGCGGGCCGCAATGGGCCAAGCGCATGCTGTTCACCGGCGATACCATCAGCGGGCTGGACGCCGCGAAGATCGGCCTCGTCCTCGAAGCCTATCCGGCGGACGAGATCGACGCGCAGGCCGACGAGATGGCGCGCCGGATCGGCAGCGTCGATGCGGAAATCCTCGCCACGCACAAGCGGGTCGTCAACATGCAGATGGAACTGGCGGGCGCCCGGCAGTCGCAGCGCTACGCGGCGGAGCTGGATGCGCGAGCGCACCTTTCGCAGGGTCCGCGCCGGGCGCAATTCCGCAAGGACATGGCGGAAAAGGGCCTGAAGGAGGCGCTCGCCAACCGCGACGCCCCGTTCGGCGACGGACGGGTCCGGCTGCGCGCGCGCGCCATCGCGCCGGAGTGACTCTTCACAACCGCGATATAGTGCCCCTTTCTGCCGCCGGGGGCTTTCAACCCCGCCGAAACATGGCAGATGATGAAGATCATTGGCCGTCCGGGGACGGGAAAGGACATCAGAAGAGATGAGCAACAGGGCGCAACCCGATGCCGCCACGCAGGTGGAAATCTATCGCCGCATGGCCTTGATCAAGGCCAATGACGAGCGGTCGCGCAAGGTGATCATGAACGGCCGGCTGGTGATGCCCTATTACAGCCCGCGCGGGCAGGAGGTCATCCCCAGCGCGACCTTCGTCAACCTCAACGACGACGATTATCTTTGCACCATCTATCGCGGCACGCACGACATGCTGGCCAAGGGCTTTCCGCTGAAGGACATGTGGGCCGAGGTCGCGGGCCGCACCACCGGCACCTGCAAGGGCAAGGGCGGGCCGATGCACCTCACTTATCCCGACAAGGGCGTGATGGTGACGACGGGCATCGTCGGCTCCTCCATGCCGATCGCCAACGGCATCGCCTGGGGATCGCAGCTGCGCGGCGACGGCCGGGTGACGGTGGCGACCTTCGGCGACGGCGCGTCGAACATCGGCGCCTTCCACGAATCGCTGAACCTCGCGGCGGTGTGGAAGCTGCCGGTCATCTTCCTGTGCCAGAACAACGAATGGGGCGAGCACACCGCCTATGACAAGACCAGCAACGTCCGGGTGGCGGACCGCGCGGCGGCCTATGGCATGCCGGGCGAGCGGGTCGACGGCAACGACCCCTTCGCCATGTACGCCGCCGCGCATGAAGCGGTGCGGCGCGCCCGCGCCGGCGAAGGGCCGACCCTGATCGAGGCGATGACCTATCGCTTCCACGGCCATGTGTTCGGCGATCAGGACGCCTATATGGACAAGGCCCGCAAGGCCGAGGCCGTCGCCAACGACCCGGTGCCGCGTTTTCGCGCGCGGCTGATCGCCGAGGGCACCGCGACCGAGGAGCAACTCGCCGCGATGGAGGCGGAGATCGAGGCGCAGATCGACGAGGCGGTCGAATTCGCGCTGAACAGCCCGTTTCCAGGCGTCGAGGAACTGAAGCGCGACGTGTTCGCGGAGGAGCTGGCCTGATGAGCACCGAAACCATGGCGAAACCGGCCAAGGCGAATATCCTTCAGGCGATCAACGCCGCCATCGCCGATGCGATGGAAGCCGATGAGACTGTCATCGCGCTGGGCGAGGATCTGGCCGACCCGGAGGAAGGCGGCGTGTGCGGCGTCACCAAGGGGCTGTCCTCCCGCTTCGGCGAGCATCGCGTGCGCTCCACCCCGATTTCGGAGCAGGCGATCATCGGCGCGGCGATCGGCGCGTCGCTGGTGGGGTTCAAGCCGGTGGCCGAGATCATGCTGATGAACTTCACCACGGTGGCGATGGACATGATCGTCAACCACGCCGCCAAGCTGCGCTTCATGTCGGGCGGGCAGACCCATGTGCCGATCGTCATCCGCACGATGACCGGCACCGGCTTTGCCTCCGGCGGCCAGCATTGCGACTATCTGGAGGCATGGTTCGCCCATACGGCGGGCATCAAGGTCGTCGCGCCGTCCAGCCCGAAGGACGCCTATGGGCTGATGCGCAGCGCGATCGACGATCCCGATCCGGTGCTGTTCATCGAGAATCTGCCGACCTACTGGACGCCTGCCGAAGCGCCGGAAAAGGACTATCGCGTGCCGATCGGCAAGGCGAATGTGCTCAGCGAGGGCAGCGACGTCACCATCATCGCCTATGCGCGGATGATTCAGGAGGCGACGCCCGCCGTCGCCCAGCTGGCCGAAGCGGGCATTTCGGCGGAGCTGATCGACCTGCGCTCGATCGCGCCCTGGGATCGCGAAACGGTGCTGGCCTCGGTCGGCAAGACCGGCCGCGCGATGATCGTGCATGAGGCGGTCACGCCCTTCGGCGCCGGGGCGGAAATCGCCGCCGTGCTCAACGAGGAGCTGTTCGGCCGGCTGAAGGCGCCGGTGCGGCGGCTGGGTGGGGCGTTCTGCCCGGTGCCCTTTTCCAAGCCGCTGGAAACGGCCTTCGCGCCGCAGACCGCCGATATCGTCGGCGCCGCCAAGGCGCTGATGGCTCGATAATTCATATAGGGAGTTCATGATGGCCGTTGAAGTTTTGCTGCCGAAGATCGGCTTTTCGATGAATGAAGGCGTGCTGGCCGAATGGCTGGTCGCCGATGGCGGCCAGGCCGTCGAGGGGCAGCCGCTCTATGCGCTCGAATCCGAAAAATCGACGCAGGAGGTCGAAAGCCCGGCCACCGGCACGCTCAGGATCGTCGCGCAGGTGGGCGAGACCTATGAGGTCGGCGCGCTGCTGGCCACGATCGAATAACACTCCCATGCGCTACCGTCTCGAAGTGTCGTCCCGCGCGCTGCCGGGGCGGGCGGAGGAGTATGACCTCTGGTATCGCACGATCCATGCGGGCGAGGTGCTGGCGCTGCCCGGCTTTCTGGGCGTGGAGCGGTTCCGGCGGCTGGACGCCGACGGTTCCGACGGCGAGTTCGTGGCGCACTATGCGGTCGAAACCGACGATCCGCAGGCGTTACTCCAGTCGCTTTTCGCAGCGACCCCGACGATGCGGCTGACCGACGCGATCGACCCGCAAAGCCCGCGCTTCACCTTCCTGCGCCCGCTTCCCCAAGGCCCGTTTTCCGAAAGACAGCCCCATGAGTGACCTGCTGAAACATCTGGCGCCCTGGCCCGCGGCCGACTTTTCCGAATATGGCGAGGTAGAGCGCAAGCCCCTGAGCCGCATCCAGAAATTCGTCGCGTCCTTCCTCGGCCGCAACTGGGTGGCGATTCCCCATGTCACCCATCAGGACGATGCCGACGTGACCGACATGGAGGCGCGGCGCAAGGCGCTGGCGGCGCAGGGCGGTCCGAAGCTCACCCCGGTGCCGCTGCTGGTGAAGGCGCTGGCCGATGCGCTGGCCGCCTTTCCGCAGTTCAACGTGTCGCTCGATCCGGAAAGCGGGGAGCTGATCGCCAAGAAATATGTGCATGTGGGCGTCGCGGTCGATACGCCCGGCGGGCTGCTGGTGCCGGTGATCCGCGATTGCGACCGCAAGTCCGCCGCCGCCATCGCCGCGGAGATCGTCGCGCTGTCCGACAAGGCGCGCACCAGGGGGCTGTCCATGGCGGAGATGTCGGGCGGCTGCATCACGCTGACCTCGCTCGGCCATATCGGCGGCACCGGCTTCACGCCGATCGTTAATGCGCCGGAGGTCGCCATATTGGGCGTGACGCGGGCGCGGCCCGTCCCGGTTCCGGCGGCGGATGGCGGCATCGCCTGGCGGCAGATGCTGCCGCTGTCGCTCAGCTATGACCATCGCGTGATCAACGGCGCGGACGCCGCCCGTTTCTGCCGCTTCCTCGCCGACCGGCTGGCCGCGCCCGACCTGTTCGAGTGACGGGAGGAAGGAGGCAGCCGGAAGGTCAGGCGTCGCCCAGCCGCTCCGCGCGCAGGGCCGAGCGGCGCACCTTGCCCGCCTCGTCGCGAATCGGCCGGCCGGTGAACTCGACCGAGCGGGGCTGCTTGAAACGGCCGAGCGTGGCGGCCAGCGGCGCGAGGAAGGCGGCTGCATCCGGTTCCTCCCGGCCCGCTTCCAGCTCGACGATCGCATGGATGCGGTTGCCCAGATCGGGATCGGGCAGGCCGATCACCGCGCAGCCCGCAACGCCGGGCAGCCGCTCCACCGCCGCCTCGATCTCCGCCGGATAGATGTTGACGCCGCCTACCAGGATCATGTCAGTGCGCCGGTCGGCGATATACAGATAGCCCTCGGCATCGACCCGGCCCATGTCGCCGAAACCGTCCGTGCCCCCGTCCGCGCGGCTTTCCGAACCGATATAGCTGTAGCCGGACGCGGCCCCGTCCGCGCGGCGGAAGCGGATTTCGCCGATTTCGCCCGGCGGCAGGATCGCGCCGTCCTCTCCGGTGATGAGGATCTGCTGCCCCGGCGCGGCGCGGCCGACCGAGCCGGGATGGTCGAGCCATTCGCGCCCGCCGATGGTGGTGACGCCGATGCGCTCCGTCCCGCCATAGACCTCCCAGACCCGGTCGGGGCCGATGCGGTCGATCCACCAGCGCTTGACGTCCGGCGGGCAGGGGGCGGCCATGTGCAACAGCGTGCGGAGGGAGGAAAGGTCGGCGGCGTCGGTTTGCGCCTTTGGCAGACGGGCGATGCGCGCCATCATCGTCGGCACCATATAGGCATAATCGACCCGGTGGCGCTCGACCAGCGCCAGCCATTCCGCCGGATCGAACCGTTCCATGCAGACGATATGCGTGCCCTGCGCCATCGCCATCGCCGTCGTGTTGAACGGGGCGGAATGATAGAGCGGGCCGGGGTTGAGCAGGATGAGGCGCGGCCCCCGGCGGCATCCTTCCTTGTCCGGCCCCCAGACGGACGGACGGGGATCGACGATCAGCTTGGGCCGGCCGGTGCTGCCGCCGCTGTTGGCGATCTTGCCCGGCCGGGCGATGGCGGGCGGCAGCGGGGCGGCGTCCATGGCGTCGTCGAGCGGCGCGTCGATGTCGAGGAACAGCGCGGCGGGCACCGGCAGCCCGGCCTCCCCGATCACCAGCTTCGCGCCGGACAGGTCCAGAATCTCCGCGAATTCCGGCGTCGCCAGCCGGTGCGATACGGGGCAGGGAACCGCGCCGATCTTCCACAAGGCAAAGGCGCATTGGAGATAGTCGGCCCGGTTGGGCATCGACAGGACGACCCGGTCGCCCGCCCCGATGCCGCGCCGGAGGAGGTCGCGGGCGCGCCGGTTGGCCATCGCCTCGAACGGCGCGAAGGTCCAGCAGCGCCCGCCGATGGTCATCGCGGGCCGATCCGGCGTCAGTTCCGCCTGCGCGGTGAGGAGCATGCCGAGCGGCGCGCCGTCGCGGGGCTGGCCGGTGGCCGGATCGACCCAGGTGTCGGCGCGCTGCATGCCCCCTCCCGTCAGATTTTCCCGGTCAGTTCTGGCACGGCCTTGTAGAGGTCTGCGACGAGGCCGATGTCTGCGACCTGGAAGATGGGGGCGTCCTCGTCCTTGTTGATGGCGATGATGGTCTTGGAGTCCTTCATGCCGGCCAGATGCTGGATCGCCCCGGAGATGCCGACCGCGACATAGACTTCCGGAGCCACGATCTTACCCGTCTGCCCCACCTGATAGTCGTTGGGCACATAGCCCGCATCGACCGCCGCGCGGGACGCGCCCACCGCCGCGCCGAGCTTGTCGGCCAAGGGGAAGATCAGCTGCTCGAACGTCTCGCTGTCCTTGAGCGCACGGCCGCCAGAGACGATGATCTTCGCAGAGGTCAGCTCGGGACGCTCGGACGCCGCGATCTCCGCGCCGACGAAGCTGGAAAGGCCCCGATCCGCAGCAGCGCCGCCCGTTGCGGAGACGGCTTCGATCGCCGCGCTGCCGCCGGTCCGCTCGGCCTTGGCGAAGGCCGTGCCGCGCACGGTGATCACCTTCTTCGCATCCTTGCTCCTGACCGTCGCGATCGCATTGCCCGCATAGATCGGGCGGGTGAACGTGTCCGGCCCCTCGACCGACAGGATATCGCTGATCTGCATCA
>Ga0180222_1002389_pt1 | contig 15217 bp, 13 predicted proteins | sample eDN5th37CKraftOP_FD_151336 | JGI IMG/M metagenome (GOLD analysis project Ga0180222, IMG submission 151336) | Enriched Organic Plus compost microbial communities from Emeryville, California, USA - eDNA 5th pass 37_C Kraft OP (version 2) (version 2) ... | reverse complement strand
TGCGCGAACCGGTGACGATGATCTCCTGCGCCGCATTTTCCTGCGGCGCCGCCGGTTCCTCCGCCGTCTGCGCGAGGACGGCGGCAGGCGCGCTCGCCAGCGCCAGCGCGCCGAGCGCGGCGCCCCGGAAGCGGCCCTTGCCGCAGCCCTTGCCGCCGCGATGTGAAATCCGAACCTCAATCATGATGTCTCTCCCCTCAATGCGCCTTGTCCAGCGCTGTCTGACGTCAATCGGAAATGCTCTGGTCCTGCATCCGGCGCAGCAGCCGGTAGGGCTTGCGGGCCAGCAGCAGCAGAAGGACCATCACCGGCGTCGCGAGGCCGACGATGATGGAAAGCGAATATCGAATGTCGGCGGGCTCGCGGAACACATGGTCCGTCATCAGGCCGATCACCATCGGCCCGACGCCCAGCCCCACCAGCGTGATGATGGTGATGTAGAGCGCGGTCACCTGCCCGCGCGCGCGGTTGGGAATGATAAGCTGCAACGCCGTCCCCGCGCAGGGAAAGGGCATGCAGCTCAGGAACATGGCGGGCGCCAGCAGCAGCAGCGCCAGTTGCGCATTGGGCATCAGCGGCGCCAGCGCGCCGAACAGCCCGCAGCCGACGAAGCCGGCGGCCGCGACCGTCAGCTGCGCGTCGCTGTGCCCCTTGCGGGTCAGCCGATCGCTCAGCCATCCGGCGCAGAAGGTGCCGCCCGTCCCGCACAGCAGCATGATGAGGCCGAAGCCCAGGCCGATCTCCGCCGCGCTCCAGCCATAGACGCGGATGAACAGCGCGGGCGCCCAGATATTATAGGCGTAGGACACCAGCGTCACCATAGAGAAGCCCGCGAACATCGGGATCAGCGCCGCCTTGCGCGCCGAAACGATGGCCAGCACCTGCCGGATGGACAGCGGCTCGTCCGCGCCCGGCCCCTGCCGCTTCGGTTCGCGCACGAGGAACAGGAACGGCACCAGCAGCAGGCCGGGGAAACCGACAATGATGAACGCCGCCTGCCACGGCTTCAACCCGTCCAGCAGCCCGCCGTGCAACAGCGCGGAGGTTTCCAGCCACTCGATCAGGCTGCCGCCGCCGATGAAGGCGAGGCCGATGCCGAACGGCGCGCTCAGGAAGAAGATGCTGACCGCCCGCCCCAGCCGGTCCGGCGGGAAGAGGTCGCTCAGCATCGACAGGCTGGCCGGGGTCACGCTCGCCTCGCCCACGCCGACGCCGACGCGGGTCAGGAACAGCTGCCAATAGGTGCGCGACAGGCCGGACGCCATGGAGAACAGGCTGAACAGCGCGAGAAAGCCGCCCATGATCACCTTGCGCGGATAGCGGTCCGCAAGCCGGCCGATCGGCATGCTGCACAGCGTGTAGAAAATGCCGAAGGCGACGCCCTGCAACATGCCGAAGCCGGTATCGTCCAGCCCGAACTCCGCCTTCACCGGCTCCACCGTCAGGTTGAGCACGACCCGGTCGAACTGCGACGCGATGGAGGCGAGCGCGAGCAGCAAGGCGATGAGCCAGCCTCGGGCCGTGCCCGATGACTTTTCCTCGATGGATTCGAATGCCTGCGCCTGCTGCCGCATATCAGGGCTTTCTCCCGATTTCCCTGCCAGTTCTATTTGCGCGCGGGAAGTCTTGTCTTGTTCAACTTATCATGTGACCGTGCACATTATCAGTAAAGCGCCATCTGTCAACTATTTCATGGACGTTCGCGTTTTTACCGGTTCAGGCGGTTTTGCCCGAAAGCGCGCCCCGCACGGCGGCCAGCTGGGCATCGAGCGGCAGATCGCCCGGCACGACGATCACCGCCTCTTCCTCATCGGGCATTTCCAGCGTCGCAAGCTGGCTGTCGAGCAGCTGGACGGGCATGAAATGCCCTTCCCGCGCCGACATGCGCCGCACCAGCGAGTCCTTCGACAGCAGCGGCAGCACGAAGCGGATATCCGCCCCGGCCCGCGCACGCAGCCGGTCGCGATAGCCCCGCTTGAGCGCGGAGCAGGACACGACGCAGCCCGCCGCGCGATTCGCGATCAGCGCATCCGCCACATTGTCGAGGAAAGGCTGGCGGTCCTCGTCGTTCAGCGGGATGCCCGCCGCCATCTTCGCCACATTGGCGGGCGGGTGCAGCCCGTCCCCCTCGACGAAGGGAATGCCCAGCGCATCGGCAAGCGCCGCCCCCAGCGTCGACTTGCCGCAACCGCTCACCCCCATGACGACGATGCCCAGGCTCATGCCTCTTCCTCCGGCGCGGCGGGGTCGAACAGCCGCATATAGGCCGCGCTGTCGGCCGGTCCCGATCCGGCGGCCACGAGCATCCGGTGCAGGTCGGCGACCAGCGAGGTGAGCGGCATCGGCACGCGCCGCGCGAGGGCGGCGGCCTGCACGGTTTCCAGGTCCTTCAGCATATTGTCGATCCTGCCGGTAGGCGAATAGTCGCGCCGCGCCATCTTCGCCATGAACTCCTGCATTATCCGCGAATCCGCCCGCCCGCCCGCCAGCGCGGCGGGCACCAGCGTGGCGTCCACCCCGTGGCATTCCGCGAACCGCACCGCCTCGGCCACCGTCAGGAACGCGCCCGCGCACAATATCTGGTTGATCAGCTTGACCGTCTGCCCGGCGCCGTTGCCGCCGACATGGGTACGATTGGCGGCAAGCCGGTCCAGCAGCGGCGCGGCGCGCTCGACATCTCCAGCCGCGCCGCCGATCATCAGCGTCAACGCGCCCCGCGCGGCGGCAGGCGCCCCGCCCGAAAGCGGCGCGTCGATCCAGCCCATGCCGGTTTCCCGCCGCAACCTTTCCGCCATCGCCGCGCTCGCCGCCGGATCGATACTCGACATGTCGACCAGCAGGCGCTCCGGCGTCGCCGCCTCGGCCACGCCGCCGGGGCCGAACACCGCCTGCTCGACGATCGCCGCGCTGTTGAGGCTGGTGATGACGAACTCCGCCCGCGCCGCCGCCTCGGCGGCCGAGGCGGCGACCGTCGCGCCCCGCCCGGCCAATGCCGCGCAGGCGCCGGGATCGCGGTCATATAGCGCCAGCTGCGCCCCGCCGTCGAGCAGGCGCGCGGCGATGGCGCCGCCCATCACGCCGACGCCGATGACCGCGACCCGCATCATGGCGCCGCCTTCACCGACGCGCGCTCCGTCACCGACAGGCCGACATCGATGGCGATCGGCCGTCGCGCCGTCTCCTTGCCGGACAGCAGGTCGCGCACCGCCTGCCCCGCCCGCTGGCCGAGCGCGCGGAAATCGACATGGATCGAGGTGAGCGGCGGGTTGATCTCCCGGCCGATCTCGAAATCGCCAAAGCCCATGATCGACAGGTCGTCCGGCACCGCGATCCCGCGGCGCTGGCATTCCATCACCGCGCCCACCGCCGAGAGATCCGATACCGCGAAGATCGCCTCCACGTCCGGGTCCCGGTCCAGCAGCACGGCGAGGCTCTGCGCGCCATGATCATAGCTGATCGGCGGCTTGCCGTGGCGCAGCACATAGCGGGTCGGCAGCCCGGCGATGCGCAGTTCGTCCTCGAAGCCGCGCATGCGCTCTTCGCCGCGATGGTCGATCACGTCGCCGTCGGTCGCGCCGCCGAGCGCACCGATACGGGAAAAACCCCGGTTGATCAGATAGCGCGCCGCCGTGCGGCCGACATTATAGTTGGAAAAGCCGACCACATGCTCGATCGGCTGGCTGGGCAGGTCGGCAATCTCGATGATCGGGATATCGGCCGCCAGCAGCATGCGCGAGGCGGTGCGGCGGTGGATCGTGCCGGTCAGCACGATCGCCTCCGGCCTGCGCGCCAGCAGGTTGCGCAGCTGCCGTTCCTCCTCCACCAGGTCATAATCGGTATAGGCGATCAGCAGGTGATAATCGTCCTCGCGCAGCGCCTCGGTGAGGCCATGGGCGACGGCGGCGAAATTGGCGTTGGTCAGCGTCGGCAGCATCAGCGCGACGAAGCCGGTGCGGCGGCTCGCCAGGCTGCCCGCCGCGCGATCGGGCACATAGCCGAGGTCGGCGATCGCCTTGCTCACCCGCTCCCGCGTCGCCGGAAGCACCAGATCCGGATCGCTGAGCACGCGCGAGACGGTCATGCGCGAAACCCCTGCCAGACGGGACACATCTCGGATCGTCGGCCGCTGCTTCCCTTGCGAAGTGCGGTTTTCGGCCTTTTCCATGTCCGGCTGCACCGTTCGCGCCATGATATACTCCCCCGTCGCAGATGATTGGCGGCATGCAGTATAGCGGCAGCCCCCGCGCCGGAAAGAGCGCCCGGCTCAGCCCTCCAGCGCCAGATGCAATTTCACGACCTGGCTGCGGTCGCCCGCCCGCTCGAACGCGGCAACCGCGTCGGTCAGCGGATAGGTGCCCGACAGGATCGGCGACACGTCGATCTCGCCCGAAACGATCAGGTCGACCGCATGGTGGAATTCCCCATTGGCGCGGAAGGCGCCGACGAAATCGATCTCGCGCGCCTGCAACGCATTGACCGGCACCGGCGCGGTGCCGGGCGGCATCATGCCGACCTGCACGATGCGGCCGCCCCGGCGGACCACGCGGAACAGGGAGTCCAGCGCCTGCGGGGCGCCCGAAGCCTCGAACGCCACGTCGAAATGGCCGCCATCGGCCTCATAGCGCTTCAGCCCGTCCGGGTCCGCCGCGACATTGACGCCGTGGTTCGCGCCCATTTGGCGGCAGGCGACTTGCAGGGGGGCGTCCTCGATATCCGTGCAGACAATCTCCGCCGCCCCTGCAAGCCGTGCCGACCGGGCCGTCAACAGCCCGATCGGTCCCGATCCGGTGACGATCACCCGCTTGCCCATCAGCGCCCCGGCGCGGGCGACCGCGTGAAGGCCGACGGAAAGCGGCTCGGCGACGGACAGCTTCAGCAGGTCCGTGTCGTCCGGCACCGGAACGATCTGGTCCGCGCGCAGGATCAGATGCTGCGCGAAACCGCCCTGGACATGGGGAAAGCGCCCCGCGCTGCCCAGGAAAAACATGTTGGTGCAAAGGTTCATCCGCCCTTCGCGGCACCGCGCGCAGGAAAGGCACGGGCGGCTGGGGTCCAGCGCCGCCTTCATGCCGGGAGCGAGGCCCGTCACCCCTTCGCCCAGTTCGATCACCCGGCCGGAAATCTCATGGCCCAGCGTAAGCGGCTCCCGCACCGCGAAATCGCCGACCGCGCCGCGATGATAATAATGCATGTCGGACCCGCAAATGCCGCCATAGGCGACCGCCACCCGCACATGACCGGCGGGAATCGGCGCGTCGGCGACCTCGTCGATACGCAGATCCTTTTTCCCATGACATATGGCCGCGAGCATCCGGGAACCCTCCTTCTTCATTGATGTTACCGATATCATCTATAAATCCGGCTTGCAATCCGCTAATGAGACGACGGATATTATTTGTCACATATTGCCAGGAATCGCCGTTTTCGTGGATATTTTGACTTGAAAGAATTGCAATAGAGGTTCATCAAGGCATCAGTTATGTGACCGGTCCCTAAAGAATCGGAGAAGGATTTGCAGCACAATCTATTCGACCTGGCCGGACGCGGCGCGCTGATAACCGGCGCCTCGCAGGGCATCGGCTTCACCATCGCGCAGGCCCTCGCGGGGGCGGGCGCCCGCGTCATCCTCAACGGCCGCTCGCAGGACAAGCTGGACCAGGCCGTCGACCGGCTGCGCGGCGAAGGCATCGACGCCACGCGGATCGGCACGGCCTGCTTCGACGTGACCGACGCGGCGTCCGTGTGCGCCGGGGTGGACGCGCTGCTGGGCTCTGGCGAACGGATCGACATCCTCGTCAACAATGCCGGCATCCAGCGCCGCAACCCGCTGGAACAGTTCGACGATGCCGACTGGGACGCGCTGATCGCCTGCAACCTGAGCAGCCTCTACCATGTCAGCAAGGCCGTCGCCCCGCACATGATAGAGCGCGGCAGCGGCAAGATCATCAATATCGGCAGCGTCCAGTGCGAACTGGCCCGCCCCGGCATCGCCCCCTATACCGCGACCAAGGGCGCGGTGAAGAACCTGACCAAGGGCATGTGCGCCGACTGGGCGAAATACGGGCTACAGATCAACGCGATCGGCCCCGGCTATTTCGACACGCCGCTCAACAAGGCGCTGGTCGAGGATCCCGAATTCGACGCCTGGCTGCGCAAGCGCACCCCCGCCGGGCGCTGGGGGACATTGCCGGACCTGCACGGCGCGGCCATCTTCCTGGCCTCGCCCGCATCCGATTTCGTCAACGGCCAGACGATCTATGTCGATGGCGGCATCGTTTCGGTAATCTGAGAGGGCATGATGAGCATATCCCGTCCGACCGCGATCCAGATGGCCCCCTTTTCCGCCTATCTGGAGGAAGAGCTGGACCGCCGCTTCGAGATAATCCGCTGGTTCGATCTGGACCCGGCCGCGCAGCAGCAGATCCTCTCCACCGGCGACGCGGCGATCGGCGCGATCGTCACCAACGGCCATGTGGGGTGCCCCGACGCGCTGATCGAGGCGCTGCCGGGGCTGAAGATCGTTGCCATTCACGGCGTCGGCTTCGACCGGGTCAACCTCGACCTGGCGAAGCGCAAGGGCGTGGGCGTTTCGACCACCCCCAATGTGCTGAACGAGGATGTGGCCGACCTGGCCGTGGGCCTCGTCATCGCGCTGCTGCGGGCGGTGACGCCGGCCGATGCGTTCGTGCGCGCGGGCCTGTGGGAACGGGGCGACTTCCCCCTCGCCCGCAAGGTGACCGGCCGCCGCTTCGGCATTGTCGGGCTGGGCCGCATCGGGGTTGAGATCGCCCGCCGCCTCGCCGCTTTCGGCCCGGTCGCCTATACCGGCAGCAAGCCGAAGGACGTGCCCTACGCCTTCCAGCCCGATGCGCGGACGCTGGCGCAGAACAGCGACGTGCTGATCCTCGCCTGCCCGTCCAACGAGCAGACCCGCCATCTGGTGAACCGCGACATCCTCGATGCGCTGGGGCCGCAGGGCTATGTCGTCAACATCGCGCGCGGCGCCGTCGTCGACGAGGCGGCGCTGATCGCCGCGCTGGAGGAAGGGCGCATCGCCGGGGCCGCGCTCGACGTGTTCGAGCAGGAACCCCATGTTCCCGAAGCGCTGCGCACATCGCCCCGCGTGCTCCTCACCCCGCATATCGCCAGCGGCACCGAGGAAACGCGGCGTGACATGGCCGACATGGTGCTGCAAAATCTGGACGCGATGCTGGCGGGGAACGCCCTGCCCCATGCGCTGATCTGAGCAACGGGCAACTGGCCGGAACGGGAAGGAAAGCATGGCAAGGATCGCGGTCATCACCGGCGCGGGCAGCGGCATCGGACGCACCGTCGCGCTCGCGCTGTCGCGGCGCGGCTATGCGCTGGCGCTCGCCGGACGCCGGGCCGAGGCGCTGGAGGAAACCGTGGCGCTGCTGGCGCCCGGCACCGCCGCGCTGTGCCTGCCCACCGACGTGACCGACAAGGCGTCGGTCGCCGCGCTGTTCGATGCGACGGTGGAGCGGTTCGGACGGGTCGACCTGCTGTTCAACAATGCGGGCGTGAACGCGCCGGACGTGCCGCTGGACGCGCTGGACGAGGCGGACTGGCGCCATGTCATCGACACCAACCTGACCGGCGCCTTCCTCTGCCTGCAAGCCGCGTTCGCCGCGATGAAGGCGCAGTCGCCGCGCGGCGGGCGGATCATCAACAACGGCTCGATCTCCGCCACCAGCCCGCGCCCCAACTCCATCGCCTATACCGCCAGCAAACATGCGATCACCGGCCTCACCAAGTCCGCCTCGCTCGACGGCCGCGCGTTCGACATCGCCTGCGGCCAGATCGACATCGGCAACGCGGCGAGCGCGATGGGATCGCGCATGGCCAGGGGCGTGCCGCAGGCCAATGGCCAACTGGCGGTCGAACCGGTGATGGATGTCGCCCATGTCGGCGAGACCGTCGCTTATATGGACAGCCTGCCGCTGGACGCCAATGTCCAGTTCATCACGCTGATGGCGACGAAAATGCCTTTCGTCGGCCGGGGATAGCGCCACCGGCCCGCGCCTTCTTCAGCGCGCGGGCGCGGCCTCCCTTTCCCCCGCCATCGCCACATAGGGCGAGACGGCGGCCAGCGCGCGCTCGACGAAGAGCTGCTTCTCGCCGACCGGCGCGACATAATGGATCGCGGCCTCGGCATCCTGCCGGGATGCCCCGCGCAGGATCAGCCATGCGGCGAGATACTGGCTGGCGAGGCAGCCCCCGGCCGTCGCCACATTGCCATGGGCGACGAAGGGCGCGTCGATCACCCGCACGCCCGCCTCCTCCACCCAGGGCTTCGTCGTCAGGTCGGTGCAGGCCGGAAGATCGCCGACAAGGCCCAGCTTCGCCAGCAGCAGCGTGCCCGAACATTGCGCGCCGACCAGCTGCCGCTCAGGGTCGAGCCGGAGGCGAGCCAGCAGCGCCGGGTCGGCCGCGACCTCGCGCGTGCGCACGCCGCTGCCGATCAGCACCGCATCGGCCTCCTCCACGAATTCCAGCGGCCTCTGGCGGCGGATGGCGACGCCGTTCATCGACACCGCTTCCTCATCCGGGCAGGTGATCCAGGCGCGCCAGCCCTTGTCCTTCATGCGCCCCAATATCCCCGCGGCGATGAAGGAATCCAGCTCGTTGAAGCCGTCAAAGGTCACAATCGCGATCTGCATGCCGTCCTTCCTTTCCTCCCCGCTTTCGCCCATGCCGCCGCCCGGCGCAAGCCCCGGCGGGATCGGCCTGCCCCGGCCCGGCGCCACGTCCGCGACGACCGCCCTGACGACCGCCCCGATGACCGCCCCGATGACCGCCCCGATGACCGCCCCGATGACCGCCCCGATGACCGCAAAGCGACTTTCCTCGTCGAATATCTGCCTCTTCGGGTTGACGGCACTGTCCCTGACCCCTTAGCTTTCCCCCTTGAAGCAAGACCGATCGCCCGATCGTCCCCTGAGCGGATATGAGGCCAGCCCATATTCGCGCACCCATAAAGGAGAAAGGACATGGCCGAAGCGCCCTCGACCATAGCCCTCGCGACGGATCTCAGCCATCGTTCCGACCGCGCGCTGGACCGCGCGGTGCAGCTGGCGCGGGCATGGAAGGCCCGGCTGCTCGTCATCCATGCGATAGAGGACGGCGCCCAGAGCTATGGCGACGGCGGCTATCCGCTGCCGAGCTGGCGCCGCCCGCCCGACCCGGCCAAGGCCGTGCGCCAGCGCCTGCACCGCGACCTTCAGCGCGAGGATACCGGGCTGGATCTCGACATCGTGGTCGAGCCCGGCACCCCGGCCAGCCTGGTGCTGGAAAAGGCGCGGGTCGCAGGGGCGGGGCTGATCGTCACCGGCGTCGCGCGCGACGAGACGCTGGGCCGCATGATATTGGGCGATACCGTCGACAAGCTGTTGCGCGCCTCCCCCATTCCGATACTGGTCGTGCGCAACCGCGCGCCCGCGCCCTATGACGCGATGGTCGTCGCCACCGATTTCTCCCCCGGCGCGCACGAGATGCTGAAAACCGCGCGCGGGCTGTTCCCCGGCTTGGGCCTCAGCCTGTTCCACGCCTATGACGTGCCCTTCGCCAGCTATCTCAACCGCGCGGAGATCGATCGCGAGTTCGAGGGCTATGGGCGGGAAGCGGCCGACCGGCTGCTGCGCGAAGCGGGCCTGTCGGAAGAGGAAGCCCGCTCCGTGCCCCGGCTGATCGAAATGGGGTCGCCAGAGGTGCTGCTGCGCGATTACGAGGCCGCCTCCGGCGACGTGCTGACCGTGGTGGGCACGCATGGCGGCGGCCTGATCTATCGCGCGCTGATCGGCAGCACCGCCCGCAAGATCATCAACGCGGTGGAAAGCGACGTTCTGGTCGTGCCGCCGTCCGACCGTTCCACCCCCTGACCCGCCTCCGCCGAAAAGTCCGACCCCCAAAGGAAATCATGCCAGACAGCCGCTCTCCCCTTCCCGATCCTTCCTGTACCACCTCGCGACGGCACCCTGCGTCGCGGCCGACCATCCTTTCCCATCCGGCCCTTTCCCTTCCGGGCGCCGATCCGGCATGAGCGGCAAGACCCTGCTTTCTCTGATCGTGGTGCTGCCCTTTCTCGGCAGCTTCCTCGCGGCCCTGCTGCCCGTCTATGCGCGCAATACCGCCGCGGCGTTGAGCGGCATGCTGGCGCTGGCGGGGCTGGCCATCCTCGCCTTCTTCTATCCGGCGGTCACCGGCGGCGGCATGGTGCGGGTGGACATCGCCTGGGCGCCGGACATCGGCCTCGACCTCATCCTGCGGCTGGACGGGCTGAGCTGGATCTTCGCCTTCCTCATCCTCGGCATCGGCGCGCTGGTCGTGCTCTACGCGCGCTATTACATGTCGCCCGAAGACCCGGTGCCGCGCTTCTTCTCGTTCCTGCTCGCCTTCATGGGGGCGATGCTGGGCCTCGTCCTCTCCGGCAATCTCGTCCAGCTCGCCTTCTTCTGGGAACTGACGAGCCTCTTCTCCTTCCTGCTGATCGGCTACTGGCACCACAACCAGAGCGCGCGGGACGGCGCGCGCATGGCGCTCATCATCACGGGCACGGGCGGCGTGTGCCTGCTGCTCGGCTTCCTCATCATCGGCCGCGTCGCGGGCAGCTACGACATAGACGTGATCCGCACGCAGGCCGACGCGATCCGGTCGAGCGGCTATTATCTGCCCGCGCTGCTGCTGGTGCTGGCGGGCGCCTTCACCAAGAGCGCGCAATTCCCGTTCCATTTCTGGCTGCCCCACGCGATGGCCGCGCCGACGCCGGTGTCCTCCTACCTCCATTCGGCGACGATGGTGAAGGCGGGCATCTTCGTGCTGATGCTGCTCTGGCCGGTGCTGGCGGGGACGGAAGAATGGTATCTGATCGTCGTCACCACGGGCCTTGCCACCATGGTGTTCGGCGCGTGGAGCGCGATCTTCCAGCAGGACCTCAAGGGCCTGCTCGCCTATTCGACGATCAGCCATCTGGGCATCATCACCCTGCTGCTGGGGCTGGGCAGCCCGCTCGGCGCGGTCGCGGCGATCTTCCACACCATCAACCATGCGACCTTCAAGGCCTCGCTGTTCATGGCGGCGGGCATCATCGACCATGAGACCGGCACGCGCGACCTGCGCAAGCTGTCCGGCCTCTACCGCTTCATGCCGATCACCGCAACGCTGGCGATGGTCGCCGCCGCCGCGATGGCGGGCGTGCCGCTGATGAACGGCTTCCTGTCGAAGGAAATGTTCCTCGCCGAGGCGCTGGCCGACCATCAGGGCACGATCATCGACGAGACCTTGCCCTATCTGGCCACGCTGGCGAGCGCGTTCAGCGTGCTCTATTCGCTGCGCTTCATCCATCAGAGCTTCTTCGGTCCGCCGCCGCGCGACCTGCCGCACGAGCCGCATGAGGCGCCGCCGTGGATGCGCCTGCCGATCGAGATACTGGTGCTGGCCTGCCTGCTCGCGGGCATCGCCCCCAACCTCACCATCGCGCCCTTTCTGGCGAATGCGGCGCAATCGGTGCTCGGCGACCGGCTGCCCCATTACAGCCTCGCCATCTGGCACGGCTTCACGCTGCCGCTGGCGATGAGCCTTATCGCGCTGGGCTGTGGCATCCTCGGCTATCTGCTGTTCCGCGACCGGCTCAACGCCGTGAAGCGTTCCCCGGTGGTGGGCAGGCTGCAAGGCCGCCGCGCGTTCGAGCGGGTGCTGGCCGCGATCATGGACGGCGGCGTCGCGCTGCAAAGATGGCTGGGGACGAAAAGGCTGCAAATGCAGCTGCGCATCCTGCTCGGCATGGTGCTGCTGCTCGGCGCGCTGCCGTTCCTGCGCTTCGGCTACAGCCCCGGCACGCAACAGCTGACGCCGGTGGACCCGGTGTTCGCGCTGATCTGGATCGTCGGCGGGGCCTGCGCGGTGGGCGCCGCGGTGACCGCCAAATATCACCGGCTCGCCGCCCTCGTCCTGCTCGGCGGCGCGGGCATCGCCACCTGCATCAGCTTCCTGTGGCTCTCCGCGCCCGACCTTGCGGTGACGCAGCTGCTGGTGGAGATCGTGACGACCGTGCTGCTGCTGCTCGGCCTGCGCTGGCTGCCGATGCGCCGGCCGGAGCTGTGGTCGGGCAGCAGGCCGCTGCGCGTCAACCTGCGCCGCGCGACCGACCTCGGCGTCGCGCTGGCGGCGGGCGTCGGGATGGCGCTGCTCTCCTATGCGGTGATGACGCGCGAGGCCCCCGCGGGCATTTCCCGCTTCTTCGTCGAACAGGCCTATCCGGGCGGCGGCGGCACCAATGTCGTCAACGTCATCCTGGTCGATTTCCGCGGCTTCGACACGCTGGGCGAGATCACCGTGCTGGCGATCGTCGGCCTCACGGTCTTCTCGCTGCTGCGCCGGTTCCGGCCCGCCCGCGAGAGTGTCCGCACCCCGGTGCAGCAACGCCGCCAGAACGCCTATGACGAGGCGCAGGCCGACCGTTCCTTGGGCGACACGCTGGCCGATTATCTGCTGGTCCCGCGCATCATCATGGAATGGATGTTCCCGGCGATCATCGTCTTCGGCATCTTCCTGCTGCTGCGCGGGCACGACCTGCCGGGTGGAGGCTTCGCGGCGGGCATCACCTTCTCGATCGCCATCATCATCCAGTATATGGCGAGCGGGACGCGCGCGGTCGAAACGCGGCTCAGCGTGCTGCCGCTGCGCTGGGTCGGATTCGGCCTGCTGATCGCGCTGGCGACCGGCGCGGGGGCGATGCTGCTGGGCCGTCCGTTCCTGACGAGCTGGTTCAGCTATCTCGACCTGCCGCTGATCGGCAAGACCCCGGCGGCCAGCGCGCTGCTGTTCGACATCGGGGTATGCGGCGTCGTGGTCGGCTCGACCGTCCTCACCCTGATCGCGCTGGCGCACCAGTCGATCCGCACCCCCCGCACGGAAACGGAGGAAAGCTGATGGAAATCATCCTGTCGCTCGCCATCGGCATCATCACCGCGTCGGGCGTGTGGCTGCTGTTCCGGCCGCGCACCTTCCAGCTCGCCATCGGCCTGTCGCTGCTGTCCTATGCGATCAACCTCTTCATCCTGGCGATGGGCCGGCTGAAGATGGACGCGCCGCCGGTCGTCGACAAAGTGGCGGAGGCCAACCCCGCCGCCTTCGCCGACCCGGTGCCGCAGGCGCTGGTGCTGACCGCGATCGTCATCTCCTTCGCGACCACTGCGCTGCTGCTCGTGCTGCTGCTCGCTGCGCGCGGGCTGACCGGCACCGACCATGTCGACGGAACGGAGAAGACGCCCTGATGTCGCCCGCCGACCATCTCGTCATCGCCCCGATCCTGCTGCCGCTGCTCGCCGCCGCCTTCATGCTGGTGCTGAGCGAGCGGCGGCGCTGGCTCAAGCGCCTCATCAGCCTCGCCACCCTCTCCGCGCTGGCGGGGGTGGCCATCGCCCTGCTGACCATGGTGGATGCGCCGGGCGGCGCGCCGCTGGCCTACCGCCTCGGCAACTGGCCCGCACCCTTCGCCATCACCTTGGTCGTCGACCGGCTGAGCGCGCTGATGCTGCTGCTCTCGGCGAGCATCGGCCTGTGCACGCTCTTCTATGCGCTGGCGCGGTGGGACCGGGCGGGGCCGCGCTTCCACCCGCTGTTCCTGCTGCTGACGATGGGCGTCAACGGCGCGTTCCTGACCGGCGACCTGTTCAACCTGTTCGTCTTCTTCGAAGTGATGCTGGCCGCGTCCTACGGCCTCGCGCTGCACGGATCGGGCGTGGAGCGGACCAAGGCCAGCCTGCATTATGTCGCGATCAACATCGCCACCTCGCTGCTCTTCCTCATCGGCATCGCGCTCATCTATGCGGTGACGGGCACGCTCAACATGGCCGACCTGGCGGTGCGCGTGCCGGTGCTGGCGGGGCAGGAACTCGTGCTGCTGGAAAGCGGCGCGGCGATCCTCTCCATCGCCTTCTTCGTGAAGGCGGGCATGTGGCCGCTCGGCTTCTGGCTCACCCCCACCTATGCCGCCGCCGCCGCGCCGGTCGCCGCCACCTTCGCGATCATGAGCAAGGTCGGCATCTATGCGATCGTCCGCCTGAGCGCGCTCGCCTTCGGCCCGGCATCGGGCCTTGCCGCCGGTTTCGCGAACGAATGGCTGATGGCGGGCGGGCTCGCGACGATGGCGTTCGGCGCGATCGGCATGCTCGCGGCCAGCCGCCTGTCCGGCATCGGCGGGTCCTATATATTGCTCTCGTCGGGCACGCTGCTGGTCGCGACCGGCACCGGCAGCGCGCCGGTGCTGGCGGGCGCGCTGCTCTATCTGGTCAGCTCGACGCTCGGCGTATGCGCGATGTATCTGCTGATAGAGCCGGTGGAGCGCGCCGCCGACATCGACCGGGAAGCCGCCCAGCGCCAGAGCGAGCCGGTGTTCGAGGATGACGAGCCCGGCCTGCTGATGGAGGAATATGAGGCGGAGGAAGAGGAGGACGAGATCGGCATCGTCATCCCCGCCACCATCGCCCTGCTGGGCAGCGCCTTCATCTTCTGCGCGCTGCTGATGGCCGGCCTGCCGCCGCTCTCCGGCTTCATCGCCAAGTTCGCGATCATCGACGGCATGCTTTCGGGCCTGCCCGCGATGGGGACGGGCGGCTGGACGGCGATCGCCGCCATTCTCCTTTCCGGCCTCGCGACCCTCATCGCGATGACGCGGGCGGGCATCAGCCTGCTGTGGGTGCCGGTCGACCGGCCGCAGGCGCATCTGCGCGTGGTCGAGGCGATGCCGATCGCGCTGCTGCTCGCGCTGTGCCTCGCGCTCGTCATCGGCGCGGGGCCCGTCACCCGCTATATGAAGGATACCGCGGCCGCCCTGCACGATCCCGGCCGCTATGCGGGCGCCGTGCTCGACCCCGCGCTCCAGCCGCCGGAGAGAAGACGATGACCCGCTGGCTCGCCTTTCCGCTGCTGACGCTGTGCCTTCTGGCGATGTGGCTGCTGCTCGTCCAGTCGGTCGCGCCCGGCTCCATCCTCATGGGCGTGCTGGTGGCGCTGGTGGCGACGCGCCTCTTCACCGTGCTGCGCCCGGAACCGGTGAAGTACCGCCTGACCGGCGCGGTGGTCCGGCTGGCGGGGATCGTCCTTTACGACATCATCCGCTCCAACATCGCGGTCGCGCGCATCATCCTGACCGGCCGCACCGACCGGGGCATGTCCGGCTTCATCCGCATTCCGATCG
>Ga0180222_1002383_pt1 | contig 15248 bp, 11 predicted proteins | sample eDN5th37CKraftOP_FD_151336 | JGI IMG/M metagenome (GOLD analysis project Ga0180222, IMG submission 151336) | Enriched Organic Plus compost microbial communities from Emeryville, California, USA - eDNA 5th pass 37_C Kraft OP (version 2) (version 2) ... | reverse complement strand
GCGTTCTCGATCAGCGCCTCGCGCCGCTTCGGCTGCTTGATCTCGCCGGCGCGCGCCAGCAGGGTGTCGAGATCGCCATATTCGGTGATGAGCTGGGCCGCGGTCTTGATGCCGATGCCGGGCACGCCGGGCACGTTGTCGACGCTGTCGCCGGCCAGCGCCTGCACCTCCACCACCTTCTCGGGCGGAACGCCGAATTTCTCGATCACCTCGGCAATGCCGAGCCGCCGATCCTTCATCGTGTCGTAAAGGGTGACGCAGCCATTGACGAGCTGCATCAGGTCCTTGTCCGATGAGACGATGGTGGCGCGGCCGCCGCGCTCGCAGGTCTGGCGCACATAGGTCGCGATCAGGTCGTCGGCCTCAAAGCCGTTCTGCTCGAGGCAGGGAAGGTCGAAGGCATGCACCGCCTCGCGGATCAGCGCGAATTGCGGGATCAGGTCGTCCGGTGCCGGCGGCCGATGCGCCTTGTAGTCGGGATAGAGCGCGTTGCGGAAGGTGACTTCCGACTTGTCGAACACGATGGCGAGATGGGTCGGCCGGTCGTCCGGCGGCAGGTCACGCAGCAGCTTCCACAGCATGTTGCAGAAGCCGAGCACGGCATTGACCTGCAGTCCGTCGGATTTGCGGTTGAGCGGCGGCAGCGCATGATAGGCGCGGAAGATGTAGGACGAGCCGTCAACCAGGAAGACATGAGCGCCCTGCGCGGGCGCAGGAGCGGCGGACGGGGCGGCGGCGGAAGCGGGCTTCTTTTTTGGCATGGCCGCAATGTAGGGACTCGGACCCCCGTTGGGTAGCGCAGATGTCGGGTGTAAACAGCCGCATTGGCCGGCGGAACCGGCGCTGTCGCGCGCGTGGCCCGCCTGCGCCTATTCGGCCGGCTGGAGCCGCGCCGCGGTCGGCGATTTCGGAGCGATCCAGAAGGCATCCGGACGTTCGAACAGGAAACTTAGTCGCGTGCCGCGGCAGGCCCACCAGATCAGCACCGCGCCGCCGACGCCGGCGATGGTGACGATGGCGGAGATGACGCCGACGTCCTGAATCAGCCCGGACTTGAGCAGCAGGACGCGCGTGGCCGCCATCGGCAGGAAGAAGGCGAGGTAGACCACGATGGAATGCTCGCCGAGATAGCGGACGAAGTCCAGCCAGCCCCGGCGCGCCAGCAGCGTGCCGATGGTGATGATGGCGCAGGCGCCGGAAAAGCCGAGCAGCAGCGAGATCAACGGCCAGGTGCTGAGGCCGAGCTCAACCAGCATGCCGTTGGCGAGCGCCCAGATCAGCAGGGCGACGACCGCCATCGCGGGCCGGGCGCGCGCCGTATCGGACAGGCGGAAGACGGCATCGGCGAACAGGTAGCCGGAATAGAAATAGACGAAGCGGGCGGCGAATTCGTCGATCACCATCCAGCCGGTCTGGACATGCGCCATTTCCAGGGCGGCGGCGATCACCCAGATCAGCGCCGGCGGCACCCGCCGGGTCACCTTGGTGAAGACGAAGAAGACCGGCAGCAGGTAGATGAACCAGAGCGTGCCGAACGGATCGATGAACGACAGCAGGTAAAGCCGTACAACGCCTGCCCATCCCATGTCGGCCGCGAACACGGGAGCCTTGAAGGCGAGCTGGATGGTCATCCACAGCACGTAGAAATAGGCGAAATGCACGACCTTGCGGTCGAGATAGGTGCGCCAGTCGCGCTCGATCACGCGGGAGAGGAACAGGCCGGAGATCAGGAAGAAATCCGGCATCCGGAACGGATAGGCGAAGGCCACCACCTCATGCATGAATCCGGTCTGGCCGGTGGCCTTCTCGACCCCGGCCACCGAATGCAGCATCACCACCATGACGATGCAGATGCCCTTGGCATAATCCACCCAGTCCATGCGACCCGGCGGGACTGATCCCGCAGGGACAAACAGCGTTGTACCATTTCCGGTCATCTCTGTTCCTTTTGCGGGCAGGCGGGTCGCGCCGGGCGGCCAGGCAGTGTATCTGCGGCTGCAGGTACAAGGAATGTGCCGTTTTCGCGGAACCGTCTATAAGGCGGCCCATCACGTCCCGTTTATCACGAATCAACCCGTCGGCCGATCCGTTGCCCCGCCGTTTTGACCCACCGCTGCCGATCGATGCCGTTCTCGATGAGCTGGACGCCTGTCTGGCGCGCCAGCCGGCGGCGGTCCTGGTGGCGCCGCCCGGCGCCGGCAAGACCACGCGGGTGCCGCTGGCGCTGCTGGAGGCGCCCTGGGTCGGCGGGCGCCGCATCATCATGCTGGAACCGCGGCGGATCGCGGCCCGCGCCAGCGCCGAGCGGATGGCGTGGACACTGGGGGAGGCGGCGGGCGGGACCATCGGCTATCGCGTGCGGTTCGGTGCCCGGGTGTCGCGCAAGACCCGGATCGAGGTCGTCACCGAGGGCATTTTCGCGCAGCAGATCCTGAACGATCCGGAGCTCCACGGCGTCGCCGCGGTGCTGTTCGACGAGTTTCATGAGCGGTCGCTCGATGCCGATCTCGGTCTCGCGCTGGCGCGCGACGTGCAGACCGGGCTGCGCGAGGACCTGCGCATCCTGGTGATGTCGGCGACGCTCGATGGCGCGCGGGTCGCCGGGCTGCTCGGCAATGCCCCGGTGGTGACGAGCGAGGGCCGGGCCTTCGCGGTGGAGACGCGCTATCTTGGCCGCAAGCCCGACCTGCCGCTGGAGCGGCAGATGGCCGACGCCATCGCCACCGGGCTGCGCGCCGAGCCGGGCTCCGTGCTCGCCTTCCTGCCCGGCGCCGCCGAGATCCGGCGCACCCAGCAGTTGCTTGCGGAGCGGCTTCAGGATCGCGCCATCGATGTCGTGCCGCTGTTCGGCGCGCTGGATGCAGCGACGCAGGATCGCGCCATCGCCCCGGCGCCGGCCGGACGTCGCAAGGTGGTGCTGGCGACTTCGATCGCGGAGACCTCGCTGACGATCGACGGCGTACGCATCGTCGTCGATTCCGGCCTTGCGCGGCTGCCGCGCTATGAGCCCGACATCGGCCTGACCCGGCTGGAGACCGTGCGCGCCTCGCGTGCCGCGGTGGACCAGCGGCGCGGCCGTGCCGGCCGCACCGAGCCGGGGGTCTGCTATCGGTTGTGGGACGAGCCGCAGACCGCCGTGCTGCCCGCCTATACGCCGCCGGAGATTCTCAGCGCCGATCTGTCGTCGCTGGTGCTCGACCTTGCCCAATGGGGTGTTCGCGATCCCGCGACGCTGGCCTTTCTCGATCCGCCGCCGGAGCCGGCGCTGGCGGAGGCGCGCCATCTGCTGCGCGAACTCGGCGCCATCGACCAGGATGGCCGCATCACCGCGGAAGGCGAGCGGTTGCGGGCGCTGGCACTGCCGCCGCGGCTCGCGCGGATGATCGTCGATGCGGCGCGCTTGGGTTGCGGGGAGGCGGCCGCCGCGATCGCCGCAATCCTCACCGAGCGCGGGCTGGGCGGCGACAGCGTGGATCTCGAAGTCCGTCTCGATCAGTTCCGGCGCGATCGCTCACAGCGCGCCGCAAGCGCACGTCAACTGGCGCAGCGATGGGTGACGCAGGTGTCCTCCGCCTCTTCGCAAGAGGCGCAGCAGCTCTCGACCGGCGTTCTCCTCGCGCTGGCCTTCCCCGACCGGATCGCGAAGAATCGCGGCGGCGGCAGCTTCGTGCTGGCCAACGGCCGCGGTGCCGCGCTCGATCCGGCGTCGTCGCTGGCGCGCGAGCGTTATGTCGCGGTCGGCGAATTGACCGGCTCGGCAGCGCGTGGCCGCATCCTGCTTGCCGCATCGATCACCCAGGACGAGATGGAGCGGCACTTCGGCGACCAGATCGAATCGGCCGACGAGGTGACGTTCGACAGGGATTCGCTGTCGCTGCGTGCGCGGCGGCGCAAGCGGCTTCATGCGGTCACGCTGTCGGAATCGATCCTGCCGGTCGCGCCGACGGCGGAGACGGCGAAAATTCTCGCCGAGGGACTCGTCGGAATCGGCCTCGACCGCCTGCCGTGGTCGAAGGCGCTGACGCAGTGGCGTGGCCGCGTCATGTTCCTGCGCGCTGCGGAGGGGGAGGCGTGGCCCGATCTCTCCGACACGGCGCTCGTCGCGTCTTACGAAACGTGGCTGGCGCCGGCGCTGTTCGACAAGACATCGCTGAAGGAGCTGTCCGCCGGCGACCTGTCGGACGCGCTGATGGCGCTATTGCCATGGGACCTGCGCGCGCGGCTCGACCGCGAGGCGCCGACCCACTTCGAGGCACCGACCGGCACGCGGCTGCCGATCGACTACGAGGCCGAGCAGGGGCCCACCATCGCGGTCCGGCTGCAGGAATTGTTCGGGCTGACGACGCATCCCACTGTCGCCAAGGGCCGCGTGCCGCTGGTGCTGGAACTGCTGTCGCCGGCACAGCGGCCGGTGCAGGTGACGCGCGATTTGCCGGGCTTCTGGCGCGGCAGCTATGCCGCGGTGCGGACCGATCTGCGCGGGCGCTATCCGCGCCACCCCTGGCCAGAGGATCCCGCCAGCGCGCCGCCGACACGGCGGGCCAAGCCGCGCGGCACCTGAGCAGGGCTTCGTTAACGCTAAACTCATGCTTTTTGCGACAATAGGGGCGGTCCCCGATGCGCGCTGCCGCGCCGGCGGGATAGAGCGTGATCGACTGAGGCTGAATCATCCCAATCGTCACCCTGCGGCGGCCGTGCTCGCACCGCGGGACGACGAAGATGCGAATGGCGAGTGGCGTATGCGTGGCGTAATGATCCTTGGCGGCGTGATGATCGGCCTCGGCACAGTGATGGCCCAGGTTGCCGATCACATGACGGCGGCTTCCGCCGGGACCTCGTCCGCCGCCAGTGCGATGATGATCGCCGACGCCACCGGCGACGGCGTATCGGCGACACGCAGCGTCGTGGTGCCGCGCGACCGGCGGGGCCATTTCCAGACCGAGGCGCGGGTCGATGGCCAGCGCCTGCGCTTCATGGTCGACACCGGAGCGTCGGTGATCGCGATCAACGAGAGCTCGGCCGAGCGCATCGGCATCCGCCCCGCGCCGGATGCGTTCAGCACCGCGGTCTCGACCGCCAACGGCACGGTGAAAGCGGCGCGCACCCGGCTGGCGATGGTGCAGGTCGGCGACCTCACGGTGCATGATGTCGACGCCATGGTGCTGCCCGACGCGGCCCTGTCACAGAATCTGCTCGGCCTGTCGTTTCTCGGCCGGCTGAAGCGTTTCGAATATGCCGGAGGTCGGTTGGTGCTGGAACAATAACGCGTTTCCAGGCGAACCGCGGAACCGTTTGCGTGAAGAAAGCGCGTCAGCGCCTGCCGCAAACCGATGCGTGCTCGCTTGGCAGGAGGAAGCGGGGCCGCATTGCTGTCAATCCGCCTCATTTCCGGCCTATGCCGAGCTCCCGCCTTTTCTCCGAGGCCCGCATTCGCTATGGCTTCGGGGTATTTCGTCCCATCATCTTTTTAGAAGGCCGTCCGCATGTTCCCCAAGCCGAAATCCGTCCTGGTGCCGAATACGCTTGCCTATGAATCGGAGCCGATGGTCAAGCCGACCGGATTCCGCGAATACGATGCGCGCTGGCTGTTCGGGAAGGAAATCAACCTGATGGGGGTTCAGGCGCTGGGCATGGGACTCGGCACGCTGATCGCCGAGCTCGGCGCCAAGCAGGAGATCGTCACCGGCCACGACTTCCGCGGCTATTCGTCATCGATCAAATATGCACTGATCTCCGGCCTGCTCGCGGCGGGCTGCAAGGTGCACGACATCGGCCTCTGCATGACGCCGATGGCGTATTTCGCGCAGTTCGATCTCGACGTGCCTTGCGTCGCCATGGTCACCGCCTCGCATAACGACAACGGCTGGACCGGCGTGAAGATGGGCGCCAATCGGCCGCTGACCTTCGGACCGGACGAGATGACGCGGCTGAAGGAGATCGTGCTCAACGCCGCGTTCAAGAACAAGGGCGGCGGCAGCTACGAGTTTCACGAGAATTTCCCGGCGCGCTACATTGCCGATCTCACCAACCGGCCGAAGCTGAAGCGCAAGCTGAGGGTGGTGGTCGCCTGCGGCAACGGCACCGCCGGAGCCTTCGCGCCACAGGTGATGGAGGCGATCGGCTGCGAGGTGATCCCGCTCGATACCGAGCTCGACCACACTTTCCCGAAATACAATCCCAATCCCGAGGATATGGAGATGCTGCACGCGATCCGCGATGCCGTGCGCGCGGACAAGGCCGATGTCGGCCTCGGCTTCGACGGTGACGGCGACCGCTGCGGCGTGGTCGATAACACCGGCGAGGAAATTTTCGCCGACAAGGTGGGCGTCATGCTGGCGCGCGATATCTCAGCGATTCACCAGGACGCGCAGTTCGTCGTCGACGTGAAGTCGACCGGGCTGTTCGTCACCGATCCGGTACTGCAGAAGCAGGGCGCCAAGGCGACCTACTGGAAGACCGGCCATTCCTACATGAAGCGCCGGACGCATGAGCTCGGCGCGCTGGCGGGCTTCGAGAAGTCCGGCCACTTCTTCTTCAATCCGCCTTTCGGCCGCGGCTATGATGACGGGCTGGTGTCGGCGATCGCGGTCTGCGAGATGCTGGATCGTGCCCCGGGCAAGTCGATGTCCGACCTCAAGGATGCCCTGCCCAAGACCTGGTCGTCGCCGACGATGTCGCCGCACTGCCCCGACGAGACCAAGTATCAGGTGGTCGATGCCGTGGTGAAGCACTTCGAGGCGGCCAAGGCCAAGGGCGAGAAGGTCGCGGGCCAGGCGATCCGCGATCTCGTCACCGTCAACGGCGTGCGCGTCACCGTCGAAGATGGCAGCTGGGGTCTGGTCCGGGCGTCGTCCAACAAGCCCGAACTCGTCGTCGTGGTCGAGAGCCCGGTATCGGAACAGCGCATGCGCGACATGTTCAAGGCGATGGACGGCGTGCTGCGCACCCATCCCGAAGTCGGCGAATATAATCAGACGATCTGACCCGGGGCGCCACGCGCCGGGCGTCAGGCGGGGTGGCGCTGCTTGGCCCCGGGGAAGCCGTGCATACCGATCTGCCACTGCAGGCCGACCACGGAGCCCTTGGTCGGCTGCAGCAAGATCAGCGAGCTGACCAGTGTCAGCGGCAGCCACAGCAGCGCGTGCACCCAGTAGGGCGGCGCGTAGGCCAGTTCGACCGCGTAGAGCGCGGGCACGATGGCATGGCCGACCACAAGGATCACAAGATAGGCCGGCAGGTCGTCCGCCCGCTGGGCGCGGTAGCTCTCGCCGCAGGCCTCACAGTGATGGACCACCTTGAGGAAACGGCCGAACAGCGGGCCGTCGCCGCAGTTGGGGCATTTCATCGTGAAGCCGCGCCACATGGCGCGGCCGAGCGAGACGAGGGTTGTCATGGCAAATGTCCTTGACCAATAACTTGATCCATACAATACGGTCGGTTTAGCCGACAATCAAAGATAATGTAGGTATTTGTATGGATTGGATCCCTGCAATTGACGAGTGGCAAGGGCCGATCTATTTGCGGATCGTCGATGCGCTGAGTGCCGACATTCACAGTCGCCGGCTGGTGCGTGGCCTGGCACAGGCCTGCCGGCAGCATCAGCCGAAGGCGATCTACCTCATTCCCACCCAGCCACCCAGTGCGCGGTTCGGAGAATTTCTCCGTTGGTTGCGACAAAGGCCCGCCAATGATGGGCTTTTTAAACGCGCTGAGTCTCGACAGAGACGGAAATCGAACCGTCACCTTCCCAAATTGGTCCGCATTCTCTGGCCAACCATTGAAGAATTCCCGTTTTCGAGAGTCTCGTTCCAGAGACGGAAGAATAAAACCACGGCGTGGTCGCCACGCAGTGGTCCAGGAATGCACAAAGCATTTTCCAACAAGTTTGCATCGGGATATTTCGAGCCACTGATAAAGTCTCATCGCCGGGAATGGTCTCTTTCACGTCATAGTAGTCCCACTTGCCCTTCATCTTTTCTGGTGATTTGACCTGAACCAGATAGAGATTATGCACCAATCACGCGGCGTTCTGGGATGGTACGAGCCTCGCACTCACGCCGGCCTACGACATCTGCCCACGAGGGCGCACCGGTGGCGAAGCAACAAGCCATCCTCATTCTCGGGCAGGACCGGCACAGCCAGATTGCTCTATTTCTGAAAGCCGCGCCGTCCTTTCTTCTCAATGAAGCGGCGGCGGTCGCTATTGTCGTCTCACAAACCAAGACCACGGAACGTTGGTTCAACATCTGCGATGAATCCGCGCTGGGCAAGTCGATCGAAACTTGTTTTGGCGACGCCAATTTCTCAATCCCTATGCATTCATCGGCGCGCCGAAGTCCGTTGCAGACATTGTTGGCTAGCTAAGCAACGTTGCTGATTCCTCAAATTCGCTGGGCTTAGTAGCTTCGCGTCAGGCCCTGCGAGTAAATCGGCAGTCGATGCTCGATCAAATCAACGATGTCCGGCTCACTCGCCGCGCCGACGAATTGCTGTGCCCTGAGAGATGGCGCAGCGATAGCCTATTTCAAAGACGCTTTGTCAGGGATGATGCAAACATCGATTCAAGGTGCTCGAATGGGGAATGCATTGAGCGGGTGAGCTTGAGTATGGTCCCATGACCTTGTTCCAGCCGATCGAATGACCCGCAGCCTGAAGTTCACGCGCGCGAGCCTGCTTCCAGCCGCCACCGGCATCCATCGCCTCCCAGACACCGGCGAAGTCGCTCGGGATTTCTAGCGTGCCCCGTTTGAGTGCACACACATGCTCGCGACCAGGCTTTCCGATGAAGTATCCGAGCTCAAGCAACACGTTTTGTCTTGCTCGCGGTTCGGGAGTGCCGCCCTTGGGATTGCCCTCGTCATCCGGGGTCAGGAGGACGACCGCGAAACTGACATCGCTGTTCGCCTCGACCTTCTCGATGACGGTGCGGCCGCGGTTGGCCTGCTCGTGCAGGATGACGGGCTGGCATCCCAGTCGTTCAAGGAAGCGCGCGACTGACTCGCGCGCGCCCTCCTCGTGACCGTGGACGATGAATATCCTGTTTGACAAAGGCTTGTTCAAGATCGGTTCGACTTCCCCATGGTTCAAAACATAGATCTTGTAGTCACGGACAAACGGGATGGTCATCTGCCCAGTGATCGCCTGTATGCCCGCAGTATCTTTAGCTCGGTAAGGTCACCAGCAACATCGGCGACAGAGCTGGTGAAGGCGCGTGCCCGCGGTCAAAGCAGGGCGCTACACGAAACAATGGTTTTTCATTCTTCGGACGCAGCAGCGCCCGTCGTGGGCGAAGTTTTGCCTACGACAGATCGATCAAGGAGTAGGAAATTGCAGGTTAGAGCTTTCAATCTGTTGAGGTCAACGAACGTATCGTGTCTGCGGCACGTACAATCACTTCTCGCCGGTGCCTCGATGATTGCGCTTGCTCTTCCGGCGTCGGCCGCCACATTGGAATTCATCAACGGCGAGACGAAAGCCGACCCGCTCACGCTGTCAGGTTCGAATACTTTGATCGCGGGCGAGGGTGTGGGCGGTACTCTTGCCGGTGTACTCTCGGGAACCGGAGGTCTTTCCAAGACCGGAGCCGGCACCATCACGATCTCCGGTGACAATACCTATTCCGGTGGCACCGACCTTGAGAGCCGGAAGGCTCGCGAAAAACGGTGCTGGAACCTTGACGCTTTACCAACGGTGTTGCTCTTTGGGGGCAGGGCTTCGGCTCGTGGGGGCACGCTCGTTAGAATACGCAAGGGGCACAATCTCTTTATTGAGCGGGACGGGGTGGCGATCCGGCAGCTATCTGCCCGCCTATGTCCGTCGCTACCCGTTTGTCGTGCTGGAGACGCCGGAGGGAGGTGTTGACCATCGATCAGGCTTCAGACCGGTTCACGCCTGCCGGCATGGAGCAGAATGACGATCACCGGATATTCGATGACCAGGGTCAACCAACGCAGCTAACCAGAAGCGCGATGGACTTCTGCTTCGCATTTCAGATCGATCATACTCACACTGTCACGTTTGCGCAGGCTCTAAAGTCTGCGGGCCTCCTGAGGCCCTACCATGCCGATTTCCGCCTGCCCGATGTTCGAGGAGCGTGCCGATGTAGGACCGCACAACGTTCAGAGCGGCGTCTCCGCTATCGCTGCGTGCATTATCCTGTTTAGCGATACGGATTCGGAGGAACGGTCATGGGCATGGAGCGTCATGGACCGCGTACTCGAAATGCGCGAGCCTGAAGATTATCGCAGGTCAAAAATTCTGTGGCACCCGTCCTCCCATCTTATTTCCGCACTGTTCAACGACCGAAAATCCGGTGCACCGTCGTCAGCAAGTCTTATTAGGCTTGCGATCCACGCCAACGAAGACGTGCAGGCCATGGCGTTCCGAGCGCTGTTTTTAGACCCGGACCCGCATGTGAAATGGACCGCCGCGCACTAAGCGTAAGACCTCACGCATTATATCGACCCGATAAGGAACGATACGACCTTCGAGCGCGATGATACCGAAAACCGCGAGGCCCGCCAAGCGGCTCTTGCCAAAGCACTGCACGGTCTTGACGTTGAAGCCGCCGATGGCTTCGAGGCTTTGCCGCCTGCATGGGTGAAGGGGTCGAAACGCAATAGACGGGAAGAAGGCTACTGGACCGATCCGAAGCGTTCCTTTGACGGCCAATATGCGGCCAAGCTGTTCGCGTTGTTTCCGCACGAAGACCGGTGCAGGTCTGACGTTTACCGCGAGAAAGCCGGCGCGCTTCTCGCCAATCTTGCTCGCTGGACAGCCGAACGGTTAATGCCAGCGTGGGACGACAAGAGAAAACGCCGTGAGAAATAAACCCATCTTTTCCATTGGGATCACGCGTTGGGCAAGATGTTCGTTCGCGCCGTGCCGTTTTTCGATGTGGAATGGATACGCGCGAACTTTATCAAGCCGCTCTCGAACCGGTTTGATACTATTTGCGGCCACGGCGGCCTCTCTTCGAGATCATTTTTGCTACTACCGCTTTGTCGGCTTCTTTGTTCGTTGTCCGCAGTCCAGAGAACTTCGGACCGTTCCACCGCGTGCGGGTGATCCGATTGGCGATCTCCGAGAGGCTGGTGAAAATTTCGCCCTGGTAAGCGAAGCCCTTAGCTAACACTGTGACCCTGTGTGTCTGTTCGTTCCAAACCCGCACCAGTTCCGAACCGGGTTTAATCCGCTGAGTCATTTCAAGGCGTCCGATCCTACCGGAGGCCATTGATGGGATCATTTTCCCGAGTAGCTTCTTTCCCTCTCGGGAAAGACCGCCGCAAGTTCTTTCTTGGATCCGTCCTGCGATGCTCCGCCGCAATAAGTCCGGCCCGAACGCTGGAGGTGGTTCGGATCGGAACAATTCGCGATACCTGGCCCGCAAAGCGGCTATCGGCATCGAGCCGAGCTTATCGAGCTCGGTCTCAACATCCGGATCAACCGATCGTCCGTATACGGTGGAGCGAGCGTCCATTACTTCAACGCCGCGGCTTTGCCAATCTGATAGCGGCGTTCGCCATCAACCTTGTTGGAGATCAGGTTGAGCTTCAGCCTTTTCCGGACGACGCCGGTCAGGAAGCCTCGCACCGAATGCTGCTGCCAGTCGGAATCAGTGAGGAAAAACTCTGGATGGGCGTTTTCCTTCGTTTAAGTCGGAGCTTGCTCGATTGCGATAGAAGGTTCAGGTGCTGTCTTTGACAGCCTTAGCGCCGTCCGGTCGCACTGTTTCCGGCGTTAGCGGATAATAAATGGGTTCGCAACTGAAAGCTCTGTTGCGATCCATACCGATTTGGTTTGGAGGAATTCATGAATTGCTTCCTGGCCGCTTTCCCGCCCAAGCCCGCTGCGTTTGTAGCCTCCAAATGGCGATGTGAAGCTGACCGCGCGATAGGTGTTTACCCATACCGTACCAGCCTGAAGTTTCTCAGACATGCGCAGAGCCCGCCCCATGTCCTGCGTCCAGACGCCGGCGGCAAGTCCGAAATCGCAATCGTTGGCAATGGCGACGGCCTCCTCTTCCGTCGAAAATGTCAAGACGGAGAGGACAGGTCCGAAAACCTCTTCCCTTGCGATCCGCATCTTTGGTGAAACGTCGATGAAGATCGCAGGTTCAATAAACTGCTGGGCATCTCCGCCATCGATCTTGACAGGGACTCCGCCAAAGAGGCGAGTGGCGCCCTCGTTTTCGGCGATTTCGATATACGAGAGAATCTTCTGGTACTGCGCCGGCGTTGTCACAGGTCCCACGTTGGTCTGCATATCCATGGGATCGCCGATGCGGGCCTCGCGTGCGACGCTCACCAGGCGCTTTACGAAGCTGTCCGCTATATCCTTATGTATGAGCAGGCGGGACCCTGCGATGCAGGTCTGGCCCGTCGCTGCAAAAATTCCGGAGACGACGCCCATTACCGCGGCTTCGAGGTCGGCATCTGAGAAGACGATGTTGGGTGATTTGCCACCGAGTTCCAGTGAAACCGGCTTGATGTTTCGCGCGGCGGTTTCATAAATCTTCTGACCGGAAATATCCGATCCGGTGAATGCGATCTTCGCGATGAGCGGGTGGCTGACAAGTGGTGCGCCTGCTTCGGAGCCCAGTCCTGTCACAACGTTGAAAACGCCAGAAGGGAAACCCGCCTCGGCAAAGAGTTTGGCGAATTCCAGGGTGGAGGCCGATGTGAACTCCGAGGGCTTGACGACAACAGTGTTGCCGGCGGCAAGCGCGGGCGCGAGTTTCCACGCCAAAAGCAGGAGGGGAGAATTCCATGGCGTGATCATCGCGATGACGCCGAGAGGCTCGTATCGCGTGAAGTTGAAGATCCCGGCCTTGTCGCTGGGAATGACACGCCCTTCGATCTTGTCGGCCAGTCCGCCAAAGTAACGATACCACTCGGCCAGATATTTGGTTTGGGCGTGCATCTCCGCAAACAGCTTGCCGTTGTCGCGCACCTCCACTTCCGCGAGGAACTCGGCGCGCTCTTCGATCAATTCCGCCAGACGAACGAGATGTTTTCCACGGGCGGTCGGCCGCATGCCGGACCAGGCCGGAAAAGCCTGATGTGCGACCACGACGGCCCCGTCGACATCCTTCGCATCGCTGCGTGCAAGCTGGGCCCAGACTTCCCCAGAGAACGGATCCTGGGTCGGCAGCAGCAAATCGGTAAGTGCAGGCACCTCCTCGCCGCCGATAAAGTTCCCATAAACACGATTGCGATGGCGGGCTCGGCGCTCTGCGGGCGTCATCAGGCGGTTCCTCTGTTCATAATAAGGGACTGTTGCTTGGCCGGGAGGTTGGACGTTCATCTATCGTTCGGAACGATCTACGGGTTACCGCCTCGGCGCGGCTGTTTGTAAGCGTCTGTTCTGGACGACTTGTGCGAAGCCGTTCCACGTTTGAACAGGTTTGCGATGTTCAAACTTCTTCCTGAAAAGTCTAGCGCCCGCGTCCGTCACGATGAAATTCAATCTCAGCAGAGTCGTTATATGACCCGGCGATGGCTGCAGCGAAGGCGGGCACCGGCGCTGTACGTGCAGAAATAGGCATCGTTTCCCCGCTACGGCAGCTATCACGTGAAGCGAGGAGGCCATGGAAGGCCCGGTAAGGGCTGTTGCCTGTTCCTGTGCAATGGCCTGCCGGGCTTGAGGTTCTGCAGCAGCACGTCGGCGCCGGCGATCAGGGTCTCCAGTTCGCCGCGCCCGGCTTCGGTGGCGAGATCGATCACCACCGATTCCTTGCCGCGGTTCAGCCACACGAAGTAGCTGCTCTGGCCCTTGGCGAAGGCGTCGTAACTCCGGGCGAAATCGCCTTCGGGACGTTCCACCTTGATCACCCGTGCGCCGGCGTCGGCGAGGCGCGAACTGCAGAACGGCGCAGCCACCGCCTGCTCGACGGCGACGACGGTCAATCCTTCAAGCGGCAGCGTCATGAGCTAACTCCGTTTGCGGGGTCGGAGCGAAAGGTAAACGTACTGTCATTGCCGGGCTTGACCCGGCAATCCATCCCCTTCGAAGAAGCCTCTTCTTGAAGATTGATGGATGCGCGGGTCAAGCCCGCGCATGACGCTGAGTGTATGAAACGGATCGTGGCGGTCATCAGCTTGCTATCCGCGATCAATACGACCGCGGCATGCCGAGCACGTGCTCGGCGAGATAGGAAAGGATCAGGTTGGTCGAGATCGGCGCCACCTGATAGAGCCGGGTTTCGCGGAATTTGCGCTCGACGTCATACTCCTCGGCAAAGCCGAAGCCGCCGTGGGTTTGGATCGCGGCATTCGCCGCCTCCCATGAGGCGTCTGCCGCCAGCATTTTGGCCATGTTGGCCTCGGCGCCGCAGTCGAGTCCGGCCTCGTATCTGCGCGCGGCCTCGTGCACCATCAGTTCGGCCGCGCGCATCGAGGCGTAAGCCTTGGCGATCGGGAACTGGATGCCTTGATTCTGGCCGATCGGGCGGCCGAACACCACGCGCTCCTTGGCGTAGTCGGCGGCCTTGGCGATGAACCACTTGGCGTCGCCGACGCATTCGGCGGCGATCAGGATGCGCTCGGCGTTCATGCCGGAGAGAATGTAGCGAAAACCCTTGCCTTCCTCGCCGATCAGGTTCTCCGCCGGCACCTTCATGTTGTCGAAGAACACTTCCGTGGTGGCGTGGTTCATCATGGTGCGGATCGGACGGATGGTCAGTCCATGGCCCTTCGCCTCGCGCATGTCGACGATGAATACCGAGAGGCCGTCGGTGCGTTTCTGCACCTGGTCGCGCGGCGTGGTGCGTGCCAGGAGGATCATCAGGTCGGAATATTCGGCGCGGCTGGTCCAGATCTTCTGGCCGTTGACGACGTAATGGTCCCCCTCGCGGCGCGCCGTGGTCTTCAGCGACGTGGTGTCGGTGCCGCTGGTCGGCTCGGTGACGCCGAAGGCCTGCAGGCGCAGCTCGCCAGAGGCGATGCGCGGCAGCCACTTCGATTTCTGCTCGGGGCTGCCGTGACGCAGCACGGTGCCCATGGTGTACATCTGGGCGTGGCAGCCGCCGCCGTTGCAGCCGGCGCGCTGGATTTCCTCGAGGATCGCAGCTGCGGCGGAGAGCTTCAGCCCCGAGCCGCCATACTCCTCGGGGATCAGCACGGACAGATAGCCGGCATCGATCAGCGCCTGGACGAATTCTTTCGGATAGGCCATCTCGCGGTCGAGCTTGCGCCAGTATTCGCCAGGGAACTGGGCACACAGCTTGGCGACGGATTCGCGGATGTCGG
>Ga0180222_1002382_pt1 | contig 15250 bp, 15 predicted proteins | sample eDN5th37CKraftOP_FD_151336 | JGI IMG/M metagenome (GOLD analysis project Ga0180222, IMG submission 151336) | Enriched Organic Plus compost microbial communities from Emeryville, California, USA - eDNA 5th pass 37_C Kraft OP (version 2) (version 2) ... | reverse complement strand
TAGATCAAGCTCGGCAACAGCAACCAGATGTCAGTCTTTGCGGAAGGTACGGAACGCATCATTCGCCATCACAACATCGCTGAATTGCATGACGGAGATTATTTCCTGAACGGCAAGCTGTACGATGCCAAGGGCAACGAGGTGAAGGTCGCTGCCATACACTGAAACAGCTATCTCAGGACGCGGATTACAGTCCGGCTTGTCAGATGAGGCAGGAGGCGCGCCATGTCGGCGCGCTTCAATGCTATGCAGCCTTCGGTCGGCGTATAGCCCGGTCGCGCCAGATGGAAAAAGATCGCGCTGCCGCATCCGCGACGGCGCGGCGCGATGTTCCAGTCCATGACGATGCAGACGTCGTAGAGATCGTCGCGCCGCCACATATCCTCGTGACTTGCCGCATAAGGCAGCCTGACGGGACAGTTGTAATTGGCATCGGACGGCGCATCGCACCAGCCGTCCAGACGCCGGACACGACTGAGCGGCAACCGTGAGGATGGCAACAAACCCTTGTCGCCCCGCCTGTATCCATAGAGCAGCCGCATGGTTGCCAGAGGCGTCGCGCCATCACCTTCGCGCTTGAAAGCGCTGATGCCCCCCTTGCCAAGAGCACATTCTAGCACCAGATTGCCCGCAACAAGCAAGCCGCGAGTATTGTGACCCGGCTTGGCCCGAACATCGATGACGCCAATTCCCCGGCTGATTCCATATCTGGCCAAGCCCCGCCTCCGTGACATGTTTGTTTAAAACCGTTGTCGGCGGACGCAAAAACCTGTTTCGCGTTTCGCCGCTTCAACTTGTCTCCATTAAATGTCATAAAACACCAAGAGCCATTTAAATCAAAGATTAACGAGGACAGGCATGACAGGCCGTACGATACTGATTGTGGACGATGACGAAGATCTCCGTTCCATCCTCGTCGAACAGCTGGAGCTGTGCGAAGAATTCCAGATCCTGCAGGAAGACAATGCCACCAAGGGCATCCAGACTGCGCGAAACGGCATTGTTGACCTCCTGATCATGGATGTCGGCCTGCCAGATATGGACGGTCGGGAAGCTGTAAAGCTGCTGCGCAAGGGCGGCTTCAAGGCGCCGATCATCATGCTCACCGGTCACGACACAGAATCGGATACGATTCTCGGCCTCGAATCGGGCGCCAATGATTACGTCACCAAGCCGTTCAAATTCGCGGTCCTTCTGGCCCGCGTGCGTGCGCAGTTGCGCCAGCATGAACAGAGCGAGGATGCTACTTTCATCGTTGGACCCTATACGTTCAAGCCCGGCCAGAAATTGCTCATTGATGAGAAGGGCAGCAAGATTCGCCTCACCGAAAAGGAAGCGGCGATCATCAAGTACCTTTATCGCGCTGGCGACAAGGTTATCGGCCGCGATGTCCTGCTGGAAGAGGTGTGGGGCTACAATTCAGGCGTCACCACGCACACGCTGGAAACCCACGTCTATCGTCTGCGTCAGAAAATAGAAAAAGATCCGTCCAATGCGGCGCTTCTCGTCACAGAAAGCGGGGGATACAAGCTTGTCCCATGATGGACAGCGCCCGATGCAGGTGTATTGACGATCCATGGCGCTTGATGACGATATTCGCATTCTCGGCACGGTAGGCCTGTTCGAGTCTTTCACGGCCGAACAGCTGCGGTTGCTTGCCTTCGGTGCCGAACGCCTGGTTCTCAGAGCCGGACGTGAGCTTTTCCGTGAGGGGCAAAGCGCCGACTGCGCCTATATCGTCGTATCGGGCAGTATCACCCTTTTTCATGAACACGATGAGGGGCGGGTAGCCATCCGCCCCGTCGGCCCCGGCGCCATGATCGGAGAAATGGCCCTCATCGCCCAGACCTCGCGTCTAACCGGCGCGGTCGCCGAAGCCGAAACCGAAGTCATCCGCATCAGCCGCGCAATCTTTCGGCGTATTCTGGAAGAATATCCGGAAGCGGCAGCAGCACTCCACGCCCATATCAGCCGCAACCTGCTGGAACTGATCGGCGAAATCGAAAAAGTCGCGCCGCGGCTCAACGGCGGCTGATCTCTCAATCCAGATTGAATGTCGCAATGACCGGCACGTGATCGGACGGCCGGTCCCAGCCACGCGCGTCGCGAAGGATTTGCAGGCCCTGCATATGCCCTTCAAGATCGGCGGAACCCCAGATGTGATCCAGCCTGCGGCCACGATCCGATTCATCCCAGTCCTTGGCGCGATAGCTCCACCAGGTGAAGATTTTCTGGTCTGCCGGAATAAGATGCCGCATCAGGTCGCTCCAGCCGCCCTTGACGCGCAAATCTTCCAGCGTCTCGGTCTCGATCGGCGTATGGCTGACGATTTTCAATAGCTGCTTATGCGACCAGACATCGTTTTCGAGCGGGGCGATATTGAGATCGCCGACGAGGATAGATGACAGCCCATCCTGCCGGTCGGCGACAATGGCGCGCATTTCCTCGAGAAAAGCCAGCTTGTGCGCAAACTTCGGATTGATTTCCGGGTCCGGTTCGTCACCACCCGCGGGTACGTAGAAATTATGGATGCGCAGCTTTTTGCCGCCTGCTTCGACCACCGCGCTCAGATGCCGACAATCGCCCATATCACAGAAGCCAATCTTTTCGACGCCTGTCAGCGGACGTTTGGAAACCGTCGCCACGCCGTGATAGCCCTTCTGGCCGCTGATCGCGATATGTTCATAACCGAGCGCGCGAAACCCTTTGGCCGGGAACAGATTGTCGGGACATTTCGTTTCCTGAAGACACAGAACATCCGGCTGATAATCGCGCAGAAACTGTTCGACCAACGGCATGCGCAGGCGAACGGAATTGATGTTCCAGGTAGCAACGGAAAAAGCCATGAAGATAGGACTCGCAGCAACGAAAGGATGCCGCGAACCTAATCATTTATCCGGCAAATGCAAACGGATTGCCTGTCACAAACTGACGATTACTGACCTTTACGCTTCATGGCGATGCGCTGATAGTCGATCTTGAACATATCGTCGGTAAAACGCACGCCTGTGCGCACATTGAAGATCATGACAGTGGTATCGAGCTTCTGGGCATCGGTGATGGTCCACTGCTTCAGCTCGTAGGATTTGGGATCGAACATCATGGTGATTTTCGAATCGCCGAAGATCGACTTGTCGCCCAGCACCAGCGTGGTCATGTCCGGCTCCTGCTTCACATTCTGAAGACGGCCGCCACCAAGATCGATGCGGTCTGCCAGAAGCAGCTTCAAGGGCGTCTTGGAAAGCGGATAGAGGTCCCATGTGTCGAGCTTGCGATTGTTGATGACGACCGATTCGCCATCTGAAATCACCCGGATCGGCGAATTGTTGTAATTGAAGCGAATCTTGCCCGGACGCTCGATATAGAAAGTGCCGCCCGTCTGCTCACCCTTGGGGCCGAACTGCACGAACTCGCCGGTCATGGTGCGTACCGATGAGAAATGGTCTGCAATCTGTTGTGCCGCCGCACCGCCTCCAGCGCCCTGCGCCATCGCGGCGACCGGTGCCATAACCAGCGATGTCATTCCAAGCCCCAGCGCTCCCATTCCCAACACGGCTGCAAGGCGTCCAGCTTTCGCGAAGGCGGTGAAACGGGAGAATATCATCGGCAAACTTTCTCTTTTCATCATTCTGTTTCACTACGCCGTCAGTTGGGCGCGAGTATGGCCATCAGAAATCATCGTCACCGGTCGGCACCAATATTTCACGCTTGCCCGCATGGTTGGCCGGGCCGACAATACCCTCCTCCTCCATCCGCTCGATGATGGAGGCGGCACGGTTATAGCCGATGCCCAGACGGCGCTGGATGTAGGACGTCGAAGCCTTCTTGTCGCGCAGAACCACGGCGACGGCCTGATCATACGGATCGTCGGAATCCTCCAGATTGCCGGTTCCGGCCGGGCCGCTGCCGCCTTCGTCCTCGTCTTCATCCTCGGTGATGGCGTCGAGATATTCCGGCACACCTTGAAGCTTCAGATGCTGCACGATGCGCTCCACCTCGTCGTCGCCAACGAATGGGCCATGCACGCGCTGGATGCGTCCGCCGCCAGCCATGAAAAGCATATCGCCCTGGCCGAGAAGCTGTTCGGCGCCCTGCTCGCCCAGAATGGTGCGGCTGTCGATCTTCGAAGTGACCTGAAACGAAATGCGGGTCGGGAAATTTGCCTTGATCGTGCCGGTGATGACATCGACCGAGGGGCGCTGCGTGGCCATGATGACGTGAATGCCCGCTGCACGCGCCATCTGCGCCAGACGCTGCACCGCGCCTTCGATATCCTTGCCCGCGACCATCATCAGGTCGGCCATTTCGTCGATGATCACGACGATATAGGGCATCGGTTCGAGATCGAGTTCTTCCGTCTCGTAGATCGCCTCGCCCGTATTGCGGTCGAAGCCGGTCTGCACGGTGCGCGCAATCGGCTCACCCTTTTTCTGCGCAAGGCCGACACGCTGGTTGAAGCCGTCGATGTTGCGCACGCCGACCTTGGACATCTTGCGATAGCGGTCTTCCATTTCGCGCACGGTCCATTTGAGCGCGACGACCGCCTTCTTCGGATCGGTGACAACCGGTGTCAGCAGATGCGGAATGCCGTCATAGACGGAGAGTTCCAGCATCTTTGGGTCGATCATGATCAGGCGGCATTCCTGCGGCGTCATGCGATAAAGCAGCGACAGGATCATGGTATTGATCGCCACCGACTTGCCCGAACCGGTGGTACCAGCCACGAGAACATGCGGCATCTTGGCAATGTCGGCGATAACTGGCTCGCCATTGATGGTCTTGCCAAGTGCCAGCGCCAGTTTCGCCTTCGATTGCTCAAAGTCGCGGCTCGCCAGCATTTCGCGCAGGTAAACCATTTCGCGCTTCGGGTTCGGCAGTTCGATACCTATGGCATTCCGCCCCGGTATGACCGCCACGCGCGCCGCGATCGCGCTCATCGAGCGGGCAATGTCGTCGGCAAGGCCGATGACGCGCGAGGACTTGATGCCGGGAGCTGGTTCAAGCTCATAAAGCGTGACCACCGGGCCGGGCTTCACATTGATGATTTCTCCGCGCACACCGAAATCTTCCAGGACGCCTTCAAGCAGACGCGCATTCTGTTCCAGCGCGTCCTTGGAAAGCGCTGGGTCGCGCTGAACGAGCTTCGGTTCGGCAAGGAAATGGAGCGACGGCATTTCAAAAACGCCATTGTCCTTGAGGAAGGAGGGCTGCGCCTCGCGCTGGGCGCGCGGGCCGGGCTTCGGCGACGGTGCGGCCTGTTCCACACGCGCCTTGCGGGCGCGGGGCGGCGGCGCATCGTGCCATTCCTGACCGGCGAGCGGCGTGTCATCATCCATATCGTCCGTGTCGAAGGGCGGTGCGTCGTCGACGACGGCAGGCGCACCGAAACCGGGTTCCCGGCGCGGCGCATTGCGCGCTTCGGCGTTGCGGCGCACGACGCGCATATCGTCGAAATCGTCCTCGCGCGAACGGCGGCGACCCAGCCCGGTCAGGCGCTTGAAATTGGCGGTCGTCGTCAGTGCCAGATGAGTGAGAGCCCCCATAAGCTGGAAACCGCCACCGGCAGATGCTTCATCATCCTCGTCATCCGCAACAAAATCATCTTCGGCACCGCGATGAGCCGAGACTTGCCCGGGGTTGACAATACCTGCGCCGCGCCCGACGATGCCGCTGGCAAAAAGGCAGAGCCAGAAAGCAGGGACTGCAAGGACAAGTGCAATGCCCGATGCGATTGCGCCTTGCGGGAAACCACCGAGGAAGAGGCCCGGGAATTTCAGGATCATGTCGCCGAAAACGCCACCGAGGCCGATCGGCATCGGCCAGCTTGCTGGCACGGCAAAGCAGCTCGCTATGGCGGCAAACAACAATGCGGCGCCGAACCATGCGAAGCTGCGCTTAGCTACGCGCCCGATGCCGCCGCGCGTCATCAACAGCAGCGACCAGACAGCAAGTGGAAGCAGGGCGGGAACGCTCGCCAGACCGAAAAACTGCATGGCAATGTCGGAGAACACAGCGCCCGGATAACCAAGCGCGTTCGTCACCGGATTGTCGGTCGCGTGGCTGAAGCTCGGATCGGCCACATTCCATGTCGCCAGCGCGCCGACAGCCATGCCGGTGAGCGCCAGGAGCCCCAGACCAAACAGGATATAGAACTGCCTGCGGAAGAGATTGGCCAGTTTCAGCCTGTCTTCCGTAATCCGCTCGTCACGCAGCGGGTAAGAGGGCGAATATCCTTGCCGCATATAGCCTGTCCCGAACCGAAAATATTTGCTGGCCCTGAGCGGACATGCTCCGGGCACATTGAATCGGTCCGATCCTAATCGCCGGATGGTTAATTCCTCATTAACCATGCAGGAACTGCGAACAAATCCCATTGATGAAATGAAAAAGGCGCAGTTTCCCGCGCCTTTTTCCGCTTGAGACAATCCCGCTCTATTGAACGGATTCGCCGTGCAAAGCGATGTCTAGGCCTTCGATCTCTGCCTGCTTGCTGGGTCGCAGACCCATGATGGCCTTGACCACATAGAGGATGATCGCAGTGGCAATCGCGGTGTAGACAATGGTGATGGCCGCGCCAAAGAACTGCTTGCCGATAGTGGCCCCTTCGCCAGCGGGGTTGATCGCTGCATCGGCAAAAAGGCCGGTCAAAACAGCACCCACGAAGCCGCCGACGCCATGAACGCCGAATGCATCGAGTGAATCGTCATAGCCGAGCGCGTGCTTGAGCTTGACTGCCGCCAGATAGCAGACCGCACCGGCGACGATACCGATGATAAGCGCCCCTGTCGGATTGACGAAACCGGCGGCAGGGGTGACGGCCACAAGGCCTGCAACGGCACCCGAGACGATGCCAAGCACGCTTGGCCTGCCCGCTACCGCCCATTCAACGAACATCCAGGCCAGAGCAGCACCTGCGGTCGCAACCTGCGTGTTGAGCATGGCAACACCAGCGAGCGCGTTGGCCCCGGCAGCAGAGCCGGCATTGAAGCCGAACCAGCCAACCCACAGCAGAGCGGCACCGATGACCGACAGGACAAGGTTGTGCGGCGCCATGTTGGTGTGGCCGTAACCGTCGCGCTTGCCGATGATGAGGGCGGCAACCAGGCCGGCGACGCCGGCATTGATATGGACAACCGTGCCGCCAGCAAAATCAAGCACGCCGTCCGAAGCCATGAAGCCACCGCCCCAGACCCAGTGCGCCACTGGAATATAGACGATGAACAGCCACAGTGTCAGGAAGACCAGCATGGACGAAAACTTCATCCGCTCGGCAAATGATCCGGCGATAAGTGCAGGCGTGATGATGGCAAAAGTCATCTGGAAGGTGATGAACACATATTCGGGAATGGTTCCGGTCAGCGATTCCATCGTGACACCAGAGAAGAAGGCCTTGGAAAGACCGCCAATATAGGAATTGAGCGAGCCGCCATCGGTAAAGGCCAGTGAATAGCCTGCGATCATCCACAGAATGGACATGAGACAGGTGATGGCAAAGCTCTGCATCACCGTGGACAGCACGTTCTTCTTGCGCACCATGCCGCCATAAAACAGCGCCAGACCCGGTATGGTCATCATCAACACCAGCGCGGTTGAAGTCAGCATCCAAGCCGTATCGCCCGTATCGAGGGTTGGTGCCGGTGCGGCCTCCTGTGCCATTGCCGTTCCCGCCATGGCGACGAGCGCAGGCAAGGTAGCCAGAAGGGCCGTTTGCTTGTTTCTTCCTGTTATGAACATCGAATATCTCCGTCGAAGGGCGGCTTCAAACGCGGCTGCGCTGGAAAGACCGGTTCAAACAGAGAGAAACAAAATTCATGCCAGTTGGCAGAAACAGATAAATTAACTGCAAATTTTGTGATGTCGGGTACGCCCGACGCGGGAATTTGCCGCTGCGAATGTGTTGCTACGGACGCAGCTCCAGACCGAATGATGCCTAACTGGTTCATTCGATTCGGTTTTACGCCGCGGCACCTCGCAAGCCACTCGCGAAATGCCTTAAATTTAACCAGTCACTTAATCCCTGATTAAAAACTAATCAATTGTTCTCATGAACGCGGATAAGCCCTTCCTGCGCCACCGATGCGATCAGCACACCGTCGCGCGTATAAAGCGCGCCGCGGTTGAAACCACGTGCGCCTGAAGCGCTTGGCGTATCCTGCGTGTAGAGGAGCCAGTCGTCGAGCCTGCACGGGCGATGAAACCACATGGCGTGATCAAGGCTTGCCACCTGCATGTCCCGGTCGAATATCGTGCGCCCATGTGGATGAAGCGACGTGTCTAGCAACGTCATGTCGGAGAGATAGGCGAGAATGGCTGCCTGCAACGCCCGGTCATCCGGTACGATGCCACTCGCCCGGACCCAAACATGCTGGGCAGGCTCGAGCTTCTCACGCGAGAAATAATGGGTAAGCGAGACAGGCTTGATCTCGATGGGCCGTTCCCGCTCCCAGTATTTGCGAACATTGGGCGGCGCCATATGGAGATATTGTTCCTTGATGTCACGATCGCCGACGAGTTGCTCGGGCATGGGCAACCCTTCCGGCATCGACATCTGATGATCAAGCCCGCCTTCATCAATCTGGAACGAAGCGGAAAGCGTGAAAATTGCCTTGCCATGTTGCTTGGCCAGGACGCGTCGGGTGCTGAAGCTGGAGCCGTCGCGGATACGGTCCACCTCATAGACGATGGGGATGGCCGGATCGCCGGGCCGCACGAAATAGGCATGGAGCGAATGCACATGGCGCTCGGACTCGACAGTGCGTTGCGCGGCAATCAGTGCCTGCCCGATGACCTGTCCGCCGAACACCCGCTGCCAGCCTACCTGTGGACTGTTGCCTCGAAACAGATCCACCTCGAGCATTTCCAGATCGAGGATGGACAGAAGCTCACGCATTGCCGCCGTCTGCTCGATCCCGGACTTTTCTTTTTCAGACATGGACAGCCTGCCTTCCGCAACCATATATGCTGTTACAAAGTTCGAAAGGCATGTTTGAGCCCGCCCATCCATGCCTGTCAAGAACCGGGCACGCAGGAGGAAATGCATTCCCGCACCAATGGTGGGCTGGGGATGCGCGGCGCGGCAAAATATCGGGTTTCATACGCAGCGATCTGTGCCAAAACACTGCGCGAAAGACGGATTCTGGAAAGGAACGACAATGGCTGGCCAGAAAAAAGTAGGCGCGCCGCGCAATAATGATGTGGTGATTGCAGGCGGCGGCTATGTCGGGCTTGTCACCGCAGTTGCAATCAAATCGGCAGCACCGCATCTTTCCGTGACGGTGATTGATGGCGCTCCGGCTGGCGCCTGGAAAAGCGATCCGCGCGCTTCCTCCATCGCCGCCGCCGCCTCACGCATGCTCGACCAGCTCGGCTGCTGGCAGGAAATCCTTTCCGAAGCGCAGCCCATAACAGAAATGGTCATCACCGATTCGCGCACTTCCGATCCCGTGCGCCCAGTGTTCCTGACTTTTGAAGGCGAAGTCGAGCCAGGCGAGCCCTTTGCCCATATGGTGGAAAACCGCGTCCTCAACACCGCCCTCCACAACAAGGCGGAAGCGCTTGGCATCACCTTCCTTGAAGCAACAAGCGTGGATAATTTCACGACGCTTCCAGAAAGCGTGACCGTTACGCTTTCCGATGGAGACACGCTTGAAACGCGCCTGCTGATCGCCGCAGATGGCGCGCGCTCCCGCCTGCGTGATCTGGCGGGCATCAAGACGGTCAACTGGGACTACGGCCAGTCCGGGATCGTCTGCAATGTCGCGCATGAACTGCCGCATGGCGGTCGGGCCGATGAGCATTTTCTCCCGGCCGGACCGTTTGCGATCCTCCCGTTGAAGGGCAATCGCAGTTCGCTTGTCTGGACCGAGCGCACATCAGATGCCGAACGACTCATTCGCGAAGACGACTTCGTGTTCGAAGTAGAACTGGAGCAACGTTTCGGCCATCGCCTCGGCGCCCTACATGTCGAAGGCCCGCGTCGCGCCTTCCCGCTCGGCCTGACGCTGGCGCGTGAATTTGTCAAGCCGCGCTTTGTGCTGGTGGGCGATGCGGCGCATCGTATCCATCCTATCGCCGGTCAGGGCCTCAATCTCGGTTTCCGCGACGCCGCCGCAATTGCGGAGGTCGTGGTTGAAACAGACCGGCTCGGCCTCGACATCGGTTCATTTGCTGCGCTGGAGCGTTACCAGTCCTGGCGTCGCTTCGACACCGTGCAGATGGGTGTCACGACAGATATCCTCACCCGGCTTTTCTCCAACGACAATCCAGCCGTCCGCTCGATGCGCGATATTGGCCTCGGTCTCGTCGACCGGATTCCAATACTGAAATCCTTCTTCATCAAGCAGGCTGCAGGCCTTTCAGGCGATACCCCTCGCCTGTTGAAGGGCCAGTCCATCTGAGTGCTGGCCCCGTTCCCCGGCCGCTCTATATTGGAAGAGAAATCCCAACCGAGAGGAGAGCTTCCCATGGACAGAAAAGCAACCGCCGTCTGGCAAGGCACGCTGAAGGAAGGCAAAGGCACCCTCGACACGCAAAGCGGTGCGCTGAAGGATCTGCCTTACGATTTCAAGGCTCGTTTTCAGGACGAAAGCGGTCGTTCCGGCACCAATCCGGAAGAGCTTCTGGGCGCTGCCCATGCAGGCTGTTTTGCCATGCAGCTTTCAGCCCTCCTGACCGAACACGGAACCCCGCCGGAAAAGCTGGAAGCGACTGCCGCAGTCACTGTCGGCCCCGCAGCCGGCGGCGGCTTTGAAATCAGCCGCAGCGCACTCACGCTCAACGCCACAATCCCCGGCATCTCAGCGGAAGATTTCGAGGCGCTTGCGAACAAGGCCAAGCAGTCCTGCCCGCTTTCAAAAGCGTTGGGCGCTATTGAGGTAACGCTGGACGCAAAACTGGCTTGAACGAATATAAGTTGCGAGGATAAGAAGCGGGCGCAAGCTCGCTTTTTATTCCGGCAGGTGGCAGACAGCCTCGATATTATGGCCGTCCGGGTCGATAACGAAAGCGGCATAATAGTCGGGATGATAATCGGCCCGCAGGCCGGGCTTGCCATTGTCCTTGCCGCCAGCGGCAATGGCTGCTTCATAAAAGCGGTCCACCTCGGAGCGGGTCCCAGCCGAAAAAGCGACATGAAGCACGCCCTCGAGCTTCGCCCCCTTCTGCTTGCCGATCCAGAATTCCGGCTTGCCATTGCGGCCATATCCCACCCAATCGCCGAATTCCATGGCGCGGCCTATGCCGAGCGGCGCCAGCGCCGCATCATAAAAAGCCCGGGACTTGGGCATGTTGGAAATGTTGAATCCGATATGATCGAGCATGATTTTACCTAGCCAGAACTGGAATTCCACGGGTTCGCTACAACAGTATCATCGTTATATAACGCAGTTACCCATTGTCGCCAGAACCTGTCCACACGCTCTCTCTTGGCCGGATCAATTTCCTGTTTCGCTGTAGAACTGGTCCATTTATCGGCGATCTGAAGCTCGTCAACCAGAAACGACAGGATTACTGCTGGAACATCGCCCTTTCCCAATTCTCGTGTCAAAGCCTTGCGAGCCATCAGGTCCGCCACATTATTCCAGATTTCTGCTGATAAATCGGCCTCTTGGCACAACGTCGGAAAATGCATCGGCGCCACTCCACGATCAGGTTGGAGACGCATCCATCGCAGCGCCATGACCGGGCGCAGGCTGTAAAAAATCTTCTTAAGCCCGATCTCCTTCCCATCGCCTAACGAACGTTCAAACTGATTTCGCGCCAGATGGAAATAATGACGAGCTACCCCGTTCTTATCACAAATGGAGTCCGCCAGTTCCAACAATGCCAAGCGGAACTTTTCATCGGAGTGATAAACAATCGGCGAAGTTAACCATTCCAGAATGACGGCGTTGCCAGCAAGCATCAACTTCAGTGCTTTCGATAGCTCCCAACCATTAACATCTATAACAGGTGTCAATGGTGTTTCGATTACATCTCTTCTGGGAAAAAGGGTAAAGCTTGCCTCGGGAGATCGAACATAAACGAAGCGACAGTCGTAGTCGCTGTCTGGAGATGGAAATCCCCACGCACGGCTTCCGCTTTCGATTGCCAATGGAATAATAACTTCGTCATTATTCGCGATATCTCTCAACCGCCTGTCAATTTCGGCAACTGAACTGCTGTCAAAATTCTTTGGTATATTACGCATGACTTACTCCATAAAAAAGACCGGCCCCACATGTGAAGCCGGTCCCCCTAAAGCCATCAAACAATAGAATTACACGCGGCGCTCGACCATCATCTTCTTGATTTCGGCAATCGCCTTGGCAGGGTTCAGGCCCTTCGGGCAGGTCTGCGCGCAATTCATGATCGTGTGGCAGCGATAGAGCCGGAACGGGTCCTCGAGATTGTCGAGGCGTTCGCCCTTGGCTTCGTCGCGGCTATCGATCAGCCAGCGATAGGCCTGAAGCAGCACGGCGGGGCCGAGATAGCGGTCGCCGTTCCACCAGTAGCTCGGGCACGAAGTCGAGCAGCAGGCGCACAGAATGCATTCGTAGAGGCCGTCAAGCTTCTGGCGATCCTCATGGCTTTGCAGCCATTCCTTCTGCGGCTCCGGTGAAACCGTCTTGAGCCAGGGCTCAATGGAACGATGCTGGGCATAGAAATTGCTGAGGTCCGGCACGAGGTCCTTTACCACCGGCATGTGCGGCAGCGGATAGACCTTGATGGCGCCCTTGATGTCGTCCATGCCCTTGGTGCAGGCCAGCGTATTCGCGCCATCGATATTCATGGCGCAGGAACCGCAAATGCCTTCACGGCACGACCGGCGCAGCGTCAGCGTCGGGTCGATCTTGTTCTTGATATAGAGCAGACCATCCAGCACCATCGGCCCGCAATCGTCACGGTCGACATAATAGGTGTCGATGCGCGGATTGTCGTCATCGTCCGGCGACCAGCGATAAATGCGGAATTCCGTGACACGCTTTGCGCCATCAGGACGGGGCCAGGTCTTGCCCTCCTGCATACGGGAATTCTTGGGAAGTGCGAGTTCAACCATTGCTCTTTCCCTTGATTAGTAAACGCGCTTCTTCGGCGCAATCTTGGCGAGGCTGATGCCGCCTTCCTCTTCCGTCGTCAACGGATCGAGATGGACAGGACGGTAATCAAGCTTGACCTTGCCATCCGGCGACAGCCAGGACAGGGTATGCTTGCGCCATTCGGCATCGTTGCGATCCGGGAAATCCTCATGCGCATGGGCGCCGCGGCTTTCGTGACGCGCTTCCGCCGAAACAACGGTCGTCAGCGCATTGGCCATCAAGTTTTCCAGTTCCAGCGTTTCCACCAGATCGGAGTTCCATATCATCGACCGGTCAGTGACCTTGACGTCCGGCAGCTCCTTCCAGAGCTTTTCCATGCGCTCGACGCCCTGCTTGAGCGATTCCGAGGTGCGGAACACGGCGGCATCTTCCTGCATGGTGCGCTGCATCTTTTCGCGCAGTTCCGCGGTCGGCTGGGAGCCGTTGGCAAAACGCAGGCGGTCGAAACGCTCCATGATCTTGTCGCAGGCGGCAAGGTCGAGATCGGGAATCTTCGACTTGCGGTCGATGACCTGACCGGCGCGGATGGCAGCCGCACGACCGAACACCACCAGATCGATCAGCGAGTTGGAGCCGAGACGGTTCGCACCGTGCACCGAAGCGCAGCCCGCTTCGCCCACCGCCATCAGGCCCGGCTGTACGCGGTCCGGATCGTCAGCGGTCGGGTTCAGCACTTCGCCCCAGTAATTGGTCGGAATGCCGCCCATATTGTAGTGAACGGTCGGCAGAACCGGGATCGGTTCCTTGGTCACATCCACGCCTGCAAAAATCTTTGCCGACTCGGAAATGCCCGGCAGGCGCTCATGCAGAACGGCTGGATCGAGATGGTCAAGATGCAGGAAGATGTGATCCTTGTTCTTGCCGACGCCGCGACCAGCACGGATTTCCATGGTCATGCAGCGCGAAACAACGTCGCGCGAGGCAAGGTCCTTGGCCGAAGGAGCATAGCGTTCCATGAAGCGCTCGCCTTCGGAATTGACCAGATAGCCGCCTTCGCCGCGCGCGCCTTCCGTGATGAGGCAGCCCGCGCCATAGATGCCGGTCGGATGGAACTGTACGAATTCCATGTCCTGCAGCGGCAGCCCGGCGCGCGCCACCATGCCGCCACCGTCGCCGGTGCAGGTGTGCGCCGAGGTAGCCGAGAAATAGGCGCGGCCATAACCGCCCGTTGCCAGAACCACCATCTTGGCAGAGAAGCGATGGATGGTGCCGTCATCGAGGTTCCACGCCACAACGCCGGTGCACACACCGTCGGTCATGATGAGATCGAGCGCGAAATATTCGATGAAGAACTGCGCGTTGTTCTTAAGCGACTGGCCGTAAAGCGTGTGCAGGATCGCGTGGCCGGTACGGTCGGCGGCAGCGCAGGTGCGCTGGACCGGGGGGCCGTCACCGAAATTCTGCATGTGACCGCCGAACGGGCGCTGATAGATCTTGCCTTCTTCGGTACGCGAGAATGGCACGCCGTAATGCTCGAGTTCATAAACGGCGGCAGGCGCTTCACGCGCCAGATATTCCATCGCATCGGTATCGCCGAGCCAGTCCGATCCCTTGACGGTATCGTACATATGCCACTGCCAGCTGTCCGGGCCCATGTTCTTGAGCGAAGCCGCAATGCCGCCCTGTGCGGCGACCGTATGCGAACGGGTCGGGAAAACCTTGGTGATGCAAGCCGTCTTCAGGCCCTGCTCGGCCATGCCGAGCGTTGCGCGCAGGCCTGCACCGCCAGCCCCGACGACCACCACGTCGAACTTGTGATCGACATAGGTGTACTTGCTTGCCGCGGCAGGCGCCGCATTGTTTACTGCACTAGCCATCGGGCTATCAACCTCCGAAGCTCAGCTTGAGGATCGCAAAAATGCAGGCGAAGCCGACAACAGCGGTAAAGAAGCTGTTCAGCATCACCAGCACGACCTTCATGCCTTCGCCATGCACATAATCTTCGATAATGACCTGCATCCCCAGACGCATGTGGTAGACGCCGGTTAGAACGAACAGCGCCATCACGATTGCGGTGAATGGATGCGACAACGCAGCCCGGACTTCCACATAGCTTGCGCCATTGAGCGAAATGACCAGACCGATGAAAAACATGACCAGCGGCACAAGGGCGACCGCGCTCAGGCGCTGATACCAGAAATGGCCGGTACCTTCCTTGGCCGATCCCAGACCCC
>Ga0180222_1002380_pt1 | contig 15263 bp, 16 predicted proteins | sample eDN5th37CKraftOP_FD_151336 | JGI IMG/M metagenome (GOLD analysis project Ga0180222, IMG submission 151336) | Enriched Organic Plus compost microbial communities from Emeryville, California, USA - eDNA 5th pass 37_C Kraft OP (version 2) (version 2) ... | reverse complement strand
TGGATCAGCGCCCACATCAGGAAACCCGGATAGCCCTGTTCGCCCAGCACCTCGAAATAGGCGCTGTGATAGGCGCGGCCTTCCTCGGTGATCTTGCTGCGCACCATGCGGGCGGCATCGCCGGTGCCCCGCACCTCGTTGATGTAATAGGTGAACTTGTTGGACCTGTAGGCATCGAAACCACCCCCCGCCGGGTGGGTTTTCACATAATCCCATGTCCATTTCCATACCTGCACGCGGGTCGAGGCGCTCTGGTCGCCCTGATAGTTGCGGATCGTGCCCATGCGCTCGGTGAAGGCGGAGGGCAGGAAGGGAATGGAGACGAGCGCCAGCCCGGCGATGACAGTGCCGATCATCAGCCGCCGCTCGCTGCGCCAGAGCACCAGCAGGCCGAGCAGGATGATGCACAGGAGGCCGGTGCGGGTCGAGGTGCCGATCGGGATCAGCAGGCACGCGCCCGCCAGCGCGATGCCGTAGAGGCGCACCCGCCAGTCGGGCCGGAAGACGGTGCCGTGCCGCGCCAGCCAGAAGATCAGCGGGATGATCGCGATGGCGACGGTGGAGATGGTCGATCCCTCGTAAAGGCCGCTGTTGTTGTCCACCATCAGGTTGAGCTCGCCATAGCCGCCGCCCGACAGCACCGTCTTGATCCCGCCGGTGACGACGATCGCGCTTGCGCACAGGATCATCACCAGGATCAGCGCCTCGATCCGCAGCCGCGTGCGCAGCGTCAGCGGCAGGAAGATCGCGAAGATCAGCGATTTCCACACCCAGGACCATTTATGCGCGGCGTCGATCGGGAAATCCGCGTGCATCGTCGTCCACGCGCACCAGCCCAGCAGCATCACCATCAGCGCCTGCCGCCAGGAAAAGCGGCTGTCCCGCTTGTCGTCGGCGATCAGCCAGCCGCCGAACGCGAACAGGAAGGCGATGGCGGAAATCGGTATGCTGTTCAGCAATATATAGGTCAGCCGCTGCGGCGAGACGATGTCGATATAGCAATAGGCGAGCACGAACAGGAACGGGCGCTTGAACGCCATCGCGAACAGGCAGGCCAGAAAGGCGAGGAAGAACAGATCACGCATCGGGGAAGATCGTCCTTCCCCCGGCGGTGGAATCGGGATCGGGCGCCGCATCCTCATCGTCGAGGTCCGGGCGTGCCAGCAGCCGCCAGAAGGCGACGAGCAGCAGCCCGTGACTGAGCAAGATGGAGAAGGTGTCGATCATCCCTGTTTCCTGGCCTTCGGAGGACGATGGCCCCCCGGCTTCTGCTATGGCATAGCGTGCAGCGGTTGACGTGGCGTTAAATCTTTTCGGGCAAAGCACGGCCGGTCATGACGCGTATCTTGCACATTCTCGATCACAGCCTGCCGCTGCACAGCGGCTACACCTTCCGCACCCGCGCGATATTGCGGGCGCAGGTCGCCAAGGGGTGGGAGGTCCGGGGCATCACCGGCCACCGCCACACCGCGCCGGGGCCGGAGGAGGAGAGCATCGACGGCCTCACCTTCCATCGCACCACGGCCCCGCGTCGCGGCGGCATGGCCGCGCTGCGCGAATGGCGGAAAATCGCCGATCATGAGGCGGCGATCGAGGCGCTGGTGCGGCAATGGCGGCCGAATATCCTCCACGCCCATTCCCCGGTGCTCAACGCGATCGCCGCGCAGCGGGTCGCCCGGCGGCACGGCATTCCGCTGCTCTACGAGATCCGCGCCTTCTGGGAAGATGCGGCGGTCGGCAACGGCACCGGCAAGGAAGGCGACCTGCGCTATCGCGCGACGCGGTGGCTGGAAAGCCGGGCGGTGCGGCGGGCCGATGCGGTGGCGGTGATCTGCGAGGGGCTGAAGGGCGATCTGGTCGCGCGCGGCGTCGATCCGGCGAAGATCGTCGTTTCCCCCAATGGCGTCGACATGGAGATGTTCGGCACCCCCGTCCCGCCCGATCCCGCGCTGCGCGCGCAACTGGATCTGGACGCGGATGCCGAGGTGATCGGCTTCATCGGCAGTTTTTACGATTATGAAGGACTGGACGACCTGATCGCCGCCATGCCGATGCTCGCCGCCCGGCGTCCGCGCGCGCGGCTGCTGCTGGTGGGCGGCGGCCCGCGCGAGCAGGATCTGCGCGCGCAGGCGGCGGCGTCCCCGGCGGCGGGCGCGATCCGCTTCGTCGGGCGGGTGCCGCACGATCAGGTGGAGTGCTATTACAGCCTGATCGACATATTGGCCTATCCCCGCAAATCCATGCGCCTGACCGATCTGGTCACGCCGCTGAAGCCGCTGGAGGCGATGGCGCAGGGGCGGCTGGTGGCGGCGTCCTCGGTCGGCGGTCATCGCGAGTTGATAGAGGACGGCGTCACGGCTACCCTGTTCGCGCCGGATGACCCGGCCTCCATCGCGGAGGCGCTCGGCCGCCTGCTGGACGACCGCGGCATCTGGGACGAGCGCCGGTCGGCGGCGCGGGCTTTTGTCGAGCGGGAGCGGAACTGGGCATCCAACATCAGGCGTTATGAACCTGTTTACCAAAATCTGCTTGAAAGGGCGCATGGTACGAAAAAATCCGGTGGATGAGAAATAGGATTGTTCAGGTGAAAAGACGCGATGCCAATCTGATATTGATCGCGCTTGCCGCCCTCGGCGGCGGGATCGTGGCCTATATCCTTCCGCTTTCGCTGTTCGAACTGGCGCTGGCGACCAGCGGCCTTTCCGAACGGTTCCCGGCCTTTGCCCCGCCGCTGGGCGACACGGCGCGGCTGCTGCTGACGCTGGCCGCGGCCATCGCCTGCGCGGTGGTGATCGCGCTGGTCCTGCCCTGGGGCGCCGCTGGCGGCCGGTCGGCGGGCAGGCGCCGGGAAAGGGGCGCGAGTTTCCTCTTCGCCCGGCTGGCGTCGCTGACCAGGGGGACGAAGGCGGAGGTGCCCGCCAGCCTGGAACATCGGCTCGACACGCCGCTGCTGACCGACGCGCCGGTGTTGCGCCGGTCCGATTCCCATCCCGATGCGCCCGCGCGCCAGCCCCTGTTCGCGCGGCGCGATCTGGGCGAGGAGGCGCTGCCTTCGGTCGAGGAGGCCGCCATGGCTGCCCCGCAGCAGGAGGAACCGGCGCCGGAAGCGGAGCCCCCCGTTGCGCCGATCCGCCCGGACGCGTGGCGGCAGCCGGAGGATGAAGAGGAGGAGCAGGCGGACATCGCCCCGCCGCGCGCGCCCGAACCGCTGCCGTGGAACCTCATCGAGCAGGAAATGAGCCGCATCCTGAACGGCGGACGCCCCCGCGCCGAAAGCCCGGAGGCAGACGAGGAAGACGCGCCCGCCGCGACCGCCATCTATGCCGGCGACGACGAGGCGGAATTCCCGCCGTCCGCTCCGCCCGCGTCGCTGCCGACCATCCAGCAACTGGTGGACCGGCTGGAGCGCGGCCTGCACCGCAAGAAGCTGGCGCGGGCGGGCGAGGGGCGGCAAGGCGGCGAGCAGGCGGGGCATGACGGTTCGTCCGTTGGGTCGGGGCCGGCAGCGGGGCCGGCGGGCGAGGATTTGCAGCGTGCGCTGGCGGCGCTGCGGGCCGCCGCCAGAGCCGGCTGATCCCTACCAGTCCTCGATGGTGAGGATGGACAGCCGCATCACGGTTTCCGAGCCATCGGCGGCGGGGCGAAGTTCGTCGGCGCAGGCATCGGCGACGATGTGACCGGTGATCGAGAATTCCGCGTCCGGCAGGCGGCCGGCCAGCGTCGCGGCGCGCGCGGCGTTGTCCGGTCCCTTCAGCCTCAGCACGACGACATGCCGCGCGCCCACGAAAGTGGCGCTGGCCCATGGGCGGGAGGATGTGGCGATAACGGATGAATCTGTCCCGGCGAGGTTCAGAAGCTGTGCTATCATCCTTGTATGCGGGTCTTTCCTCGGCGGCCGGGGCCATTCGCGCGACCGCAATCTGTGGCGCTGGCGGGTGGCGGGGACCGTGACGGCGTTGCTTGGTTTCGGGTGGGTCATTGGCTGATGGCTCCGCGTTGGAAGATGGACATGAAATGTTCCAGCCTGCGAATCATCCGGGCGCTCGGTTCCCTGCCGTTTCTGATGTCGAACACCAGGCGCGGGTCGCGCGCGGCGTCCCGCCCGAACCGGGTAGGAGCCATGCCGGTGTCTCTCAGAAATTTTTCGATTCGCCTCAAAATTGACATGCGGAACACTCCTTCAGGGTCTTGGGGTGAGGAAGGAAATAGGAAGAACGGGATAGGAATAATCCTATATTTCCTCCGAAATCCTACATGTCGAGGAGAAGTCCTATCATTGTGGAGCAGATATGGATGAGGATTCCCCGCGTGAAATTCTCGCGAGCCTGATTGCGGAGCATGGTACCAACTATGGCGCCCTTTCCCGCTTGCTGGGAAGAAATTCCGCTTATATTCAACAGTTTATTAAGCGCGGCACGCCGCGCAGGCTCGATGAGCGCGACCGGCGGGTGCTGGCGGAGTTTTTCGGCGTGGATGAAGGCCTGCTCGGCGCGCCAGAGCGGCGGAGCGCTGCCGCTCCCTCCCGCGCAAAGGCCCCGGAAAGGTCGGTTTCCGTCGCAACCGCGCAGGTTCCGAAGCTGGCGCTGGAAGCCTCGGCGGGCACCGGCGCGGTCGCCGGGGAGGAGTGGCCGTCCGATGTGATCGGCTTCGACCGGCAATGGCTGAAACGGCTGGGCCTGCACCCGGAAAATCTCTCCATTATCGATGTAAAAGGCGAATCCATGGCGCCGACGCTCAACAATGGCGACACGATCATGGTCGATTGCAGCGACGGCGTGGACCGGCTGCGCGACGGCATCTACGTGCTGCGGCTCGACACCATGCTGATGGTCAAGCGCGTCGCCCTTTCCCCGCGCAAGGGGCGCAAGGCGCTCACCATTTCCAGCGACAACCCGCATTTCCCGTCCTGGGAGGATGTCGACCGCAAGCTGGTCGATATCGTCGGGCGCGTGGTCTGGGCCTCGCGCGTGCTTTCCTGAACGCGCTGCCTCTTGCAAGGCGCGCGCCGCTCCTCCACATCAGCGCGCATGAGCAACGACCAGACCGCCCCCGTTCCCCCGCTGCGCGCCGCGATCATCCCGGTGACCCCGCTCCAGCAGAATTGCACGCTTTTCTGGTGCACCAGCACCGGCAAGGGCGCCTTCGTCGATCCCGGCGGCGATCTCGACCGGCTGAAGAAGGCGGCGGCCGACCAAGGCGTGACGATCGAGAAGATACTCGTCACCCACGGCCATATCGACCATTGCGGGCAGGCCGGGATATTGGCCGGGGAACTCGGCGTGCCGATCGAAGGGCCGCAGGAGGACGACCGCTTCTGGATCGCCCGGCTGGAGGATGACGGCCGCCGCTACGGCATCGAGGGCCGCCCGTTCGAGCCGCAGCGCTGGCTGCACGACGGCGACACGGTGACGGTGGGCGACCTGGTGCTGGACGTGATCCACTGCCCCGGCCACACGCCCGGCCATGTCGTCTTCCATCATGCGCCCTCGCGGCTAGCGATCGTCGGCGACGTGCTGTTCCAGGGATCGATCGGCCGCACCGACTTCCCGCTCGGCAATCATCAGGACCTGATCGACGCGATCACGCAGAAGCTGTGGCCGCTGGGCGACGACGTCGCCTTCGTGCCCGGCCACGGCCCGATGAGCAATTTCGGCCATGAACGCGCGAGCAATCCGTTCGTCGGCGACAGGGCGCTCGCGTCCGGGCAATGATCGGGCGGCCAGTGATCGGGCGCGCCGCCCGCGGTCGAAGAGAAAGGCCAAGGAAAGACTTGCTTGTCCGCGAAAAAGCGCTATAGGCGCAGGACTTCGCGATAACCGGGACGTTCCGATGGAACATGCGGTTTGCGTTGGCGCCCGCCGCTCATGTCGGGGCCAGCGTCGGGCCGGTCCGAATATCGTTTTGGGTTTGATTTTATTTAACGGATACAGGTGCCGAGATGGCTGTTCCCAAGCGGAAAACGACTCCCTCCAAGCGCGGCATGCGCCGCAGCCACGATTCGCTGAAGGTCGAGGCCTATCAGGAATGCTCCAACTGCGGCGAACTGAAGCGCCCGCATCACCTGTGCAATGCCTGCGGCCACTATAATGGCCGTGAAGTCATCGCCGTCGGGGCCTGATCGACTTCTATACATAGGGGAACAGGGTGAACAGCAGGCCGCATATCGCCATTGACGCGATGGGCGGCGACGAGGGCGTGCGCGTGATGATGGCGGGCATCGCGGAAGCTCGTCGTCGCCATGATGGCCTGCGCTTCAAGCTGTTCGGAGACGAGGCGCGGATCAAGGCCGCACTCGACAACCACCCCAATCTGCGCGCCGCTTCGGAGATACTCCATTGCGACGGAGTGGTCGACGGCAATGAAAAGCCGGCGGTCGCGATCCGCAAGGCCAAGTCCACATCGATGGGTCTTGCCATTCAGGCGGTCAAGAAAGGCGACGCCGGCGCCGCTGTTTCGGCGGGCAATACCGGCGCGCTGATGGCGATGGCCAAGCTGGCGCTGCGCACCATGCCGGGCATCGACCGGCCCGCGCTCGCTGCGCTGCTGCCGACGCTGGGCGCCAATGACGTGGTGATGCTCGATCTGGGCGCCAACACCGAATGCGACACCCGCAACCTCGTCCAGTTCGCCGTCATGGGGGCGGCCTATGCGCGCGTCGCGATGGACCTTGAACGGCCGCGCGTGCGCCTGCTCAATATCGGCACCGAAGAGCTGAAGGGCACCGACGAGATCCGCGAGGCCGCCGCGATCCTGCGCGGCCATGCCGATCTGGCGATGAGCTTCGACGGCTTCACCGAGGGCGACAAGCTGGCGAGCGGCGAGGCGGACGTGATCGTCAGCGACGGCTTTTCCGGCAATGTCGCATTGAAGACGGCGGAGGGCACCGCGCGCTTCGTCACCGACCTGCTGCGCCGCGCCTTCACCAGCTCTGTGCGCTCGAAGATCGGCTTCCTGATTTCCAAACCGGCGATGCATCTGCTGCGCCATCATCTCGACCCCAATGTCCATAATGGCGCGGTCTTCCTTGGCCTCAATGGCGTGGTGGTGAAGAGCCACGGCGGCGCCAATGCGACCGGCGTCGCCAATGCGGTGCATGTGGCCGCTCGCCTGGTTGAGGAAAACATCACCGAGCGCATCGCGAGCGACATCGCCCGCATCAACACATTCGGTAAAGCGGAGGCGGTTGCACAATGATTCGGCGCGCTGTTGTTCTGGGCACCGGCTCGGCATTGCCCGCCCGCGCCGTCAGCAATGACGAACTGGCTGGCCAGGTCGACACCAGCGACGAATGGATCCGGGAACGCACGGGCATCCGCACCCGCTACATCGCCGGGGAGGGAGAGACGACCTCGACGCTCGCCACCGGCGCGGCGCGGCAGGCGCTCGACGCGGCCGGGCTGGAGGCGTCGGACATCGACCTCATCATCCTGGCGACGGCGACGCCGGACCAGACCTTTCCCGCCACCGCGACCAAGGTGCAGGCGGATCTGGGCATTGCCGATTGCGTGGCGTTCGACGTCGCGGCGGTGTGTTCCGGTTTCCTCTACGCGGTGACGGTCGCGGACAGCATGATCCGGTCCGGCGCGGCCAATCGCGCGCTGGTGATCGGCTCCGAAACCTTCAGCCGCATATTGGACTGGGAAGATCGCGGCACTTGCGTGCTGTTCGGCGACGGCGCGGGCGCGATGGTGCTGGCCGTCGAGGAGAGCGAAAACGGCGGGCGCGGCATATTGGCCGCGAAGCTGCACGCGGACGGGCGCCACAACCAGCTGCTCTATGTCGACGGCGGCCCTTCGACCACCGGCACCGTGGGCAAGCTGCGGATGAAGGGGCAGGAGGTGTTCCGTCACGCCGTCGTCAATCTGGCGTCGGTGTTGCAGGAAGTGCTCGCGCTGGCGGACATGACCGCGGCCGATATCGACTGGGTCGTCCCGCATCAGGCCAATGCCCGCATCCTTGAGAGCACCGCGCGCAAGCTGGGGCTGGCGCGGGAAAAGGTCGTGATGACGGTGGACCAGCACGCGAACACGTCCGCGGCCTCCGTCCCGCTCGCCTTCGATCTGGCGGTGCGCGACGGGCGCATCAAGCGGGGCGATGTGGTGGTGATGGAGGCGATGGGCGGCGGGTTTACCTGGGGCGCCTGTCTGCTCCGCTACTAGGAGAAATGTAAAATCCGGTCAATTTGTGCCTATGTGGTTCGCCGGGGCCTGGTGGAGGCCCCTGAAAACCTTGCAACTTGATCGTTGTTCGGGAATGTGGGCCCAAGTGGACCGAATTAGTGAGAGGTGGGGTGGTGTATGGCGGAAATTGGCACGTTGACGAGGGCGGACCTGGCCGAGACGATGAATGCGAGGATAGGTCTCTCTCGCGCTGAATCGGCCAAGCTGGTGGAGCAGATCATCGACCTGATGTGCGACGCGCTGGCCGATGGCGAGAATGTCAAGATTTCCGGCTTCGGCACCTTCGTGCTGCGCGACAAGAACCGCCGCATCGGCCGCAACCCCAAGACGGGCGTGGAAGTTCCCATCGAGGCGCGGCGCGTGCTGACCTTCCGGCCCAGCCAGATCATGCGGGAACAGGTCGCCCGCGACTGAGTTTTCGGGCAGGCGGCGTCCCGCGCTGATACGCCATGGCGCTATTAGTGTTGACCGATCCATGGGGATAGGTGCAACATGATCGCCATGGCAAAGCAGGACGGCGCCTTTCTGACTATCGGTGAACTGGCCGAAGAACTGGGCGTACCCCATCATATATTACGCTATTGGGAAAGCCGCTTTCCGGCGCTGCGTCCGTTGCAGCGCGCAGGAAACCGGCGCTATTATCGTCCCGACGATGTTGAACTGGCCCGCGCCATTCATCGCCTGCTTAATGTGGAAGGCTATACCGTGAAGGGCGCGCAGCAGGCGCTTGCCGCAAAGGGAGCGCCGCAGCGGGCTGCGGAGCTTTCGCTGCCGCCGGAGGATGCCGGGCCGGAGAGTGCGGCGGAGGCGGATATGCTGCCACCCACGCGCATCGCCGCCAATGCGCAGGTGCTGGGCAGGCTGACAGCTATTCAGGAAAAGCTCCGCACCGCGCTCGACACCAAGGGGTGAGCGGGGCGTATGCATGAGGCGCGGATAGTCGCGCCACGGTTGATCGAAAGTCCGGTTTGGGTGGAGAGCGGACTTCCGCCTATACCGTCACCCCAGCGACCCGGAGGGCGACCGAAGGTCAACGCTGGGGTCGTAGGCCATGCCGCGCGCCGCCTCGTGAGATGCCAGCCTTCGCTGGCATGACGGGATAGGAATGGCAAGGATTGGCTGAAAGCCATCTCCGTTTGCGGCTATACCCAGCCACCACCGCCACCCCCTCAATGATCCGGGCCAAACCTGGGGTCGAGGTCGCGTGGGCGGGTCAGGGTGTCGAGGCGCGCGCCGGCGCCGGGGACGAGCGTTTCCCAGCCGTCGCCCGGCCAACTCATCTGCGCGAGGCAGGCGGTGGGGAATTTCGCCTCGACGATATCGCGCAGCGGCGACGTGCCGTCATCGGCGACCAGATCGAGGATCAAGTCCTCCAGCCCCGGATTATGGCCGACCAGCATCAGATGATCGACCGACGCGGCGGTTTCGTGGATGACGTCGAGCAGCGTGGAGGAGGAGGCGAGGTAGATGCGCTGGTCCCATACCGGCTCGATCACACGGCCCAGCCCCTCGAAAAAGCTGTCCAGCGTCTGCGTCACCCGCGCGGCGGGGGAAGCGATTAGGCGATCCGCCTTCAGCCCCATCGCCTTTGCCCTGCTGCCCATTGCGCGCGCGGCCTTGCGGCCCTTTTCGTTGAGCGGGCGGTCGAAATCGCGGGCGACCGCATCATCCCATGACGATTTCGCGTGGCGCAACAAGGTGAGGGTTTTCATATCTGCTTCATTCCCGATTCCCCCGTCTGATGCACCAACGGGGTTGCAAATCCAAGTCGTTCGCTGACCGAAATTACCGCCTCGTCCAGCGTCATCCGGCGGATGGGGACATTGGCGGGGAAGGCGCTGAGCAGGCGGCTGGGCATCGCCGCGGACAGGATGACGAAGCTGCCCCGGTCGTCGGCGCGGCGGATCAGCCGCCCGAACGCCTGCGCCAGGCGCGCGCGGATGAGGGCGTCGTCATAGGCGTTGCCGCCGCCTTGCCCCTGCGCGGCGAGCTTGCGGGCGGCGTGCAGCACGGTGGGCTTGGACCACGGCACGCCCTCCATCACCAGCAGGCGCAGTGAATGGCCCGGCACGTCCACCCCGTCGCGCAGCGCATCGGTGCCGAGCAGCGACGCGCGCATGTCGTCGCGGAAGATATCGACCAGCGTGCCGGTGTCGATCGGATCGACATGTTGGGCATAAAGCGGCAGCGAGGCGCGGGCGAGCCGGTCGGCGATGCGCGCATGCACCGCGCGCAGGCGGCGGATCGCGGTGAACAGGCCCAGCGTGCCGCCCTGCGCCGCCTCGATCAGCCGCGCATAAGCCGCCGCCAGCGCGCCGATATCGCCGCGTTTGATGTCGGTGACGATCAGCACCTCGGCCTGCGACGCATAGTCGAACGGGCTGGCCGCCTCGAACCGGATCGGCGCGGCGCCGACATGCGGCGCGCCGCTACGCGCCTCGGCGGTCGGCCAGTGTCCGTCGCCGCCGCGCAGCGTGGCGGAGGTGAGGACGACGCCATGGGCGGGCTTCAGCACCGTTTGCGCGAAGGGGCGGGTCGGGTCGAGCCAGTGGCGATGCAGGCCGATATCATATTCGCGCCCCTCATAGCGATCGACCGCCAGCCAATCGACGAAATCCGGGTCGTTGGGCCCGCCGATCCGCGCCAGCATCGCGAGCCAGCCGGACACCAGATCGGCCCGCCAGCCCAGCGAGGCGATCGCGCCCTCTATCCGCGCGCGGGCGGGGCCGTCCATCCAGTCGGGCCCTTCGGCAAGGATCGCCTCCAGCCTTTTGCCCAGATGGTTGAGCGGACGCAGCAGCGCGTCGAGCGCCTGCGCGGCCTCCATCGCCGCCTCGACCAGATCGCCGTCGGGTTCGGCCAGCTCGGTTTCGAGGCCATAGCCGGCATCGACATCGGCCTTGCCGTCCTCGGCGCGGGCGAAGACGTGGGACCGGCATGCGGCAAGCAGCTTTTCCAGCGGACCGAAAGGCTCGCCGCCGGTCACGCGTTTCAGCCAGTCGTCGGACGGGAGCGAGGTCGCGGCCTCGCGCGCCTGCTCGATCGCCCGCGCCCCTTCGCCGTCATAGCTTGTCACGTCGGCGAGGCGGGCGGCAAGGCCCCGGCGGCGCCCGCGCGAGCTTCCCTCCGGCCCGATCACCCAGCGGCGCAGCTCGATCGCTTCCTGCCCGGTCAGCGCGAGGGCGAAGGTGGAATCGGCGGCGTCGAAGATATGATGGCCTTCGTCGAAGATCATGCGGGTGGGGATATTGCCGCTCTCCCGTCCGCGCGCGGCGTTGATCATCACCAGCGCATGATTGGCGATGACGATATCGGCATGGGCCGACGCGCGCACGCCATGCTCGATGAAGCATTTGCGATAATGGGGGCACCCGGCATAGATGCACTCGCCGCGCCGGTCGGTCAGCGCAGTCGAGCCGTTGCGGCGGAACAGCGTCGGCAGCCAGCCGGGCAGGTCGCCGCCCACCATGTCGCCGTCCTTGCTGTAGGAAGCCCAGCGCGCGGCCAGTTGCGCGAGGATCGCGGCGCGCCCGGTAAAGCCGCCTTGCAGCGCATCCTCCAGATTCAGCAGGCAGAGATAATTTTCCCGCCCCTTGCGCACCACGATGCGGCCCGTCCGCTTCCCTGTGGGGGGATCGGGCAGGCGCAGGGTTTCGGCGTCGAGCTGCCGTTGCAACGCCTTGGTATAGGTGGAAATCCACACGGTGCCGCCGGATTGCTCGGCCCAGAGCGAGGCGGGCGCGAGATAGCCCAGCGTCTTGCCGATGCCGGTGCCTGCCTCGGCCAGCACCATATTGGGTCGGTCGCGATGCTGGCGCGGGGCGAAACCGGCGCCGACGGCGAGCGCATAGTCGCGCTGGCCGGGCCGGGTTTCCGCATTGGCGCCGGTCAGGCCGGAGAGGCGCTCCCCTATCTCCTCGGGCGTCAGCGCGACCGGGCGCGGGGCGGGGCGGGGCGCTTCCTCCTCCCATTCGGGCAGGCGGGAAAAGAGCCAGCGCTCGCCCTGCTCTGGCCGGGGAATCGCCGACGCGACCAGCGGCGCCCACGACCAGCGCAGCCGGTGGAGCGATTGCGCGGCGGTCCATGCGCCTTCGCGCTCCGGCCAGGGGGCATCGCCCGCGACCTGCTCCAGCAGCAGCCGGGTAGCCTCGCTCAGCAGCGCGGGCACGTCCTGCTCGCGCTGCGGCGGGGAAAGGCCGACCGCTTCGGCCAGCCCCTTGGGCGTGGGCACGAGGAAACGGGCGGGAAAGAGGAAGGCCCACAGTTCCAGCAGGTCGAGCCCGGACAGATCGCCATAGCCCAGCCGCTGCCCGGTCAGCGGCGCGTTGAGCAGCAGCACCGGCGTTTCGGCGGCGCGGGCGACGGCTTCCCCCCGCGAAACGGCGCGGGTGCTTTCGCCGTCATGAAGCCAGACGCCGGCATGGCTGGCATGCAGCGCGGGAAGGGGAGGAAGAGCGATCACGCCCCCGCTCTAGACGCTATCCGGCTCCGATGGAACCGGATTAGAGCGCGGATGACCCGCTTTGCCGCTCCGGCCTATTTTCGCGATGTGGGGGAATGCGATCAGCCGATGCCCCGGCGGCCGAAGCCTCCGGCGGGGCGCAGGGGCCGCGCCAGCGGCGACGGGATGCCCGCTTCCCGGCGGCGGGGCGGAGCGGCGGCGGGCGCCTGTTGCTCAGCACGGGCCTGCGCCAGCCTGTCGTGCAGCGGGCCGTCATGCAGCTCCAGCGGGAAGCGCGCGCCGAAGCGGTCCTCCTCGGCCCACATCACCGTCGCATAGACGACCTGCCCCGCATATTCGATCTGGAACGGCGATCCCTTGGGCAGCGTCGTGCCGATGATCAGCGCGCCCTGCTCGGTCAGGTTGGCCAGCGAGGCTTCGGCCGGGCTGGAAAGAACGCTGGTGATCGTCACCGGAATATCGACCGCGATGCGGCCCGCCCGGCGATCATGGGCGGCGGCGGAGGCATGGGGAAGGGCGTGTGTCATGGTTAGCCCGATATAGCCCGTCGGGGTTAATCGCCGGTAAAGCATGATGAACGCGTTCCGGCCGCGCTTATTATCGGATAGGATCAGTTTTGGCTTAAAATCCCGGCACGCGCCCGCTAGAGCGGTGGCCCGATCAGAGTGAATCGGTCGCCGCTCTAATTTTGTTTTCCGCATTCTGCGAGCCGTCGGCTGTTCCAGCCAACTTCAGAATGCTCTAAGGGGGAGGCCGCAGAAATTCAGGACAAGAGAAAAGTTCCGATCATGACCGTTGCCACCGTTTCCACCCCCGAACTGCGCGAAGCCGCCCTGGCCTCCAAGGCCTGGCCCTTTGAGGAAGCGCGCAAGGTCGTGAAACGGTTGGGCGGGACGGTGCCCGAAAAAGGCTATGCCTTGTTCGAAACCGGCTATGGCCCGTCGGGCCTGCCGCATATCGGCACCTTCAACGAGGTGTTGCGCACCACCATGGTCCGCCGCGCGTTCGAGGCGATGTCGGACGTGCCGACCCGGCTCATCGCCTTTTCCGACGACATGGACGGCCTGCGCAAGGTGCCCGACAACGTCCCGAATCAGGCGATGCTGCGCGGGCATCTGGGCAAGCCGCTGACCGCCATTCCCGACCCGTTCGGCAAGTTCGAAAGCTTCGCCCATCACAACAACGCGATGCTGCGGGAATTCCTCGACCGCTTCGGCTTCGACTATGAATTCCGCTCCTCGACCGAGCAATATCGCTCCGGCGCGTTCGACGATGCGCTGCGCGGCGTGCTCCGCCACTATCAGGCGATCATGGATATCATGCTGCCGACGCTGCGGGCCGAGCGCGCGGCGACCTATTCCCCGGTGCTGCCGGTCAGCCCGAAATCCGGCATCGTGCTTCAGGTGCCGGTCGAGGTGGTGGACGCCGAAAAGGGCCTGATCCGCTTCGAGGACGAAGGCGAGACGATCGAGCATTGCATATTGTCGGGCGGCGCCAAGCTGCAATGGAAGGTCGACTGGGCGATGCGCTGGGTCGCGCTCGGCGTCGATTACGAGATGTACGGCAAGGACCTGACCGACAGCGGCGTGCAGTCCGGCAAGATCGCGCAGGTGCTGGGCGGCCGCAAGCCGGAAGGGCTGATCTACGAACTCTTCCTCGACGCGAAGGGCGAGAAGATATCCAAGTCCAAGGGCAACGGCCTTTCCCTTGAGGAATGGCTGACCTACGGCAGCGAGGAAAGCCTTGCCTTCTATGCCTATCGCGAGCCGAAAAGCGCCAAGCAGCTGCATATCGGCGTCATTCCGCGCGCGGTCGACGAATATGAGCAGTTCCGCGGCAATTATGCCGGGCAGCCGCTCGACAAGAAGCTGGGTAACCCCGTCCACCATATCCACAATGGCGCGGTCCCGGCCGAGGCACTGCCGGTCAGCTACGGCCTGCTGCTGAACCTTGTCGGCGTGATGGGCGCGGATGCGACCGCCGATCAGGTCTGGGCCTATCTCGCCAATTATGTGCCCAACGCCTCGTCCGACACCTATCCGCAGTTGGCGGGCCTTGTCGGCAATGCGCTCGCCTATAATCGCGATTTCATCGCTCCGACGCTGAAGCGGCGCGCGCCCGACGAAAATGAGGCGGCGGCGCTGCGGGAGCTGGACGCGCAACTGGCGGCGCTGCCCGACGATGCCTCGGCCGAGGAGATCCAGAACATCGTCTACACCATCGGCAAGGATCCGCATTACGGGTTCGAGCAGCTGCGCGACTGGTTCAAGGCGCTGTACCAGACCCTGCTGGGCGCCGATCAGGGCCCGCGCATGGGCAGCTTCATCGCGCTTTACGGGGTGGAAAACAGCCGCCGCCTGATCGCGCAGGCGCTCGACAAGGCAGGCTGAGCGGTCCCTCTCGCGGCGCAGGCCGGCATCTCAGGAGACGGCGTGCGACATGGCCTAAGACCCAGCCTGCGCCGGGGTGATGGTGTAGAAGGTAGCCATCAACGAAAACCCTCCCCGAAGCGCGAGGCGCCGGGGAGGGCAATCTGTTCGGATATCCGCTTACCAGAAGAAGCCGCGATGCACTTCCACCACGCGGCCGGTGCGGATGTTGACCAGCAGCACGTCGTCATA
>Ga0180222_1002376_pt1 | contig 15286 bp, 14 predicted proteins | sample eDN5th37CKraftOP_FD_151336 | JGI IMG/M metagenome (GOLD analysis project Ga0180222, IMG submission 151336) | Enriched Organic Plus compost microbial communities from Emeryville, California, USA - eDNA 5th pass 37_C Kraft OP (version 2) (version 2) ... | reverse complement strand
CCGATCCCCGCGCGCCGATGTCGAAATATGATCCCGCCTTCATCCCCCTCGCCCGGCAGATGGCGGAGCAGGGCGCGCTCGACCGGGATCTCGCCCGCGCCTTCGCCGTCTCGCCCACCACGCTCCGGCAATGGACGCTGCGCCACGCCGCCTTCGGCGCGGCGGTGCGGCTCGGCAAGGCGGTCGCCGATCAGGCGGTCGAGGACGCGCTCCTCGCCCGCGCCACCGGCTATGCCTTCCTCCAGGAGCGGGTCTTCCTCGACGCGGACGGCACGATCGTGCGCACCGAGGTCCTCGTCGAGCAGCCGCCCTCGCTCGCCGCCGCGCGCTTCTGGCTCCATCGCCGCGCCCATCCGCGCTGGTCGCCGGGCCGCCGCGACCTCGATCCCGACGCCGCCGCCCGCCTCCGCGCCGAGACCCGCGCGCGCATCGCCGACTACGACCTCCACCGCCGCCACTGGCGCGAGCATGGCTGCGCCCCGCCCGGCTGCCCCGAACCCCCGCCGCCGCCATGGCTCCACGAGGAGATGGAGGGCGACGGCTGGGACGAGGAGGATTGGGACGAGGACCGGACCGAAGGGGACGAGGATCAGACCGAAGGGGAGGACGCGTTGCGCGCCCGCCTCGACGCGCTCGTCACCGAATATGAGCAGTGCATCGATGCGCTCACCGGCAGCGCGGCGCCTCCGCCCTCAGCCGCCCCGCCATGAACCCGTCGCCCCCGCGCAGGCGGGGCCCATGGCTGTGCGACAGGAAAGCGGGCCTCCCGAAGGAGAGAGACATGGTCCCCCGTCGCCGCGCGGTTAGGGTTGCGGCGCCTTCTCTTCCTGGCCCTTGGGCGGCACCTTGGTGCTGGCCTGCGCGGTCAGGACCGCGGCCGGCGGCCCCTTGGCGATCGCCGCGGCAAGCGTCGTCGCCGGCGCGCAATCGGCCTTGCAGATGCTGCGGATGCGGCTGAGATTGGCCTGGGCACGCGTTATCGCGCCGCGCTGCACCATCGCCTCGCCCTGGCCGGCGAGCGCGGCCGTGTCGTTCGGCTCCAGCGCCAGCGCCTGTCGATAGAGGCGGATCGCCTTGCCCGGAAGCTGTTCCGCCTGGGCGACCTTGCCGAGCGCGATATAGGCGGCGCGGTTACGCGGATCCACCGCCAGCGCGGTTTCGAGCTGGTCCTCGGCGGTCTGGAGATTGCCGGCGCGGAAGGCGGCGTTGCCCTGCTGGAGCAGCGCGATCGAACGGGGATTGATCTGGTCGTCGGGTTTCTGGCTCTGGCCGACGCTGGACACGGCAGCGAGAGAAAGCGCGAGGGCAAGGGCGATCGGCGAAAAACGCATCAACTTCTCCGGGACGGATTCTTGACCGTCTTCTATCACGGCGCACGCAGTCTCGCGACGAAAAACCCGTCGGTCCGGTCCTTTGCCGGCGTGAGCAGCCTGCCGGTGCCCACCGGCAGGCCGGCGTCGAGCCCGTCCGGCTCGATCCGCCAGCCCGGATGACGGGCGAGAAAGCCCTCCACCTGCCCATCCCCTTCCTCGGGCAGCAGCGAGCAGACCGCATAGACCAGCACGCCGGCGGGGCGGACCAGCAGGGCCGCCAGATCGAAAAGCCGCGCCTGCAGCGCCACCAGCCGCTGCAGGCGCTGCGGCGTGAGCCGCCAGCGTGCCTCGGGATTGCGGCGCCAGGTTCCCGTGCCCGAGCAGGGCGCATCGACCAGCACGAGATCGGCCGCCCCGCGCAAATCCGAAAGCGCGGCCTCCTCGCGCCCCTGGTCCAGCAGCCGCCGCTCGATGATGGCGGCGCCGGCACGCTTCGCCCGAGGCGCCAGGCGCCCGAGCCGCCGCGCATCGGCATCGCACGCGATCAGCCGGCCGGTGTCGGCCATGTCGGCAGCCAGCGCGAGCGTCTTGCCGCCGGCGCCGGCGCACAGGTCGATCACCGTCATGCCGGGTGCGGCCCGGCAGGCGCGCGCGAGAAGCTGGCTGCCCTCGTCCTGGACCTCCACCAGGCCCCGCCGCCAGGTATCGGTCGCCTCGATGCGGAATCCCTCCGGCAGGCGCAGGCCGTCGGGCGAATGGGGTGTGGGGACGGCCTCGGGCAGGTCCGCCAGCGCCTCGGCACGGCTTCCGCGGAGCCGGTTGACTCGCAGGTCCAGCGGTGCCCGCTCGAGCAGCGCAGGCAGCGCCTCCGCGCCGATTGCGGCACCGAGCTTCTCCTCCAGCCATGCCGGCGCGATGCCCGCGGGCGCGATCGGTTCGGCCGGATCGATCGGCTGCGGCGCATGCCCCGCGCCGTCGAACAGTGCCGCCAGCGCCGGATCGTCGGCCGCGAGGCCCAGCATCGCGGCCCGCCCGCTCTCCGGTCGTTCTCCGGCGCGCCGGATCGCCGCATAGACGAGATCGCGCACCGCCCGGCGATCCTTGGCGCCGGCATAGCGGCGACCGGCGAAATAGCGGGCGATCAGCGTATCGGCCGCGGCTCCCTGGTCCCGCGCCGCCGCGACGATCGCGTCCAGCAGGTCGATTGCGGCTTGGACACGGGCGCCCGGCGTCACGCGCGCCGCCGCCGCGGCGCGCGGCATGCCGAAGCTGCTCTAGCGCGTCGGATAATTGGGCGCCTCGCGCGTGATCGTGACATCATGGACATGGCTCTCGCGCAAGCCGGCATTGGTGATCCGCACGAAGCGCGCGCGCTCGCGAAGCTGCGGGATGGTCGCGGCGCCGACATAGCCCATCGCCGCCTTCACGCCGCCGACGAGCTGGTGGATCACGTCCTTGGCCGGCCCCTTGTACGGCACCTGGCCCTCGATCCCTTCCGGCACCAGCTTGAGCTGGTCCTTGATGTCCTGCTGGAAATAGCGGTCCGCCGAGCCGCGCGCCATCGCGCCGACCGATCCCATGCCGCGATAGCTCTTGTACGCACGGCCCTGATAGAGAAAGGTTTCTCCGGGGGCCTCCTCGGTGCCCGCGAGCAGCGATCCCACCATCACGCTGGCGGCTCCGGCGGCGAGCGCCTTGGCGATGTCGCCCGAGGTGCGCAGCCCGCCGTCGGCGATCACCGGCACGCCGGACTTGAGCGCCTCCTCGGCCGATTCGAGCACCGCGGTGAGCTGCGGCACGCCGACGCCGGCGACGACGCGGGTGGTGCAGATCGATCCCGGGCCGATGCCCACCTTGATCCCGTCCGCGCCCGCATCGATCAGCGCGCGCGTCGCCTCCGCCGTCGCGACGTTGCCGGCGACGATCTGGACGGAGTTGGAGAGCTTCTTGATCCGCTCGACCGAGCGCGCGACGTCACGGTTATGGCCGTGCGCCGTATCGACGACGATCAGGTCGCATTCCGCGTCGATCAGCGCTTCGGTGCGCGCGAAGCCCTTGTCGCCGACGGTCGTCGCCGCCGCGACGCGCAGCCGGCCCGAAGCGTCCTTGGTCGCCGCCGGATAGGTGACCGCCTTCTCGATGTCCTTGACGGTGATGAGGCCGACGCAGCGATAGGCCTCGTCGACCACGAGCAGCTTCTCGATCCGCCGCTGGTGCAGCAGGCGGCGCGCGTCCTCCTGCGTCGTGCCGAGCGGAACGGTCGCCAGATTCTGGCTGGTCATCAGCTCGCGCACCGGCTGCTTCGGGTTCTCGGCGAAGCGCACGTCGCGATTGGTGAGGATGCCGACCAGCTTGCCCGAGGGCTCGGTGACGGGAATGCCGCTGATCCGGTGGCGCGCCATCAGGTCCTGGGCGTCGGCGAGCGTCTGGTCCGGCCCGATCGTGATCGGATTGACGACCATGCCCGATTCGAAGCGCTTCACGGCGCGGACCGCCGCCGCCTGCTCCTCGACCGTCAGGTTGCGATGGAGGACGCCGATACCGCCGAGCTGCGCCATCACGATCGCCATGTCGGCTTCGGTGACGGTATCCATCGCGGCGGAGAGGATGGGGATGTTGAGCGAAATCTCCCTGCTCACCCGGGTGCGCGTGTCGGCCATGCTCGGCAAGACCTCGGACGCGCCCGGCCGGAGGAGAACATCGTCGAATGTAAGGCCGAGGGGAATGTCCATGCGCGCCGATATCCTCATGTTTCCCCGCTGTCGAGGGGGTTCTCGCCGAGCCGGTTCTATAGGTATCGCCCTGCTCGGTTTCCAGATCATGTCGGCGCGCCGGTGGCCGGAGAGGCGCGCCTGCCGCCCCTAGCGCGGATCGGGAAACCGGCCGGGATCGGCCAGCGCACGCACGAAGGCGGCCAGGAAGGCGCCGTCCTGCCCTGCCCCCCTGAGATCGAGGCGGAGGCCGTTCTCGTCATCGGGATGGTGGTAGCGGGTGAGCATGAACGCGTGCAGCCAGCGCAGATTGCCATAGGCGCTACCGACCATCACGGCCGGGATCCCGGCCGCCAGAAAGGCCGAGCCGTCCTGCCGGCCGACATATTCGTTGGCGGCCCGACCCGGGGCCACGATGCGCCCGGTCTCGGCCGCGACGCGATCGATGAGGGGATCGAGGCGGGTGAGGCCGCGGCCGACCACGCCGAGCGGCCCGCCCCGCGGCCCGATGGCGACGCAATCGAGATTGACCGCGGCACGGATTGAGCCGGGCGGCACCGGCGGACTGCGCAGGAACGCATGCGCGCCGCGCTGGCCCGATTCCTCGCCGGTGGTCGCAAGGAACAGGATGGTGCGTGCCGGCCTGGGCCCCGCCGCCAGCATCCGGGCGAGCTCGATCAGCTCGGCTACGCCGCTCGCATTGTCGACGGCCCCGTTGCAGATGCGGTCCTTCGCCCCTTCGGGACGGCACAGGCCGAGATGGTCCCAATGCGCCATGACCACGATCGTCCCCGCGCCCGGATCGGTTCCCGCGATCCTGCCGATCACATTGTGCGACATGCGATTCGGGTCGGCCATAGATCCCAGCGGCACGGGCTGGTACCAGCGCTCGCCGCCCGCGGCGGGAGCGAGCCCCGCCTTCTCGAATTGATCGGCGACATAGGCGATCGTCCGTGCCTCGCCGCGGGTGCCGGGCATGCGCCCCTCGAAAGCGTCGCTGGCGAGAACGGCGACGTGCCGGCGCAGCGCTTCCGGGTCGATCTCGGCAGGCGGCGTCGCCGCCGCGACGAGCGCCGCCAGCAATGACAGCATGGCCAGATTGTCCCTCTTCCCCTCCCGGCGCCGGCGGCCGCGTGATAGCCGAAGCACGGCGCCGTGCAATCCCGGGCGATAGGGCGCCGCGACGGGGCCTCGTTCGATTCCGATTTGCAGCGCCCTTTCCTCGGCGCATGATCGGGCCGACCAAGGCCACGGGAAGGCAGGGCACGATGGGCTATTTCTTCATCTTCGCGGCGGTGCTCGCGATCGTCTTCATATTCTCCGGCGTCACCGTCGTGCGCCAGGGCTATCAGTATACGATCGAGCGCTTCGGGAAGTTCACCACCGTCGCCCAGCCGGGCTTCAACTTCTACACGCCCTTCTTCTATCGCGTCGGCCGCCGTATCAACATGATGGAGCAGGTCCTCGACATTCCGGGTCAGGAGATCATCACCAAGGACAACGCCATGGTGGCCGTCGATGGCGTGGTCTTTTTCCAGGTGCTGGACGCTGCCAAGGCCGCCTATGAGGTAAGCGATCTCTATGTTGCGATCATGCAGCTCTCGACCACGAACCTGCGCACGGTGATGGGCGGCATGGATCTGGACGAGACGCTGAGCAAGCGCGACGAGATCAACGCGCGGCTGCTCGCCGTCGTCGATCATGCGACCGAGGCGTGGGGCGTGAAGATCACCCGGGTCGAGCTCAAGGACATCCGGCCGCCGGCGGATATCGTGAACGCCATGACTCGCCAGATGAAGGCCGAGCGCGAGAAGCGCGCGTCGATCCTCGAATCGGAAGGCGCCCGCCAGAACGAGATCAACCGCGCCGAAGGTCAGAAGCAGGCGCAGATCCTGGAAGCCGAAGGCCGCCGCGAAGCCGCCTTCCGCGATGCCGAGGCGCGCGAACGCGCGGCGCAGGCGGAAGCGACCGCGACCCGGCTCGTGTCCGAGGCGATCGCCAACGGCAACGCCCAGGCGATCAACTACTTCGTCGCGCAGAAATATGTCGAGGCGGTGAGCCAGTTCGCCACCTCGCCCAACGCCAAGACCATCCTGTTCCCGGTCGAGGCGACCCAGCTCATCGGCACGCTCGGCGGCATCGGCGAGCTGGCGAAGGAGGCGCTCGGCACGCCGGCCGGTCCGCCCCCTCGCCCGGCGCCGCGGTCCGGCCCCTTCGAGCAGGCCTGAGCGATGCCGATCGGCGGCATCGCGATCGAGGCGCACTCGTGCTGGCTCATCGCCGGCCTGCTGCTCGGCATCGCCGAAGTCGTCGCGCCCGGCTTCTTCCTGATCTGGCTCGGCGCCGCCGCATTGGCGACCGGCCTCGCGACGCTCGCGCTCGGCCTCCCGGCGGAGGCGCAGTTCGGGCTGTTCGCATTCGCTGCCGTCGCCGCGATCTATGCGGCGCGGCGCTGGCTGCGACCGGATCGGGACGCGACCGGCGATCCGCTGCTCAACAATCGCGCGGCGCGCCTGATCGGCCAGACCGTGCCGGTGGTGGTGGCGATCGAGGGCGGCGAAGGACGCGTGAAGGTCGGCGACAGCGTCTGGAACGCGGAAGGTCGGGATGCGCCGGAAGGCGCGCGGGTGCGGATCGTCGGTGCGAGCGGAACCACGCTCAAGGTCGAGCCGCTCGGCTGACGTGCCATAGCCGATCAGGCGAAGAGATCGGCGAAGCGTTCGCGTAGCAGCGCCTTCTGGACCTTGCCCATCGCGTTGCGAGGCAGTTCGTCGACGAACAGGATGCGCTTGGGTGTCTTGAAGCCCGCGAGCCGCTCGCGCGCCTCGGCGATCAGCGCCGCCTCGTCTCCCGCGCCGGTCGCCACGGCGATCACCGCCTCGCCGAAATCGGGGTGCGGCACGCCGATGACGGCACTCTCGCCGACGCCATCCAGCGTGTCGAGGAGCAGCTCGATCTCCTTCGGATAGACATTGTAGCCCCCGGAGATGATCAGGTCCTTGGCGCGGCCGCTGATCCACAGACGCCCGTCCGAATCCATCCGGCCGACGTCGCCGGTCTTGAACCAGCCGTCCGCGGTGAACGCCTCGGCCGTCTTCTCCGGCATGCGCCAATAGCCCGAAAAGACGCTCGGGCCGCGTATCTCGATGCCGCCTGTCTCCTCGCCGCCGGCGATGCGCAGGCCGACGCCGGGCAACGGAAAGCCGACGCTGCCGGGCACACGATCGCCGGCGAGCGGATTGGTGGTGATCACGATCGCTTCCGACATGCCGTAGCGCTCAAGGATGCGCTGGCCGGTACGTGCCTCGAATTCCGCGAAGGTGCCCTCGAGCAGCGGGGCCGATCCGGAGACGAACAGCCGCATATGCGCCGCGGCGTTTCGATCGAAGGCGGGCTGCGCGAGCAGGCGGGTATAGAAGGTGGGCACGCCCATCATCACCGTCGCGCGCGGGAGCATGCGCAACACCTCCGCCTCGTCGAACCTCGGCAGCCAGATCAGCGGACCGCCGGTGAGCAGGGCGCAGTGCAGGGCGATGAACAGGCCATGGACGTGGAAGATCGGCAACGCATGGAGCAGCACGTCGGCGCGCGTATAGCCCCAGGCCTCGATCAATGCCTCGGCGTTGGCGGCGAGGTTGCCGTGGGTGAGCATCGCGCCCTTGGACCGCCCCGTGGTTCCCGATGTGTAGATGAGTGAGGCGACATCGTCCGCCGCGCGCGGCTCGATCCGGTCGAGCGGCGCGAGGCCAGCCGCCTCGCGGGCCAGCGCCACGGCGTCGCGCACCACCAGCGCCGGCTCGGCGTCGCCGATGAAATAGCCTATCTCCGCTTCGGTATAGGCGCTGTTGAGCGGCGCATAGATGGCGCCGATCTTGAGCGTCGCGAGATAGAGCGCCAACAGCTCGGGCGTCTTGTCGGTCTGCACGACGATCCGGTCGCCGGGCGCGATTCCGCGATCGACGAGCAGCCGCGCGATCCGCCCGGTCTCAGCGACGATCGCGGCATAGCTGCGCTGGTCGCCGTCGGGAAGGATCAAGCAGGCGGCCTCGCGATCATCGGGCATGCGGGATTCGACGAGGGCGTAGAAGTTCGCGTCCATGCCTGCGCTTCTAAACGCTCAGCGCGTGCGTGCCACCATGAACAGCGATCCGGTATAGCCGCTATGCGTCTCGACTTCGCTGCCGCCGATCTGCTCGACGGTGATCTCGGCGGCATAGGGCGCGAAGGCGCGGCGGATCGCCGCGGCGTCGACCGGCAGGGCGGGAAAGGCCCGGTCGGCGACCACATAGCCGCGCGACTGGTCGAGAAAGGCGGCGACCAGCGTGCCGCCGGGGCGCACGCAGCGCGCGAACGCCTCGCAGGCGGCGGCGAATTCGGCCGCGCTGCGGGTGATCGATTCGGCGCAGAAGAACATCGTCGCGAGATCCCATCGCGCCCGTGGCAGATCGAAGATCGACGCCTGCTCGACATGCGCGATCGCGGCGATGGCGGCGATCGGATCCGCCTCCGCGGCACTCTGCGGGCCGACGACATGCCAGTAATGGCGCCACAGCGGGCGCACCTCCCCCGCCGTCAGCTCGGCCTTCAGCCATTCCACGTTGCGCCGCGAATATTCCCAGGCGGTCAGGCTCTTCGCCCGCGGCAGGGCGCACAGCCAGGGGAAGAGATTGGGCCCGGTGCCCACGTCGACGATGTCGAGTGCGACGTCAGGCGGAGGCGCCCCTGCGATCGCCCGTGCGGTCCGCCGCGCGAGATCGACATCATCGGGATGGGGCTCCCGATAATAATGGTCGAGATAGGCTTCGCTGTCGAAGCTGTCCCAGTCATAGCCGCTATTGCCGGATGCCAAGGGCTCGCCCTCCCCGCCGAACGCGCCCATCAGCCGTGCTCACTGCGTCGTGTAGGTGACCCAGACATTGGGCTCGACATATCGGCCGACACCATTTTCGAGATCAATATCGACCGGTACCAATCCGCCCTGGATCTCGACCGGCCCCGATTGCTCGAACCGGCGCCCGGTCCAGCTCTCCCAGAAGCCGACCGGTTCCTCGACCGACATGGAGCGCGAGCAGGGTCCGAGGATGGTCGCGCCCATCGCGACATGGCTGCGCAGCCACGGATCGAACGGCGCGCCGTTCCCATTGTCCCAGCGAACATAGTCGCTGATCGAAACATCCGGGAAACGGTGCTTGGCGGAAGGGCGCACGGGAATCCACGGGCCGGCAAGGCCCCGGGAACGGGCGAGATCGCCCATCGCCTTGATCACGCGGCGCGCGAGCCCCTTTCCCTGATGGACCTTGGGAACGGAAACGGCGAGGCCGATAAGGATGTTCGGCGTCCTGTCCCGCGTCTCATAGGCGGTGCGCACGGCCCAGTCCCAACCGTCCTCGGGCAGCTGGCTCATGTCCTCGCAATAGAGCGGAACGCAGTTGCCCACCGCCACGACATATTTGTGCCGCGCATCGATCAGGCAGATCTGATGATCGGCATAATGATCCAACAGCGCCTGATAGTGATCGAAGCTGGCCTGGGTGAAGTTCAGGAACTCGAGCCCGGACCATGCCGCCTGATCGACGACGAGCGCAGCCTTAGCGATCTCCGGGCTGTCTGCCCGAGATGCCAGCAAATACTCATCCATCAGGAAAGCCTCATCCAGTTTTAACCAGATCGGTACATTACGGGCAGTGCGCGAGCGCGGGAACCCCACCAATCGTTAACATCCAATAAACCATTTTGGTTCTGCCGGGAAGGCGATTCCGCGCGAAGCTTAATCAAAAAGTGACCATCATCCCTTTAGAAAGGGATCCGAAAGCCGGGCCATCGGGCGCGGCGGGAGCGATGAATGATCGATTCAACGGAAGGCAGCGTGTCAGGCCGGATCGGCACGCCAACCTTCGGCGTATCGCTGATGCTGCTCGCGATCAGCGGCGCGCTGCTGTTCTTCATCGTCTACGCCGGCATCTCGATGAACGATGCCGCCCGCAACTCCCAGCGCGATCTTATCAACGCCGCGCTCAGCGATGCCGTGAACCGCACGCTCATGGAGCAGAAGGGCGTGGCGCTATGGGACGAGAGCACCCGCGCCGCGCAGGGCAAGACCTTCGACATCAACTGGTTCGACGAGGAGGTCGGCGCCTATTTCACGGAGGGCTATGGGCATGATCAGGTCTATATTCTCGATCCGTCCGATCGGGTGATCTACGGCTATGCCCATGGCCGGCACCTCGATGCCGGACGGTTCGAAGTCATGCGCTCCAAGATCGCGCCGATGATCGCCGAGGTGCGTACCGGCACCGCGCGCGGCTATGTGGAACGCGATCGCCTGTTCGGCCTCAATCAGCAGCGCTACAACCGCCTGCAAGGCGCGCGATCCGCGCGCTGGGCGGCCAATATCCTTTCCAGTCCGGACGGGCCGGAGATCGTCTCGATCATGACGATCGTGCCGACGGTCGATACCGAGCTGCTGTTGCCTCGTCCCTATCTGATGGTGAGCGTGGTGAGGATCGATCAGGCGATGATGGACCTGATCGGCCGATCGATCAAAATCGGCGCGATCCGCCTCGACCCGGCAGACGCCGGCGGCCCCGGGGCGGTTCCCCTGATCTCCGACGAAGGCGCCATCGCGGCGATGATGAGCTGGACGCCGCCGCGGCCGGGGCAGCTGCTGCTGACGCGCATCCTGCCGACCTTCGCCGCGCTGCTGATCGTCGCCGCCTTCTACACCATGATGATCTTCCGCCGTCTCGACGACGCTTATGCCAAGCTGCGCGACCAGGAGGCGAGCGCGCGCTTCATGGCGATGCACGACGGGCTGTCCCAGCTCCCCAATCGGCGGAACTTCACGCAGACGCTGCGCACCAAGCTAGGTCTGCTCGCACGGGAAAACTCCTCCAACCGCATCGTCGTCGCCTATGTCGACGTCGATCGCTTCAAGGACATCAACGACGCCATCGGCCATGGCGCCGGCGATGCGCTGATCATCCAGATCGGTCCGCGCATCCGCGATCTGCTGCGCCCGCGCGACATGCTCGCCCGCCTCGGCGGCGACGAGTTCGCGGTGATGCGCGAGATCCTTCCCGGTGAGGATCCCGCCAAACTCGGCGAAACGATCATGGCTGCATTCAAGCGTCCCTTCGATGTCGGCGGCCGTCAGATAGAGGTCACCGCTTCGGTCGGCATCGCCGTCGCCGCGCCCGGCGAAGCGGATCCCGATCGCGTCGTCCAGGACGCGGACATCAGCCTCTACCGGGCCAAGGACCTCGGCCGGAACCGCTACGCGCTGTTCGAGGCCAGCATGGCCGAGGAGGTCCGCAACCGGCACGAGATCGAGACCGACCTGCGTGCGGCCATCGGCACCAACCAGATCCAGATGTATTACCAGCCGGTCATCTCGGTACGGACCGGGCAGGTCACGTCCGTCGAGGCGCTCGTGCGCTGGCGCCATCCGCGCAAGGGCCTCATCGAGCCCGGCCGGTTCATCGCCATCGCGGAACAGGGCGGGCTGATGGTCCCGCTCGGCGATCACATCCTCGAGCAGGTGTTCCGTGAGGCGCATCGCTTCGCCGACGTCGATATCGCGATCAACCTTTCCCCCGTGCAGCTTCGCCAGCGGCACCTGCCGGAACGGCTCGATCAGCTCGCGCGGCTGTTCAGCGTCGATCCGCGGCGGATCGTGCTCGAAGTGACGGAGAGCATGCTGATCGACGCGGACGAGGCGACGGAGCGCAGCTTCGCGACGATCCGGCAGCTTGGCTTCCGCATGGCGCTGGACGATTTCGGCACCGGCTATTCGAGTCTCGGCTATCTGCACCGGTTCGAATTCAGCAAGATCAAGATCGATCGCTCCTTCGTATCGTCCGGCTCGCTGGAGCGGTTGCGCCCGATCATCGAGGCGATCGTCCACATTGGGCGCGGCCTGCGGATGGACATCGTCGCCGAAGGCGTGGAGTCGGCGGCCGAGCTGGCGATGGTGCAGGCGCTGGGCTGTACCGAAGCGCAGGGTTACTGGATCTCGCGCCCGCTGCCGATCGAAGAGATACTGGCCTTCGTTTCGGAGCCGCGGCCTCACAGCCCGAAGCGCCAGCCCTTGCACATCGCCCGCTGAACGGCGCCGACGGGCGTCAGTCGATCACTTCGCCCGGATCGACCCCCCAGATGCCGCTCGTCTCGATATAGCCCCGCTGCCCGCGGACATCGAACAGGCACCAGCCATCGGAACAGCGGCTGATGCGCCCCACCACGCCCGGCGCGGCGCGCCATACGATCGGGGACGCGGAGTCGGGCTTGGCGTGGAGAGGACGGATCTCGCCCCGCACGATCGCCGTGCGCCGATCCGACAGCAGGTTGACCAGCATCCAGCCCGTGGTGCCGTCCGGATCCTGGATCTTGCGCCAGCTCGCCTCGCCCTTGCTGTGCTCGTCCGGCTTGATCACCTGCACGACCTTCACCGGGAGATCGGCCCGGCGGTAGAGCCACGACGTCGGAAAGTTGCGCCCGGGCCCGGTGCGCATCCGCGCCTGGCCGGCCGCGATTGACGCCCAGTAAGGCGGCGCGCGATCCGGCGCGGCTGCCGCCGGCCCGATCGCCAGAGCGCCCGCCATGAGCGTCGCGATGAGTGCTGATCCCCTGAAGCTGTGCATAAGCCGCGCCGTTCGAAACAATCCAAGGATAGGATTGTAAGCTGCTTTGCGCGCAGGCGGAACCGAGTCGATCGTGTAAAGATGGTTTACCGCACGCTTGGGCGGCGCAGCGCGCGCGATCGCACGCCGCGGCCGCTCTTGACGGGAATCGGGCAAGCGGCCAAGCGCTCGCCATGGCCAGAGAACGCCCGGACAACCCCCGCATCGTCGTGACCCGGCGGCTGACGCCGGGCGTGGAGGCGCGCATGGGACAGCTCTTTCAGGCCGAATTCAACGCCGAGGATGCGCCGTTCGAGCGTGCGCGCATGGCCGGCGCCATGGCCCGCGCCGACGTGCTGGTGCCCACCGTCACCGACGACATCGACGCCGCGCTGATCGACGCCGCCGGCCCGCGGCTCAAACTCATCGCCAACTTCGGTGCCGGCGTCGACCACATCGACCTGAAGGCCGCGCGGCGCAAGGGCATCATGGTGACCAACACGCCCGGCGTCCTCACCGACGATACGGCGGATATGACGATGGCGCTCGTCCTCGCCATCCCCCGCCGGCTGTTCGAGGGCGAACGGCTCGCCAGGACCGGCGGCTGGCGCGGGTGGAGCCCCTGCGGGATGCTGGGCCACCGCATCACCGGCAAGACGCTCGGCATCGTCGGCATGGGACGGATCGGCCAGGCCGTCGCCCGCCGCGCCCGCGCCTTCGGTCTTTCGGTGCGCTATCATAATCGCCACCGGCTGCCGCAGGTGCTCGAGCAGGAGCTCGACGCCCATTATGAGGCGGATCTCGATGCGATGCTCGGCCGCATCGACATCCTGTCGATCAACTGCCCGCACACCCCGCAGACGCATCACCTCATCGATGCCCGGCGCCTGGCGCTGCTCGGCCCGCAGACCTATCTGATCAACACCGCCCGCGGCGAGATCATCGACGAAGCCGCGCTGATCGCGACGCTCGAGGCCGGGCGGATCGCGGGCGCCGGGCTCGACGTGTTCGAGCACGAGCCGGCGATCGACCCCCGGCTCACCGCGCTCGACAACGTGGTGGTGTTCCCGCACATGGGATCGGCGACCTATGAGGGACGCGAGGCGATGGGCACCAAGGTGATCGCCAATATCCGCGCCTGGGCAGACGGTCACCGTCCGCCGGACCAGGTGCTGGAGGGCTGGATCTAGGCTCTCGTCCGGCGGGAACAGCCGGGGCGCCAAACTGTTGAAGCTCTGGTTACGACGTCAGAGGGACTGACCGATGAACCCGACTTCGGCGCCTTTCGTGCGATGACGCGCCCGGCGAGCCTTGCTGTCGCCGCGGCCGCCAGATCGGCGCCATGAGCAGGATGGGCCCGGACGCTGCCGCGATGAACGAGGCTGCGCGCCATCCTCGAATGGAGGCAGGATGATGAAACGGATGTTGCTTTGCGCAGCCGCGGTGGCCGCTCTCGGTCTCGGCGGCTGCGCCACCGACAACCGGGCCGTTCGCGGCGCGGCGATCGGCGGAGCCGGCGGCGCCGCCCTTGGTGCGGTTGTGCCCGGTCTCGGGGTCGGCGAAGGCGCGCTCATCGGCGCGGCAGGCGGCGCCGTCGTCGGTGCGCTGACCGACAGGCACGATGGCGGCCATCGCTGGTACCGCGACGATCGCGGCCGCGATTTCTGGGTCGATCGCGACGGCCGGCGCCATTATGACTGACGCGGCGGCTGGCGGGCTTCAGTCGATATCGAGGCCCGCCAGCCACTCGCGGATCATGGTCCGGCCCGCCGCGACCGCGGCCGGCCCCTTGGCCGCATAATCGAGCCGGATACGCTCGGCATCGGTGCCGGCTTCGCGAAGATGATCGCCGGAGTCGGCCAGCCAGGCCTCGACCCGGGGATCCTCGCCCATCTCGGGATGGCATTGCAGCGCGAGCAGGTTCGCGCCCCGGCGGAAAGCCTGGGGATAGGCGGCGCTCGTCGCCAGCAGCTCGACCCCTTCCGGCACGTCGAACGTGTCGCCGTGCCAATGGAGCACCGGCACGCCGGCGATGTGCCGCAACGGCGAGCGCGCACCCGCTTCGTTGAGAATGATCGGCGCGAAGCCGATCTCGCGCACCGGGCCGGGAAATACGCGCGCGCCCATCGCCGCCGCGACCATCTGCGCGCCCAGGCAGACGGCCAGCGTCGGCCGCCCCGCCGCGATGCGCAGCGCCAGCCGCGCGATCTCGCAATCGATCCAGGGATGCGCCTCCCGCTCATAGACGCCCATCGGGCCGCCCATCAGCACGACGAGATCGGGTCCGAGGAAATCGATCGCGGGGAAGGCCGGATCGGTGACGTCGACGCGATCGATGACAAAGCCCGCCTCCTCGACCGGCTGCCGGAAGCCGGCAATGCCCTCATAGGGGGTATGGCGGATGATCAGGGCGCTGGACATGCCATGGCGTTAGCCAATCCGCGCCGATCCGCGGAAGTTAGAGTTTCTTGGCTGTGCCATAGCTGCTTCCACGCTGCCGGGAGGCGATCCTCCTCCCCCGGCTGCGCCGGATCGGGCGTCCGCCGGCGCGGAACGGGAGGAGAGCGAGGGCGGCATCGCCGAGCCGGAACGGCCCCCCCCCGATCGGGGGGGGGGGGGGGGGGGGGGGGGGGCGGGGGGCCCC
>Ga0180222_1002374_pt1 | contig 15290 bp, 8 predicted proteins | sample eDN5th37CKraftOP_FD_151336 | JGI IMG/M metagenome (GOLD analysis project Ga0180222, IMG submission 151336) | Enriched Organic Plus compost microbial communities from Emeryville, California, USA - eDNA 5th pass 37_C Kraft OP (version 2) (version 2) ... | reverse complement strand
ACAACTTTGCCGCCGGCCGCCTTGGCAAATCTCGACGCGTCGGCCTCCGCGGCGTGGCCAAAGGCATAATCTGCCGTGATGAAGAACCACTTGTCGCCGCCATTGCGCACGAGCGAGGTGGCCGTGGAATGGGCGAGACACCACGAATCCCAGGCCCAGTGGATAAGATTCGCACTGCAGCTCTTTCCGGTGAGATCCGAACTCCCGGCGGTGGTGATCAGCGCGACTTTATCCTTGCCTTCAATCAGGGACTTCGATCCGAGCGCGATCGAGCTGTTCCCGACGTTCTCAATGACGTCGACCCCGTCCTGATCGAACCATTTGCGGATGATATTGAGGCCGATATCCGGCTTGTTCTGATGGTCCGCCACCAATACCTCGACCTTGAGGTCCGGATTCTGAGATCTGAACTCGTCGACCGCTTGCTGGACGCATGCAACGGTCGTCGGGCCGGACACGTCGCGATAAATCCCGGACATATCGGTGATCACACCAATCCGAATGGTCCTGTCGACTTGCGAACGTGCCGCGCGGGGACCGAGCACCGAAGCGGCGAGCCCGGCTGCGACCACTTGACGCCGTGAAACTTTCATTTTGTTTCCCTCTCGTTGATTGTGATCTTCCGTCGCTCACCCGTGGCTGATCATCAGGTTTGCAATCCGGCAAGATGGCGTCCGGTCACGTAGCCGAACGTCATGATCGGGCCGAGCGTTATGCCGGCGCCGGGATAATTGCCGCCCATGATGCTTGCGCGATCATTGCCCACGGCATAAAGCCCCCGGATGGCCTGACCCGAATGATCAAGCACACGGCCCACGACATCCGTCGTGAGACCGTCGAACGTCCCGAGGTCTCCCATAATGATCTTGAGCGCGTAGTACGGACCCTTGCCAATCGGCGCCACGTTCGGATTTGGCTTGTTCTCCGGATCGCCCAGGAAGCGATTAAACGCCGTGCTGCCTCGGCCGAACTCCGGATCCACGCCCTCGACCGCTCCCTCGTTATACCGTTTGACCGTGGCCTCAAGCGCCTCAGGCGGAACGCCCATTTTCATCGCGAGCTCGCGCAGGGTCGGCGCGGTCAGCAGATAGCCATTGCGGACATACAGACCGATCGGGACCGGGGCTGGCTTTGCGTAGCCGAGACCATATCTCCGGATGGTCGCATGGTCGCAGATCAGCCACGCCGCGGTCTCAGGCTGCCCGTCGCTGTCGGCGATCATTGCGGCGCCCACGTCGTGATAAGAGTTCGACTCATTGGTAAAGCGCTGGCCATGCCGGTTCACGGCGATGACCCCGGGCTTGTAGCGATCGACGAGGTGAGGAAACGCACCTGTCTTTCCACCCCTCATCGGCACCCGCGAGACCGGCATCCAAGCCGCCGCGTTCGGAAACTTGATCTCGCAAACGCCGCCGGCGTCCTCGGCCAACCTGATACCATCGCCGGTATTGCCAGAGGGAGTTGGCGAAAAATGCTCGGCACCCCGGGCGAGATGCGGATAGGCCTTGGCAATCCGGTCGCCATCATGCGGAAAGCCGCCGCAGGCGAGAACGACGCCGCGCCTGGCGGTGATCGTAAACTGTTCCTCCGGGCTTTGCACGACGGCACCTTCAACGCCGCCATTCCCAACGAGAAGTCTCTGTGCGCTTGTTTCGGTCAAAAGTGGAATCTTGAGATCGAACACCGTTTTGGCAAGCCGGGCGACCAGCGCGTTGCCGCTGGTGATCTGCACACCACGACGATAAAAAAGAAGGTCCTTTAGATGTGATGCAAGCCGCTTTGCGACGTAGAGTGCCGAGCTGACCGACCGCGTCGCCCTGAAGAAATGTTTGAGATCCTCGTTCGAGGAATTGAACATCATGCCGATGAAGGTAATGGTGGCGAGGGGCGGACGCAGCCGCTTGATCTCAGGTCCCAACTGACGAGCGTCGAACGGGGCAGCTGTCACCGACCGGCCGATCGGGGCGCCGCCTCCCACATCAGGATGGTAGTCCGGATAGTTGGAGAGAACGAATTTCGCTTCCGTCTCGCGCTCGAAAAACTCGAGCATGCGCGGACCTTGATCAAGAAAGACGTCAATCGCCTGCGCGTCGAAGGCGTTGCCAGTTTCGTTGATGAGATAGGTTCGCGCAGCCTCCCGCGTGTCCGGCACACCGGCCTTGACGGCGTGGGGATTGCCGGGGACCCACAGCACCCCGCCCGAAAACGCCGTCGTGCCGCCAAAGAACTTGTCTTTCTCGATAATGACAACGTCGAGGCCGGCCTTCTTCGCGGTAATCGCTGTCGAAAGCCCGCCAGCTCCCGAGCCGATGATCAATACATCGCAGGCTCGATCGTGCTGATCCGAAGTCTCGTTGCTCACCGATCCGTTTCCGCCCTTGTTGGTCTGTTTCCATAGACTCTAGGGCCGCCTGAGCAGGCGGGCCAATGGACGAAACATCTTTTCTATTGTACATTTCGTAGTTGCAGTGCAACCGCAACGGATCCATCAGCGGGAAACCATGGCAGCCGCATGGAGCAGCGCTTATGATTCCTCACTATTTCTTATACGAGGAAGCGACAGCCGAAATCGATCCGACATTCCTTCACATCGAGCCGATCCCGGTTCGGAGTGGCCGTCACAATTGGACAATTCGCACGCACTCGCATCCGGATCATCATCAGATCATGGTGGTGTCAAAAGGAGGCGGAGCGATCCTCGTCGAGGAAGCTTCCTGGGATCTCTCGCCGCCCTCGCTGGTGATCGTGCCGGCCCTGACCGTTCATTCGATACAGTTCAGGCCCAGCACCGACGGCTACGTCATCACGGTGACGCCGTCGTTTCTGGAAGCTGCCCTGGATCACGATCCTCAGCTGCTCGAATGCTTTCATTTCCCGGTGCAATTTCGACCTGATCAGATCGGCGAGCGGGCCGACGTGGTCGGACTGCTCGCTTCGGTCGAACGGGAATACGTATGGTCGGCCCCGGGCCGCCGAAGCGCGATCAAGGCGTATCTGCAGCTTCTTGCCGTCATCGTGCGGAGACTCCTTGAGGAGGAGCGCGCGCGCCCTATCATATCTGTTCGCCAGACCGAAACGATCCGGCGCTTCCGTGAGATGATCGAAAGGAACTTTCGTCATCATCGCCCGCTCGATTTCTACGCCCGGCAGCTTGGCGTCACCACCGCACAGCTCAATGCCTGCTGCCGCAACAGCACCGGCAAATCTTCACTCGAGGTCATCAACGATAGGATCATTGCAGAAGCGAAACGGGCTCTGCTTTTTTCTGATCTTGCAGTCAACGAAATCGGCGCATCTCTCGGTTATGGTGATCCGGCCTATTTCAATCGATTTTTTTCCCGCCGGGTCGGCATGTCGCCCGGTCGATATCGCGATGAAGCTGCACTGCCTCGGTTAAAATAGTCCCACAGGCTCCAACCGCCGCCGACATCGTGGTCATCGTGGCTCTCCCGTTGAGGTCACTCCTGGACGCGGTTTGTCGTCGCCGCGTGCATGCTTCAGGGCTGGATGCCGCAGAGCTAGATGCCGCGAAAGTTCGGCTTGCGTTTTTCGCTGAATGCGCGCACGCCCTCGCGATAGTCGTCGCTGGCAAAGCATGCGGCGATCGCCGCATGAGCCTCGGCCAGGGCGCGGGGATCCGGCATCGGCAACAGCGCGTTCGCGGTTTTCTTGACCGCTCGAAGCACCAAAGGCGCATTGTCGGAGACGTATCCGCACCATTCATCGACGACGCGGTCGAAGCTCTCGCGCGGGGCAACCCTGCTTACAAATCCCATCATCCGCGCTTCGGTCGCATCGAAGATGCGCGCCGAGAAGAAGATGTCCAACGTATTCTGCAGGCCGAACACCTGCATGAAACGGTTCACACCAGATGCACTGTAGCCGAGGCCAAGGCGACTTGCAGGCATACGAAAGCGCGCATCGTCACGACAGAACCTCAGGTCGCAAGCCGCCGCCAGGCCCAATCCGCCGCCCATGCAGATGCCGGCAATCTTCGCCACCACCGGCTTGCTGCATGCCCCCGGCGCGGCATAGGCGGCAGCGACGGCGGCGTTGTAGCGCTCCTGTGCCTGCGCATCGCTGCGGTTGTCTTCGAACTGTGAGATATCCGCACCCGAGATGAAAGCCTCGTCACCATCGCCCTCAAGCACGATGACGCGAATCTGCGGGTCGGCGTCGAATCCGGCAATCGCGCCGGGCAGCGCCTGCCACATCGCGAGCGACATGGCATTTTTCTTCTTCGGGTTCGAGATAATGACGCGGCCGATCGCTCCGTGACGCCGCAGGATCACTTCAGGCATTGACGACTCCCTGTCCGGACAATGACATCCGCAGACTACGCTCAGATCACCTGACGCGAACGAAGGCTTGCGATCTCGTCGGAACTCAAGCCGATCTCATGCAGAATCTCGTCGGTCTGCTCGCCCCATGCCGGCGCAGCCGTCACCACGCCGGCCGGGGTGCGCGAGAGCGCGACCGGCTGGGAGAGCACACGCACCTTCTCGCCTTTGCCGGTTTTCGTCTCCACGCATACCTTGAGATGGCGCACCTGTTCGTCCTCAAGCATCTGAGGCACATCATAAACCGGACCACAGGGTACGCCGGCCTCATTGAGGCGCTTGACCCAATGGGCGACGGGCTGTTTCGCGAATTCGCGCTCGAGCTCCGCATTCAGCCGCGTGCGGTTCTTGAGGCGGTGCCTCTCGTCGCTGAAGTCCCGATCGCTGAGCCAATCCTCCCGCTCCATGACACGGCAGAGCCGGATCCACGTTCCCTGGCCCGAAACACCGAGGTTCAGCGCTCCGTCCGATGCACGGAACAGCCCCATCGGCGCCGAGGTGGGATGGTCGTTGCCGGCCGGCTTCGGCACCTCGCCCTCGTTCAGATAACGGGCTACCTGGAAATCCATCATCGCAATCTGCGAGTGCAACAGCGAAGCATGGACCCATTGTCCCTCGCCGGAGCGCTCGCGCTCGACAAGCGCCACCAGCACGCCAATCGCCGCATAGAGTCCGGTGCTTGAATCGGCCACGGCGATGCCCGCGCGCAGCGGGCCGGAATCGGCGTAACCGGTCACGGACATCAGCCCGCCCATCCCTTGCGCGATCTGGTCGAAGCCCGGCCGGCCCGCATAAGGACCGTCCTGCCCGAAGCCTGAAATACTTGCCAGGATGATGCGGGGATTGATCGCCTTCAGCGCCGGATAGTCTATGCCCAGGCGGCGCTTCACATCGGGCCGCCAGTTCTCCACCACGACGTCCGCTGTCGCCACCAGACGCTTCAGAATATCAACACCTTCCGGCTTCTTGAGGTTCAGCGTCAGCGCCCGCTTGTTGCGGTTCAGATTCTGAAAGTCGCCGCCGAGTCGGTTGCTTGCGAACATCCCCTCGTTGGGATCGACGCCGGCGGGTGGCTCGACCCGTATAACGTCCGCACCGAAATCGGCCAGCATCCGGACACAGGTCGGACCGGCCCTCACCCGTGTGAGGTCAATGACTTTAAGGCCAGCAAGGGCGGGAGACGCACAAATCCGGGCCACGAGCTTCCATCTTTCTATAATGTTCTCGAGAGATATTTTTGTATATCCATGGAGGAAAGCCAAGCTTCCTCTGTGGCGTTTGTCAGGGCAAGGAAAAGTTAAGGCTCAGGCGAGCAGGCCCTTGGACAGATGCAGGTTCATCCCGGGACGCGCCTTCGCACGGGACGAGATGCGCCGTCTTTGCCCTTGACGACAGTTCATAAACGTCTATTCGCCGCAAGCCCATGATCGCTGCGTTGTCGGCCGTATCGTCCACTCATCGCAACCACGCGCTGATCGATGCGGCTCGAGCCGGAACTTGCTCCGCGAATAAACGTTTGAAATCCGGTGGGCGACCTGTCCGGAACAAGCGTCAAGAGACCAGCCGGCGACACAATCGCAACGGCCGCAATAACGGCCTCCGGGATAGCCAAGGGCCAATACAAAAAGGCCAATACAGGATGGGATGCCCGTGGGGGCAGAGCTTTGTGCATAAGCTGAGGAAGGGTCGGGATAGGAGCAGGAAACCAGTCCGGCGACCAGGCCCTTCAAATCCATCCGCCGGCAGCATGCCATGGCGAAACGAGACGATGGAGAGTTGACGATGGAAGATGACGATAGCCATCTTGGTCACCACGAGGTCATGTTCGCCGTCCTGGCGGAGCAGATCGAGGCTGTTGGGGCTCATTTGGTATCAATGGCGCCGTCATGGCGGCGGATCGCGCGATGCCCACGCGGCCGGGAAGCCCCGCGATGCAGAAGGACTGGGATCAAGAGCGATGCGAAGCATTTGAAATCGCCAGCGCTTCCTTTCATGGCCTGTGCATGAGCATGATCCGCCACTTCGGTCCCCGAATCGAACCGGACGGTGTCACCTACCGGCTGTGGGCGCCTGGTGCGCACGTGGTCGACCTGATCGTCGATCAGGAGCGGCACCGGATGACACCGCGCGATGGCTGGCATGAGCTCAAGCTCACCGGTCACGGTCCCGGCGCTCTTTACAGATTCCGCATTGATGACGACATCGAAGTGCCCGACCCGGCGTCACGCTTCCAGCCGCAGGATGTGCATGGCCCCAGCCTGGTGACCGATGGTGCCTTCGAATGGACATGCACGGAATGGAAGGGCCGGTCATGGCACGAGTCCGTGTTTCTAGAGCTGCATGTCGGCACTTTCACACCCGAAGGCACATTCCGCGCAGCGATCGACAGGCTCGCCCATATCGCCGATACCGGCTTCACCGCGATTGAACTGATGCCGGTGGCGGATTTTGCGGGCCGCTGGAACTGGGGCTATGATGGCGTGTTGCCATTCGCGCCGGACAGTGTCTACGGCACCCCGCAAGACCTGAAAGCGCTGATCGACGCGGCCCATCGCCACGGCCTGATGGTGTTCCTGGACGTGGTCTACAATCACTTCGGACCCGAAGGAAATTATCTCGGACGCTATGCGCCCGCATTCTTCACGAAAGCCCAGACACCCTGGGGCAGCGCTATCGACTATCGGGTGCCCGAGGTCCGGCGCTTTGCCGTTGAGAACGCGCTCTACTGGCTGGAAGACTTCCACTTCGACGGATTGAGGCTCGATGCAGTCCATGCCATCGTCGAACCAGGTAGCCTTTCCCTGCTCCACGCGTTGAGCGAAGCGGCCGGTGTTCTGGCGAGCGAGACTGGCCGCCATATCCACCTCGTTCTGGAGAACGACGATAATCGCGCCGGCCTGCTCGATCCGACCACCGATCCTCCCGCCGGCCGCTATCGTGCGCAATGGAACGACGATTATCATCATGCCTGGCACGTCGCGCTGACCGGCGAGGCCGCGGGATATTATCGCGACTATGCCGAAGCACGTTCGCTGCTGGCGCGCGCGCTCACGGAAGGCTTCGCTTACCAGGGGGAGCCGTCGGCCCATCGCGGCGGCGCACGGCGCGGCGAACAGAGCACGCATCTGCTGCCCACCGCCTTCGTCAACTTCCTGCAGAACCACGACCAGATCGGCAACCGCGCGCGCGGCGAGCGGCTCGCGGAGCTGGCGCCTCCCGAGGCGCTGGAGGCCGCGCTTGCGGTGACGCTGCTCGCGCCCTCGCCGCCCCTGCTTTTCATGGGCGACGAGTGGGGCGCGCGGCAGCGGTTTCCCTTCTTCTGCGATTTCCAAGGTGAGTTGGCCGACGCCGTACGGCAGGGCCGCCGCAAGGAATTCGCCGAAGCTTATGCGGATTTCGGCGACGAGGTCCCCGATCCGCTTGTGAAATCCACCTTGGCGCAAGCACGGCTCGAGTGGTCCGAGATTACGAAAACGCCCTATCGGGAAAGGCTTGCTTTGGTGCGGCGGCTGCTCGAAGCCCGCCGGCGATGGATCGTGCCGCTTCTGCCTCTTCTGAAGGCCGGTGACGCAGCCGCGACGTGGCAAGACGATCGGCTTGATGCGCATTGGGGATTGAGCGGCGGTCGCCGGCTGCGGCTTGCCGCGAACCTGAGCGGCCGGCCACAGGCTCCTGCAGCAGCCTCTGGCACCGTGATCTGGGGCGATGGAGATCATACGCTGGCGCCCTGGTCCGTTCGCGTAACTCTGGATGCTCCCTGATGGCCGCCAGCCTTCCCCTCGCCACTTATCGCCTGCAGCTGAGCAAGGACTTCGGCTTCGATGAGGCCGCGAAGCTCGTGCCATATCTCAAGGCGCTGGGTGTGTCCCATCTCTACGCATCGCCCTTTCTCAAGGCGCGCGCCGGCAGCCGGCACGGCTACGATATCGTGGACCACGCCGCCCTCAATCCCGAGTTCGGGGGTGAGCCCGCATTCATGCGCTTGAGCGACGCCCTTCAGGCGGCCGGGCTCGGCCTGATCCTGGACTTCGTGCCCAATCACATGGGCATCGGCTATGCAGACAATGCCTGGTGGCTGGACACGCTTGAATGGGGACGGCAGTCGCCTTACGCACGGGTTTTCGACATCAGTTGGGACCTGCTGCCTTACCGGCATGGCGGCGGCGTCCTGCTTCCGGTGCTCGGACAGCCCTATGGCGACGCACTGACCAATGGCGAGATTATTTTGCGGTACGATGCGGAGCACGGCAGCTTCTCCGCCTGGTACTTCGATCATCGCTTTCCAATCACGCCACAGCGCTACGGCGATATCATCCGAACCGTGGTCGCCGCGGCCGATGCCGGCGGCACGCCCGCCGGCCGCGCTCTGATCGAACTCGCCGACACCCATTCGCACCCTCGCTCACCGACCTATGGGGAAGCGCCGGCCTACAAGAAGCGGCTGGCCGAGATCGAAGGCGCGGCCGAGATCATCGAGCGCGGCCTGAGCGCTTATCGCGCCGATCACGACGAAGGCCGGCACGCGCTGCACCGGCTCCTGGAGCGGCAGAACTATCGCCTTGCATCGTGGCGGGTGGCGGTCTCCGGCATCAACTACAGGCGCTTCTTCGACATCAACGATCTGGCCGGGATACGGGTCGAGGACATTCATACGTTCCGTATGGTGCATGCGCTGGTGCGCCGTCTGATCGCGGAAGGCCGGCTGCAAGGGCTGCGCCTTGACCACATCGATGGCCTGCGGGATCCGCATCAATATGCGCGTCGCCTGAATCGGCTGATCCGCAGCCTGCGCGGGACGGAAGCCTCATCGTTTCATGTCACCGTGGAAAAAATCCTCGGCGAGGACGAGAGCCTGCCGAAATTTCCCGGTGTCCATGGCACCACCGGCTACGAATGGCTCAATCTTCTGTCCCGCCTCCTGCTCGACGGGCGCGGACTTCCGGCGGTCGACGAAAGCTGGCAAAGCTTCAGCAGCGAGTTGCGTGATTTCTCCGTGATCCTCACCGAGGCCAAGGAGCGCGTGCTGGATACCATTCTCGCCAGCGAATTCACCGTGCTGACGCAACTTCTCGCTCGCATCGCCGCCGGACACTACAGCACGCGGGACTACACGTTGGACCGGCTGAGCGCCGCACTGCGGCTCTATGTCATCGGCTTTCCGGTCTATCGCAGCTATGTCACCGCTGCCGGCGCCTCACCGGCTGATCGTGAGACGATCGGCCGCGTGATCGCCGCGGCGCGCGCCCGCTGGCCAGGGCCCGATCCCGAGATCTTCGATTTCCTGCATGCCGCCATCACGCTCGATCTTCTCGCGGACGAGCGCACCTACAGCCGCCCCCGGGTGCAGGATTTCGCCTTGCGGCTTCAGCAGTTCACTGGCCCGCTGATGGCCAAGTCGCTCGAAGACACCGCCTTCTATCGCTACCACAGGCTTCTGGCCCTCAACGAGGTCGGCAACCATCCAGCCTGCGGCGCCCTTGCCATCGACAGCTTCCATGCCGCCATGGGCGAGCGCGCAAGAACGGCGCCGGCGGGGCTGACCGCGACGGCCACGCATGATACCAAGCGGGGTGAGGATGCCCGCATGCGCATTCTTGGGTTGTCGGAGTTATCCGGGGACTGGGCAGAAGCCACGCGGCAATGGCGGGAGATGAACCGCCCCCTGCGCCCCACGCCCGACGCGCCATCGGCGGCCCACGAATATATGCTCTATCAGGCGCTCATCGGCGCATGGCCGCTGGAAGGCCCCGACGCGGACTTTACCCGCCGCATCCGCGGCTACGCCATCAAAGCCGCGCGCGAAGGCAAGCAGCAGACCAGTTGGATCAACGCCAATGAGAATTATGAGCAGAAACTCGAGGGATTTGTCGACGCCATACTCGACCCGGCGCGCTCGGGCCAGTTCCTGGAGTCCCTCGGCCGCTTTGCGCGCCGCGCTGCGTTGCTCGGCGCACTCAACACCCTCAGCCAGCTTGCGCTGAAGATGACGATACCCGGGATTCCGGACCTTTATCAGGGCACCGAACTCTGGGATCTTTCGCTGGTCGATCCGGACAATCGGCGGCCCGTCGATTTCGAGGCCCGGCGACGCATGAAAGATATGCCCCCGGCATCATGGTCCGTGCTGGCGGAGGCGTGGCCGGACGGCATGATCAAGTTCGCGTTGACGTCCCGGCTGCTCGCGATCCGCAACGCGCTGCCCGATCTGTTTCTCCACGGCAGTTATGAGCCACTGCCGGTTGAAGGGCCGGACCACGAGCATGTGGTGGCCTTCGCGCGTCGTCATCGCGACGACGTCGTGATCGTGATGGCCGCCCGGCATTTTGCCGCCGCGTCCAACGGCGGACGGCAATGGCCCCGGGGTGGCTTCGATGCGCGCGTCATCGCGCCTGGGGGGGATTTTTTCGATGCGCTCGCCCTGGCCGACGACCACCGCATCGCCGAGCTGGACGCAAGGGCTCGTCTCGGCGCGTTGCCGCTCGCGGTGCTCTGCACGCGTCCCATCAAGGGTTGACGAGCAGTTTGCACTTGTCACGCCTCACCATGTATCGATGCAGGGCCGCTTGCGCAGGGCGCGCTTTTCAGGCTCGGGCACGGAGCGGAGTCCCGCCATGATCCAGCGCCGCGTATCGGCAGGATCGATCACGCCGTCGATCTCCAGCACCGAGGCGATGGAGACGGCCTTGCCGTTGGCGTATAGCTCGGCGACCTTCGCCTTATAATACGCCTCACGCTCCGCCGGATCGGCAATGGCCTCCATCTCCTTGCGGAAGCCAAGGCGCACATAGCCCTCAAGGCCCATGCCGCCGAACTCGCCGGTCGGCCACGCAACGGTAAAGAACGAGGCGTGGAAACCGCCGCCGACCATCGACTGCGCGCCGAGGCCATAACCCTTGCGCAACACGATGCCGAACAACGGCACAGAGAGGCTCGCACCGATCACAAACATGCGCGAAACGTGACGGACGATGGCGGTTTTCTCGGCTTCCGGCCCCACCATGAAGCCGGGAGTGTCGCATAGCGAAACGATCGGCAGGTCATAGGCATCGCAAAGCTGCATGAAACGTGCAGCCTTGTCACCCGCCTCCGCGTCGATCGCACCGCCCAGATGCTTTGGATTGTTGGCAATCAGGCCAAACGGCCGCCCCTCGATCCGTATGAACGCGGTGACGATGCCGATTCCGAAGTCGCGACGGATTTCCAGCACCGACCCTTCGTCGGCCAGCGTGTCGATGACATGGCGGATATCGTAGACGCGCAGCCGGTTCTCCGGGATCGCCCGGCGCAGCAGGCGCTGATCCGACGCTCTCCAATCCTTCAGCGGTCCCTGAAAATAGGACAGATACTTTTGGGCAACGCCGGTCGCCTCCTCCTCGTCCTCGACAAGGATATCGATCACACCGTTCGGCGACTGGAACGACACCGGCCCGACCTTGGCCGGATGGTAGACGCCGAGGCCGCCGCCTTCGATCATCGCCGGGCCACCCATGCCGATGGACGCATTTTTCGTGGCTATGATGACGTCGCATACGCCGAGCATCGCCGCATTGCCTGCGAAGCAGTAGCCGGACACGACGCCAACCAGCGGCACGAGACCGGACAGCTTTGCGAACTGCACGAAGGATGGCCCGTCCAGGCCCGTCATGCCAAGACGGTCAGTATCGCCAGGGCGGCCGCCGCCGCCTTCAGCATAGAACACCACCGGGATCCGCCACTGCTCCGCCAGCGCAAGCATGCGGTCGATCTTCTTGTGGTTCATATGGCCCTGCGTGCCGGCCAGCACGGTGTAATCGTAGGACAGCACCATGCAGCGTGCCGCGGCCTCACCGAATTTTTCGGCGTTCACAGTCGCGACACCTGAGATCAGACCATCCGCCGGAGTGTTCTTGATGAGATCGTCCAGCGTGCGTCGGCGCCGCTGCGCGGCGATGGCGAGCGCGCCGTATTCGACGAACGAGCCCTCATCCACCAGTTGGGCGATGTTCTCGCGGGCGGTGCGCTGGTTGGTCTTGCGCCGGCGCGCCACGGCGTCCGGCCGATTCTCATCCAACGTACTGGCGTGGCGGGCGATGACTTCGGCCAAGTCCGGACGGATGTCATCGAGATCAACCTCCTCTTCCGTCTCTGTCGCGTCACCATCGATCGCAGCAGGCTCGAGAAACAGGATAGCATCACCCTGCATCAACGTGACGCCACTTCCCGCCGCAAGCCGCGTGACGCGCCCTCCCTGCGGCGCGGCGATGAGATGCTCCATCTTCATGGATTCGATGACGGCGATCTGTTGTCCCGGCCGGACAAGATCGCCTTCGTTCACATGCACGGCAACGATCGTGCCCTGCAGTGGTGCCGGGACCGCCACCGATCCCTCCGGTGCCGCGGCGCTTGTCGCCTGCGGCACCACCGCACTCTCCCCTGCGGCCGTTGCCGCTTCGGGAAAATAGAGCGGCGCGCCGACATCTTTCGTCGCGGCGACGAGATCGCGCGCGTGTGTATCGACGAAACCGGTACTGACCCTGTTGGCGACGAAATCCGGATGCGCCAGGATAGCCTGGAGGAACGGGATGTTGGTCTTCACACCCTCGATATGGAATTCGCGCAGCGCGCGGCTGCTCCTGGCGACGGCATCGGCAAAGCGCAGTGACGGAGAGTGCACGATCACCTTGGCGAGAAGCGAATCAAACATTGCGCTGGTGCGGTAGCCTGAATAGCCGAATGTATCGACACGCACGCCCGGACCCGATGGCGGATCGAACACCGCCAGAGTGCCGCCCGTCGGCTTGGTAACGCCATTTTCGTCCATCACCTCCATGTTGACACGGAGCTGGATGGCATAGCCGCGCGGCGCCCGAACCTCGTTCTGAGCCAGCCCGAGTGACGTCAAGGTTGCGCCTGCAGCCACCGCGATCTGGGCGCGAACCAGATCAATGCCAAGCACCTCCTCGGTAACGGTATGCTCCACCTGAAGGCGCGGGTTGGCTTCGATGAAAGCAAACGCCTCTGCTTCATCGGTCGCATCGGCCTCCACGAGAAATTCGAACGTGCCGAGGCTGTCGTATTTCGCAGCCGTCGCGAGCATGCGCGCGGCCTCTAGAATACGGGTGCGCAGGCCATCGCTTAATGACGGGCTCGGCGCGATCTCGATGAGCTTCTGATTCCGTCGCTGGATGGTGCATTCACGCTCGTGCAACTGGCTGACGGCGCCGTGTCGATCGCCGATGATCTGCACCTCAATGTGCCGGGCGCGGCGCACCAGGCGCTCCACATAGACATCCTCACTGCCGAAGGCCGCCCCGGCTTCCGAGCGGCAACGCGCATATGCCTCTGCGAGCTTCGCGGGATCATCCACGACACGCATGCCCCGGCCGCCACCGCCCGCGACAGCCTTGACCATGATCGCGCCGCCCGGCCCCAGCGAAGCAAGGAATTCCTCCGCCTCCTCGAGCGAAGTGGCACCCACCGTACCGTCGATGATCGGCACGCCGACCTTCTTCGCCAGCCGCTTGGCCAGAATCTTGTCGCCAAACAATTCCAGCGCCGCGGGAGACGGTCCGACGAAGACAATGCCCTCCTCCGCGCAACGGCGCGCAAGGCCGACGTTCTCGCTGAGGAAGCCATAGCCCGGATGCAGCGCATCGCATCCGGCAACCTTGGCGGCGCCGATCACCGCCTCGATATCCAGATAGGCCCGCGCACCGCGTCCCGGTATCTCGTGAGCCTGATCGGCCGCCCGCACATGCAGCGAGAGCGCATCGTCCGCCGGATAGATCGCCACCGATGCGAGTCCAGAGTCTGCGGCGGCGCGGGCAATACGAATGGCGATCTCGCCGCGATTGGCAATGAGAAGCTTGCGAAACGACATGATCGGGTTCGGCCTAGCAGAGGATGGAAATAGAGCAACAGTTGCGATGGCGGGTTCAGGAGATGAGTTCGCCCTTCTTCTTGATATTGGCGATCACCGTCATCGGGAGGATATCGACGCCGGACCTCAGGGACCGCAATCGATAGGGCTGAGACCAGGACCCGTGCCGCCACTGATAAGTCTATACAGGGGAAAGCAATGCCGATTGTCAACAGTCGACCGGGATGCTGTAATCCAGGATTGATGCTTGCCGATGCCGTACTGATGCGACTCGTTGAGCTGGATCCTACGCATGCTTTCGGGTGAGCTGCGGTGCGAGCCATCCCTCACGGCTCCATCAACAAGCTCCTGGCCAGACTCTTCAATGACCTTAACCACTGAGACGGTATTGACCACGATCTGAAAAGCACCGCCAAGCTATCGGCCACGCGATCGGCAGGCTGCTGCAACCGAATGGCAGCGGTGCTCGATGTTCATACGGCGGCCGATGCTGATACGGCTGCTGCCATGCTCGCTGGCTTTCTCGAATGCGCTCGCGATCGTGCGCTCGCGGCACTTACCAGCGTTCCAGGAGAACCCATGGCGCTCGGTGCACTTGTGCCCGGCGCGTAGAACCTCCGGCTTTTCCGACGCTCCGACTTCCGAGAGGTCCTGGCTTACCACATCAACCAATGAGTCCAGCGCCTTGCCTGACATCGACCGCGAGCTGCAAGCCGCACCGTCCCTTGTGTTTCTAAAGGCAAGGGATTAGATTGTCGCAGCGTCGACCTGCCGCACGGCTCTGCCGTTCAGTCGCATAACAAAAATCCGGCGCATACAAAAATCCGGGAGGAGCTGATGCTGAAGAGAGTGATTGCTGGTCTGGCTGTTGGATTTTCCCTGGTGCTGTCGGCCCAGGCGGCCGATGCGCCCTCCGAAATCAAGATCGGTACGCTCTATGCTTCTTCCGGCCGGTATGCGTCCATCTCGATGCCGGTTCACAGCGCGTTGAAGCTCTGGGTCGAGCAAAAGAACGCCGAGGGCGGCGTCTATGTGAAGGCCTTCGACAAGAAGATCCCGATCAAGCTTGTCGCCTATGACGACCAGAGCAA
>Ga0180222_1002372_pt1 | contig 15298 bp, 16 predicted proteins | sample eDN5th37CKraftOP_FD_151336 | JGI IMG/M metagenome (GOLD analysis project Ga0180222, IMG submission 151336) | Enriched Organic Plus compost microbial communities from Emeryville, California, USA - eDNA 5th pass 37_C Kraft OP (version 2) (version 2) ... | reverse complement strand
TCGGCGCGCGAGGCGCACGCGCTCGCCGTCTTCGGCCTGCGCGCGCCGATCCGCGCCGCGCTGCGGGAGCGTCTCGGCGCCGGCGCGGCGCCGGCGCGGCGGTAGGATGCCCGCGCATGCCGGCCGCACACGGAGGGGGCGAGACGTGCCGCGCGGTCCGCTGACCGTGCTCGTCACCGGCACCTCCTCGCCCACCGGCATCGGCGCGGCGACCGTGCGCCGCCTGGCCGCCGACGGCCACACCGTCTACGCGACGATGCGCGACCCGTCCGCCGGCGTCGACCTGACGACCGACACCGGCCCGGGCCGCGTGGAGGTGCGCACGCTCGACCTCCTCGAGCCGGAGGGGATGGCCCCGCTGATCGCCGAGATCGTCGAGAAGGAGGGCCGCCTCGACACGCTCGTCAACAACGCCGGCTACGGCGTCATCGGCGGCGTCGAGCAGGTGCGGATCGAGACCGCCCGGCGCAGCTTCGAGACGAACGTGTGGGGCACGATGGCGCTCGTCCAGGAGGCGCTGCCGCCGATGCGCCGCCAGGGCGGCGGGCACGTGCTCGTCGTCTCCTCGTGCTTCGTCGCCGGCCTCCCGGTGATCGGCATGGGCTACTACCTGGCGGCGAAGGCGGCGCTGGAGACGATCCTCTTCAGCCTGGCCGCCGAGGCCGCGCCCCACGGCATCAAGGTCACGAGCTTCCAGCCGGGGCCGGTGATGACCGACCTCGAGCGCGTGTGGCCCGACCGCGAGCCGCCGGGCGGCGACCCGCGGCCCTCGCTCAGCGACGAGCTGTACGGCTGGGTCGCCAACGCGGGCCCGCCGCCCCAGCAGCCCGCCGAGGTCGCCGACGCGCTCGCCGCGCTGGTCGCCGCCGACGACCCGCCGCTCGCCGCGCCGTCGGGCGACGCCTCGCAGGCCTACGCGGCCGCCGCGCTGCGCGACCCGTCGCGCCGGGGCGAGCTCGCCGCGCTCCTCGACCAGCTGGACCCCGCCGCGCGATGAGCGCCGCCGCGATCCCCCGCGACGGGCTGGCCGCGCTGCTGGCCCGCGAGCGCGAGACGTTCCGCGAGCGCAACCCGCGCTCGCGCGCCGCCTACGAGCGCGCCACCCACCTGTTCGGCCGCGTCCCGATGACGTGGATGAACAAGACCGCCGCCGGCTTCCCGCTCTACCTCGACCGCGCCCAGGGCGCCCACGTGCGCGACCTCGACGGCCACGACCTCGTCGACCTGTGCCTCGGCGACACCGGCGCGATGGCCGGCCACTCCCCCGCCCCGACCGTCGCCGCCGTCCAGCGCCGGCTCGGCGAGCTCGGGGGCGCGACCGCGATGCTCCCGACCGAGGACGCCGAGTGGGTCGGGGCCGAGCTCGCGCGGCGCTTCGGGCTGCCGCTGTGGAGCTTCTCGCTGACCGCCACCGACGCGAACCGGTGGGCGATCCGCCTCGCCCGCGCGGTGACCGGCCGCCCGAAGATCCTGTTCCACAGCTACTGCTACCACGGCAGCGTCGACGAGTCGCTCATCGTCGTCGGCCCCGACGGGCGCGCGGCCAGCCGCGAGGGCAACGTCGGCGCGCCCTGCGACGTCACGCAGACCAGCCGCGTCGTGGAGTTCAACGACGTCGACGCGCTCGAGCGCGAGCTGGCCCACGGCGATGTCGCGGCGATGCTGATGGAGCCGGCGCTGACGAACATCGGGATCGTCCTGCCGCAGCCCGGCTACCTGGAGGCGGTGCGCGAGCTGACCCGCGCGCACGGGACACTGCTGATCAACGACGAGACGCACACGTTCAGCGCCGGCCCGGGCGGGGCGACCGCCGCCTGGGGCCTGCAGCCCGACGCGATCACGATCGGCAAGGCGATCGGCGGCGGCATCCCGTGCGGCGCCTACGGCCTGTCGGCGGAGCTGGCCGAGCGCATCGCCGCCCGCGACGACCTCGACCTCGTCGACATGGGCGGCGTCGGCGGCACGCTGGCCGGCAACCCGGTGTCGGTCGCCGCGATGCGCGCGACGCTGGAGCACGTGCTGACCGAGGACGCGTTCGCGCACATGACCGCGCTCGCCGGCCGCTACGTCGACGGCGTGCGGGAGACGATCGACCGCCACGGCCTGCCGTGGTCGATCGTGCAGCTGGGCGCGCGCGCCGAGGTGCGCTTCACGAGCCCGGCGCCGGTGAGCGGCGGCGCGTCGGCGGCCGCGCACGACCCCGACCTCGACGACTACGTCCACGTCGCGCTGGCCAACCGCGGCGTCCTGCTGACCCCGTTCCACGCGATGGCGCTCATGTCGCCGGCCACGACGCAGGACGACGTCGACCGCCACCACGAGGCGTTCGCCGACGCGGTCGGCGCGCTGATCGCCGCCGCGTAGCCGCCGGTCGGTCGTAGCGCTCGACGTCGACGCCTCGCCCGCGACGGCCGCCCGCTACGAGGTGCTGTCGCTGCCCACGTTCGTGCTGTTCCGCGCCGGCGCGCCGGTCGGGCGCCTGATCGGCTCACGCCCCAAGCGGCGGCTCCTCGGCGAGCTCGACGAGCTGCTCGAGCAGCAGCCGGCCGGCCGCTGACGGCCCCGCCTCCGGGGCGAGGACCGCGACCTCGTGCGCCGGCGCGGGCGCCAGCGACCGCACGGCCACCGGCGGGCCGTCGAGGGCCAGCCAGGCGCCGGGCACGAGCGCGACGCCGAGCCCGGCCGCGACGAGGTGGCGGACCGTGGCCGGGTCGCCGACCTCGAAGAGCGGCACGGGGCTGAAGCCGGCCGCCTGACAGGCGCCCAGGACCGCGGCGCGCAGCGGGCTCCCCGGGTCGGCGAGCACGAACGGCCGCTGCCGCAGCCCGCCGAGCGGCAGCGCCTCGGCGTCCCCGTCGGCGGCCAGCGGGTCGGCCGGCGGCAGGATCGCCCGCAGCTCGTCCGCGGCGGTCGCGGCCACCCGCGCGCCCGCGGGCGGCGGCCCGGCCAGCGCCGCCAGCCCCACGTCGACCGCGCCCCGCGCCACCAGCGCGGCCACCTCGGCCGCCGGCGCCTGGCGCAGCGCGACCTGGATGCCGGGGTGCGCGCCGTGGAAGGCGGCCAGCGCCCCCGGCAGCGCGACCGCGTCGCCCGGCGCCGCCGCCACCGCCACGCGCCCGCGCGCCGCCCCGGCGTGCTCCTCGAGCTCGGCGCGCGCGGCGGCCGCCTGCGCGAGGATCGCCTCGGCCCGCGGCCGCAGCGCCTCGCGCGCGGGGGTCGGGCGCACGCCCGCGGGCCGCGCTCCAGCAGCCGCACGCCCATCTCGGCCTCCAGCCGGCGCACCTGCTGGGAGAGCGCGGACTGCGTGAGCCACAGCTCGTCGGCGGCCGCGGTGAAGCTGCCGTGGCGCACGACGGCGGCGAAGTACTGCAGCTGGCGCAGCTCCATCCGCGCCACGCGAACGCCCGGCGTCAGCTCACCCGCGCGCCAGGAGCTCGACGATCAGCTGCTCGTTCACGGGCGCGTCGATCTCCGCGCGCTCGGGCAGCCGCAGCACCTTCCCGGTGAGGCCGTCGAAGTCGGCCTGCAGCCACGGCGCGACGCGGCCGATGAGCTCGGTCGCCTCGTGCGCGGCGGCGCGGACGGGGCTGTCGAGCGCGATCGCGACGACGTCGCCGGGCGAGACGAGGAACGAGGGGATGTCGACGCGCCGGCCGTTGACCTGCACGTGGCCGTGGTTGACGAACTGGCGCGCCTGGGCGCGGGTGGTGGCCAGGCCGAGCCGGTAGACCACGTTGTCGAGGCGGCGTTCGAGCAGGACCATCAGGCGCTCGCCGACCTGGCCCTCGCGGCCGCGGCTGGCCTCGCGGAAGTAGCGGCGGAACTGGCGCTCGCGCACGCCGTAGTAGCGCTTCGCGCGCTGCTTCTCGCGCAGCTGCAGCCCGTAGACGGACTCGCGCCGGCGGCGGGCGCGGCCGTGCTGGCCGGGCGGCGCGTCGCCGCGGCGCTCCAGCCCGCCCTTGCGCGCCAGGCGCCGCGCGCCCTTCAGCTCCAACTCGACGCCCTCGCGGCGCGAGAGCTTCTCGGTCGGCCCGGTGTAGCGGCCCACGTCGTCATCTCCCGTCGTCGTTCTTAGGTCACCCTAACACACGCGTCCTGGCACCCTGGAGAGGACTCGTGCGCGCCAACCGGATCGCCATCGCCCTCACCGCGCTGGCGGCGCTGATCGTCGTCGTCACGCTGATCCTGCGCGGCGGCGGCGACGAGCCGCCGCCGCCCGCCGTCCTGGCCCCGGGCGCCGGGATCCCCGACCAGGACCCGCTCGCCTGGACCCCCGAGCGCTCCGACGAGTACGCCGAGCGCGCCGCCGACGGCTGGGCCCACGCGCTGTACACGCGGACCGCCGACGGGCTGCCCACCGGGATCGCCCGCACGCGCGAGTGGCGCGACGAGATCGAGGCCGCCACCGAGGGCACGGAGATCTCGCCGGACACGCTCGAGGCGATGGTCCTGCTGGAGAGCGCCGGGCGGCCGGAGGCGCGCGCCTCCGACGACCTCGCCGGCGCGGTCGGGCTCGTGCAGATCGTCGCCGAGACCGGCCGGAGCCTGCTCGGGATGCACGTCGACCTCGAGGCCAGCCGCCGCGTGACGCGCCGGATGCAGCGCGCCGCGCGCCGCGGCCAGACCGAGCGCCTCGAGCGGCTGCGGGCCGAGCGCCGGCGCGTCGACGAGCGCTTCGACCCGGTGAAGTCGCTGGCCGGCGCCGTCCGCTACCTGGAGTTCGCGCGCGAGCAGCTCGGCCGCGACGACCTCGCGATCGCCAGCTACCACATGGGCGTCGGCAACCTGCAGACCGCGCTGGCCCGCTACGGCCAGGGGACCGTCCCCTACGTGCAGCTCTACTTCGACTCGACGCCGACCCACCACGGCGAGGCGTGGCGCTTCCTCAACGGGCTCGGCGACGACTCGTCGACCTACCTGTGGCGCGTGCGGGCGGCGCGGGAGATCCTCGACCTCGCCCGCGACGACCCCGACGAGCTCGAGCGCCGCACCGCGCTGATGAACGAGCGCAACTCGGCCGAGGTCGCGCTGCACCCGCCGGACGAGACCGACCCCTACGACGATCCCGACGAGCTGCGCGGCGCCCGCGACGAGGGCGAGGTGGCGCCGCTGCCGCGCGGGTACCTGGCGCGCCACGGGCTGCGGATCGACCCCCAGATGGGCGAGCTGGCCAGGCGCGTGGGCGAGGAGCGCCCGACGTACCGCGGGCTGCGCCGCGAGGCGCTGGCGACGCTCGCCTACCTCGGCGCCGGCGTGCGCGCGATCTCGGGGACGCGGCGCCCGCTGCGGGTGACGAGCACCGTGCGCGACGCCGAGTACCAGGCGGAGCTGGCCGGCGTCGAGATGCAGGCCACCGACGGCTACTCGCTGCACACGACCGGCTACGCGTTCGACATCGCGCGCGACTACGCCGACCGCGACCAGGCGCTCGCGATGCAGTTCCTGCTCGACCGCCTGACGGCGCTGAACCTGATCGCGTGGGTGCGCGAGCCGGGGGCGATCCACGTGACCGTGTCGGCGGACGCGGCGCGGCTGCTGGAGCCGATGGGCGTGCTGCCGCCCGAGTGACCCGGTCGTTACGATCGCGGCGTGGGAGGTCGCACGCAGGTCGGTGCGGGGATGGTCTGTGCGCTGCTCGCCGTCGTGGCGCTCGGCGCGGCGGCTTCGGCCGCGCTCGGGTCGCGCCCGCCCGAGCCGCGGCGCGGCGGTGAGCTCTGCGGGGCGTTCGAGGTCGCGTATCCGTTCGGCCAGCCCGCGGCGATCCGCACGTTCGACGCCGGCTGGGCGCTCGAGCATCCGCGCCGCTTCGGCGCCAACGCGGTCATCTGGTCCTGGGCGCGAGGCGGCGGCCGCTGCGACGAGCTGCGCGCGCTCATGGTCGACATCCTGCGCGCCACCGACGAGCTCGTCGGCCTCGAGCGGCACGGGTGGCGCGTCGAGCTGGTCCAGCGCCAGCGGATCGGCGGGGTCCGCTTCCACGAGGTCACCGCCCGCCGGGGCGACGCCTGGATCGTCTACGACCGCCGCGGGGCGCACCCGCGGGTGGACCCGGAGATCATCCGCCCCGGGCAGTTCATCGGCTTCCCGCGCAGCGACAAGACGTGCACGGCGGGCTGGCTGCTGCGGCTGCGCGCCACCGGCCAGATCGTCGGCTCGGCGACGGGCCACTGCGCGGATCCCGAGTTCTCCGGCGGCGAGCAGGCCGACGTGCCCGAGCGCTTCCGCCGCGTCGGCGGCCGCACGGTCACGCAGCCGCTCGGACCCGTGCTCCAGAACGCCTACCTCGACGAGCACCTGCCCGACGCGCTCGCGTACTCGCTCTTCGGGGTGCCGCTCGCCGCCCAGCAGGTCGACCACCGGGGCGGACCGCCCTACCGCGTCGTCGGGGTCCTGCCGCTGCCCAAGCAGCGCAAGGGCCGGGTCGTGTGCTTCAACGGCTTCGGGATCCCGCGCTCGCGCTGCGGGCGCATCGTCGGGCGCGACAGCTTCCTCGCGCGCCCGGTGACGTGCGTGGACCGGCGCTCGGTGGACGGCGCGAGCGGCGGCCCGGTCTACACGAAGCCGAACCGGTTCGGCGAGGTGCGCGCCGTCGGCGAGATCACGCGCCGGACGGTGTTCCGCGACCGCATGTGCTTCACCCCGATCCAGGAGACGATGGAGGCGCTGGGCGCGACGTTCCCGCTCGGCTCGTTCGCCCCGTCGTCGCCGGGATAGCCTCCGCGCATGGAGCTGCGCCCGGCCGCTGACCGGCGTGTTCTCGACGCGCTCGCCCGACCGCCCCAACCCGATCGGCCTGCACGAGGTGACCGTCCTGGAGGTCGACGGCCTGCGCGTGCGCGTCAGCGAGCTCGAGGCGATCGACGGGACGCCCGTCGTGGACGTCAAGCCGGTGCTCTGAGGGCGGCGCGCCCTACGCGCCGGCCGCCGCGGGCAGGCGCCCGAGCGCCTCGACCATCGGCGCCAGCTCCGGCCGCCGCGCGGCCTCGGCGAGCGTCGCCGCCAGGACCGCGTCGTGGGTCGGGCGGGCGGTGTCGAGCAGCGCGTGGCCGGCCTCGGTCAGCTCCGTGTAGATGCCGCGGCGGTCGTCCTGGCAGAGGACGCGGCGCAGCAGGCCGCGGTCCTCGAGGCGGTTGACGAGCCGCGTCGTCGCGCTCGCCGAGAGCGCGGTCGCGCGCGCCAGCTGGTGCATCCGCATGTGCCAGCCGTCCTGGCGCGAGAGCGCGTCGAGCACCGCGTACTCGACGACGGACAGGCCGTGCTCGTCCTGCAGCGCCCGCTCCAGCGCCGCCTCGATGAGGCCGTGCAGCGCGGTGAGCGTCCGCCACCCCTGCGCCCGGACCTCGACCGCGTCGTCGTCGGCGATGGCCATGCCGCGGAGTCTAGGGCTGACGCAGATAGGCGGCGTACGCGGATAGTTGCAGACGCGGTATAGTGGCGCGCGCCATGACCACGACGACCGCTTCGTCCCGACCCACGCTGCCGATCGCGATCGTCGCCCTCGCGCTGGGCGCGTTCGGCATCGGCCTCACCGAGTTCGTGATCCTCGGCCTGCTGCCCGACGTCGCCGCGGACCTGGCCGTCGACGAGCCCACCGCCGGCTGGCTCGTGTCGGGCTACGCGCTCGCCGTCGCCTTCGGCGGCGTCGTCCTCACCGCGTCGGTCACGCGCCTGCGCCGCAAGCGCGTGCTGCTGGGCCTGATCGGCCTGTTCATCGCCGGCAACCTCATCTGCGCGCTGGCCCCCGACTACGGGACGGCGCTCGCCGGGCGCGTGGTCGCCGCGCTCTGCCACGGCGCGTTCTTCGGCATCGGCGCGGTGGTCGCCGCCGACCTCGTCGAGCCGGCGCGCCGCGCCACGGCGATCGCGACGATGTTCACCGGGCTGACCGTCGCCAACGTGCTCGGCGTCCCGCTGGGCACGCTGCTCGGCCAGCAGCTCGGATGGCGCGCCACGTTCTGGGCGATCACCGCGATCGGCGTGGTGGCGCTCGCGGCCATCGCGCTGCTCGTCCCCGGCGCCGGCGACCGGCCGGCCGGCGCGGGCGTGCGCGCCGAGCTCGGCGCGTTCCGCAGCGGCCAGGTGTGGGCGTCGATGGCGATCACCGTCTTCGGCTTCGGCGGCCTGTTCGGCGCGTTCACCTACATGGCATTCACGCTCACGGACGTCAGCGGCTTCCCCAGCGGCGCGGTTCCCTGGCTGCTCGTCCTGTTCGGGATCGGCATGTTCGCCGGCAACCTCCTCGGCGGGCGCGCGGCGGACCGCTCGATCCACCGCACGCTCGCCGGCGGGCTCGCCGCGCTGGCCGCCGCGCTCGCCCTGTTCGGGCTCGCCGCCGGATCCCGCCCGGCCGCCGTGGCCGCGATGCTGGGCCTCGGGGCGCTCGGGTTCCTGCCGGCCGCCGCCTACCAGATGCGGATCATGCAGCGGGCGGGCCGCGCGCCGACGCTCGCCTCCGGCGCGAACATCGCCGCGTTCAACGTCGGCAACGCGCTCGGCGCCTGGCTGGGCGGCCTGACGATCGACGCCGACCTCGGCTACACCGGCCCGATCTTCGCGGGCGCGGCGATGACCGTCGTGGCGCTCGGCATCGTGCTCGTGGCCGACCGGCGCGCCGCGGCCTGCGCGAGCGCCTGCGCCACGGCCCCGGTCACGCCGTCGGGGTGACCAGCGCACCCGGGCGCGCCGGGGTGCGCTGGGCGGCGGGCCGCGCCTGCCACCATCGGCCCATGCTGGCAGCCCGCTATCCGACGACCGGCCCGCAGGCCGGCGTCCTCGAGATCGCCGAGATCGACGCGCCCACGCCGGGGCCGGGCGAGGTGCTCGTGCGCGTCGCCGTCTCGGGCGTCAACCCGACCGACGTCAAGACCCGCCAGCGGCTCGACGGCACCTCGCCCTGGCCGGACATCACGCCGAACCAGGACGGCGCGGGGATCGTCGAGGCCGTCGGCGACGGCGTGCCCGAGAGCCGCGTCGGCCAGCGCGTGTGGCTCTACCACGCGCAGTGGCAGCGGCAGCGGGGCACCGCGGCCCAGCTCATCGCGCTGCCCGCCGTGCAGGCGGTGGCGCTGCCCCACGGGGTCGACCTCGCGCTGGGCGCCTGCCTCGGCATCCCGTACATCACGGCCTTCCACGCGCTGCACGCCGACGGGCCGATCGCCGGCGCGCCCGTGCTGATCCACGGGGGCGCGGGCTCCGTCGGCCACGCGGCGATCGAGCTGGCCAAGGCGGCCGGCGCGCGGGTGGCGGCCACGGTCTCCAGCGACGCGAAGGCGCAGGTGGCCCGCGCCGCCGGCGCGGACCTGGTGATCGACTACCGCGCCGAGGACGTGGCGGCGCGCGTCCGCGAGTGGGCGCCCGACGGCGTCGCGCGCATCGTCGACGTCGACCTCGTCCACAACCTCGCCACCGACGCCGAGGTGATCGCCTCCCACGGCACGATCGTCGGCTACGTCGAGACGCCGGGCGCCGAGCTGCCGGCCGGGGCGCTCATGGCCCGCAACGCGCGCGTGCGGATGATGCTCGTCTACACGACCACGCCCGAGGAGCAGGCGGCGGCGACCGCCGGGATCACCGCCGCCCTGGGGGCGGGCGCCATCCGCCCGATGGAGCTGCACCGCTTCCCGCTGGAGCGCATCGCCGACGCGCACGACGCGGTCGCCGCCGGCCTCACCGGCCGCGCCCTCGTCGACCTCCCGTGAGCGGTCAGGTGGTGGGCGTGACCTTGCTGAGCCCCGGCGGCTGATCGGGATCGACGCCGCGGGCGCGCGCGGTGGCCAGCGCCAGCTGCTGCAGGCGCACCGCGTGCACGAGCGGGCGCAGGTGCTCGGGCAGGTCGCCGGGCACGGGGATCGTCGCGCGCGCGCCGGGCAGCTCGTCGCCGACGACCCACACGTCGACGCCGCGCTCGCGCAGCGTCGCGGCGTCCTCGGCCGCGTCCTCGGTGACCGGGCCGCGCGCGTGGTGCAGGACGACCGGGCGGCCGGGCGTGGCGAGCGCCACCGGGCCGTGGCGCACGTCGACGGTCGACCAGGCCAGGTGCGCCGTCGCCGTCGTCTCGATCAGCTTGAGCGCGGTCTCGCCGGCGATCGGCAGCAGCACGCCGCGCCCGAGGTGGATGGCGATGTCGGCGCCGGCGAGCACGCCGGCCAGCTCCTCGACCACCGGCGGGACCGAGGCGAGGGCCTCCGCGATCGCCGCCTCGACCGCCGGGCCGTCGACGCGGAAGCGCCCGCTCTCGTCGAGCGCCGCCGTCAGCAGCGCGAACGCCAGCAGCGTCGCCGTGAACGTCTTCGTCGCCGGGACCGCCCGCTCCGGGCCGGCCCGCAGCGGGATCGTCACGTCGGCGGCTGCGGCGAGCGGGCTGTCGGGGTCGTTCGTGATCGCCACCCCGACCGCGCCGCCCGCGCGGCTGCGCTCCAGCAGCGTGACGATCTCCGGCGTGCGGCCCGACTGGCTGACGGCGATCGCGAGCACGCCGTCCAGGCGCGGGTGCGCCCCGTAGCGGGTCACCAGGCTCGGCGCCGTCGACCACACCGGCACCGACAGCGCGGGCTCCAGCAGGTAGCGGCCGTAGTTGGCCGCGTGGTCGGAGGAGCCGCGCGCGGTCGTCGCCACGCCGACGAGCCGGTCGGGGAGCCGCTCGCGCAGCGCCGGCCCGAGGTCGCCGGCGCCGGCGATCAGGTCGGCCGCGACGCGCGCGGTCTCCCCGATCTCGGCCTCCATCGCGGCCCCGAGCGGCACCGTCATCCCTGCATGGCGGCCTGGAAGGCGGGCAGGTGGCGCTGGCTGGCCTCGAGCATCCGCTCGCGGTAGATCCCGTACACCTCGTCGGTGTCGTGCAGGGTCACGCCCGGCACCGTGGGCGACGCGAACGTCGGCAGCTCGATGCCGCGCCGCGCGAGGCCGGCCGCCGTGCGCGCGATCAGCTCGTGGGTGAGGGCCATCGCCATGACCGTCGAGCTTCCCGCGACGGGCCGCGACCAACCGTCCACCGGCACGATCGCGTCCTCGACCGGCGCGCGCGTGTCGATCACGACGTCGGCGACGTCGGGCAGCCGCTGGCCGGAGGAGTGCGACGCGGGCCGGTCGAGCATCGCCTTGCAGGTGACGGCGACGACGAACACGCCGCGCTCCTTGGCGTACAGCGCGGTCTCGATGCCGGCCGCGTTGCGGCCGCTGTGGCTGTAGACGATCAGCGAGTCGCCCGCGTTGATGGGCTGGTGGGCGAGGAACTTGTCGATGTAGCCCTCGGTGCGCTCGAGCCACAGCAGCTCGCGCACCCCGCCGGGCCCGAGCACGTTGTGCCACATGACGCGCGGGTCGGTGAGCGGGTTGAGGCCGACGAAGCTTCCGTAGCGGGGGAACGCCTCCTGGCAGGGGAGGACCGAGTGGCCCGATCCGAACAGGTGGACGAGCCCGCCGTCGGCGATCGACGACGCGAACCGGTCGGCCGCCTCGGCGAGCGCCTCGGCGTTGGCCCGACCGGCGTCCTCCAGCAGGCCGATCAGCCGGGACAGGTAGAGGTCAGCCATCAGGGGGTCCTTTCTTGGTGGTACGACGTGCGCAGCGTGGAGCGGATCTCGTAGCGGTCACCGCGCATCGTGGAGGCGGTGAACTCGAACGGCCCGCGGGCGTCGACGGTGGTCCGCTCGACGATGAAGACGGGGCTGCCGGGCTCGATCTCGAGGATCTCGGCGTCCTGCGGCGAGGCCGAGCCGACCCGGTACACCTCGCGCGCCTCCTCGGGCACGATGCCGTAGCGCTCGCGCAGCAGCTCGTACAGCGACGCGACGCCGCCGACGTGCTCGGCCAGGTCCGGCGCGCGGTCGGTGCGGATGTGGGCGGTCTGGACGCCCATCGGGGAGCCGTCGCCGAGGCGCAGGCGGCGCACGACGGTGACGTCGTCGCCCGCCTCGATCCCGAGCGCGTCGGCGACGTGGGCGCCCGCGGGCTCGACGCCGGCGCCGATCACGCGCGAGCCGGCCTTCACGCCGAGGCGCAGCACCTCCTCGGTGAAGCTCGTGAGGCCCGAGTCGCCGGCGATGAGGCGGGCGTCGCGCACGAACGTGCCGCGGCCCTGGTCGCGGCGCAGCAGGCCCTCGGACTCCAGGCGCGCGACGCCCTGGCGCACGGTGATGCGGCTGACGCCGAACGTCTCGCACAGCTGGTCCTCGGTGGGGATCTGGAAGCCGGGCGGCCACTCGCCGCTGGCGATGCGGGCGCGCAGCGCCTCCGCGAGCTGGTGCCACAGCGGCTCGGGCCGGCTGCGGTCGAGCGGCTGCAGCGACATGTCGGGGGTCAACGCCCCACCTCCCACCAGGTCGTTCCGTGACGTGCGGCCAGCAGGGCGCCGGCGATGCCGGCCCGGGCGCCGAACGCGCCGGCGCGGACGGGCACCTCGCGCAGGTGCGCGGGCAGCCGGCGGCGCAGCGTGGCGGCGAGATCGTCCTCGAGGACGTCGAGCGCGTCGGCGACGCCGCCCGCCACGAGCACGAGCTCCGGGTCCAGCAGGGCGACCGCGCCCGCCAGCGCGGTGCCCAGGGCGTCGGCGGCGCCCGCGATCGCCGCGCGCGCGGCGGGATCCCCGCGGCGCGCGGCCGCGATCAGCCCGCCGCCGTCGAGCGGCGGGTCCAGGGCGGCGCCCGCCGCGTCGAGGGCGCGGCCCGACGCGCGCCGCTCCAGCCAGCCGCTGCGCGGGTCGCCCTCGTCGGCGAGGTCGGCGCAGGCCCAGCCGAACGAGCACGCGCCGCCGTGCGCGCCGCGGACGATGCGGCCCTCGGCCAGCACGGCCGACCCGATCCCGGTCCCGACCGCCAGCAGGATCGCGTCGCGCGCGCCGGCCGCCGCGCCCAGCGTCGCCTCGGCCAGCAGCGCGAGCTGGGCGTCGTTGGCGACGACGACCTCGGCGCCGGTGGCCGCGAGCGCGACCGCCAGGTCGACGCCGTCGAGGAACGGCAGGTTCGGCACCCACCGCGCGCGCGTCCCGTCGGCCAGGCCGGGGATCGTCACCCCGACGCGGACGACGTCGCCGTGACGCTCGCGCACGGCCGCCGCGTGCGCGCCGACGCTGCGGGCCAGGTCGTCCACCGAGAACGGCGCCGCGGCCTCGCCGAGCGGCTCGATCTCCAGCGGGCCGTCGGGGGGCGCGCAGGCGGCGCGGAGGCGGGTGCCGCCCAGGTCGATGCCGAGGACCGCGGTCACCCCGACAGCCCCGTGCGCGCCATCGTGTTGACGAAGAACCGCTGCAGCACGACGAACAGCAGCAGCGGCGGCAGCACGGCGAGCGTCGCGCCCGCCATGACGATCGGCGTGTTCTGCGCGCTGCCGGTGTACGTGAGCAGGCGCGCGAGGCTGAGGACGATCGGCGCGTGGTCCTCGTTGCCCTGCAGCACCGTCAGCGGCCACAGGTAGCTGTTCCAGTGGTAGACGAACGCGAACAGGGCGAGCGCGGCCAGCGCCGGCAGCACGACCGGCGCGACGATCGAGAACACGATCCGCAGCTCCGACGCGCCGTCCAGGCGCGCCGCCTCGATCAGCTCGTCGGGCACGCCGGCGATGAACTGGCGCATGAGGAAGATGCCGAACGCGTTGGCGAGGTTCGGCACGATCACGCCCGCGAGGCTCCCGTCGATCCCCAGCTGCCCGACGATCCGGAACAGCGGGATGAGCGTGACGATCGGCGGGAGGAACATCGTGGCGATGAGGAGCGCGAAGAGCGCGTTGCGACCGCGGAAGCGGTACTTGGCGAACACGTATCCCGCCAGGAGGCTGGTGACAAGGATGCCGGCGGTGGTGATCGTCGCGATGAGCGCCGAGTTCAAGAACGACCGGCCCACGTCGATCACGTCGCCGACCTGGCCGTAGGCCTCGAGCGTCGGCGAGCCCGGGATCCACACCGGCGGGCTCTGCAGCGCCTCCGACGGCGTCTTCAGGCTCGTCGCGACCATCCACAGGACCGGGAACGCGGTGACGACGCAGACGAGCAGCGCGAACGCGTACAGCGACGTGCGGCTGGCGAGGCGGCCCGCGGTCATCGGTCCTCCGCCCTGCGCGCGAGCGCGAACACGAGCGTCACGACGACCATCAGCGACAGCAGCAGCATCACCGCCATCGCGCTCGCCAGGCCGCCCTGGGAGCGCTCGATCCCGACCTGGCGGATGTGGTAGGTCAGCACGTTGGTGGACCCGACCGGGCCGCCCTGCGTGATCGCCACCACCGGCTCGAAGACCTGGATCGCGTTGATCAGCGCGATCACCACGCAGAACAGCAGCGTGCGGCGCAGCAGCGGGATCGTCACGTACGCGTGCAGCTTCAGCGTGCGCGCGCCGTCGAGCGCGGCCGCCTCGAACACCGACGGCGAGATCTGGGTCAGGCCGGCGACGACCAGCACGGTGAAGTAGCCGAGCTGCTGCCAGACGTTGAGGAAGACCAGCGACACCAGCGCGGTGCTCGTGTCGCTGAGCCACGGCTGCGGCGCGATCCCGAACCAGCCGAGCGCCTCGTTGATCGGCCCCTCGCTGGGCGAGTACAGCTTCGACCACACGATCGCCACGGCGATCATCGGGATCGTGTAGGTGGCGAACAGCACGGTCCGCAGCACCGTGCGCCCGCGGATCGTGCTGCGCTGGATGATGATCCCCAGCACGACCGAGAGCGGCAGGATCAGCGCGATCGACAGCCCGGCGTAGACGAACGTGTTGCGCCACGACTGGCGGAAGTCGCGCCCGACGATCGCGCCCTCGAACAGCGCCTTGAAGTTGTCGAGCCCCACCCAGGAGGCCTCGCCGAACGGGGTCGCGGTGGACCACTCGTGCAGCGACAGCCACAGGGTGAGGCCGATCGGGACGAGCACGAAGACGCCGATCAGCGCGACGCTCGGCGCCAGGAAGGCGGCCGTCCACAGCGGCTGTCGCGCGACCCGCATCTCGTGCTCGTCCCGTCCGGGCGGCGTGCGCCTAGCCCGCGGCCCCCAGCACCGACTCGGCGTCGGCCTGGGCGCGCTCCTGCGCCTCCTGCGCGGTCATCTGGCCGGCCTGCAGCGCCTCGAGGTCCTTCTGCAGGGCCTCGGTGAACTCCTGGCCGCCGAGCACGATCGGGAACGGCTTGGCGTTCTCGAGCTGCTCGGTGTAGCCCTTCAGGAACGGGCGGTCCAGCTCGTCGGCGTAGGCCTCCAGGTCGGAGGTGCGCGACGGCAGGATGCCCATCGACTGCAGCAGCTCGGCCATCGCGGACGCGCCGTCGGTGCCCGACTCCGGCGAGTTGAGGTAGTCGAGGAAATCCCACGCCGCCTGCTGCTCGG
>Ga0180222_1002371_pt1 | contig 15300 bp, 14 predicted proteins | sample eDN5th37CKraftOP_FD_151336 | JGI IMG/M metagenome (GOLD analysis project Ga0180222, IMG submission 151336) | Enriched Organic Plus compost microbial communities from Emeryville, California, USA - eDNA 5th pass 37_C Kraft OP (version 2) (version 2) ... | reverse complement strand
TGCATCTCGCCTGCGCCTTCGATATGAAGATCCCGCCGCAGCGCCGCACCGAGGTGCTCAAGCTGGTGGCCGCGATCAACGAGCAGATGTGGCTCGGCCATTTCGATGTCTGGATTCAGACCGGCACGGTGATGTATCGCCAGGCGCTGCCCCTGCCGGACGGCATGATGGCCTCGAGCACGCAGTGCGAGGTCATGCTCAGCAGCGCGATCCAGGCCTGTGAACGTTACTTCCCCGCCCTGCAGTTCGTGGTGTGGGCCGGCAAGTCTGCGGCCGAAGCCATGAGCGCTGCGATGTTCGACACCGAGGGCGAGGCCTGACAGCCACCGCCCTGACGGCGGTGACGGCCATAGCGCGGCCGCCCGGCGGCGAACCATGGCGCGGTCGCGCCGGCATCGGCACCTTGCATCCGCGGTGATAATCCGGTCATGCTGACATCGTCCGTTATGGAGACCGCCATGATTGACCCTTCGAATCCGCTTGCTCACGTACGGGGGACCGTGGTGCTGGCCGGCGCCGGCAGGATGGGCGGCGCGCTGCTCACCGGCTGGCTCGCCCGCGGCCTTGCCCCTTCCGCTGTGGTCGTGCTCGATCCGCATGTTTCGGACGACATCGCGGCGCTCGCAGCCAAGGGCGTGCGCATCAACCCGTCGCCCTCCATGATCGGCACGGTCGACGCGCTGGTGCTCGCGGTCAAGCCGCAGATGTTTGCCGAAACCACCGTGCAGTTGAGGCCGCTGGTCCATGCCGCAACCCTGGTCGTATCGATCATGGCCGGAACGACCATCGGCGCGATCGCTGCCGCCTGCGGCGGCAGCGTGGTGCGCGCGATGCCGAATACTCCGGCGGCGATCGGACGCGGCATCACCGTGGCCGTTCCCGACGGCGCGGTCGGCGCGAAGCAGCGCACGCTCGCCGATGCTCTGCTCGCCGCGACCGGAAAGGTGGAGTGGCTCGACGACGAAACGCTGCTGGACGCGGTGACCGCGGTGTCCGGCTCCGGCCCGGCCTATGTGTTCTTGCTGGCCGAAGAGCTGGCGCGGGCCGGCGTCGCGGCTGGACTACCCGCCGCCCTCGCGGCCAGGCTGGCGCGCGAGACGGTGGCGGGCTCCGGCGAACTGCTGCATCGCTCCGAGCTCGATGCCGCAACGCTGCGCGAGAACGTCACCTCGCCGGGCGGCACCACCGCCGCCGCGCTCGGCGTGCTGATGGGCGACGGCGGTTTCCAGCCGCTGCTCGAACGCGCTGTGGCGGCTGCGACAAAGCGGTCGAAGGAACTGGCGAAGTAGCAGTGCGACGCCCTCATTCTGGTCCTGGGTGAAAGCGGCTTCAGCCGCGCGCCGCGCAGGATGGCGTACATTCAGAAAATGACGCAACAGCAGCGCCGTCGTCCTTCGAGGCCATTGCTGCGCAACGGCACCTCAGGGTGACGGCGCTTTGGTCGAGACATGCCCTCGTCCGTCATCCCGAGGCGCGAGCGGCGAATGCCGCGAGCCTCGAAGGATGAGCGGCCATCGTCGTCGCCGCGCTCCGCCATCTCAGGTTGACCGCTCTCATGCAGTTCGCCGCTTCACCCCTCGCAATGAGGAGAGGCGTTACACCGGGATCCGCACTGTCGCCCGCAGACCACCCATCGGGCTGTTTCCGAGCGTGACATCGCCGCCATGGGAGCGGGCGATGTCGCGGGTGATGGCAAGGCCGAGCCCTGTGCCGCCCTGATCCTGATTGCGGGAATCGTCGAGCCGCAGGAACGGCTTGAACACTTCTTCCCACATATCCTGCGGGATACCCGGGCCATCGTCATCGACGGTGATCGTCAGCCAGCGGTGATCGCGGTGGCCGGTGATGGCGATGTTGTTGGCGTAGCGCGCGGCATTCGAGACCAGGTTACCGAGACACCGCTTGAATGCCGCGGGCTTCACCGTGACCACCGGCAGGCCCTGGAACGCCACCGTTGCGGAATGGCCGTCGCGCTCGGCGTCGCTGCGCAATTCCTCCAGTGCCGCCGCGATATCGGTCGGCCGCGCCCGCTCGCCGCTGTCGCCGCGCGCGAAGGCGAGATAGGCCTCCAGCATGGCGGACATCTCGTCAACGTCACGCCGCATGCCTTCGACTTCGGGACCATCCCCTATCAGTTCGAGTTCGAGCTTGAACCGGGTGAGGATGGTGCGCAAATCGTGGGAGACGCCCGCGAGCATGGCCGTGCGCTGTTCGATGGCCCGCTCGATGCGCGCCTTCATCTCGATGAAGGCATGGGCCGCGCGCCGCACCTCCAATGCGCCGCGGGGACGGAAATTCGGTGCCTCGCGACCCTTGCCGAAACTTTCCGCGGCATCGGCGAGGCGGACGATCGGACGGATCTGGTTGCGCAGGAACAGCACCGCCACGATCAGCAGCACCGTCGAGGTGCTGAACATCCAGAGAAAGAAAATCTCCGAATTCGAGGCATAGGCCGCGCTGCGCTGAGCGAACACCCGCATCACCGAGTCGTCGAGCTGGATGCGAATTTCAACCAGCGACGAGCGTCCGACCGTATCGATCCAGAACGGCCGCGCGATCTGACGCCCGATCTGCACGGAGAGCGACTGGTCGAGGATAGAGAAAAACGGCTTCGGCCCCGGCGGCGGCATATCGCCGACCGGCAGGAAATCCACCACCAACCCGAGCCGTTGCTGCGCGATCCGCCGCAACAGCACGTGATCCTTGTCCTGCGGGTAGCCCTTGTAGACATCGATCAGCGCGGCGATGTCCTGCACCACCGCCGCCGACAGACGCCGCGTCACCGTATTCCAGTGCCGCTCCATGAACACGAAAGCCACCACCGACTGCAGCACCACCATCGGCACGATCATGATCAGCAGCGCACGGGCATAGAGCCCCTTCGGCATCCAGTTCTTGAACGCCTGGCCGAGCCGTCCGTTCAGCGCCGACATCCGACGCGTGGCGGTGCGGATCATCGTCAGGCTGGTGTCGAGCGTGCTCATGCCAGCCGCCCTCAGGGGGACGCGACCAGGCGATAGCCGATGCCGCGGACCGCCTGGAGGTAAAGCGGATTGGCCGGATCGCGTTCGATCTTGCGCCGCAGCCGGTTGATCTGCACGTCCACGGTGCGCTCGTTGACGGCCCCGCCAGCGCCGGTCAGGTCGCCACGCGGCACCGTCTCACCCGGCACGGCCGCCAGCATGCGCAGCATCTCGCGTTCGCGATCGGTGAGATGGATCACCGTTTCACCGTCGCGCAGCTCGCCGCGCTCCAGATGGTAGACGAATGTTCCAAACCGTACCGATTCCACCTTGGCGACCGGCTCCGGCGTCGCCCGCTTCAGGATGTTGCCGATGCGGAGCAGCAGTTCGCGCGGTTCGAACGGCTTCGCCACGTAATCGTCGGCACCGATCTGCAATCCTTCGATGCGGCTCTCGGCCTCGTGCCGCGCCGTCAGCATGACGATGGGGACTGTCGAGCTGGTGCGGATGAAGCGGGCGAGATCGAAGCCGGTCTCACCGGGCATCATCACGTCGAGGATCAGGAGATCGAAGTGCAGGCTCTGCAGCTTGGCGCGGGCGTCACTGGCGCTCATCGCCGTCGTCACGCGATAGCCTTCATGCGCCAGGAAGCGCGACAGCAGATCGCGGATGCGGCGATCGTCGTCAACCAGCAGCAGATGTGGCGCATCGTCGGCGGGCTGTATCGATGGTCGAGCCATGGATGTCACCGTCATCATTGATCCTTGTTCGCCGTTTTGTCATAGCCGAGCAAGCGTTCGAGCACCTTGTCGGTCTCCTCGCGGTCGATCATCCCGCGCAGAAACGTGATCACGGCCGCCTTTTCCGCCAGGCCGAGAGTCTGCGTCGCCCGCAGGATGCGCCGGGTCTGCAGGCGGACCAGCTCAGCGATCAGCGCCGCGCCCTTCTCGGTCGCGAACAACAGGCGCTGCCGCCGGTCGAGATCGCCGGCGCGCTGGACGATGTAGCCTTCATCGAGCAGTTGCTTCAGCACACGGCCGAGCGACTGCTTGGTGATCCGCAGCACGGCGAGGAGATCGGCCACCGTGAGTCCCGGATTGCGATGGACGAAATAGACCACGCGATGATGGGCCCGCCCGAAGCCGAACGCCTCCAGCACGTGGTCGGCCTCGCCGACAAAATCGCGATAGGCGAAGAACAGCAGCTCGATGATCTCCCACTGCAGGGGAGGCTCTTCATGGCCGGGCGCCACCGCATCGTCGGGCCTCGACGCGCTGACCTCTTTCTTCACAAGATTTATGTCAGCCATATTGACGTATCTGGGTTTCAATGTTACAAAAACAGCAATGAGGTTGAAACATTTGGTCGTTTATGGCCTCATTCCTGGTGCATTGTTTGCGTAATCGACCTGTTCCTGCGCCAATCCCAGGGTCTCAATTTCCGTTCCACCAATTGTCGGACGGCAGCCCGGCAAACATACTGGAGTTTCGCCTCTTCCGCCAAAGTTGAAAGCATCTTGGGTATGGAATGGGCATAAAACTTGACGCCGAACGGCGCGCAACCGCGCAGCAGCTTTATTCGGGAGAAGGGCCATGGGAGTTTCGTTTGACAAAGTCGATGGCGCGGTCTGGTTGAAATTCGACCACCATCCGACAGCGAATCCGACGCCCGAGAGCGACCGCAAGGCCAAGCTCGCCGATCCCGGATTTGGCCGGATTTTCACCGATCACATGGCCGTCGTCCGCTACAGCCAAGGAAAGGGCTGGCACGACGCGCGAATCGAATCCCGGGCGAATTTCCCGCTCGATCCAGCCACCGCCGTGCTGCACTACGCCCAGGAAATCTTCGAGGGCCTCAAGGCCTACAAGCGCGACGACGGCGGCGTGAATCTGTTCCGCCCCGACGCCAACGCGCGACGTTTTCGGGATTCGGCTGATCGGATGGCGATGGCGCCGCTGCCCGAGCCGGTGTTCATCGAGGCCGTCGAGCAATTGGTGCGCATCGATCGCGACTGGATTCCCGGTGGCGAGGGCAGCCTCTATCTGCGGCCCTTCATGATCGCCAATGAGGTGTTCCTCGGTGTGAAGCCATCGGCGGAATACATCTTCGCGGTGATCGCCTCGCCGGTCGGCTCCTATTTCAAGGGCGGCCCTGCCCCGGTGTCGATCTGGGTGTCCGAGAACTACACACGCGCCGCGATCGGCGGCACCGGCGCAGTGAAATGCGGCGGAAACTACGCCGCGAGCCTGCGCGCGCAGGCCGAGGCGATCGAGCGCGGCTGCGATCAGGTGGTGTTCCTTGACGCGGTCGAACGCCGCTATATCGAGGAGCTGGGCGGCATGAACATCTTCTTCGTGTTCGACGACGGCTCGCTGCTGACGCCGCCGCTCGGCACCATCCTGCCGGGCATCACCCGGGATTCGATCATCACCCTGGCGCGGGAATCCGGCGCGCAGGTGCGCGAGGAAGCCTACACCATCGACCAGTGGCGCGCGGATGCCGCCAGCGGCAAGCTGAAGGAAGCCTTTGCCTGCGGGACCGCGGCGGTGATCTCGCCGATCGGCAAGGTGTGCTCGGCGAGCGGCGATTTCGTCATCAATGGCGGCGAAGCGGGCCCGGTTGCCACTGCGCTGCGCAAGCAGCTGGTGAATATCCAGTATGGCCGCGCCGCCGATACGCACGGCTGGATCCGGAAGGTGCTTTAGCCCGCGCGGGCGATCGCGCAGCGCAAGTCGCCACTGGACACATCAACGACCGCCGCAGCCTCGCGGGCCGCGGCGGTTTCTTTCGTTTACGAAAAGGGCACCAGCCGCAGCCGGTCCCGCCGCACCCAACGGCGCATCATCAGTACTGCGACAACCGCAAGACCCGAGGCCAGCCCGACCCAGATGCCGACGCCGCCATAGCCGAGCTTGAATGCGAACAGCAGGCTGAGCGGCATGCCGATGCCCCAATAGCCGAAGGCGGCGTAATACATCGGCACGCGGGTATCCTGCAGGCCGCGCAGCATACCGGCTCCCACCACCTGCGCGCCGTCGGCGATCTGGAAGATCGCCGCCCACAGCAGGAACAGCGCCGCCATGCCGGCCACGGTCGCATTGGCCAGGTCCGTGACGTCGATGAAGGCGCCGATCAGCGCGTTCGGAAATGCCATCAGCACCAGGCTCATCGTCGACATGAAGACCATCGCCATCGCGAAGGCGGTCCAGCCGGCACGGGTGATGTCATCGCGAAGGCCGGCGCCATGGGCGAGCCCGACGCGCACCGTCGCCGCCTGACCGATTCCCATCGGCACCATGAATGACGCCGCCGCGATCTGAATCGCGATCGAGTGCGCAGCGATCGCCGCTGCACCGAACTGACCCATGATGAACACCGCCGCATTGAACAGCGTCACCTCGAGCGCCATCGTCGCGCCAATCGGCAGGCCGAGCCGCCACAGCATGCCGAGCCGAGGCCAGTCCGGTCGCCACCAGCGGCCGAACAGATGAAAGCGGCGGAACTGGCGATCGAGCAGCACCACGACGACCATGCCCAAGAACATAAAAGTGTTCGACAGTGTCGTCGCCAGGCCCGAGCCGCGCAGGCCGAGCGGCGGCAGGCCGAGATGTCCGAACACCAGCGCCCAGTTCGCGACGATGTTGAATACGATCGCGACGGCCGTCACCACCATGGCCCAGATCGGCCGTTCCAGCGCAGCGACGAAGGAACGCAGCGCGATGAAGCCCAGTGCCGGCAGGAAGCCCCACTGCAGCTCGCGCATGAACGCATGCGCATCGGCCGCGAGCTGCGGCTCCTGCCCGAGCGCGAGCAGCACCGTATCGGCATGCCAGAGCAGCGCCCAGGCCGGAATCGACACGATCACCGCGGACCACAGGCCCTGCCGCAAGGTACGGCGAACCTCGCGCACCACGTGACGCTTGCGGCCGATCACCTCGGCCATCATCGGCGACGTCGCGGTGATCAGGCCGATCGCGAAGATCAGCAGCGCGAAATAGAGATTGACCCCGAGCGTCGCCGCTGCGAGCGCCGACGGGCCGAGACGGCCGACAACGATGACGTCGGTCGTGGTGAGCGCGACCTGCGCGAGATTGGTGAGCACCATCGGCCAGGCGAGCGCCAGCATAGCCCGGAACTCTCCGAGCCAGGCTGCGCGCGAAAACGCGCTCTGGCGGGCAACAAGCAGCATGGTGTTTCGATCATCAACGCGTCAGCGAATGCAGGATGGCGGTGAAGGATGCGGAGATAAGGATATTTTTCAGGTTTGGCCAGAGGCTGCAGCACAAATCTGCCATTCCCTCACGAAATATGGAATGACATGAGCATGTCATGCCATTGCTCGCGAAGTCGCCGAACCTACCGATCCACCGCCTGCAGCGCTTCGGCGTCGATCCAGAACACTTCGCCGCTGGAGTCTTCGGTATCGAGCCACATCAGCGGCAGTTCGGGATATGCGGCATCGAGTTGGGGACGGCAGCGCCCGACCTCGCAGAGCAGGCCGCCCCTGGCCGTGAGATGCGACCCGGCATCCAGCAGAATGCGGCTGACGATCGCCAGCCCGTCGGGACCGCCGTCGAAGGCCATCTTCGGCTCATGGCGGCACTCGCGCGGCAAATCCGCCATGCCCTGCGCATCAACATAAGGCGGGTTGGTGACGATGAGATCGTAGCGCCGCCCGCCCAGCGGTGCGAACAGATCGCCGCGATGGAGCGTGATCCGGTCCTCGAGGCCGTAATCGGCAATGTTGCGGGCCGCCACCTGCAGCGCCTCCGCCGACAGGTCGACGGCATCGATCCGCGCGTTGGGGAAATGCCGGCTCGCAAGCACGGCGAGGCATCCCGAGCCGGTGCAGAGGTCGAGCACGCTCTCGATCGCCTCCGGATCATCAATCAGCACGGCGCTGTCGGGATCGTCTGCGCTGCCGAAATGCGTATCCAGCAGTTCCCCGATAAAGGAGCGCGGCACGATCACGCGCCGATCGACATAGAACGGCAGCCCACGCATGTAGATCTTGTTGACGAGATAGGCGGCCGGTTCGCGGGTTTTCACGCGGCGCCCGATCAGGTCGAGCAGGCGCGCCGCCTCGGCGCTCGTCACGCGGGCGGTCGCGAAGGTCTCCAGCTGCTCCGGATGCAGATGCAGCGCCTCGCAGACCAGAAACGCGGCCTCCGCCACCGGATCGGTGGTGCCATGCGCGAATGCCAGTTTCGCCTCGATGAAGCGGCTGACCGCATAGCGAACGAAATCGAGCAGGGTCTGCAATTCGCCCCGCGCGGGACGACGCAGCGCCGCGACCGATGTCACGGCGCGCCGCGATGTCGCCGCCGGCTTGGCGGCGCGGGAGGATTTCGTCGTCTTCGCCATCAGGATTTGGTCCAGCGTGCGGCAGCGGCCTCGTCATGGCTGGCGGCATCCACCCATTGCGCGCCGGCCGCGGTTTCCTCGCGCTTCCACAGCGGAGCGCGGGTCTTCAGATAGTCCATCAGGAATTCGGCCGCGGCGAAAGCCGCCTGCCGATGGGCCGAGGCCGTCACCACCAGGACGATGTTCTCGCCGGGCACGATGCGGCCGTAGCGATGGACCACCGTGACGCCGAGCAGCGGCCAGCGCGCCAGCGCTTCGTCGACATGCCGCCGGATTTCAGCCTCCGCCATGCCGGGATAGTGCTCGAGCGTCAGCGCCTCGATGGCATCGCCGTCGCTGCCGCCGCGGCACACGCCGCTGAAGGAGACCACCGCGCCGACATCGGTCCCTCCGGCGCTGAGCGCAGCGATCTCGCGCGCGGTGTCGAAATCGGCCTCCTGCAGGCGGATGGTGACGGGGATGCTCATGGACGTCTCGCCACTGCTTCCACGCAAGGATCAGCCGCCGGTCATCGGCGGGAAAAACGCGATTTCCCGCGCGCCGGCGATGGCTGCGTCCGGCGCGACATGCGCGTGGTCGATCGCCGCGCGGATCACCCGCGGCGTCTCAAAGGCATGGGCATATTGCTCGCCCCGCCCGCTCAGCCACGCCATCAGCTCACCGACGGTCCGCACGCCGGCCGGCGGATCGATAATCTCCTCGGCCTTGCCGATCCGCTCGCGTACCCAGGCAAAATAGACCACCTTCATGAATCGGCCTCGATGAGGTGATGAATACCGGCCCGGAAATAATCCCAGCCCGTATAAAGCGTGAAGATCGCCGACAGCCAGAGCAGCAGCAGGCCGAGTTGGGTGATGAACGGGAACACCTGATCTCCCGCCTCTCCCGCCAGCAGGAAACCGATCGCCACCAGTTGCGCCGTGGTCTTCCATTTGGCGAGCCGGGTCACCGGCACGCTGACGCGGAGCGCCGCGAGATATTCGCGCAGCCCCGAGACCAGAATTTCACGGCACAGGATGACGATGGCGGCCCACAGCGTCCAGCCATGGATGATGCCGTCGGCCGCGAGCATCAGCAGGCAGGAAGCGACCAGGAGCTTGTCGGCGATCGGATCGAGCATGCGGCCAAGCGCCGATTGCTGATCCCAGATCCGCGCATAGTAGCCGTCGAGGAAATCGGTGATGGCGGCGGCGATGAATACCGCCAGCGCCACCCAGCGCAGCCAGAGCGGGCCGTCCAGGATGGATTGGGCATAGACGCAGCCGACCACCACCGGAATCGCAGCGATGCGGGCGCAGGTCAGGATGTTCGGCAACGACAGCCCGAATCGCGGAGAGCTCTTGGTGGTCAATGTGTTCATTCGCTCAACCAATACCGCCGTGTCGCGAAGGTCAACCGGTCCGGACCTTCCGAGGATATGACGCCCGGCCCGAATGCCGTGGCCGGCGTTGCCGCCAGCGATAGCACATCGGCCGGTCCCGCGCGCCGCGCTATTTCGGCGTCAGCTCGATTGCGCATGGAAAAACTCGAAAATCCGGCGCGCGCTCTCGGCGCTGATGCCGGGGACCTTGCCGAGATCCGCGATCGAGGCCCGCTCGATTTCTTTCAGCGTTCCAAAATGATGCAGCAGCGCCCGCTTCCGCGAGGGGCCGATGCCGGCGATCTCCTGCAGTCCGGCCTCGCGGAGATCCTTCTTGCGCAGCTTGCGGTGCGAGCCGATCACAAATCGGTGCGCTTCGTCGCGCAATCGCTGGATGAAATAGAGCACCGGATCGCGCGGCTCGAGCTTGATCGCCTCGCGCCCGGTCATGAACAGGGTTTCGCGTCCGGCATCCCGGTCCGGCCCCTTCGCCACCGCCATCAGGCAGACCTGTTCGGCCAGGCCGAGCTTATCGAAAATCTCCTGCGCGGCGTTGAGCTGCCCGCGGCCGCCATCGATGATCACCAGATCGGGCCACTGCTGCGGCGTGTCGTCGGCGGCTTCCGGCGGTCGATCGGCCTGCACCGCCTGCGTCAGCAGCCGTTTGAAGCGGCGCTCCAGCACCTCGCGCATCATGGCGTAGTCGTCGCCCCGCGTCAGCCCCTCCGAACGGATGTTGAACTTGCGGTACTGGTTTTTGAGGAAACCCTCAGGACCGGCGACGATCATCGCCCCGACCGCATTGGTGCCCTGGATGTGGCTGTTGTCGTAGACCTCGATCCGGTTCGGCACCTTGGGCAGGCCCAGCACCGTTGCCAGCGCCTGCAGCAGCCGGCCCTGCGTCGCCGTGTCGGCCAGCTTGCGACCGAGCGCCTCGCGCGCATTGGTCAGCGCGTGGGCAACGAGCTCTTTCTTCTCGCCCCGCTGCGGGGTGGCCACCTCGACCTTGAAGCCGGCCTTGACGCTGAGCGCATCGGCGAGGAGTTCGCGTTCTTCGATGGCATGAGACAGCAGCACCAGCTTCGGCGGCGGCTTGTCGTCATAGAACTGCGCCAGGAACGAGCCGAGCACTTCCTCCGCGGTGAAGGACTTTTCCGCTCGGGGGAAATAAGCGCGGTTGCCCCAGTTCTGCCCGGTGCGGAAGAAGAACACCTCGATGCAGAAGTAGCCGCCCTCCTGATGGACGGCGAAGACGTCCGCCTCCTCGACGGTGCGCGGATTGATGCCCTGGGTGGACTGGATCGCCGACAGCGCCGCCAGGCGGTCACGATAGACCGCGGCGCGCTCGAAGGCGAGTTCGGCGGACGCCGTCTCCATCTCATGGACCAGCTCTTCCTTCACCGCCCGGCTGCGGCCGGACAGGAAATCGGTGGCCTCCCGTACCAGTGCGGTATAGCCGGGAAAGTCGATCTCGCCGGTGCACGGCCCGGCGCAGCGACGGATCTGAAACAGAAGGCAGGGCCGGGTGCGGCTCTCGAAAAAGGAATCCGTACAGGAGCGGACCAGAAACGCCCGCTGCAGCGCCGTGATGGTGCGATTGACCGCTCCCACCGATGCGAACGGCCCGAAATAGCGCCCCGGACGGGTCTGCGCGCCCCGATGCTTGAGCATCTGCGGAGCCCAGTGATCCCCGGTGATCAAAATATACGGAAACGACTTGTCGTCGCGCAGCAGCACGTTGAAGCGGGGCCGCAACTGCTTGATGAGGTTGGCCTCGAGCAGCAGCGCCTCGGTTTCGGTCGCGGTCGAGACGATCTCCACGGCAACCGTGGCCGCGATCATCCGCGCGATGCGGGCGACATGGCCCGTCGGCCGGGTATAGGACGACAGCCGCTTGCGGACATTCTTGGCCTTGCCGACGTAAAGCACGTCATTGGCCGCACTGAGCATGCGGTAGACGCCCGGCGAGGTGGGCGCGAGCCGCACCGCGCGCTCGATCGCGGCGCGGCCGGCCGCAAACGGCCCTTCGGCCGCCGCTGGTTCCTCATCGGGAAGCTCGGGCAGCCGCTCCTCGTCCTCCTCTTCGGCGCCAACCGTGGCGGGATCGAGATCCCGCGCCTCAGGAACCTGGCCGATGCCTTCCCGCCCCGCGGCGCCGCGGCCCGCGGGCCCGGCCGGCTCGCGCCCGGCTTTGGCAGCATCATCGGAATCGATTGTCATGGGCCTAAATTAGGCGCTGTGGCGCGCGGTCGCCAGCCGCCAGGCGCAGGGGGCTTCGGCCGGAGGCATTCATCATTCGCTAACCCTGATCAGTCCGCCGCTCCGGCCATTAAGAACCGATTAACGTCGGATTCTCGATAAATCCGAACGGATATGTTGCGAATTTCGTAACCGTAACCGACCCGCTGCGATCGGGACTCGAGCCGGGAACTGCGGGTCGCGCGGACGAGCGTGTGCGTCAAGGAGCGTTCGAATGACCAAGACCAGACTGGCAGCCGCGGCAACGGTGGCAGCCGCCATCACTTTTGCCGCACCGGCCGGTGCGGCGGACTGGTCCTACGGCAGCCGAGGCCCCTACACCGTGAACCAGCCGTTGAACAGCTATAGCTGGGCTGGCCCCTATCTCGGCGGCAACCTCGGCTACAACTGGGGCGACGTGAACAACAACCCGGCGCGCCCGTCCGGCTTCGCCGGCGGCATTCAGGCTGGCTACAATTTCCAGTCGGGGCCGCTGGTCATCGGTCTGGAAGGCGATCTGCAGCTGAACGGCGCGGACAATCGCTTTGCCATCTGGAAATTCGAGAATCCCTGGTTCGGCACGGTGCGCGGCCGCGTCGGCTACGCCATGGACAACATCCTGCTCTATGGAACCGGCGGCTTGGCCTTCGGCACCCTTCGGGCCGAAACCGCCGCCATGCAGGAGAGCCATACATCCGCCGGCTGGACCATCGGCGCCGGCGCCGAGTTCGGCCTGACCCAGAACTGGTCGGCCAAGGTCGAATATCTCTATGTCGATCTGTCGAGCAGTCGCTTCGCCATCACCGGTGTGGCGAACGGATATTCCTTCGGCCTGGTTCGCCTCGGCGTGAATTACCGCTTCTGATCCGTCGGACAAAAGCAACAACATCGACCAACAGCCTCCCGGCCGCGCCACGGCCGGGATTTTTTCGTCGGGCTGCGCGGCCTTGGTACCGACGGCCGGGCTTATAGCGTTTTCAAGCGAAGTGGAAACCGGTTCGCGTGAAGAAAACGCGTCAGTTCAACAATCTAGAGTCGTTCACCGTTTCCATGAAATGGTGAACGACTCTAGGACCGCTCGATCTCAAGCCGGAAGCGGCCGGCGCCGCCCTGCCCGAGCGGCTTCTGCAATTCCGGCAGGATGGTCCGTAATTCCGCCGCCAAGGTCCAGGGCGGGTTGACGATCAGAAGACCGGTTGAGGTCAGCCCGCGGCCGTCCGCAGTGGGCGCTACGCTGAATTCAAGGCGCAGGCACTTGTCGGTGACGCCGGCGTCCGCCGCGACGCCGGCAACCTGCCGGGCCAGCGTGTCGGTCGCCCGCCGGTTCTTGACCGGATACCAGAGCAGATAGATTCCGTTCGGCCATTTCGCGAAGGTCGCGCCGAACACCCGCCCCAGCCGCTCGAATTCATCGGGCTGCTCGAACGGCGGATCGATCAGCACCACGCCGCGCCGCTCCTTCGGCGGCACGAAAGCCGGCAGCGCGGTCCAGCCATCAAGATCGACCACGCGCGCCTGGGTGTCCCGGCGCAAGGCGTCGATCAACTGCCGCCGCGGCCCCGGCGCCACCTCGCAGGCCACCAGGCGGTCCTGCGGCCGCAGCATCGCCCGTGCGATCAGCGGCGAGCCGGGATAGACCTCCAGCTTGCCCGGCGGGTTGAAGGCGCGGACGATATCCAGGTAAGGCACCAGCAGCCGGCCGGCTTGCTCCGAGAACCGCGCCTGCATCACCCGCGCGATTCCGGTCAGCCATTCTCCGCCGCGGCTCGCCTCCTCTCCGGTCAGATCGTAGCGCCCGGCGCCGGCATGACTGTCGATGACGCGAAACGCGGTCGGCTTCTCCTGCAGGTAAGCCAGGATGCGGACCAGCACGAGATGCTTGATGACGTCGGCGAAGCTGCCGGCATGGAAAGCGTGGCGATAATTCATCGCGGCCACCGTTAAGGGATCGGGCCCGGAAAGCAAGCCGCAACGGCGAAGCTAGATCAGGCGCAGACCCTTGAGACTGGCATGGCCGTTTCTGCCGACGATGATGTGGTCGTGGACCGAGATGCCGAGCGGCCCGGCGATGCCGATGATCGATTTCGTCATCTGGATATCGGCGGTGGACGGGGTCGGGTCGCCGGACGGGTGGTTGTGGACCAGGATGATGGCGGTCGCCGACAGCTCCAGCGCCCGCTTGACCACCTCGCGCGGATAGACCGGGGTGTGATCGACGGTGCCCACCTGCTGCAGCTCGTCCGCGATCAGCTGATTGCGCTTGTCGAGAAACAGGATGCGGAACTGCTCCTTGTCGGCAAAGGCCATGGCCGCGCGGCAATAGTCAATCACCGCGCTCCATGACGACAGCACGGTGCGCTGCCTGAGCTGCCCCTTGGCCACCCGGCTCGCCGCCGCCGCGATCAGCTTGAGTTCGGTGATGGCCGCCTCGCCGAGACCGTCGATCTCGCCGAGCAGCACCGTCGGGGCATGCACCGCCTCCGCGAACGAGCCGAACCGGCTGATCAGGGTTTTGGCCAGCGGCTTGACGTCGCGGCGCGGCAATGCGCGAAACAGCACGAGTTCGAGCAGTTCGTAGTCGCTCAGCGCATCGGCGCCAACCACGCGAAACCGCTCGCGCAGCCGCTCCCGGTGCCCATGATAATGCGGGGTCGCCTCGGCAAGACCGGGAGGCTTGGACGGATTGCTGGAATCATCTGGCATCGATCAGGCGGAGCCCACGTTGTGTCAGGCTCAGCAACCATGCCGCGTCGCGTGGCATTTGCAATAACCAATCGCTTGCCGCGACGATAACAAGCACAAGAGCGCGATGATGACGACTGCTCAGGCGGCCACCGGCGGCTTCTCGCCATGGCGCTCCGACAGCGTGAAGATTTCGAAGCCGGTCTTGGTCACGCCCACGGTGTGCTCGAACTGCGCCGACAGCGAGCGGTCGCGGGTCACCGCGGTCCAGCCGTCGGAAAGAATCTTCACATGCGGCTTGCCGAGATTGATCATCGGCTCGATGGTGAAGAACATGCCGGGCCGCAGCACCACGCCCTCGCCGGGCCGCCCGACATGGATGATGTTCGGCTCGTCATGGAACAGCCTGCCGAGCCCATGGCCGCAGAAATCCCGCACCACGCTCATGTGCTGAGGCTCGACGAAGCTCTGGATGGCGTGGCCAATGTCGCCGGTGGTCGCGCCCGGCTTCACTGCGGCGATGCCCCGCATCATCGATTCATAGGTGACCTCGATCAGACGCTCCGCCTTGCGCGAGATCGACCCGACCGCATACATCCGGCTGGAATCGCCGTACCAGCCATCGACAATGAACGTCACGTCGATATTGACGATGTCGCCGTCCCTGAGCGGGCGGTCGCTCGGCATGCCGTG
>Ga0180222_1002370_pt1 | contig 15302 bp, 14 predicted proteins | sample eDN5th37CKraftOP_FD_151336 | JGI IMG/M metagenome (GOLD analysis project Ga0180222, IMG submission 151336) | Enriched Organic Plus compost microbial communities from Emeryville, California, USA - eDNA 5th pass 37_C Kraft OP (version 2) (version 2) ... | reverse complement strand
CCTCGATTCGGAGCGGAGGGAATATGCCGCGATTCCTTGCAGGCGTCGGCTCGACTTTGCTGCTCGTTCTTGCCGGTTTCTTTGCCTGGAAGAGTATTGCACAGCGGGAGACGCCCGAATTACCTGCGCCGCCACCTGCGCGCGTCGTCGCGCCCGGGGATTCGACGCCAGAGGCGCCGCCCGAGGCGGATCAGCGCACGCGCGAGCAGCGGCGCTTCGACCGCGCCGACCGCAACCGCGACGGCGTTATCAGTCTGGAGGAGCTTTACGCGCCGCGCCGCCGCGCCTTCGCCCGGCTCGACACCAATGGCGACGGCCGCCTGTCCTTCGAGGAATGGGCGGCCCGCACACGCCAGCGGTTCGAGCGCGCCGACGCCGATCGCAACGGCGTGCTCACCCGCGCCGAGTTCGCCACCACCGCGCCGCGCCGCCGCCCGACGCGCGTCCGCAGCGCCCGCTGCGACTGCGCGGAGACGCCGCGAGGCGAGGACTGAGCGGCGCGCCGGCTAGGCCGTCGCGGCCGCGAGCCAGGTGCAAAGGTCGGCGCGGGCGCGATCCGTGTAGAGCTTCTTGCGGTCGGCCTTTTTCGCTCGACCCGCCTCCAGCGGCGGGAACAGGCCGAAATTGACGTTCATCGGCTGGTAGGTCGCCGCGTCCGCGCCGCCGGTAATGTGGCCGAGCAGCGCGCCGAGCGCGGTCGTCGCGGGCGGCGGGACGAGCGGCGCGCCCCTCAGCTCCGCCGCGGCGAAGCGACCGGCGAGCAGGCCGACGGCGGCGCTTTCGACATAGCCCTCGCAGCCCGTGATCTGGCCGGCGAAGCGGATATGCGGCGCGCCCCGGAGGCGCAGCGTCCCGTCGAGCAGGCGGGGCGAGTTGAGGAAGGTGTTGCGGTGCAGCCCGCCCAGCCGCGCGAACTCGGCCTTTTCGAGGCCGGGAATGGTGCGGAACAGGCGGACCTGCTCGCCATGTTTCAGCTTGGTCTGGAAGCCGACCATGTTCCACAGCGTGCCGAGGGCATTGTCCTGGCGCAGCTGCACGACCGCATAGGGCCAGCGGCCGGTGCGCGGATCGTCGAGGCCCACCGGCTTCATCGGCCCGTAGCGCAGCGTGTCCGCGCCGCGCTCGGCCAGCACCTCGATCGGCATGCAGCCCTCGAAATAGGGCGTGTCCTTCTCCCACTCGCGGAAGGCGACCTTCTCGCCTTTGAGCAGTCCCTGGCGGAAGGCGAGATACTGCTCCTTCGTCATCGGGCAATTGATGTAGTCGGCGTCGCCCTTGTCCCAGCGGCTCGCCTTCCAGCAGATGTCCATGTCGATCGTGTCGCCGTGGACGATCGGCGCGATCGCGTCGAAGAAGGCGAGCGCGTCCGCCCCCGTCGCCCGCGCGATCGCCTCCGCGAGCGGCGCGGCGGTGAGCGGGCCGGTGGCGACGATCGCCAGGCCCTCGGCGGGAAGCTCGTCCACCCGCTCGCGCACGATCTCGATGTTCGGATGGGCGGCAAGTCGCGCGGTGACCTCGGCGGAGAAACCCTCGCGATCGACCGCCAGCGCCGATCCCGCCGGCACCCGGTGGGCGTCGCCCGCCGCCATGATCAGCGAGCCGAGCCGGCGCATCTCCTCGTGCAGCAGGCCGACGGCGTTGTTCTCGGCGTCGTCGGAACGGAAGCTGTTGGAGCAGACCAGTTCGGCGAGCGCGTCGGTCTGGTGCGCCGGCGTCATGTCGCCGCCGCCGCGCATTTCCGAGAGGCGCACCTTCACCCCCGCCTGCGCGAGCTGCCACGCCGCCTCGGACCCCGCCAGGCCGCCGCCGATGATATGGACATGGTGTGCCATGCCGGATTCGATAGAAAGGTGCGGCAGGGAGGGGAAGGGGTGAACGAGACGGACCTGTCCGGCGGTGCGGCGACGCCATCGCGGTCCCCGAAGACCGGATCCGGGATCAGGCTTCTGGAGCAGCCCCCAAGATCGGTTCGGGGAAGTCCTGGCCGGCGATCGGCGCCTTCACCGTGCCGTCGACGGCGCGTTCGAGCGGCGCGCAGGCCATGACGGCGGCGAGGGGAAGGGGGGCGTAGAGGTGGGGGAAGAGCGCGCCGCCGCGCGATTCCTCCCAGCGCACCGCATCGCCCAGCGCGGCAAGATCGACCGCGGCGATCCACAGGCCCTCCCGGCCCGCGAAATGCCTGTCCACCGTGCCGGCGAGCTGTTCGGCGGTCGAAAGATGGATGAAGCCGTCCGCGCGATCGGCGGAGGAGCCGGCGAAGCCGCCCTGTCGCAGCTCCGCCAGCTCCGCTTCGGTCAGCACCTTGTAGGCGAGGCGGGGCCGATCGCTCATTCGCCGGCGTTCGGCCCGGCCGGTGCCTCGCCGCCGTCTCCGGCGTCGTCTCCGTCGTCGCTCTCCTCGATCCGCTCGGCGGAGACGACATATTCGCCTTCCGCGACGTTGAAGAGGCGCACGCCGGCGCTGCTGCGGCCGATGACGCGCAGGCTGTCCAGCCCCAGCCGGATCAGCTTCGCCTGGTTGGTGACGAGCATCAGCTGATCGTCCTGCCGCGCCGGGAAACTGGCGACGACCGGGCCGTTGCGGGCGATATTGTCGATGTTGGTGATGCCCTGGCCGCCGCGCCCGGTGCGGCGATATTCGTAGGCGGAGGAGAGCTTGCCGTAGCCGTTGGCGCAGACGGTGAGGATGAACTGTTCGCGCGCCTTCAGCTCCTCGTAGCGCGCGTCGTCCATGATGCGCGGTTGGCGGGTGCCCTCGGTATCCTCGCCCTTCCACGGCGCGTGGCGAAGATAGTCCTCGCGCTCCTGCTGGTCGCGCATCCCGCCCCGGTGGAGGATCGAGAGCGAGATCACCTCGTCGCCCTCGGCGAGGCGGATGCCGCGCACGCCGGTCGAGCTGCGGCCCTGGAACTCGCGGACGTCGTCGCCCTTGAAGCGGATCGCCTTGCCCTGGCGGGTGGCGAGCAGCACGTCGTCATTCTCGCCGAGGAGGGCGACGCCGATCAGCCGGTCGCCCTCGTCCTCGCCTTCGAACTTCATCGCGATCTTGCCGTTCGAGGGGACGTTGGTGAAGGCGTCCATCGAGTTGCGCCGCACCTGGCCCTTGGCGGTGGCGAACATGACGTGGAGCCGGCCCCATTCGGACTCGTCCTCGGGGAGCGGCAGCACGGTGGAGATCGTCTCGCCTTCGGCGAGCGGCAGCAGGTTGACGAGCGGGCGGCCGCGCGTCGCGGGCCCGCCTTCGGGCAGACGCCACACCTTCAGCCGGTAGACCCGGCCGAGCGAGGAGAAGAACAGCACCGGGTTGTGCGTGCTGGTGACGAAAAGCTCCGTCACCGCGTCCTCTTCCTTCGTCGCCATGCCGGCGCGGCCCTTGCCGCCGCGATTCTGGGCGCGGAAGGTGTCGAGGCTGGTGCGCTTGATGTAGCCCTGCATGGTCACGGTCACGACCATGTCCTCGCGCTCGATCAGGTCCTCGTCCTCGATGCCCTCGGCGGCCGGCGCGATCTCGCTGATCCGGGGCGTCGCGAAGGCCTCGGCGATCTCGTCGAACTCCGCGCGCATGACCGCGTAGAGCTTGGCGCGGTCGCCGAGGATCTCGAGCAGCTCGGTGATCGACGCGGCCAGCTCCTTGAGCTCGCCGGCGATCTCGTCGCGCCCGAGCGCCGTGAGCCGGTGCAGGCGCAGCTCCAGGATCGCGCGCACCTGCGCGTCCGAGAGGCGATAGCTGTCCCCCGAAACCTCGGTCTCGACCGCCTCGACGAGGCGGATGTAGGGCGCGATCTCGGCGATCGGCCATTCGCGCGCGAGCAAAGCGGCGCGCGCCTCGGCCGGCGAGGCGGAACCGCGAATGATCCGCACCACCTCGTCGAGATTGGTCACCGCGATGACGAGGCCGAGCAGGATGTGGGCCCGTTCGCGCGCCTTGGCGAGCTCGAACTTCGAGCGACGGGTAATCACCTCCTCGCGGAAGCGCACGAAGGATTCGATGATGTCCCTGAGGGTCAGCGTCTCCGGCCGCCCGCCCCGGATCGCGAGCATGTTCGCCGGGAAGGAAGCCTGCGCCGGCGTGTGCCGCCAGAGCTGGTTCAGCACCACCTCCGGCGTCGCGTCGCGCTTGAGCTCGATGACGATGCGCACGCCCTCGCGGTTCGATTCGTCGCGGATGTCGGCGACCCCCTCGATCCGCTTGTCCTTGGCTGCCTCGGCGATCCGCTCGACGAGCGCCGCCTTGCCGACCTGGTAGGGGATGGAGGTGAGCACGATCGCGCGCCGCTCGCCCCGGCCTTCCTCGATCACGTGCCGCGCGCGCATCATGATCGAGCCGCGGCCGGTCTGGTAGGCGGCGCGGGCGCCGCCCTGGCCGAGGATCAGCGGCCCGGTCGGGAAATCCGGCGCCGGAATGTGCTCCATCAGCCCTTCGACCGTGATTGACGGATCGTCCATGTAGGCCTTGCAGGCTGCGATCACCTCGCCGAGATTGTGCGGCGGGATGTTGGTCGCCATGCCGACCGCGATGCCGCCGGCGCCGTTGACCAGCAGGTTCGGGAAGCGCGCGGGCAGCACCTGCGGCTCCTGCCGCGAGGCGTCGTAATTGGGCGTGAAGTCGACCGTGTCCTTGTCGAGATCCTCGAGTAGGGTCATCGCGACCTTCGCCAGCCGCGCCTCGGTGTAGCGCATCGAGGCGGGCGGATCGGGGTCCATCGAGCCGAAATTGCCCTGGCCGTCGATCAGCGGCACCCGCATCGACCAGTCCTGCGTCATGCGCGCGAGCGCGTCGTAAATCGCGGCGTCGCCGTGCGGGTGGTAGTTACCCATCACGTCGCCGACGATCTTGGCCGACTTTCGATAGGGCCGGCCCGGCGTCATGCCGCCTTCGAGGCTGGAGAAGAGGATTCGCCGGTGGACCGGCTTCAGCCCGTCGCGCACATCGGGGAGCGCGCGCGCGACGATCACGCTCATCGCGTAATCGAGGTACGAGGACTTCATCTCCTCGACGATGGAGACGGGCGAGATGTCGGACGAATCGAGTACGGGCGGTTCGCTGGCCAAGACGGGTTCCTGATGAGTGCGTTGGAGCGCTGGGCTCGAGAGAGGAGACCGGCAGCCTAGCCGATGGGGGCCGCCGGCGCCACCCCGCGCGCGCGTGCGCGCGCGAGACGCCATTCCCAGATAAGCCGTCGCTCCGCGTTGTCCAGTCCGGCCGATCTGGCGTGTCGTTCGCCGACGGCCACTAGCATGGCGGCAGGGGAACCGTTAGAAGCCGACCCGGTTCAGATCGGGCGGGCGGACTCCTCCGGCCGCCCCGGTGCGCGCAAGGAGGCTGGATGTCGATAGCGAAGCTCGCCCTGGCGGCGCTGGTGGCTTTTGGCGGCGTTGCGCCGGCCGCGGCGCAGGGTGCGGCGGCCCCGGTCGCGGTCACCCGCGCGGAACGTAACGCGCTGAGCGCGCTCCAGACCGCGCTCGCCGGATCGGATCGCGCCGCGCAGGATGCCGCGCTTGCCGCGGCGCGGACGGCGGCGCAGAGCCCCGACGCGCGCTACGCGCTCGCCCGCCTCGAACTGGAGATCGCGCGCCAGCGCGGCGACAACGAGGGCCTGGCGCGCGCGGTCGATGCGCTCGTCGCCAGCAACCGGGGGCCCGAGAATGAGCTGGTGCCACTGCTCGCAAACCAGGCTTCGCGCGCCTACAGCGCCGGCCAGTTCGATCGCGCCGACGCGCTGCTCCAGCGGATGGCGCAGCTGCGGCCGAGCGATCCCGCCATCGCGGCGGACTACGCCCAGCTCAAGGCGCGGCGGGGCGACCGCCAGGCGGCCGTCGCGGGCTTCGCCCACGCGATCGAGCTGCAGCGCGCCGCCGGCCAGCCCGTGCCGGAGAGCTGGTACGCCCGCGCCACGGCGCTCGCCTATGACGGGCGGATGATGGAGCAGGCGGTCGCCTTCGCGCGCGACCTCGTGACTTTCTATCCCAGCCCGCAGAACTGGCGGGATGCGATCCTCATCTATCGCGCCTCGCAATCGCCGCCGGCTCCCGCGGCGCCGCCGGGCGAGCGTCCCGCGACCCAGCCCGGCCCCGCCGACCGGGCGCTGGATCTCGACATCAGGCGCCTGATGCGCGCCACCCGCGCGCTGTCCGGCGAAAGGGATTATCTTGAATTCGCCGATCAGCTCGCCGCGGCCGACAAGATGGGCGAGGCCAAGGCGGTGCTCGACGAAGGCGTCGAGCGCGGCATGGTGGACGGGAACGAGCCCGCGGCGCGGCAGATGCGCACGCGAGTCGCGCCGCGCGCCCAGCGCGAGCATGCCGGGCTGGCGGCGCTCAGGACGCGCGCGGCGAGCGGAAACGCCGCGCAGGCGCTGGCCGCGGGGGACGCCTATTATGGCGACGGCCAATATGCGGTGGCGGCCGAACTCTACCAGGCGGCACTGCAAAAGGCGGAGGGGGACGCCAATCTCATCAACACGCGGCTCGGCGCGGCGCTCGCGCTCGCCGGTCGTCGCAGCGAGGCCGAGGCGGCCTTCCGCGCGGTTTCCGGCCCGCGCGCGGGGCTGGCCGCCTTGTGGCTCGCCTGGCTTTCCCGTTCGACCCAGCCATAGGGTCGTCCGACTTTTGAACCGGCGTCGTGCGGCGCGAAGGAGATCGAGTGACATGAAGCTTGCCAAGTTGATTTCGATGACGGCGCTGGCGGCGGGTCTGTGCGTGACCGCCGGCGCGCCGGGCGCGAGCGCGCAGGACGCCTTCCAGTCGCTGCGCAACAGCCAGCGCGGCAATCGCCAGCAGTCCGATCAGGAACAGCCGCAGGACCAGCAGCAGGGTCAGCAGCAACAGGCGCAGCAGCAGGCTCGTCGCCAGATCTCCGGTCTCAATCGGGCCGAGAGCGACGCGATGATGCCGCTTTACGAGGCGGTGCAGGCCGAGAACTGGGACGCGGCGCGCGCGGCGCTGCCGGCGGCGCAGCAAGGCGCGCGCTCCGGCCAGGGGCGCTACGTCATCGGCCAGTTGAAGCTGCAAATCGCCCGCGGCACCAACGACAATGCGCTGATGGCGCAGGCGGTGAACGAGATGATCGACAGCGGCGCCGCGCCGGCGGACCAGCTCGAGGTGCTGCGTCGCATCCAGAGCGAGATCAATCTCAACCAGGCGGCGCAGAGCGATCCGAACGCGGCCGAGACGCAGCTCACCCAGCTGCTCGCCGCCGAGCCGAACAATCCGCAGCGGATGATTCAGCTTGCCGAGGTCAAGGAGCGGCTGAACAAGCATGCCGAGGCCATCGACCTCTATCGCCGCGCGATCGCGGCGAGCCAGAGCGCCGGCCAGCCCGCCCAGGAGGTGGTCTATCGGCGGGCGCTCTCGATCGCCTATCGCGCGGAGCTCGGGCCGCAGAGCATCGGGCTCTCCCGCGAACTCGTGAGCGCCTATCCGTCCGCGCAGAACTGGCGCGACATGCTCCTCATTTACCGCCAGTTCAGCGATCTGGACGGGCCGGCCAGGCTCGACCTGTTCCGGGTCCAGCGCGCCGCGCGCGCGCTGGCGAGCGAGACCGACTACGCCACCTTCGCCGAGCAGCTGCTACGCTCGGGCCTGCCGGGCGAGGCCAAGGCCGTGCTCGACGAGGGTGTCGCCGCCGGCACCATCCAGGCGGGCAGCGGCCCCATCGCGTCGCTTCTCGCCCAGGCCAATCGCCAGGTCGAAGCGGATCGCGCCTCGCTCGCGTCGCAGCGCAGCCAGGCCGCGTCCGGCACAGGCCGGCAGGCCCGCGCCACCGCGGACGCCTATTTCGCCTACGGCCAGTATAGCGAGGCGGCGGACCTCTATCGCCTCGCGCTCCAGAAGGGGGGCGACGACGCCGACACGATCAACCTGCGTCTGGGCGCGGCGCTCGCGCTGGCCGGCCAGCGCGGCCCGGCGGAAGCGGCGCTGCGCGCGGTGAACGGCACGCGCACGGGCATCGCCGGCTACTGGCTGCTCTGGCTGGCGCACGCTCCGCAATAGCGCGCGGGCGGCGCGCCGGGGCGTCGCCGGCGTCCCGAATTGCGACGCGCGAAATGCGCCTCTTGCGAGCCGCGCGCGGCCGCGCCTAGGCCGGTGCCATGAACGGCACGAGCAGGGGCGGGGCATGCGCTTCGACGATATGATCGCAACGGCGCTCGCCCATGCCGAGGGCGATCCGGCGCGCGTGGCGACATGCTGGCGCCAGCTCGTCGACCTGCTCGCGCAGCGTCGCGGCCGCGATCCGGGCGACGAAGCCGCGGCGGCGGAGGCCTATGCCTGGCTACGCGCCCACCGCGCTGAGATCGATCCAGATCTGCGCCGCAGGGCGGCCCGGTCGCTCGCGGGCCTCAGGGTCGATCCCGAAATGCTCGTCTTCTTCTGCGAGGACCAGGCCGGGATCGCGGCGCCGCTTATGGGCGCCGCCCGGCTCGACGCCGAGGAATGGCGCGCGATCCTGCCGCGGCTCGGCCCGGCGGGCCGCGCGCTGCTGCGCCACCGGCGCGATCTCGATCCCGAAGTGGTGCGCGCGCTCGAGACCTTCGGTCACAGCGATTTCGCGCTGACCGGCACCGTCGCGGCGGAGAAGACGGGCGGCGAATCGCAGATTCGCGAGCTGGTCGAGCGGATCGAAAGCTATCGCCGCCGCAAGGTCGCGCCCGGCGCGATGGCGGCGACCGAAGAGGTTGAACCGCCGCGCGAGGCTGAGCCGGTCGAAAGCTTCCGCTGGGAGACCGGCACCGACGGCGTCATCCGCTGGGTCTCCGGCGCGGCGCGCGGCGCGATCCTCGGCCTCGGCATCGCGACCATCGCCGCGCCGGGCCGCTACGGCGTCGACGGGCAGGTCGCCGGCGCCTTCGCCAAGCGCGCGCCGTTCCGCGACGCACGGCTCACCGTCGCGGGCGAGGGGCCGGCGAGCGGCGAGTGGCGGGTTTCGGGCGTGCCGGTGTTCGATCCCGCGCGCGGCGCCTTTCTCGGCTACCGCGGCGCGGCGCGCCGGCCCCGGATCGACGAGGTCGCGCGGCCGGCGGCCGCCGCTTCGCGCGGGCCGTTCGGCGAGGCGATGCCGGCCGATGCCGTCCGCCAGCTCGTCCACGAGCTTCGCACCCCGCTCAACGCGATCGCCGGCTTCGCCGAGCTGATCGAGGGTCAGTATATGGGCCCGGCGCCGGCGCCCTATCGCGACAGCGCGGGGCGGATCATGGGCGACGCGCGGCGGCTGCTCGGCGCGATCGACGATCTCGACACCGCCGCGCGGATCGAAACCAGGCGGCTGGAGCTGGCGCCCGGCCCGATCGACGCCGGCGCGACGGTCGAGCGGTTGCACCAGGGCTATGCCCGCGCCGCCGCCCAGCGCGGCGCCGCGCTCGTCCTCGACATCGCCGACAACCTGCCCCCGCTCGAGGCCGACCAGGCCGCCGCCGAGCGCATGTTCGGCCGCCTGTTCGCCGCGACCATCGGCCTTGCCCGCGCCGGCGAGCGGCTGACGATTTCGCTTGCCCCCGCGCAAGGCGGCGGCGCGACGCGCCTTCGGCTTTCGATCGACCGGCCGGCGGCGATCGCGGGGCTGGGGGAGGCGGCCTTGCTCGATCCCGGCTACACGCCGGAGGGCGACTGGCCGGACGCGCCGGCGCTCGGCCTCGGCTTCGCGCTGCGGCTGGTCCGCAACCTTGCCGAGGCGGCGGGCGGCGCGCTCGAAATCGGCGCGGAGCGCATCTCGCTCGATCTTCCCGCCGCCGTGGCGGGCGAAAGCGCCGCCGACGCCGGCTGAGCCGCCTCTGGCAAAGCGCCCCGCCCTTCGATAGAGGAACCCATCGCCGCGCCGGGCCTGTAGCTCAACGGTAGAGCCAGCCGCTCATAACGGCCAGGTTGCAGGTTCGAATCCTGCCGGGCCCACCGGCGCGGGCGGCGACCGGCCCTGGCGAACGTGGTCGATGAGCGTGCGCAGCTTGGGCGCGACGAGCCTGCGGCTGGGATAGTAGAGATAGAAGCCAGCGAAGTAGGGGCAATATTCCTCGAGGATCGGGATCAGCTCGCCGCGGGCGATCGCGGGCCGGAAGCTCTCCTCCATCCCGAAGGTGATGCCGGCTCCCGCCACCGCCAGCTTGATCATCAGCGCCATGTCGTTGGTCGTGATTTCGGGATCGACCGCGACGCTGAACGCCTGTCCCGCCTCGGCGAACTCCCACCGATAGGGCGAGCTGCTCGGCCGGGGACGCCAGCCGATGCAGCGATGCGCCGCCAGGTCGCGCGGGTGGGAGGGGACGCCGAAGCGGTCGCGATACGCGGGCGAGCAGACCGCGAGCTGCCGCTCGTCGCCGGCGATCGGCACCGCGATCATGTCCTGCTCGATCACCTCGCCCAGCCGCACGCCGGCGTCATAGCCCTCGGCGGCGATGTCGAACTCCTCGTCCGTCACGGTGATGTCGTGCTGGACCCGCGGGAAAGCCTCGGCGAAGCGCGCCAGGAAGTCGCCCGACAGGAATCGCTCGGCGATCGAGGCGACCGCGAGCCGGAGCCGGCCGCGCGGGGTTTCGTCAATCGTCCCCGCCTCGTCGATCGCGGCCCGCATGTCCGCAAGCGCGGGGGCGATGCGGGCGAGAAGCCTTTCGCCCGCCTCGGTCAGGCTGACGCTGCGCATCGTGCGCCGCAGCAGCGCCACGCCCATGCCCTCCTCCAGCCGGCGGATGGTCTGGCTCACCGCCGACCGGGTCACGCCGCTGCGTTCGGCCGCCGCCCGGAAGCTGCGTTCCTCGGCCACGAGGGCGAAGGTGGCGAGGGCGTTGAGGTCGCTCTTCATTGGTTATCCTGGCTCACCAGCCCGTCAACGAATGGGCGTCTTATTCGATCAATGTTCGTTCCCATTCTCCTGGCAAGGGCCAACCGGCCCCAACGGACAGGAGATCGAACATGGACAAGGTGGTTCTCGTAACGGGCGCGTCCAGCGGCATCGGCGCCGGGATCGCCCGCGAACTGGCGGGCACCGGGGCGAAGCTGGTGCTCGGCGCGCGGCGGCTCGGGCGGCTCGAGGAACTGGCCGCGGAGATACGCGCGAAGGGCGGCGAGGTGATGGTTCGCGCGCTCGACGTGACAGATCGCGGCGACGTCGCGGCTTTTGCCGAGGCCGCGCGCCGCGCCTTCGGGCGGATCGACGTGATGATCAACAATGCCGGCGTCATGCCGCTCTCGCCGATGGCCGCGCTCAAGGTCGAGGAGTGGGAGCGGATGGTCGATGTGAACATCAAGGGCGTCCTCTACGGAATCGCCGCGGTGCTTCCCGAAATGGTCGCGCGCCGGGCTGGGCACATCATCAACATCTCGTCGATCGGCGGCCTTTCGGTCGTGCCGATGGCGGCCGTCTATTGCGCGACGAAATATGCGGTCCGCGCGATTTCGGACGGGCTGCGGCAGGAGCAGGACGTGATCCGCGTGACCTGCGTCTATCCCGGCGTGGTCGAAAGCGAGCTGGCCGACACGATCACCGATCCCGCAGCCGCCGAGGCGATGCTCGCCTATCGCGCGATCGCGCTGACCCCGGACGCGATCGGCCGCGCGGTCCGCTACGCGATCGAGCAGCCCGACGACGTGGACGTGAGCGACATCGTGGTGCGCCCCACCGCCGCCAGTCGGTGAAGGCCGCAGGAGTTGGTCGGGGAGACAGGATTCGAACCTGCGACCCTCTGCTCCCAAAGGAGTTGGCCATCTACCATATTTTCGTTGTATTGCATAGGTTAAGCTGCCTCCTGAGAGCTGGTCCGGGATTTTTTCCGGGAGTTTTCCCTAGATTTCGCGGTCCGGCTCATTGCCTCGGCCAGATCGTCATCCGTGACATGAGCGTAACGCGCCGTAGTGGTGATGCTGGTATGGTTCAGTAAGCGTGAGACCAACTTCAGGCTGCCGGTGACGCGCAACACCCGTGTCGCTGTGTCGTGCCGGAAATCATGGAACCTGAAATCGGACAGCTTGGCCTTCGACCGCATGCGTTTCCACTGGCTGAGGGCGCCGGACTTGGTGATCGGATACCGCTTCCCCTTGACCCTGCCATCCCGTGTCCGGGTGGCGATATAGGTAAAGACCCATTCGCGATGATCGTCCTTTACGGATTTCAGGAGCACCTCCAGTTCCTCGCTGATCGGTGTGGTGACTTTGCGCCCACCCTTGCCGATCGTCACGATGGTCTTGGAAAACCAGTTGACGTTTTCCCAGCGGATCAGCGTTTCATTCAGGCGACGGCCTGACAGCCTGACGAACTCGACCCAAGGACGATAATCATCACGGATAGCGGCATCCAGGGCATCTTCCTCGTGATCGTGCAACTCGCGCACCCGTTCGGTCGGCTCCTTCAGCCAATGGTCTTTCCAGATGGGTTCCTGCGGAAAGCTATAACGCCACGTGCGACGGGCGCGGCTGAACAGGGCCTTCAGGACTTGCGTGGCTGTGCGGTTCACGGTGGCAGGGGTGACGGGCCGCACCGGCTTCTTTACAAGATCGCCAGCCTCGTTCCGAACCATGACGGTGGCCTGATGACCGCTCCGCCATGCCACCATCGCCGCAACATCGGCATCGGTGATTTCGTCAAGTCGCTTGTCTGCGCCGAAGAACTCCACGAGCCGGGCTAGGTTGCGGTAGGTGTCGCCGCTGTTGGCGTGGCGCTCTCCGACCTCAGACCAATACCGACCACAGGCAACATCAAGGGTGAGTGGGCCGTTGCCGGTGCGCTTCTCGGCTTCAATGTCCGCCTTCGCCTTCGCCTTTATCTGGCGTTCGACAAGTTCGGCATCTTTTTTGTTCCGGGCTTTTGTAGAGCCGTAAAAGCGACGACCTTGGATGCGGAAATCATAGCTGTAGAACGGGCTTTTGGGTGGCTTATAGACGGACATTTCGGGGTCTCCCTGACCTTCTGATTTTGCTTGAAGGTTTCGAGGTTCTTGTCGGTGAAGCGGTGGACTTTCCGCGTCGCGGTGCCGATGTTGATGAAGCGGAGCCGTCCGGCCTCGACGTGTTTCATCAGTGTCTTGACCGACATGGCCAGCTTCGCGGCGGCCTCCTTCGGGAGCATCATTCGCTCCCCGGTGGGGAGTTCGTGCCTCATGCATCGACCTCCCGATCACTGGCCATCGCGCGTTCCAGAATAGCGACAAGTTCGCTGTTGGCACTGCGATGATTGGTCTTTGCTCTGTCCGTCAGCCACGCCTTCAACTCAGGCGGCACACGAAAAATGACCTTCGGCAGTTCTCTGCTCGGCATGCTGATGCTCCTTGCCTCATTTTAATATGGCCATGGGCCATACATGGTCTATAAGGTCGGATGAAGCGCCGCAAGAAAAATATGGCCACTGGCCATAGGGAAGGGATCGACGTTATGACCAAGGCTCCCAGCCGTCAGTTGGACAAGTTCATCGTACGTCTGCCGGACGGGATGCGGGCTAGGATCGACGAGGCATCGAAGGTGTCGAAAAGAACGATGAACGCGGAAATCGTGGCGCGGTTAGAAGCAAGCTTCAAAGCCGAGGAAGATACGAGAGGACTGGCGTTCGTGAGGAGCGTCAAGGATCACGCGACCCAGACCGAACCGGACACCACTATCGACGCTCGTCTGACGGCCATCGAAAAACAGCTTGTCGTGCTCAACGAAAAGCTGTTGGGCAAAGCATAGCGAAACACCGCCGTCGTCGGCCCGCATCATCCAAGCCTGCAACTTCGATCAGGGTTCCCAGACGAAGTGGGCGACGTATCCCCAATAGGAATGGCTGCCATCTCGCGTGTCGAACATGATCTCTTGCACATTGCCAACCTGCTGCATGCGGACGCCTTGCTCTCCGGGTCGCAGATAGCGGCAGCCGAGGGCAAGCGCCTGATCGGGCCGCTTCGCGTTGTGCAGGTTCAGGCCACGCTCCAGATCGAAGACGCTGGGGCAGACGATCGCAAGATGCTTCGATGTTACCCGGTTCCGGGCCACACCGATGGGGAGTGGGTTAACCCCCTTCGGATCAGGCGAGACGGCGCTCGTGGTTGCCTCGACCTCACGATGTATTTTCCCCTGAGCACGGATCAGCGCGGCGGTCCCTTCCATCACCTGCTCATTCGTGGGCTGGGGTAGCTTCTCTTCATTGGACGCTCCCACCATGAACTTGAAGGCCAAGCCGACCGCTATCGCACCTAGCGCAACTTTCGTTGACAAGTTCATGTTCACTTCTCGTCCGTTTTCCAGATTGCAATTAATTGCACACGATCAAAGTGGCCCTTCAGGTCCATTTTTAGGCTCTGATAAGTAGGGATTATCGGAGGTCAGCCCTTCGCTAACGGGCAATTTGCATTTCCTCGCTCATCCTAGGCCGTAGGACCATCTATACGGTGTTCAAGCTGTTACGTCGCATATACGCTCATCGCGCAGCACGAGGCGGTGCTTGCAGCCAGGGCAGCTCACGCCGTCCTTGCTGGACGACATGATCTTCACCTCGGTCGCGCAATGCGGGCAGGCTCCCTTGCGGTAGAAATTCGGGACGCCCGTGAACAGGATGACCAGCGAAGTAAGCGACCCCAGCACGAGCAGGGCGATGCCGAGGAACACCAGCGGGCCGAGGAACGCGCTTACGACCAAGGCACCTGCCGACATCAACCATAGCGTCGTAGCGGTGCGCACGTTGCCGCCTTTGGCTCCTTCTGTCGGGCTGCTTCTGAACTTGCTGACGGGGCTTTCGGGGCTCGTTTCGTGAGCGATCTGGGGAGCGGTATTCATGCTTTTACCCCTCGTTGCCCACGCACGTTGTTTGGGGCGTCGTTCTGCACGTCCGATGTTTGTCGGCGTGGGGCGGGGAATATGGAATGAGAAGCACGTCGTTTTTATGAACAACATAGGTCGCGGCGGTCGTTCCGACGCGGAGCCTGATCCTGTAAAAGTTCGAGTTCCTGTCAGAATTGGGATCGACGAACTGCACTGGAGTATCGGCATAGATCACCACGCAATCGGCGTCGGAATTGCCCAGTTCCTCACGATATTCTTGCTCGGAGGTGCACGCCCACACCGGGCCTGACAGGGCCATATTTGTCGCCTGCTCAGGCGGCGACATGGTTGTCGGCGTATCAGGTGACGAAGCGGCTGGAACCATTCGGCTGTAAGGCACACGCCTGACCCGATCGGCAGCGCGCGCCTTTGCCAAATTTGCGCAGGGAAGATCGAGAAACAGCTCGCGGCTTTCTTCACCGCTCAAAGCATCTCGTTTTTCCATATCCGTCCAGCGGACGGTGCACTCGCCGCTTTTGCCGATATCGTCGTCATGGCCGCGAACGATGGTGCCTGCGCTAATCTGCATCG
>Ga0180222_1002368_pt1 | contig 15307 bp, 17 predicted proteins | sample eDN5th37CKraftOP_FD_151336 | JGI IMG/M metagenome (GOLD analysis project Ga0180222, IMG submission 151336) | Enriched Organic Plus compost microbial communities from Emeryville, California, USA - eDNA 5th pass 37_C Kraft OP (version 2) (version 2) ... | reverse complement strand
CAAGTCCAGCCTGCGCCTGCTTCCCGACACCGGCCCTGAGGAGGTGACCGACAGCATCCTCGAACTCAGCGCCTGACCCAGCACCGAAGGATCACAAGGCGGCTACACCACTACCGGGGACTTGACCCGATTCGCTCCTCCAGTTCCGGCGTCAGCCAGGAGTGCAGCTCCAGCGGGTAGCCCATCCAGAACAGGCGCTTCACGACAGGCTTGTACCAGCAGGCCACCCGGGTCTGTCCCTCGAAGATGGTGAACTCGGCGTGCAGCGACCGGGCATGCGACGTCGACCCGATGACCCGGATCGGGTGCGCCTGGTCGATGCAGAAGTCCGAGATGAAGGAGCACGACGAGGTGTGCCCACCAACAGAAACGACCCGAGTCGAGATACTCGGGTCGTTATCGAAGATGGCGGTACTCGCCGCAATGGAGTTCTTGCCATAGTCGGCAAGGCGGAGGTAGTGGAGGCGTTTCGACATAACGGAGGGCTCCTTTCCGGGAGGGCAGGGAGGAGGAACATACCGTCCCATGCCGCCAGTTTCCAACCCGCTACATTTCTCCAGGCGTGACAACAGAACACAATCACCAGAAAAGTACTTGATTCAAATAGGGGGGGGGTGCTAATAATAGACATAAGCATAAAACTAACGCAATTAATGGATTCCACAACTCAATACATATGACACAACTTCATAGAGGCACCACAAAACAACCCAGGCAGCACAACACCATCACTCGCCATCAACGCGGCTTCACCATCGTTGAGCTTCTCATCGTGATCGTCGTCATCGCGATCCTGGCCGCTATCAGCGTCGCTGCGTACAACGGAATACAGAATCGGGCGCACGACACAACCGTACAGTCAGATGTTCGCAGCTCTTATGCAAAGCTGCTCGAGTATCAGGCCGTTAAGGGATCGTTCCCGCGCAATGTAACACAGTTGACCGAGGCATCTCCGACCGCAACCCGATCATCGTACCCAACCGCAGGAAATAACTACCTGCTCTGTATCAGTGATAATGCCGCCGCCGTTGTCGGCCGAAGCAAGTCGGGAAATTGGTTTTATAGCGGATCGAACGGAAGTGGCAGCTTCGATCTAGCAGTGACTGAGCCAAGAAATGTTCAAGTATGCCCATTAGCTAGCATCCCTACAGCAAGCCCTGGCTATGCACATTTTTGGGGCTACGCGAGTAGCGGGCCGTGGCAGTCATGGGTGAAGTAGATGTCGCTCGCTAAGCTTACTCGCTCAAGTCGTTCCCAGGCACTAAAAGTTTGCGCTTCAAAATGGGCCGGTCGGGAATGATCATAATTCCACAGCGGCGCGTTGGAATTACAAGCATTCTCCCGCATGATCATAAGCAGTATCATGCCACCTCATCACAGTCCATAGAAGCGTGTAGCGCCATCGATCATGCTCATGCTTGACAATTAGTCAAGAAAGCTTCATATATAGAGGCACCATCTGCGGCGCTGACCGGACGTGACTTTGGGTATGGCTGAGTCCCGTCCGGTCAGCAGCGCATAGTTGGCCCCGCTCGCGTGCGGAACACGCGTGAGCCTTGGAGGCCAAGATGGAAGTTTCTGCGACAACCACGGGTGACAAGCGTGCGATCAGTGGCGACCTTGAGGCGCGGCTTCGACGGTACGGATTCGAGTCTGGTGAGCCGGTGCACGAGTTTTATCTCTGTTTCACGGTTGCCGACGCGCTCGCCTCGATGACGGAGTCGTCGTACTCCAATCCGATCCCTGTCCGTCTCACTAGTGACGAACACGACGTCAACATCCCGGTCATCGTGACGCGCGCCGACGTGCGCTACCAGCCGTTCGTGGATCGTCTCGACGAGACGCCGCCTGGATGCCATGAGCGTCCGGACTGGTACTTCGAAGGGTGGGTGCTGAAGTCGGGTTTCGATCCCTTCGACCACATCACTCGAGTACGGGTGTTCCGCCAAGGTGGTGATACCTCCGCCGCGACTGTCTTCTGGCAGGTGATCCCCAAGGATCCCGACCCAGACGCGCCGTTGTTGCTCGCCCCCTGAGCCCGCCCCGAAGTAGAGCTTCGCTCCTTCGGGAGCGGGCTCTATTTCTTTACTTTCACGCCGACCCATCCCGTGTCGCCCCGTGGCGCATAAGGCACCTCCTGCGTGGGGGATTCGCACATTTCGGTCTTGCCGTGGCTATGCCAGCACCGGCGCAGGCTCGGCAATCTCTGCACCGTCTTCCGGGTCGTCGATGGATGTCCAGTTGTCGGTGACTTCCAGTGCAACCGCGATACGGACAAGCAGTTCAAGGCTCGAGTCCATGAACTTGTGGAGCACTAGACGCGGGCTCTGGAACTGCCACTGTCCGAGGGCCGCTTCCGGGCCACCGAGATCACGGAACGTACGCAGGTCGACAAGTTGCTCCCGGATCTTCGTGAACGCTTCAGCCTCGACATTGACCGTCGTGTGGCCGAACGTCTCCAGGTAGGTCAGTAGGTGTCGTCGACGAAGCAGCACCTGCGAGGGCGGAGCCACCGCCGCCCAGGTGTCGTACTCCCTGCGGACGATGCGTTCCAGGATGCGCTGCAGAATTGCGCGCGGGTCACGGAGAGCGCCTTGGAAGTAGGCGGTTCCTGCTGGGATCTGCTCGAGGATCTCGCGTGCGTGTCTGCGCGCTTCTTCGTCTGTCTTGCTGAGTCGGAGCAAGCCGAACGCCGCGAGCATCAGGCGGCGGGCCTCGGTGCCCGCTTCCAGCTCCCAGTTGGTGCGTGCGCGCGCCTCGGCTTCCTGTTCGGGCACTGCCTCGCCGCCACACGGAGAATGCTTCAGGCTGACCAGTGTGCCCGCGAGCTGCGAGAAGGCAATGCGCTCGGCACGCTCCAGACTGTCTGCGCCGATCTTTAGCTCCAGTGCCAGGTCATCACGTCGCTGCGTGATGGTGGTGGCATGGCTCTGGTCGCAGTTGAGCAGCACGCTGACGAGGCGGCTGTGCTTTGGGCCGAGAAGTTTCGTCGAGCTCGCCACGCAGCGCACGACGTTGTAGGCCACCATCAGGCGGTCGGCACCGTCAGGACGAGCAGCCAACTCGTTCGTCACCACGAGTGTCCAGGGCAGGCGGGTGGCTTTGCTCATGGTCTCGTAGAGCAGGCCTTCTCGTTGGCTGAGGAGCTTGAGGTCTTCGAGGACTTCGGCAGGTGACGGCGGTCGCTGCTCGTCAGTCATCGCCGCCTCCTGGTATATGCCGCCATCTCCATGCATGGTACCTGGGCTGAAAGCAACCCGATTTTCCCCCCGACATCCGCTCCCGATCCCAGAGGAAGTCACTCCCTACTGCACGTGTCCCGCGTAGGCGTCCGTGACGAGGATTGAAGTACCGGATCACCGGAGCAGGCACGCAGCCTGAATCGGCGGGAAGTTGTCCTCGTCACTCCGTTCACGTCGATCCGCAGTTCGCAGGCGGCACCGTCCGTCGATGCTGTCACGCGCCCAGAAGGGAGTACGTCCGTGTCCCTGCAGATTCCCTCCGTCCCGGACTTCACGATGCCGCCCGATGCCGACCCGGAGACCCGGGCAGCGCTGCTGGTCTGGTTCCGCGCGCTGCGCATCCGCACCTTGCTTGCCAAGGTCGATGCGCTGCATGCGGAACTGCTGCCGCTGCTCTGGGACTACGACACCGGCATCGGCACCCACTACGCCACCAAGAGCGAGCCGCTGCGCAGCCACCTCCAGGGCATCGTGAGCGATGTCGATGCCATCCGCAGCTGCTATGCGCCGCTCGCTACCGCCTATCTCAAGCAGTCCCTCCGCGACCAGGACGGCTATCCCGGCACGGAGCGCTCCTCGTCGCAGCCGTCCGACCCGTCGTCTTCGAATCCCGCTACGGGCGGCGCGCCCGATCCTTCGTCCGAGCCGCCCCGCTAGACCCCACATCCGAGTCTCCGCTCCGTAGGGCAGAGCATCACTGAAAGGAACCGATCCCCATGTCCAACCTCATCCCCAGCAACCCCGGGATGTTCGGCTCGCCCTCGGGTGATGGCCGTCGCTCTGGCGGCGCGTTGTCGCGCTCGAACAAGCGCGAGATCGAGCAGATCGGCGCTCGTGTCGAGCTGGAGACCGCCGCCGAGCAGGCCAGGGCGTTTATGGTCGCGCACGCCATGACGAACGTCGCCACGCTGGTCAACCAGGCCGAGGCGCACATGAAGGTGACCCCGGCAGGGGCGCCGTTCTACGAGCAGCTCATCGCGTCCTACGCCATCAGCGCCGGTCAGCGAATCTCTCGGCTGTGATCGCCATGAGCGAGATCCTGCACGCCACCGGAGGCATCATCGCCATCCTCCTCATCGCGGCCGCTGTCTACTGCATCACCGTGTTCATCCTCGACGAGCTGGTGCTGGCTCGTCGCCGTCGTATCGCGCGGATCGAGGCAGAACTGGACGCCAAGAGCGAGCAGCTGCGCCGCACCATCCTGAGCCTCGCGGAGCAGCTCGCCGCGGAACGCGACGAGGTCTCTCGGGAGATGACACAGCAGGCGTTCCTGTCCTCGGGCAGGACGCCACCGAGCAGCTGAATGGTCGACGGGCGGGTCTTCCGTTCGGCTCGCCCGTTGACCATTCCACAACAGCAAGCGAGATCGAAAAGCACTGCCATTAGTGGCTCGATTCGACCCCCGATGCAGATGTTCTCTTCGATAGTCCGTTCGGGATGTAGTGGGGATAACAACGCCCCGAACGGACTATTGACTCTTTCGTTCCGAACCCGCATAAACATCCCTCGCCGCTCGTGAAGCCAAAAGAGCTTCGTCAAGTTCGAGCGGAGAAAGGAGCACACAATGAACACCAACGTAAATAACCAGGATGAGGCCGCCGACTCGGCTGCGAGACCCACGAGTATTGAGCTGTATGACGCGGTCTTGGCCGATCCGCCGTGGCAGGGCCAGGGCGGAGAGAAGCACTACCCGACCATGCAGCTGAGTCGTATCGCCGGGATGGGCGATGCCATCCGCGCTCACACGAAGCCCGACTCGTGGCTGTTCCTCTGGACGACGAAGTCGCTCATCGACGAAGCCAAGGACGTCATGCAGGCGTGGTCATACGAGGTGGGCGACTGGATCACCTGGGGCAAGCTCAACCGATACGGCTTCGGCAAGAAGCAGATCGGCATCCGCCACGCCTCCGAGATTCTCCTCGTCGGCACAAGAGGGAACGTCGTCTCCGACTACCGATCCCAGCCCGACTGGTTCGTCTCCCCATCCGGCCGTCACGCCGAGAAACCGCTCGAGCAGTACGCCATCGCAGAACGAATCGCCGGGCCTGACGCCCGCATCCTCGAGTTGTTCGCCCGTGTTCGCCGTCCCGATCCGCGCTATGGGTTCTGGGGCAACGAGCTGGAGACCTGCGATGTCAGCTTCGCGCCCTGGGGGTACCCGGTGCCGGCCGACAAGACAGCGCCGGCAGGGAGGGCAGTGTGATGAATGTTGAAAAAATTACGCTGACAATTTCGTCTCCCAAACAGGCGGTTTCAGATCAGGAGAGGGGTGTCCTGCCGACCGTCCTGTCGCCCTCTCAAAGTATTGACGCGTCCACCAAAGTGGTGGATAACTGTCGAGCGCACCTTGCCCGCCGTGATCCGTCAGGAATCACGCTGCGAACTCGACTCGGTGCCGACCCCTGTACGCCAGGAATTCTTCCCGAACTGACGGGCGAAGAGGCGGTTGACATTTCAAAGCCGTCGTGTACAACCAGGGGCAGCCTCCGGCCGTCGCCGGTGCGGAGTGCTGGAAATCAACGTAAGGCCGTCAGTGACGGCAGGAGACCCCACGTCATGGGTACACCACCTATTCATATCAACTTCTCGGGTGTGAAGCGGCGGAACGAGCAGCGGCTCATCGCTGCCTGCCTCAGCGCGCTCGACGACTATCTGCACGACAACTCACGGAAGAGGAGGCGTCATGGCCGAGGACAAGCACACGCCACTGGGCACCAGGCTGGTGCAGACCGGCCTGGCCGTGCTCATCGCGACGATCTGCCTGTACCTGGCCGCACAGCTGCTGTTGGAGATCTGGCCGCTGCTGGTCGGGCTCGGCGTGCTCGCCGTGATCGTCGGCGTCGCCATCTGGTGGAGGCGTCGTTCGTCTCGCTGGTAACCGACGCCTTTCGTGAGCGACATCCCGATGGAGGCTGTCATGGGCGGCCGTAGGCGGGAAGTCGACCGCGGCGTCGCGCAGTCCAACCGTGTCGTCGCCGTGCCGGTGCCGCACCATCCTCGGGATCTGCGGGCACTGGCTCGGGCGGTCATCAACTTCGCCCTGTGGAAGCAGGATCAGGCCCAGCGCGCCGACGGGGAGGTGCGCGATGGATAAGACCCACACGCTCGTGTGGCGGCAGGTGCACTGGCCACTCCCACTGACAGTCGAGCAGGCGACCATGCTCGTCGAGCGGCTCGCCACCGAGCATGCGCTCGGCCGGATCGTGCTCGAGTACCGGGCGAGTGGAGGTCGGGCTCGGTTCCTGATCGCGGCGTTCGCGCCACAGATCGGCACGCTCACCAACCTGGTCACCCAGCTCGTCCCCGGTACGCGCATCGTGCAGCCGGAAGTGCCGCGCCGCAAGGCAGAGCGGGCAGGCCGTCTCGTTCCGGAGCCGTCCGGGTTGCCGGTTGCTGTCGAACGAGCTGAAGCCGTCACCCGAGCCTTGCTCGCCGTGACACCCCAGGTGAAGGCGGACGAGGAGATCGTGCTGCAGACCGTGATCGGCCACCGCCTGTCGCCACATCTGCTGCCCACGAAGCTGCCCGATCCCCGGTGGAGCCTCACGGCGGCACTGACGGGCACGCAGCGTCCGGCATCTGCGGAACTGCAGAAGCGACTCCGTGCCCGAGCGTCTCAGCACGGTGCTCGCCTCATCGTGCGGATCGGTGTAACGGCCGATGACCCGCCGCGCCGCACCTCGCTCGGCAGTCTCCTGCACGGCGCGCTCCGGCTGGCCGAGAGCAGCGGTCAGCATCTTGCCGTCCGTGCGCAGCCGCCTGCGCGTCTCGATGACGCCGCCTGGTCGCGGTGGCACTCGTTCCCGGCCTCCAGTAGCGAGATCGCGACGTTGGCCGGTCTGCCGGTCGGTGACGGACAGCTCCCTGGGATGCCGTCGCCACATCCACGGCTGCTTGCCCCGCGCCGGCCGCTGGTGAAGACCGAGCGGGTGTTCGCAATGACGAACGCGCCGGGCAAACCGATGCCGGTGGGCATCCCCGAGACGGGAGCGAGGTATCACACCGCGCTGACCGGCCCCACTGGGGCGGGGAAGTCGAGCGTCATCTTGAACCTCGCCCTTGCCGATGTGCGGGCCGGGCGCAGCGTGTTCGTTGCTGACCCGAAGCTCGATCTCGTCGAGGATCTCCTGGCCTGTCTGCCGCCCGAGTTCCACGACAAGGTCGTCGTCATCGATCCGAACGACTCCGCCCCGGTCGGCGTGAACCCACTGGTGGACCCTGCGCGCAGTCCCGAGCTGATCGCGGACACGCTGCTGGCGTCGTTCAAGCAGACCTTTCGTGACTCCTTCGGCGTCCGCAGTGAAGAGACCCTGTCGGCAGCGTTCAGAACTCTGGCGCGCGTCGAAGGGGCGAACCTCATGATGCTGCCGTCGCTGCTGACTGACCCTGCTTTGCGTCGCCGTCTGCTGGCGAAGATCGACGACCCGCTCGGGGTAGGGGCGTTTTGGGCGAAGTACGAGGCGATGTCTGAAACGCAGCAGGCCCAGCAGATTCAGCCCGTCCTCAATAAGCTCCAGCAGTACATCATCCGCCCGGAGATGCGTGCCGTGCTCGGTCAGAGCTCGCCACGGTTCTCGCTGTCGGAGCTGTTCGGTCCCGAGCAGCGGATTGTGCTGCTCGGTTCCAACAAGGGCGTCCTCGGCCCCGAATCGGCACGCCTGCTCACGACCCTCGTCGTCAGCGGTCAGCTCTGGCCGCTCATCCTCGGACGGGCGAAAGTGCCGCACGACAACCGTCGCACCGTGTCGATCTACATCGACGAGGCCCAGGACTACATGGCCATGTCCGGCAGCGAACTTGGTGATGCGCTCGCGCAGAGCAGATCGCTCGGAGCCGCGTTCCACCTCGCGTTTCAATCGCGGCAGATGATCCCCGACACCATGCGCGGCGCGATCGACCAGAACTGCCGAAACAAGATCCTGTTCACCCAAGCGGGCAAGGACGCCGTCGACTCCGCACGCCTGACCGACGAACTACAGCCCCGGGACTTCCAGGAGCTGCCCGCCTACAACGTGTACGCCGCCACGATGCAAGGCCCGCACCCCTCCGGCTGGCTCAGCGCCGCCACGCTGCCGCCGCCAGAGAAGCTCACTGACCCGAGCACGGTGCGCGCCGTCTCTGCCGAACGCTACGGCGTACCCGCCATCGAGACCGACGCCGCGCTGCGGCAGATGGTCGAAGGGCATACCGCGAAACGGAACAACCCATCCACCGACCGTGGTGCCGACGATGGCGGCGTGGGGCGGAGAAGGAGGCAGTGATGCGGAAACAGCAACACCCGTATACCTCTGGAAGCAGGCGACGAATCGGTCGACCAGCCGCGACCCTGAACACCAAAGTTGTTCGGCGCGTTCATGCGAATCCTGGCCGCTTCCGGGATGTGACTTACCCACCTATCCGGTGGGTAACCGCCGCCGCGCAGGGAGGTGCGTCATGAGCGGGCGGGGCAGCCGGATGCTGCACGAGACCGCTCGGCAGCTCACCGACCGGCAGACCCAGATGCTCCGCTTCCTCCTGGCACACCGACTCGCGACCACCAGCCAGCTCGCCAGGCTTTACCGGCAGGAGCATGCCACCGCCGCGTCCGCGCTCCGACAGACGACCAGGGCGCTCAAGCGAATGGAGCAGCTGCACCTGGTGCGCACGCTCGACCGACGCATTGGCGGAGCCAAGGCCGGATCGACCGGACTCGTCTGGAGCCTGACCGAACCCGGCGCACGGCTCCTGCACCTCGTCCACGGCGTCGGCACAAGCCGCCGCTACCGCACCGCCGAGCCCAGCCCGCTGTTCACCGAGCACACCCTCGCCGTCACCGAACTCGCTGTGCGTCTCTACGACGCGCAACACACCGGCCTGATCGAGGACGTCACTGTGCAGGCGGAGCCGCACTGCTGGCGCCGCTACCTCGGCCCACACGGCGTCCCGCTCACGGTGAAGCCCGATCTGGCCGCGACCACCACGACCGCCGAATACGTCTACGAGTGGTTCTGGGAGATAGACCAGGGCAGCGAGAACCCCGCTCGGGTCGTCGACAGATGCCACCAGTACGCCGTCTACCGACAGCAGGGCATCGAGCAGCGCGAACGGGGCGTGTTCCCAGCCGTCGTATGGATCGCCAGCACATCGAAACGCGCGCAGCTCCTACGACACCACCTCGACAGGACCACCGGGCTCCCGGACGGCATGTTCACGATCACGACCATCGACCAGCTCCCAACGCTCCTCACCGAAGGAACCGGAGCACTCACATCAACCATTAGGGGTGGGAGAAAGGAGGATCACGAATGACTCCAAAAGAACAACACCGGCACACCGCTGAATCCACCCCTGATCAGGTATGTCGCGCACCGCAGAACATCCCGGAAAAGGGCGATTTCGGACTGGACTTCCACGGCCAACCGAGCGTCAATAGGGAGGCTATGAGTACCATTTCGCCGCCTCAACCTGCCACCCCGGGACTGGCCCCGGGTTCGCCGCTCGTCCTCCCGAAGGCCGTCATCTATCTGCGCGTCTCCACGCGTGACCAGGCCACTCGTGGTGGGCGTGAAGAGGGCTTCTCGATCCCCGCACAACGGGACGCCACCAAACGCAAGGCCGCTGAGCTGGGCGCCTTCGTCGCCAAGGAGTTCGTCGAAGGTGGCGTCTCCGGCACCACGATGAACCGCCCAGCGCTGAAGAAGATGCTCGCCTACATCGAAGAGCGCAGCGACATCCAGTACGTCATCGTGCACAAGCTCGACCGCCTCGCCCGAAACAGACACGACGACGCGATCATCTTCGAACGTCTCCAGAGCTCTGGCGTCAAGCTCATCTCCACCACCGAGGTCATCGACCAAGGCCCGATCGGTGGACTCGTGCACGGCATCATCGCCTCGGTCAACCAGTTCTACTCCGAGAACCTGCGCACCGAGGTACTCAAGGGTATGAACGAGAAGGCCGCCAGCGGCGGCACCGTCTCCCGCGCACCCCTCGGCTACCTCAACAAGCGGGGCGTCGCGGCCAACGGAGCCGAGACCCGCTACGTCGAACCCGACCCCGAGCGCGCCGACCTCATCCGCAAAGCATTCGAGCTGTACGCCACGGGCGAATGGACAACCGACTCCCTCGCCGAACACCTCGCCGCACGCGGACTGACGACTCGGCCCACGCCGAAGCGCCCCGCCAAGCCCGTCACCGCGAAGATCATCGGCGCGACGCTCACCAACCCGTACTACCGCGGCATCGTCACCTGGAAGGGAGCAGAGCACCCCGGCAACCACGAGCCCCTCGTCGACGACGGCACCTGGTTCAAGGTGCAATCCGTCATGGCCTCACGCCGCCACGGCGAGTACAACCGCGTCCACAAGCACTTCCTCAAGTCCACAGTCGTCTGCGGCCGCTGCGGCTCCCGCCTCATCGTGCAGATGACCACCTCCCGCTCCGGCGACCTCTACCCGTACTTCGTCTGCGTCGGCAGACGCTCCAAACGCACCGACTGCGACCTCAAAGCCGTCCTCATCCACGAGGTCGAGAAGCAAGTCGAACGCCTCTACCGGAACATCCGGCTGACCCACGACGAGCGCGCCCAGCTCGAGCAGTACCTGCGCGAGGAGATCGCCCTCGCGTCCACCGAGCAGCGCGAACGCGTCACGCAGCTCAAGGCAACCGCTGACGATCTGAAGAACCAGCAGCGCAAGCTCCTCCAGCTCCACTACCAGGACGCCATCCCCGCCGACCTGCTCAAGGAAGAGCAAGACCGCCTCGGCGCGGAACTGGCACGGATCAAGCGAGAGCTTGAGGGCGCTACCGCCGACCACGACACGTTGCTCACGAACCTCTCCGACGCGCTGACCCTGGCGGAGGACTGCGACCAGCTCTACAAGTCAGCCCCAGAGCACATCAAGCGGCAGCTCAACCAGGTCTTCTACGAGGTCGTGCGCATCAACCCCGACGAGCACGGACAGCTCCACGCCCAGGGCGAACTTGCCGAGCCGTTCAACCAGCTCCTCAACCCCGCACTGCGCCTCCACGCCGCACACGCCGCCAGCCAGCGCACCATCCCCACCAACGCGAAGAGGCCCGCCTCGAAGGGCGAGCCTCTCGCTCACGAACCCGAGAACCGGGAGCCAACCCTCACCGGCATTTTCCATGCCAGCGGTTTTACTCCGGGATCAATGGTGGATCTGAGGGGACTCGAACCCCTGACCCCCTGCATGCCATGCAGGTGCGCTACCAGCTGCGCCACAGACCCGTCCGCTCTCAGAGCGACCTCACAAGCTTACTACATCGCGAGCGCTGCCTCGTGTGCGCGGGGCGGGCGACGACCCGGCGCCCGGGACGGCGCGGCCGCGATCGAGGCGCAGCACTGCCCGGCATGACGACCGCTCCGCGCCGGCTCAGACCGCTCCGCGCCGGCTCAGACCGTGCCGGCCCCGGTCTGCGCCCCGTGCTCCTCCGGCTCGGGCAGCGGGATGATCGGGCAGTCGCGCCACAGCCGCTCCAGTCCGTAGTACATCCGGTCCTCCTCGTGGAAGACGTGCACCACGAGCGAGCCGAAGTCCAGCAGCACCCAGCGGTTGTTGTCGCGCCCCTCACGGCGCAGGGCCTTCACCCCGTGCTCGGCGAGACGGTCCTCGATCTCGTCGGAGATCGAGGCGACCTGGCGTTCGTTGCGGCCGCTGACGAGGAGGAACACGTCCGCGAGGGCGAGGCGTTCGCCGACGTCGATCGCGACGAGATCGGTGGCGAGACGGTCGCGCGCCGCGTCGGCGGCGGCCCGGAGGATGGCGAGGTCGATCAGAACGCTCCGCTCTGCTGGGGGTGGGTGATGCTCAGCAATGGATGCCTGCGGTGCTGCTCTGCCCGGATCAGAACGCGCCGTGCATGGCGCCGACGATGACGACCACGACGACGCCGATGAGCAGGACGCCCGCGACGATGGACAGGATCAGCGGCAGCCGGTTGCCCTTCTTGGTCGCCGGCGTGATCATCGCGTTGCGCGAGGCTCGGGAGCTGATCGCGCGCGACGCCGCGACGGGCCGAGCGTCGTCCGGAGCCACGTCGATGTCGGAGCCGTCGAAGAAGCGGCCCGAGTCCACGGTGTCGTGACGCCGCGCATGCCCGCCGGTCTCGCCGAGCTCACGAGGCAGCTCGAGAGAGCCGGTCACGATCACCTCGCCGGTCTCCGTGAGAGCGCCCGCCAACGGCTGCCCGTCAGGCAGGGTCGGCAGGATGAGCGCGTTCGCCGTCGTCACCGTGCCCGCGGAGGACACTGCACGGGAGATGAGGTCGTCGAAGGCTCCGTCGCCCGCGGCAGGCGCTGCCGGGATCGACGCCGGCACCGCCGCGGCGGCCGCGGGGCGCGGGGCGGGCTCCGCCTGCGTCTCCGGCTCCTCCGGCTCCGCCTGCGCGATGATCTCGGCGGCCGGCTCCGCGCCGGCGTCGGCGGCGGGCGTCTCCGGCTCGGCCGTGGGCTCGAGGACGGGCACCTCCTCCGTGAAGGAGGCAGCCCACTCCGCCCTGCGCTGCCGGCGGCTCATGGGCGAGGAGCCCGAGGCCGGCTCGATCTCGACGATCGTCGCCGGCGGTGTCTGCGGCTCCTGCGCAGGCCGCGCCGCCTCGCTCGCGTCGTCGTGCGGCTCGACGAGCTCGTCGTGAGGAGCCTCCGCGCGCAGACGATCGCGGATCGCCCTCCGTGAGAGGGCACCTCCAGGTCGCACTTCGCTCATGCCTTGCTCCGATATAGACGGTGTTTGGAAATGTACTGAACCACCCCGTCTGGTACGAGGTACCACACCGGGAAGCCGCGTTTCACGCGCTGCCGGCAGTCGGTCGAGGAGATCGCCAACGCGGGTACCTCCAACAAGCTTACGTCTAGCCGCGGGAGGGTAGAAGCCGACAGGGGATGTCCCGGCCGAGTCACAGCTACGAAGTGCGCAAGCTCCCAGAGATCCTCGACGTCCTTCCACTCGAGGATCTGCGCGATGGCATCCGCTCCGGAGATGAAGTAGAGGTCCGCCTCCGGCCTCAGGGCGTGCAGATCGCGGAGGGTGTCGATCGTGTACGTGGGGCCCGGCCGGTCGATGTCGACCCTGCTCACCGTGAACATCGGGTTCGACGCCGTCGCGATGACGGTCATCAGATAGCGATGCTCGGCGGGGCTGACGTCCTTCTTCTGATAGGGCTCGCCGGTGGGCACGAAGACGACCTCGTCCAGCTGGAAATGCTGGGCGACCTCGCTGGCCGCGACCAGGTGGCCGTGATGGATCGGGTCGAAGGTCCCGCCCATCACCCCGATGCGCGGCCGCTCCCCGACGGGCCCGTTCTTCACCGGCGACTCGCCTCAGGATGCTCGCAGCGGAACGGGGTCAAGCTCCTCCGTGCGCCTCCGTGCCCTGCGACACGTTCTCGGACGCGGTCCCGTGCGCCACGTCGTGGCCGTCGAGGCCCTGCGCGGCGGCGACCGCCTTGCGGGCGTGCCGGTTCGCCACATCGTGGTACGACCACAGCACCACGAGCAGCGCCATGAACACGACGAAGATGATGACGCCGAAGAACACCGCCGGGAAGGGCAGCTCGAAGCCCCCGGTCTCGGCCTCCGCGGCCAGAACAGTCGCAGTACTCAGGGCAAGGCTCATCGTGGTCTACTCGCAATCGTGACGGCGCAGCGCGCGCCACCAGTCTAGTGGAAGCGGAGCACGGGCTCGGGGAAGGCCGGCGCGGGCGCGCTCAGGCTCGCACCTGCCCGTTGCCGCGCACGAGCCACTTCGTGCTCGTCAGCTCAGGCAGTCCCATCGGGCCGCGCGCGTGCAGCTTCTGCGTCGAGATGCCCACCTCGGCGCCGAAGCCGAACTCCCCGCCGTCGGTGAAGCGGGTGGACGCGTTCACCATCACGACCGCGGAGTCGACCTCGGCCAGGAAGCGCTCCGCGTTGCGGTAGTCCTCCGTCACGATCGTCTCGGTGTGCGCGGTCGAGTAGCGGGAGATGTGGTCGATGGCCTCGTCCATGGAGTCGACGAGCTTCACCGCGAGCACGAGGTCCATGTACTCCGTGGACCAGTCCTCCTCCGTCGCAGGCGCCACCTCCGCGTCGATGCCGCGCACCTCGTCGGTGCCGCGCAGCTGCACGCCCGCCCCGCGCAGGTCGCGGAAGATCGCCGGCAGCAGCCGATCGGCGGCGTCCCTGTGCACGAGCAACGTCTCCACGGCGTTGCAGACGCTCGGGCGCTGGATCTTCGCGTTGTGCACGATGTCGACGGCCATCGCCTCGTCCGCGCTCGCGTCGAGGTACACGTGCACCACACCGGCTCCGGTCTCGATGACCGGCACCTTCGACTCGCTGACGACGGTGTTGATCAGCGCTGCGCTGCCGCGGGGCACCAGCACGTCAACGAGTCCACGGGCGCGCATGAGCTCGGCTGCACCCTCGCGGCCGAACTCGTCGATCGTGTTGACCACGTCCTCCGGCAGGCCGGCCTCGGCGACAGCGGAGCGGATCAGGCCCACCAGCACGCGGTTGGTGTTCTCCGCGGCGCTGCCCCCGCGCAGCACTACCGCGTTGCCGCTCTTCAGCGCGAGCGCGGCGATGTCCACGGTCACGTTCGGGCGCGCCTCGTAGATGGCGCCCACCACGCCGAAGGGCACGCGCACCTGCGAGAGCCGCACCCCGTTGGGCAGGGTGTTGCCGCGCACGACCTGTCCCACCGGGTCGGTCAGGGCGATGATCTCGCGCACGGCGGACGCAAGCCCGGACAGCCGCTTCGCGTCCAGCGTGAGACGGTCCAGCAGAGCGGTGCTCAGGCCGTTCTCACGGCCGTTGGCCAGATCCAGCTCGTTGGCGGGCAGGATCTCCCCCGCGCCGCTCTCGATGGCCCGGGCGATCGCCTCCAGGGCGGCGTTCTTCGTGTCGGTCGTGGCTGTCGCCAGGGCACGCGAGGCGGTGCGAGTGGCTCGCAGCTTGTCCTGCAGCGAGGAGGCCACGGCGGTCTGGGCGGTCATGGGGAGATTCTACGCTCGGGCAGGCCCCGCGGAGCCGGGCAGGACAGGCGGAGCGCTCAGAGGCTGCTGGGCCCCCTCCCCCTGCGGCA
>Ga0180222_1002364_pt1 | contig 15335 bp, 18 predicted proteins | sample eDN5th37CKraftOP_FD_151336 | JGI IMG/M metagenome (GOLD analysis project Ga0180222, IMG submission 151336) | Enriched Organic Plus compost microbial communities from Emeryville, California, USA - eDNA 5th pass 37_C Kraft OP (version 2) (version 2) ... | reverse complement strand
TTGAGACAATCGCCGCAATGAGCGATGATCCGCTCATCAGCCTGCCCGCTGCGGCAAGCTGATCCGGCACAGTCCGGAAGGCACGGCGATCGCATAAGCTACACCACCTCTCGGGACATCATCCTCTACAATAACGGCACCCGCTTCAGCGAGACGCTGGTCGGCGATGCGCAGACGGCGTCGAACATCGATTCCGGGGTTCGTGCGCTGCGCGTGTACGAAGCCTGGCTCGAGATGGGCGATCCCGATCGCCTCTCGGTCCGCGCCGGTCTTTACGATCTCAACAGCGAGTTCGATTCGATCGAGAGCGCACACCTCTTCACCAACAGCGCGCACGGCATCGGCACCGATATCGGCCAGACGGGGCGCAACGGCCCGTCCATCTTCCCGGTGACGTCTCTTGCGATTCGCCTTTCCGCGGCGCTGTCGCCGCGCTGGATCGTGCGTCTCGCCCTGCTCGACGGCGTGCCCGGCGATCCCGCGCATCCCGCCGCGACGGTGATCGCGCTGCGCGCGCGCGACGGGTTCCTCGCCGTCGCGGAGGCCGAGCGGCGCTTTCCCGGCGGCAAGCTCCTCGTCGGCGCCTGGGGCTATAGCGCGCGTTTCACCGCGCTCGATCGGCCGGATGTCGAGGGCCGCGGCAATCGCGGCGTCTATGTCCGCGGCGAGGCGCGGCTGATCGGCGACCATCGGCGCGGCGTCACCGCCTTCTTTCGCCTGGGAACGGCCGCCGGCCGCTACAACCGCTTTTCCCGCTTTGCCAGCGCGGGGGTGGTGGCGAAGGGCTGGCTCGGCGGCGAGACCGGGCTCGCCATCGCGCATGCCGAAAGCTCGGATGCCGCGCACCGCGGCGCGCCGGACGTGCGCGGCGGCGAGACCGCGATCGAGCTCACCCATCGCCATGCCCTGACCGGCTGGCTCTCCGTCCAGCCCGATCTGCAATATGTGCTGCGGCCGGGTGCGGATGCCGCGTTGGGCAATGCGGTGGTGCTCGGTCTGCGGCTCGTCGCCACGCTGGGCCGCTGAGGCGCGGTCCGCCGCCGCTCGGGCGAAGATCGCCTTCTTAAAATCCGGCCCCGGAAGGGCGTTCCGGTCCGTTCATCCTGCGTCAACTAACGGCAACACGAAGCAATATGCAGGATGAATTGCTGAACCTTCGAGCGATGAGAGCGCTTTAACGCGGTTCCTGCTCCCCGAGACACTGGCTCTCGGCCCGAACGGAGCGGGATGGTTAGGAGAGAAATAATGCGTAGCCATCTCATGATTGCTTCGATTGCCGCCGCAAGTCTTCTCGGTGTCGGTGCCGTCGCGCAGACCACCACCGGCGGCGGCGTTTCCGCTTCGACCCCGCAGGGCTCGGTCGCCGGCGGTGGCACTGCGGGCACGGCGACGACGCCTGACACCGCGAACGGAAATCGGGACCACAAGCGCCATCCGCGCGGGGACCATCGCCAGCCCGGAACGTCCAACTCCGCCTCGACCTATGGCACCGGCACCATCTATACCGATCGCAACCGCGCGACCGGCGGTGTGAGCGCCGGCGGCTCGGCGTCGGGCACGGGCTCGCAGAGCACGACCAGCTCGGTCGACGCCTATGGCTCGACGGACCGCAATGGTTCGACCGGTGAGGTCTACGGCGATTCCACCGCCAATTCGACCAACCCGCAATGAGGAAAGGCCGGTGAGGGATGGCCCCGCCATCCCTCCGGCTCACGTCCATGGCCATCCCCTTGCTCCTCGTCCTGGCCGCCGCGGCTGCCGATTCCCCGTCCGGCACCTGCCGCCAGACGCTGATCCATGCCGATGGGCGGATCGAGACCTCGGTGGTGGCCGATGACGGTGCGGGCGCATCCGCGTCGAGCCGCTCGGCAGGGCAAGGCCATGCGTCGAGCTCGGTCTCGGCGTCGTCGAGCAGCGGCGAAGGATCCTCGGCGTCTTCCTCGTCCTCGAGCGACGGCACCTCGCGCTCCGTCTCGGTGACGCGCGATGCCGACGGATGCCGCATCATGATCGACGAGCGCCCGCGCTGATAAGGAGAATATCGTGAAACGCATATGGCTCACGGCCGCGTTGGCAGCGGCGCTTCCCGGCATCGCCGGGGCGCAGGTCACCGGCGGCTCGCAATCCTCGACGCCCACCACCGGCGATGTTTCGGCGGGCCCCTATGGCAGTGGCACGACGGATGCGAACAGCGTCGGCGTCTCCGGCGGCGGCGCGGCGACCGCCGCCAACGGCGGCACCGCCACGACGGATTCGCGTGCGAAGCTCAACCCCAACGCCGCGCACCAGCGCTCGGTCGCGACCGCGCGGGACGAGGACGAGCGCGCTCGCTCGATGACCAACACCCATGTCCGCAAGGACGGCGACGTGCGGTCGCGCTCGATGTCGATCTACAAGGAGCGCGGCGAGAAGCCGGTCATCGACCGCGAATCGACGGTCACCAACGCGGACGGCACGACCACCACGCGCTGAACGCGCATATCCGGCGCCGGGGCGGCCCCGGCGCCGTGCCGTCACCAGCTGTAGCGCAGCGATCCGATCACCGTCCGCTCGGCGCCGAAATAGCAGCTATTGGTGAAGGGGCAGGCGGATATGTGCCGTTTGTCGAACAGGTTGGCCGCGTTCACCGCGGCGCTGACTCCGGCGAGCGAAGGCGAGAGACGGCCGAGATCATAGCCGATCAGCGCATCGACCAGGGTGAAGCCCTTCGTCGTGAACCGCTCGAAGGTCGAGACGCCGTTGATCACGGCATAGCTGGTCGTGCCGTCGGATTCCCCGACATGGCGCGCGCCGAGGCCGATGCTGAGCCCGCCGAGCGGCCCCGCGATGCGGCCGCTCTTCCCGAAGTCATAGGATAGGAAGGCCGACGCCAGCCATTCCGGCGTGCCGAGCTGCCGGGTGCCGGTGGTCGTCGGCGTGCCGCTGCTGGTGGCGGTCGGCGGCACGGCGGGCGTGCCCTTGGTGATGATCGCATCCGTGTAGGTCGCGGCCACGATGATGTCGAAGCCGGGCGCGATCTCGCCGCGCCCCTCGAGCTCGACGCCGCGCACGCGCGCCTCGCCGATCTGGATCTGCGCAGTCGAGGGGATGCCGGCGGTGCCGGCGCGCGGATCGCCCACCGGCACCTTCTGCCGCCGCAGGTCATAGGCCGAAAGCGTGAAGATCGCCTGGGTGCCGGGCGGCTGATATTTGAGCCCTGCCTCATATTGCCGCCCGGTCACCGGCACGAAGGGGATGCCGTCATAGGTGGTGCCGGACTGCGGCTCGAACGATTCCGAATAGCTGGCATAAGGCGCCAGCCCGAACGGCAGCTCGTAGAGCGCGCCGAAGCGCATGGTGAACGCCGTCTGGCTGAGCGTCGTCACCGATCCGCCCGGCTTCTTGTTGAGCGTCGTCTGGTCGTACCAGTCGTAGCGGCCGCTGGCGATGAGCTGCAGCCTGCCGATGCTGATCTGGTCCTGGATGTAGAGGCCGGTCTGGTCGCGCTTGCCGTAGGTGTTGACGTAATTGGGCGAGAGCACCGTCAGGTCGAAGCTCGGCAGCGGGCCGCGATAGACGGGCGCGTAGAGGTTGAGGTTGGGGATGCTGGTCAGCGAATTGCTGGTCTGGCCGGTATTGAACTGCTGGAAATTCTCGCCGGCGATGTGCTGATAGTCGACGCCGGCGAGCAGGTGGTGGCGGAGTGGCCCGGTCGCGAACCTGGCGCTCAGATTGGTGTCCAGCGTCAGCGTGTCGAAATCCTCGTCCGCGCCGCCGCCGCCGCGGATGATGGTCGAGAAATCGCTGTTGCGCTTGCTTCCCGTGCCGGTGGTCGCGAAACCGGCGACATAGATCTGGCGGTAGCTCAGCCTGTTGTTCTGGAAGCGCGCGCTGGAGCGGACCGAGAGGGCGGGGGTGAAATCGTGCCGGAACAGCGCTGCGAGCGATTTCGCGCGATGGTCGTAGCGTTCATAGCCGGGATCGCCGGTGTTGATGTCGCGGGGCAGCGGCCCGCCCGGATTCGGCAGCACCGATCCATAGGCCGGCACGCCCGAATAGCCGCCGCCGCTCGGCGAGCGCTGATAGGCCCCGATCAGCGTGAGGCTGGTGTCGGGCCCCGGCGCGAAGGTCAGCATCGGGCTCACATGCCAGCGCTTGCTGTGGGTATATCGGGTGAAGCCGTCCCCCTTCTGCCAGCCGCCGACGATGCGTGCGAGCAGCCGTCCCTCCCGGTCGAGCGGCTGGTTGACGTCGCCCGCGGCGCGCAGCGTCGCATAGTTGCCCGCCTGCAGCTCGAAGCGGCCGGAGGGCGTCGGCTCGGGCAGCTTGCTGGCAAGGTTGACGAGGCCGCCCGGCGTCGAGTTGCCGTAGAGCACCGAAGCGGGGCCCTTCACCACGTCGACATGGTCGATCCGGTTGAAATCGATCTGCGGCGTCGAATAGGGGCCGGCGATGAGGCGCATGCCGTCGAGGAACACGCCCGGCGCGAAGCCGCGCAGGATGAGCTGGTCGTATCGCGTCACCATCCCGCCGCGCTGGTTGGGAGAGACGCCGGCGACATAGCCGAGCGCCTGGTTGATCGAGAGCGCGTTGCGGCGGACGAGCTCGTCATTGTCGATCACCGTGATCGTCTGCGGTGTCTGCATCAGCGGCGTGTCGGTCTTGGTACCGGCGCCGGTCTGCCGTTCCTTGAGACCCGTGACGACGATCGCCTCGCCGGCGCTTTCCGCCCCCGCCTCCGCTTCGCCGGCAAGCCCCGCGCCGGGCGCGACCAGCGCAGAAAGGAACAGGGCGGAACGGAAAAGCGGCGGCCGCGCGGCCGCGCGCCGGCTGGCGATCATCATCATGGAAGCCCCTTCGGTTTGATATTGATAACGATTCGCAATCGCTGTTAAGGGGCAATGGAGGGCCGCGCAATGGGGCAATGCGAAGGAGGTGCCGGGTGACGATGGCGCGCAAGGCGGCAGGGCGAGGCTGGCATCTCGCCGCGCGTTGCCTCACGGCGCTGGTCGGCGGTTATGCCGCGGCCGCGGCGATCGCCTCGCTGGGCGCGCGGCTGCTGCCGATCGCGGCGGCGGAGGCGACCGCCTGGGGCATGATCCTCTCCTTCCTCCTCTTCGCCGTGCTGGGCCTGTGGGCGTTTCACGAGCATCGGCTCGGGCGCGTCGCGCTCGTCATCTGGGGCACGGCGCTGGCATCGGTCGCGATCCTCCTCCTGCTCGGGCCGCGCGGGTGAGGGCGGGAGCCGCCTTGCGCCAGTCGATGGCGTGGATCCACGGCTGGCTCGGGCTGCTCGCCGGCTGGATCCTCTTCGCCATGTTCCTCACCGGCACCGCGAGCTATTTCCGGCCGGAGATCACGCGCTGGATGCAGCCGGAGCTGCACCTGCGGGCCGTGCCGCCGGACATGGCCGCGGCCACCGCCGTCGCCTGGGCGCAGGCGAACGCGCCCCATGACGAGCAATGGTATATCTACCTGCCCGATGACCGCACGATCGCGACACGCATCTTCACGCGCCCGCGTCCCGATGCCGCCGCGGCGCGCACCGCCCGGCGCGAGGAGGTCCGGCTCGATCCGGCCAGCGGTCGCCCGCTCGCGGCGCGCGACACGCGCGGCGGCGAGCATTTCTACCGCTTCCATTTCCAGCTCCAGCTCCCGCACCCCTGGGGCCGCTGGCTCGCCGGCCTGTGCGCGATGTTCATGCTCGGCGCGATCCTCTCCGGCGTGGTCACGCACAAGCGGATCTTCGTCGATTTCTTCACCCTGCGCTGGGGCAAGGGGCAGCGCAGCTGGCTGGATGCGCACAACGTGTCGGCGGTGCTCGCCCTGCCGTTCCATGCGATGATCACCTACACCGGCCTCATCACGCTGGTGCTCATGTACATGCCGTGGCCGATCGCCGCCAACTATGCGAAGCCCGCCGCCTTCGCGGCCGAGGCATTCGGCGCGGAGCCGGATACGCCTGCGTCGGGCCGTCCGGCGCGGCTGGTGCCGATCGCGCCGCTGGTCGGCGCGGCGATGCGCGAATGGCAGGGCGGCCGTCCGGGAACGCTCATCGTCCGCAACCCGGACGATGCCGCCTCCACCGTCACCCTCGTGCGCGACGGCAATGACGGGCTGAACGCGCGCGGTGGCTCGATCAGCTATGCCGGCGCGACGGGCGCGCGCCTCTCGGCCTCGCCGCCGCCGGGCCCTGCGATCGAGACCGCGGGCGTGATGCTCGGCCTGCACATGGGCTGGTTCGCCGGGCCGGTGCTGCGCTGGGCCTATTTCCTGCTCGGTCTCACCGGCGGCGCGATGGTGGCGACGGGCCTGCTGCTCTGGACGGCCAAACGCCGCCGGCCCGGCGCGCGGCCGTTCCTCGGCCTCGGCTGCGTAGAGCGGCTCAACATCGGCGCCATTGCCTGCCTGCCTGCCGGCATGGCGGCCTTCTTCCTCGCCAACCGGCTGATCCCGGCGGCACAGCCGGGGCGTGCCGACATGGAGGTGGCGGCGATGTTCTGGGTCTGGTTCGGCCTCGCCGCGCTCGCGCTGCTGCGCCCCGTTCGCCGCGCCTGGATCGAGACGCTGGCCGTGGCGGCGGCTGCCTTCGCGGCGATCCCGATCGTCAACGCAAGCACCACCGATCGCGGCCTGCTGCGCTCGATCGCCTCCGGGGACGGGCTGTTCGCCGCCTTCGATCTGGCGATGCTGGCCATCGCGACCGGGCTCGGCTTCGCGGCCTGGCGCATATCCCGCGCCGCCGCCGCGCCCCGCCGTCGCGCCACTGTCGCTCGCGTGCCGGCAGCCGTGACGGAGCTCGCCGATGCCGCTTGAGGCCGCGCTGCTGGGCTATGCCGCCCTCGCCAACCTCGCCCGGGCGGACGCCCGGATCGGGCCGCTGCCCGTGCGCGCGCCGCTTCTCCCGCCGCGCATCGCGCGCGCCGCCGGGATCGCGCTCGCGCTGCTCTCGCTGGTCGCCGCCTTTCTGCGCTTCGGGCCCTATCAGGGGGCCGTCGCCTGGTTCGGCCTGGTCTCGCTCGCCGGCATCGCCCTGGTCCTGCTCCTGTCGCGCTGGCCGGTGCTGGCGCTGCGCCTCTGGCTTCCCGCGGCGCTGCTCGCGCTCCCGATCGGCATGATCGGCGCCTGAGCTTGGGTCAGCCCGGCTGCCAGGCGATCCACGCGGCATGGGCATGGCAATCGGCCAGCCGTCGCGCGTCGCCGCCGGGCCAGAGCGTCAGCGTCAGCCCGGCGCAGTCGCGCGACGCCTCCCATTCGAACGCGATCCAGCCGAACGGGCGCGCGGCGGTCGCCCGGCGGCCGGCCGCCATGATCGCATCGCGCACGCGCGTGCGCCGTTCGGGCGGCAGATATTGCAGCACGATCGAATGGAACACGATCCGCGCCGTGCCCTCGGGCTGCGGCTCGGCGAGGCGCGCCTCGATCCAGTCCGCCGCGTCGGCGCGGTCGACGCGCGGCGGGTGGGCTTCGGCGATCGCGATCGCGGCGGCGAGCCTTTCCATGCGCGGCCGCTGGTCCGCCCAGACGAACGCCATCAGCCGCTCGCGCGCCTCGGCGGTGCGGATGTCGAGCGGATCGATGTCGACGCCGCGTGCTGCGGCGATGCGCACGGCGGCCGGCACCGGCGCGGGGCCGCGCCATTCCGGGCGAAGCTGCACGGGCGATTCGCCGTCCCCGCCGCGCACCCCGCCGAGATCGTAGCCGTAGCGCGCGAGGTTGAGGTTCAATCCCGCGCTCGAGCCGAGCTCGATCAGCTCGAACGGCAGGCCGCGCTCCTTCGCGGCGACCGTCAGCGCCGCCCAGATCGCCGCGCTGCGGCCCACCTCGTTGGTCTGCGGCGCGCCCTTCATCCATTCGGCGATGAAGCCGTCCTCCTGGGCGAGGACGGCCCCGATCACGCCGTCGAAGTCCCCGTCGAGATCGCGGTAGAGCGCCGCGAGCGCCGGCGTTGCCCCGCGCCGCGCCAGCGCGTGCAGCGCGCCGTTGAAGCGCAGCGCCACCGCGTCGGCGAGCCGGTCGCCCGGCCAGCGATCGATCATCGCCGCGGTGCGCGGCGCGCGGCCGATCTGCCGGAGACCGGCTTCGAGCACCTCGGCGACGAAGGGCGATCCCATCTCGCGCGCCAGCGCGGCCTGCCGCGCGAAGGTGCCGCCGTCGTCGATCGGATTCGCCATGCGCTGCTCCCTGCGCCGCCCTGGCGTCTCCTTATGCCGTGTCTCGCCTGCCGTCAGCCCCGCGCCGTCTCCGGCACGGGGGTGAGCGGGCGTCCGGTGGCGAACCAGCTAGCCAGATTGTCGACCACGAGCTGCCCCATCGCCGCGCGGGTGTGGGCGGAAGCCGATCCCAGATGGGGCAGCAGCACGACATGCTCCATGTCGATCAGCGCCTGCGGCACGCGCGGCTCGTCCTCATAGACGTCGAGTCCCGCGGTCAGGATGGTGCCGTCCTCGAGCGCCGCGATCAGCGCCTCCTCGTCCACCACGCTGCCGCGCGCGACGTTGATCAGGATGCCCGTGCCGCCCAGCGCCTCCAGCACCGGCCGATCGATCAGGTGCCGTGTCGCCGCGCCGCCGGGAACCATGACGATCAGCACGTCCGAGGCTTCGGCGAGGCCGATCAGGGTCGGGTGATAGGGATAGGGCACGCCCTGCTGCTCGGTGCGGCCATGATAGGCGATGGCGACGTCGAACGCCGCCAGCCGCCGGGCGATCGCCTTGCCGATCGCGCCGAGCCCGACGATGCCGATCCGCCGCCCGCGCAGCGTGGGGGAGAGGGGAAAGCCGCCGTCCAGCCAGCGCCCGGCGCGCAGGAAGCGCTCGGCCTGCGGGATCTGGCGGACGGTGGCGAGCAGCAGCCCGACCGTGAGGTCGGCCACCTCCTCGTCGAGCACGCCCGGCGTGTTGGTCACCACGATGCCGCGCGCGGCTGCCGCGGCGACGTCGATCTGGTCATAGCCGACGCCGAAGCTGGCGATGATCTCCAGCCGCGGCAGCATCGCGATCAGCCCGGCATCGACCCGGCCGTAAAGCGTGCTCGTCGCCATGCCGCGGATGCGCGGGCCGACGTCGCCGATCAGGGCGGCGGGCTCGGCGGCTTCCCACAGGCGGTGCAGCACGAAGCGCTCCTCGAGCGCGGCTATCACGCTCGGCAGCATCGGGGCGGTCATCAGTATCTCGGCGCGGCTCATGACCCAGGGGGCTACAGCGCCGCGGCGGCGGAGGCGAGGCCGTTTTGGGGCCTCACAGCGTCGGTATCGTGCCGCCGTCGATCACATGATCGGCGCCATGGATGGCCGAGGCCCGGTCGGAGGCGAGGAAGGCGATCAGCTCGGCCACCTCCTCGGGGCGGGCCGGGCGGCCGAGCGGAATGCCGCCCAGCGCATCGAGGATGCTTTGCCGCGCATCGTCTTCGCTGATCGCGCTGCTGGCGGCGATCCGCTCCACCATCGCCTCGGCGGCGGTCGTGTAGATCCAGCCGGGCGAGACGGTGTTCACGCGGATTCCCTTGGGTCCCACTTCCTTGGAAAGCGCCTTGCTGTAGGTGGCGAGCGCGGCCTTGGCGGCGGCAAGGCGGTGGTCGCGTCGTGGAGCGGCAGGCGATGCTGGATCGACGCGGTGTGGATCACGGCGCCCGATCCCCGCGCGATCATCTGCGGCAGCAGCGCGCGATCGACGCGGACGGCGGACAACAGGTTGAGCTCCAGCTCGGCCTGCCAGACGGCGTCGTCGCTCGCGGCGAAGCCGCCGCCCGGCGCCTGCGATCCGCCGAGCACATGGACGAGGATGTCGATCCCGCCGAGCCGCTCCAGCGCCGCGGCGGCAAAGGCGCAGCATCCTTCGGCCGTCGCCAGATCGGCCTGGACGAAGGCGCTCTGCGGCACCGCGTCCGGGCAGGGGGAGCGCGCCGCCGTGATCGCTGCCGCGCCGCCCGCCGCGAAACGGCGGAAGACGGCGAGGCCGGTTCCCTTGGTGCCGCCCGTCACGGCCACCCGCTTGCCGGCGAACTCGCCGGGATCGGGCGCGCCCATCACCGGATCTCCAGGCGGGCGATCCGGCCGCCCGCAAGGGTGAAGCGGAAGTCGAGCGTGATCGGGCTGCCGGGAAAGGCGCCGGTGATTTCGGCCGTCACGCGTTCCGTCGTTCCCGAGGCGGTAGCCTCCTGCGGCGCCGCGAGCGCGCGGTTGCCGATCGTCGCCTCCTCGGTCCATGCGCGGATTTCGGCACGGCCGCGATGGGTGCGGCGCTCGTCGATCACCACCGCATCCTCGGCGAAGGGCGTCAGCATGCCCTCGGCGTCGAACGCGGCATTGGCGCGAAAATAGGCGGCTACCGGCTCGGTCAACGGAACGGGCATCGGCATTTCCTCCTGTCCATCTTGTCGGGACGCGGAGATGAAACTAGGCGGCGAAAAGGACAAGAACGTACGAAAAAGTAAGGTACTCACCTATGGGTAAGCGTCCCGATTACACGCCCATTCTCGGCGCCCGAGGGGTGCAGAACAGCCTGCGTATCCTCGAAGGCCGCTGGAAGCTTGTGATCCTTTTCCAGCTGTTCGGCGGCAAGGTGTTGCGCTTCTCGGAGCTGGAGCGCGCGATTCCCGGAATCTCGCAGAAGATGCTGATTCAGCAGCTGCGCCAGATGGAGAAGGACGGGGTGGTCGCGCGCATCGTTCATCACGAGGTGCCGCCGCGCGTCGAATATCATCTGACCGAATGGGGCCAGGCGCTCTGCCCGGCGCTCGATGCGCTGCTGCTCTGGGCGGAAAGCGCGCCGGCCGAGATCCGGCGGTCGCTGATCGGCGAGGCGGAGCAGGGGGCGGCGGCGATCCCGGCCTGATCGGATGTGGTGCGCGGGCGGCCGGCGCCGGGCGGCTACCCCTGTGCCTGGCTCTGCGACAGGCCGATGCGCACGCCCACGTCGAGTTCCTCGGCACCGCCGCCGAGGCGGCTGCCCGAAAGCGGAGCGGCGTCGCGATAGTCGAGGCCGATCGCGACGCGGATGTAGCGCGCGTCGGGACAATGATCGTGCGCGGCGTCGAAGCCGATCCAGCCATAGTCGGGCAGGTGCGCTTCCGCCCAGCCATGCGCCGCCTCCTGCAGCGCGCCGCCGTCGTCGCGATAGACGTGGCCGGAGACGTAGCGCGCCGGCAGTCCGATCGCGCGCGCCGCGGCGATGAAGACGTGCGCGGCGTCCTGGCGCACGCCCCGGCCCTCGCCGAACGTCGCGATCGCGGTGCGGCCGGGATCGCGCCGGCCGGCATCGAAGCGCAGCCGCTCGTGCAGCGCGCCCATCAGCCGGTGCATCCGGTCGAGCGGGTCGCGCCCCCGCGCCGCGATGTCTTGCGCGAAATCGGCGATCGCGGCATCCGCTGCGGTCAGCGGCGTCGATTGCATGTAGAGCAGCGGCGGCAGCGTCTCGGCCGCGCCCCGCACCATGCCCGCCTTGTCCTCGGTGAGCACGGAGCCGTCGACCGCGATGCTGATGCTTTCGATCGGGCCGTCGACATAGAGCATCGTCGTCTCGTTGCCGTAGCCGTCGCGCCCGCCGCGCAGCCGCGCGTTGCAGTCGACGTCGATGCGCCAGTCGACCACATTCTGACCGATATGCGATCCCGGCGTCAGCCGCAGCAGCTGCACGAGCCGCGCCTGCGGCTCGCTGAAGCGATACTCGGTGCGATGATGGACATAGAGGCGCATCCGCCCGCGGCCTCCTAGAATCGGAACTGCCGGGCGATCGCCTGGTCGAGGCGCACATTCTCGGCCACGAAGGCGGTCAGATATTCGTGCAGCCCCTGTGCGAAGATCGTGTCGATGCTCGCGGTGCTGATCGCGTTCTGCCGCCGCCGTGCCAGCCGATCCGCCTCGCCCTGCAGGCCGGTGCGCTTGCCGAGCAGGTTGAGCAGGCTCACCGCCTCGTCGGCGGCCGCCGCCATCGATCGCGGCAGCTCCGCCCGCTTGATCAGCAGCTCGGCGACGAGCCACGGCTTCAGCCCGTCGCGATAGAGCCAGCGATAGGCGGTGACCGCCGAGACGGTGTGGAGGATCGTCGTCCACTGGTCGCGGTCGATCGGCCCGCCGATCTTCTCGCCCTCGGGCAGCAGCAGATGATATTTGACGTCGGTCAGCCGGGCGGTGTTGTCGCCGCGCTCGATCGCCATGCCGAGCCGGATGAACCAGTTGCTCTCGTTGCGCAGCATGCGGTGCAGCGCGCCCTCGAAGCCGCGCGCTTCCGCCTTGATCGCTTCGGCGAGCCCGAGCGTCGCCTGGCTGCCGCCGGTCGTCGATCGGTCGCGCAGGCCGAGCCAGGCGCGGTTGATCGCCTCCCAGGCCTCGCGGCTCAAGGCGGTGCGCACCGATTTGGCGTTCATCCGTGCCCGGTCCAGGCAGGACCGGATCGAGCTCGGATTGTCGCGCGAAAGGGTGAGGAAGCGGGCGACGTTCGGCGCGCTCAGCGCATCGCCGGTGGCCGCGAACCCTCCTTCGCCGCCGGCGACGGAGAGTGCGCTCGCCCACGCTCCGGCGCCGGCCGGGCGGGGCGAGAGCGAATCGAGGCGCAGCGTCGCCTCGATCAGCCGGGCGGTGAACTCGGCGCGCTCGACATAGCGGCCGAGCCAGTAGAGCGAGGCGGCGGTGCGCGAGAGCATCTAGAGGCCCTCCATTCCGCTTGCGGCCGTCTCGCGCGATGTCGGTCCGATCACTTGTCCCCCCACGGCCACGGTCATGCCTCCGCCGGCATGTCCGCCAGGATCAGGCTGTCCTTGGTGCCGCCGCCCTGACTCGAGTTCACCACCAGCGATCCTTCCTTGAGCGCGACCCGGGTGAGCCCGCCCGGCGTGATCGTCACGCCGTTGGATCCGGACAGCACGAACGGGCGGAAATCGACATGCCGCGGCGCCACGCCGGTCTCGGTCAGCGTCGGCACGGTGGAAAGGGCGAGCGTCGGCTGCGCGATGTAGCGATGCGGCTCCGCGATCAGCGCGGCGCGGAAATCCTCGATCTGCTGCCGCGTCGCGGTCGGGCCGACGAGCATGCCGTAGCCGCCGGATCCGTCGACCAGCTTGACGACGAGCTCGCCCAGATTGTCGAGTACGTAGCGCAGCGCCTCGGGCTCGCGGCAGCGCCAGGTCTCGACATTGGGCAGCTTGGCCTCGCCGCCGGAATAATAGCGCACGATCTCGGGCATGTAGCTGTAGATCGCCTTGTCGTCGGCGATGCCGGTGCCGGGCGCGTTGACCAGGGTGACGTTGCCGGCCATGTAGGCGGCGATCAGGCCCGGCACGCCGAGCAGCGAATCCGGCCGGAAGACCAGTGGGTCGATATAGTCGTCGTCGATCCGCCGGTAGATCACGTCGACGCGCACGCGCCCGTCGATCGTCTTCATCCAGACGATGTCGTCGTCCACCTCGAGGTCCGCCGCCTCGACCAGCTCGATGCCGATCTGGTCGGCCAGGAAGCTGTGCTCGTAGAAGGCCGAGTTGTAATGGCCGGGGGTCAGGATCACGCACACCGGATCACTCGCCGCGCGCGGCGCCACTGAGCGCAGCGTCTCGTGCAGCGCGTCGGGATAGCCGTCCACCGGCCGCACCGGGAACTTCTCGAACAGCTCGGGGCACAGCCGGAGCATCGCCTCGCGATTCTCGAGCATGTAGGAAACGCCCGAAGGCGTGCGTGCATTGTCTTCCAGAACCCAGAACTGGTCGGGCCCGGTGCGCACCAGGTCGATGCCGCAGATATGGGCGTAGATGCCGTGCGGCGGGCGCGTTCCGGCGAGCATGGCGCGGAACTGCGGATTGGCGAGGATCAGCTCGGCCGGCAGCACCCCGTCGGCCAGGATCCGCCGCTCGCCATAGACGTCCGCAAGGAAGGCGTTGATCGCTTCCACCCGCTGCACCAGCCCTTCGGACAGCCTCTCCCATTCGCGTGCGGTGAAGATGCGCGGCACGATGTCGAACGGGATGATCCGCTCCGCCGCCTCCTCGTCCCCGTAGACGGCGAAGGTGATGCCGAGCTGCCGGAAGGCCGCCTCGGCCGCCTTCTGCCGGCGGTCGAGCTCGGCCGCCGGTGTTTCGGTGATCCATTGCGCGAGCGCCGCGAATTCGGGTCGTCCGGCCGGATCGTCTCCCGAGCCCCAGACCTCGTCGAAAGCGCGCCTGCCCGCCATAGCGTCCTTTTGTGCAACGGTTTTTCCTGAGTGGAAAGACTGCAACGCTTTGCTGCGCCGCACAAGAGGCGCTTTCGCGATTTCGCCGGGCGGGTGTCGATTCCGCCGGCGGCGGCGGGGCGCGGCGCCGCCTGCCCGTCCGCACGGGGCCGCCGGCATGCCGTTTCCGGTTGCCGGCGGACCTGCGGGGATGGGTCCGTTCGCGGCGGCTAGAGCGCTTCGCCGGTGATCGGCGGACGGGCCACTGCCTCGGCGCCGAGCGCCTTGTAGATCAGGCCGCCGAGCGCGCCGCCGATGATCGGCGCCACCCAGAAGAACCAGAGCTGGCCGATCGCCCATCCGCCGGTGATCAGCGCGGGTCCGGTGCTGCGCGCCGGGTTCACCGACGTGTTGGTCACCGGAATGCTGATCAGGTGGATCAGCGTCAGCGCCAGGCCGATGGCGATCGGTGCGAAGCCCGCGGGCGCGCGGCTGTCGGTCGATCCCATGATGACGAGGAGGAAAAACAGCGTCAGCACCACTTCGGCGATGAAGCCGGCCTGCGCGGAATAGAGGCCGGGCGAATGGTCGCCAAAGCCGTTCGCGGCGAGGCCGCCCGCGCCGAGCTGCCAGCCCGGCTGGCCGCTCGCGATCTGGTAGAGCACCGCCGAGGCAGCGATCGCGCCGATCACCTGTGCGATCACATAGCCGGGGATGTCGCGCGCGGGGAAGCGCCCGCCCGCCCAGAGCCCGATGGTCACCGCCGGATTGAGATGGCAGCCGGAGATGTGGCCGATCGAATAGGCCATGGTGAGCACGGTCAGGCCGAACGCCAGCGACACGCCGACGAGCCCGATGCCCACCTCCGGGAATTTCGCAGCCAGAACGGCACTGCCGCAACCCCCGAAGACCAGCCAGAACGTGCCGAGAAATTCAGCCGTGAGCTTCTGCCAAGTTTGCATCGCAACCTCTCCCTGTTGTCGACGCTGGCACTGTCTCACATCGTTATGTCACCGTAAAGGCTAGCTAACCTACTGAAATGTAAGTTATTCTTCGACGTTCATCGATGTCGCGGGGGGGCGGGGCGACGCGCGGTCAGGCGACCTGCGCCATCGCCTCCTCGTCGGGATCGCGCAGCACATAGCCGCGCCCCCACACCGTTTCGATATAGTTCTCGCCGCCGCATGCGAGGCTCAGCTTCTTGCGCAGCTTGCAGAT
>Ga0180222_1002357_pt1 | contig 15399 bp, 16 predicted proteins | sample eDN5th37CKraftOP_FD_151336 | JGI IMG/M metagenome (GOLD analysis project Ga0180222, IMG submission 151336) | Enriched Organic Plus compost microbial communities from Emeryville, California, USA - eDNA 5th pass 37_C Kraft OP (version 2) (version 2) ... | reverse complement strand
CTCGCAACCCGCGCCCCTCCAGGATCTGCGTGGCGCAGTGGGATGGCAGGCATTGCCCCGCCCGTCAACCCGCCGTCAGGCTCATCCGCAGGCTTTCGCCCTCCTCCTCCGCGGCACGCTTGAGCTTTTCGCGCGCCTCGTCAGCCTCGCGCTGGCGATTCCACATGGCGGCGTAGATGCCGCCAGCGGCCAGCAACTCCTCGTGCGTGCCGCGCTCGGCGATGACGCCCTTGTCGAGCACAATGATCTCGTCCGCGCCGACGACGGTGGAGAGACGGTGGGCAATGACCAGCGTGGTTCGCCCGCGCGACACGCGGTCCAGCGCGTCCTGGATCTCCTTTTCCGTGAAGCTGTCGAGGGCAGAGGTCGCCTCGTCCAGCACCAGGATGGGCGGGCCCTTGAGGATGGTGCGGGCAATCGCCACCCTCTGCTTCTCGCCGCCCGAGAGCTTGAGGCCGCGCTCGCCGACCGGCGTGTCGTAGCCTTCCGGCAGGGAGCGGATGAAGGTGTCGATCTGCGCGAGGCGTGCAGCCTCGGCCACCTCCTCCTCGCTGGCCTCCCAGCGTCCGTAGCGGATGTTGTAGCCGATGGTGTCGTTGAACAGGACAGTGTCCTGCGGGACCATGCCGATCTTCTCGCGCAGGCTCGCCTGCTGCACGTCGGCGATGTCCTGCCCGTCGATGAGGATGCGGCCGCTGCTCGGCTCGTAGAAGCGGAACAGCAGGCGCGAGATGGTCGACTTGCCGGCGCCCGAAGGGCCGACGATGGCGACCGTGCGCCCTGCCGGCACCTCGAAGGTGATGCCCTTGAGGATCTCGCGCTCCGGCACGTAGGAGAAGCGCACGTTCTCGAAGCGCACCGTCCCCTCGGTGACGACAAGCGGCTTGGCACCCGGCTTGTCGCTCACCTCCGGATGGCGGGCGAGGATGGAGAACATGTCGTCGATGTCGATGAGCGCCTGCTTGATCTCGCGATACAGCATCCCCATGAAGTTGAGCGGGATGTAGAGCTGGATCAGCATGGCGTTGATCATGACGAAACCGCCGACCGTGGTGTGGCCGGCCCGCACGTCGAACACCGCCATCACCATCGCCGCCGTCAGCCCCAGCGTAAAGATGATGGCCTGGCCGGCGTTGAGGATGGCGAGCGAGGTATAGGTCTCGATGCTGGCCCGCTCGTATCGCTCGACGGAGCGGTCGTAGCGACGGATCTCGCGCTCCTCGGCGCAGAAATACTTCACCGTCTCGTAGTTGAGCAGGGAATCGACGGCCTTGGTGTTGGCGTCGGTGTCGGATTCGTTCATGCGCCGGCGGATGCCGATGCGCCACTCCGTCGCCTGGTAGGTGAAGGCGAGGTAGACGACCACCATGGCGAAGACGACGGCAGCGTAGCGCCAGTCGAACTGCAGCCAGAGGATGGCGAGCACCAGCGCAAACTCGATGATCGTGGGCACGAGCTGCAGCACTGCCAGGCGCACCAGCTCCTCGATGCCGGAGCGCCCGCGCTCGAGCACGCGCGTCAGCCCGCCGGTCTTGCGCTCCAGGTGGAAGCGCAGGGAGAGGCGGTGCATGTGCTCGAAGGTCTTGAGAGCCAGGCGCCGCACCGCGTTCATGGCCACGGAGGCGAAGATGCCGTCCCGCAGCTGCGTGAGTCCGGCCATGAGCATGCGCATCAGGCCGTAGAGCACCGTAAGCGCCACCGCCCCGCCCCACAGCGGGGCAGTCACCTGCACGCCGGCGCCGCCGAGCTCGCCCGTCAGCGCGTCCGTCGCCCACTTGAAGCTGTAGGGCATGAGGACGGTGACGATCTTCGCCGCCAGGAGCAGGGCGAAGGCGATGTAGATGCGCAGGCGCAGGTCCGCCCGATCGTGCGGCCACAGGTAGGGCCACAGGCGCACCATGGTGCCGGCGATGCCCGGCCTCTCCGGCGCTGCGGCAGGCCCCTGCGCTGCCGCTGCCTGGGCGGCCGGGCCGGTTGCTTGGTCAGCCATTCGGAATAATTCCAGGACAGAAGGTGCCCCTGATATAGGCGCGTCCGACCGTTTGTGCACCCCGGCCATGCCGGGCGTGTGCAGGCGCGGCGCTTGCCGAAAGCGCCGCGCCGCCGCTCACTGGCGCTTTTCGTCGTTGGGCAGCACGAAAACCTGGCCGGGATAGATCAGGTCCGGGTTGCGGATCTGGTCCTGGTTGGCGTCGTAAATGACAGTGTAGCGGATGCCGTGGCCATAGATGCGCCGGCTGATCCGCCACAGGCTGTCGCCGCGCGAGACGACGGTGGTGCGCACCTCGGGCACCACCACCACGCCCTCGCCGCCCGACGGAGGCGCGCCTTCGGCCGGAGTGGTCTGCCCCTGCCCCGCGGCTCCGCCTGCGACATCCGGTGAGGCCGGCGCGGCGGGTGATGCGGTGGCGGCGCCCCCCCCCGCTTCCGCTGCCGGCATGGTGAAGGGCACCTCCGCGCGCGACAGCACGGCGCCGGTGGCCGGGTCGATGTCGTCCAGGCGCACGCGGTAGTCGCCGGGTGCCACGCCGCGCTCCACGGAGAAGGACAGGCGCCCGTCGTCTGGCACTGTGCCGGCGGCGAGATAGCTCTCGTTGAGATAGAGCCTCACGGTCGCACCGGGCGCGCCGCGGCCGGAGACGAAGAACCTGCCCTGCCCCTCGACATCGACCGCATCGATGGCGACGCGGGCACGCTCGTTCTGTTGCTCCGTCGCCGCGGGCGCATCCGCCGCAGCGGACGTTCCGGCTGCCGGGACGTCGGCGCCGCCGGCGGCGGGCGGCTGCGCGCTGTCAGCTGCGCCGGGCTGCGCATCCTGTCCGGTGCCGGACGAAGCCTGCGCCACGTCCGTCTGCGGGCGCGACAGCACCTGCGTCGGCGCATTGGGCGTGGCGAGCGCCACCATGGGCTGCTGCCTGCCGTCCTCCGCGACGACCACCGTAACCGCCTGCCCGGAATGGTGCGTGCGCCCCTCGGCGTCGGTCAGGCGCAGGGTCAGCTCGTAGGTACCCGGCGGCAGGGGCGGCGGCGTCATGGCGAACTGGCCTGCCGCATCGGTCGTGGCCTCGGCGAAGGGCTCGCCGTTGCGCAGCAGCTCGACCTTGCCGTTGGGCGCCGCGCGGCCGGCGATGACGGCGTCGCCGTTCGGCTCCACGCGAATGATGTCGAAGGACGGGACGATGCCTTGCGGCGCGGCCGCCTCGGCTACCGCCTGCTGCTGGGCCCCGCCGGCTTCATCCTCCTCCGCCGCCGCGTCCGCGGCCTGGCCGCTTTCCTTCTGCCCGGCCCCGGTCTGTCCGTTCGCGGGCTGTGTCGTCCCGGCCTCCGAGGCACCTGCTGGCGAGGCTCCTGCCTCAACCTTGCCGGAATCGCCGGCGGACGGCTTGTCGTCCGACGGCGCAGGCGTCGTCGCGGGGGCGGACGGCACGTCCCGGGCCGGCGGGCTGCCGGCCGCCACGGGCTGCTCGCGCCCGGCCTGCTGCCCCGCCTCTTGCGGAATGCCGAAAAAATAGATGATGAGCCCAAGGGCGATTACCCCTGCGACCGCAATGGCAACTTGCGAGTTGCGGGACAGGACCATATGCGACTACCCCCGATTTTCCGTCCGCCCAAGCTAGCGGCGTTGCCGCCGCCTCGCCATATCCTTTTGAGCCAGCGGCACATTTACGCTCTTTGACGGCAGTCCATGCCACACCAATCTTGCCTGTGCCGTTCCGGGCCACAGCACGCTTCGTGACTTGACCGGCGGCTCCGGGACGCGCAAACCCCTAGGCATGAGCAAGATTCGATCCATCTGCGTCTATTGCGGCTCGGCGTCCGGAGACGAGCCAGCCCACGAGGCTGCGGCAAAAACACTCGGCACCGCCATGGCTGAGAAGGGCATCCGCCTCGTCTACGGCGGCGGCAACGTCGGCCTCATGGGCACCATCGCGCGCGCGGTGCTGGACGCGGGCGGACACGTGACCGGCATCATCCCGGAATTCCTCAAGAAGCGCGAGGTGATGCTGACGGAGGCGCAGGAAACCATCGTCGTGCCCGACATGCATACGCGAAAGCGCATGATGTACGAGCGCGCCGATGCCTTCGTCGCCATGCCAGGCGGCATCGGCACCCTGGAGGAGCTCGTCGAGCAGCTCACCTGGGCCCAGCTCGGCCAGCACAAGAAGCCGATCCTCCTGCTCAACACGCAGGACTTCTGGCGCCCGCTGCTACAGCTTTTCGCGCACATGCGCAATGAGGGCTTCATCCGCCCCGGCTTCGAGATCTCCTACCTCGTCGCCGAGAAGGCGGGCGACGTGGTGCCAATGCTCGAGAAGGCCGCCGCCCGCGTCAGCGACGAGGAGCGGGAAGCCAAGATGCCACTCGGCGAGCGGTTCTGATATCCGCGCCGTCGTGACCGGGGGCGGCCAGGTCATGCGGATCGGCATTTCATGCCGGCATGCGGAGGTGGCGATGCCCGCGGCGGGCGCAGGCATCGCAGCAGCCTCTCACCCCCTGCCCGCGCCGCTGCGGACGAGCTTGTAGACGATCGAATCCGTCAACGCCTGGAACGACGCGTCGATGATGTTGGCCGAGACGCCGACGGTGCACCACCGCTCGCCGGTTTCGTCACCCGATTCGATGAGCACGCGCGTCACCGCGTCCGAGCCGCCCTGGAAGATGCGCACCTTGTAATCGAGGAGCTGGAGCCCCTCGATGAAACGCTGGTACTCGCCGAGATCCTTGCGCAGGGCAAGATCGAGGGCGTTGACGGGCCCGTTGCCCTCGGCGGCAGAGATGAGAACCTCCTCCCCCACCCTCACCTTGACGATGGCCTCGGCCACGGTGACGAGCTCGCCGACGGCGTTGTAGCGCCGCTCCACGTTCACGCTGAAGCGCTCGACCGTGAAGAACTCCGGCACCTCGCCCAGCACGCGCTTGGCCAGCAGGAAGAAGGAAGCGTCCGCCCCCTCATAGGCGTAGCCCTGGGCCTCCTTCTCCTTCACCGCAGCGAGCAGGCGGGAGATGCGCGGGTCGTTGCGGTCCACCTTGAGCCCGACGCGCTCGAGCCCCGCGAGCAGGTTGGAGCGGCCGGCCTGATCCGAGACCAGCACCTGGCGCACGTTGCCGACGCGCTCCGGCTCCACGTGCTCGTAGGTGCGCGGATCCTTGAGGACGGCGGAAGCGTGGATGCCCGCCTTGGTGGCGAAGGCGCTCGCGCCGACATAGGGCGCGTGGCGGTTGGGTGCGCGGTTGAGGATCTCGTCGAGCGCGCGCGACAGCTTGGTGATGCCGGCGAGCGCGTCGTCGTCGACGCCGATCTCGAAGCGGTCGGCGAAGCCTTCCTTGAGCTTCAGCGTGGGAATGAGGCTGACGAGATTGGCGTTGCCGCAGCGTTCGCCGAGGCCGTTGAGCGTGCCCTGCACATGGCGCACACCGGCACGGATCGCGGCGAGCGAATTGGCGACGGCGCAGCCCGTGTCATCGTGGGCATGGATGCCGAGATGGTCGCCGGGGACGTGGCGTGCCACGTCGGTGACGATGGCGGCGACCTCCTCCGGCAAGGTGCCGCCGTTGGTATCGCACAGCACGACCCAGCGCGCGCCGGCCTCGAAGGCGGTCTTTGCGCAGGCGATGGCATAGTCGCGGTTGGCCTTGTAGCCGTCGAAGAAGTGCTCGCAGTCGAGAATGACCTCGCGTCCTGCCGCCTTCGCAGCCGAAACACTCTCGCGGATACTGGCCAGGTTCTCCTCCAGCGTCGTCTCCAGCGCCACCGTGACCTGATAGTCCCAGGACTTGGCGACGAAGCAGATGACGTCGGCCTCGGCCTCGAGCAGCGCTGCGACGCCGGGATCGTTGGAGACAGAACGGCCAGCCCGCTTCGTCATGCCGAAGGCGGCGAACTTCGCACGCTCGGTGCGCCTTGTCTTGAAGAACTCCGTGTCGAGCGGATTGGCGCCAGGATAGCCGCCCTCCACATAGTCCACGCCCAGCCTGTCGAGCATGCCGGCGATAAGGCGCTTGTCCTCCAGCGAGAAATCCACGCCCGTGGTCTGCGCGCCGTCGCGCAGGGTGGTGTCGTAGAGATAGACGCGCTCGCGCGTTGTCATGAGACTTGTCCTTCCCCTGCAGCCGGCAGGGTCTTTTCCATGCGGGTGCTGCCGAGCCATTCCTCGCCCAGCATGACTGTGTTGCGGTGCTGCGGGAGATAGCCGCGCTGCTCGAAGAAGGGCAGCGCAGTGTCGCTCGCGTCCGTTGTCAGGCGCCTCGCCTGGCGGGCGCCGGCCAGCTTCTCCAGCGCGTCGCAGAGGGCGGAGCCGATGCCGCGGCGCGCGAAGTCCGGGTGCACGTAGAGCATGTCGATGTGATCGGCGCCCTTGAGCGCGGCGAAGCCCACCGGCATGCCGCCGATGGTGGCGACGATGGTCAGCATGCCCGCAAGCCGGGCACCGAACGTCGCCTCGTCATCCGCCACGGCCATCCAGGCCTCCTGCTGGGCCTCGCTGTAGTCCTCTCCCGTCAGCTCCTCGACGCTGGCGCGGAAGATCATGGCGAGTTCAGGCACGTCCGCCGGCAGGAACGGCCGGAGCGCGGGCGCCGGCATGGCCTGGGCATTCATCGCACGACCTCCCACTCGGTCACGGGCTCACCCGTCACCGGGTCCTTGCCGTCCTTGGCGGCGAAACCGAGCTTCGCGAGCTCGTCACGCAGGCGATCGGACTCCGCCCAGTTCCTCGCCTTCCTCGCCGCCAGGCGCGCGTCCATGAGCGCCTTGATTTCGGGCGTGACGGCGAGCTGCGCGGCAGCCGCGCGCACCGCCGCCTCGCCATGGGACGCCAAGAGGGCCGCCACGTCGAAGCCGAGCAGCGTGAGCGAGCCGTGCAGGGCACGGGCCGCCTCGACGTTGCCCTTGCGCGCCTCGCCCGCGAGGCCGTGCAGGCCGGCGATGGCCTTGGGGGTGTTGAGATCGTCACACAGCGCCGCAATGACATCGGACCCAGCGGCACACGCCTCGACAAGTGAGGTCTGGTACGCCTCCAGGACATTCGCCCAGCCGCGCAGCGTCTTTTCCGCCTCCTCCAGCGCCTTCACCGTCCAGTCGATGGGCTGGCGGTAGTGCGTGCGCAGCATGGCGAGGCGCAGCACGTCGCCGGGCCAGGAGCGGCCACCGAACCGGTCGGTGGCGAGCAACTCATGGATGGTGACGAAGTTGCCGAGCGACTTCGACATCTTCTCGCCTTCGACCATGAGGAAACCGTTGTGCAGCCAGAAGTTGGCCATGCGGGCGGTGTCGAGGGCGCAGCAGCTCTGGGCGATCTCGTTCTCGTGGTGCGGGAAGACGAGGTCGATGCCACCGCCGTGGATGTCGAAGACGTTTCTGGCCGGATCATCGCAGGAAAGGCCGCCGCCGAACGGCTCGAGAAGCTTGGCCATGGCCATGGCCGAGCACTCGATGTGCCAGCCCGGCCGGCCGAGGACGGCGATGCCGCAGGGGCTCGGCCAGCCCGGCTCCCCCTCCTTCGAGGGCTTCCACAGCACGAAGTCCATCGGGTCGCGCTTGTAGGGTGCGACGTCGACGCGCGCACCGGCCAGCATCTCGTCGAGCGAGCGGCGGGCGAGAGAGCCGTATTTGGGCGCCTTGCCGCGCGCGTCCATGGCGCTTGGGGAGAAGAGCACGTGGTCCTCGGCCACATAGGCGACGCCGCGGGCGACGAGCCGCTCGATGATGGCCTTCATCTCGTCAATATGGGCCGTGGCGCGCGGCTCGGCCGTGGGCGGAAGGACGCCAAGGGCAGCAATGTCGGCGTGGAACTGCGCCTCCGTCTTCTCCGTGACCCTGGTGATGGCTTCGTTGAGTGGCAGGTCGGGATAGTCGCGGGCGGCGCGGGCGTTGATCTTGTCGTCCACGTCCGTGATGTTGCGGACGTAGGTGACGTGCTTCTCCCCATAGATGTGCCGCAGCAGGCGAAACAGCACATCGAAGACGATGACGGGCCGGGCGTTGCCGATGTGGGCGTAGTCGTAGACCGTCGGCCCGCACACATACATGCGCACGTTCGCCGGATCGATGGGGCGGAAGTCGTCCTCGGTGCGCGTCAGCGTGTTGTAGAGCCGCAAGATCGGTTCAGACATGAGTTATCCCCTAGCCGCCGGCCGGAGGGGCAACCCGATCTTTGCGAGAGAACAGGACGGCTCCAGCCAGCGGAAACGCTAGCTGCAAATAATAATCGGGCGAATGATCGCGGTGGCCGTCATGGCGGGGATGTTTGCCTTTTCGGCGAGAATCCGTCAAGAGACCTCGCCGCGAATGCGCCATTCGTGCCTTCCCATGTGCGATGGCGCACCTCGCTCGCGGAACTTTCAGGGTTTCTTCAGCATCGTTATGGAGAGTGCCTTCGGGCCTCGTCCCAACTTATCGTCGACAACAGACACGCTTCCCATGCGCCGCGCACTCCTCCTGACCGGTCTTGCCGTCCACCTCGTTGCGCTGACCCTCATTCTGCCCGCAGCCGTCACGGCCTCGCCCGCGGACGAGGCGACCTTCATCATCCCCGCCAGCGACGGCTATGGCGTCGCGGAATGCCTGGCCAGCGCCGACGACTGCGCGGCGGGCGTGGCGCAGGCGTGGTGCACCGCCCAGGGCTATGCCCGGGCGACGCAGTTCGGCTTCGTCGACCGTCGGGAAGCAACCGGCTCCCTGAAGGAGCACGTGGCTGTGGCGAGCCGTCGCGGCTCGCCGTCCATCTCCATCACCTGCTCGGTCGCGCCCTGAGCGCGACGGGCCGGGACGGCCACACCGTCCGGCCTCAGCTCTTCAGCCAGTCGGCACAGCGCGGCGCCTCGCTGCCGCCCCAGGGCATGATCGGCACGCTCGAGGTGGAGTTCTTGGGCGAGCCCTCGATGATCTTGTCCGAATAGACGAGATAGACGAGCACGTTGCGCTTGACGTCGCAGCCGCGCACGATCTGCATGCGCTTGAAGACGAGCGAGCGGCGCTCACTGAAGACCACCTCGCCCTGCTCGAACTTGCTCTTGAAGGTGATCGGCCCCACCTGGCGGCAGGACAGGGAGATGTCCGACACCTCCTCCGCGACGCCGAACATGCCCTTGACCCCGCCTCTCTCGGGCAGGGTGTAGTGGCAGGCGACGCCCTCCGCCACCGGATCGTCGATGCCGTAGACGGCGAGCTTGTCGTCCGGCGTCAGCATCTTCCACACGGTCGATTTCTTGAAGATGAGGTCGGGACCGTCCGCGCGCGCCGGCGCACCGGCCGCGACGATGATCGCCGCCGCACTGGCCGCGGCAGCCATGAGAAATCGACGAAACGCCATGCGTGCCCTCCTGCAGTGCTGCAGGATCATATGGGCAGCGCCGGCTGCCTGCACCAGCCCTCGCCGCCACGTGGGCACAACCACATCGGAAAAATTATAAATTATTGATTTTGTTTGATTTTAACCACGATCCACATTACCCATCCCGAGGGCGCGCGGGGCAGCATGGCATTCGACCAACCGGGGAGCCACGCATGAGGGGAAGAATGCAGATTGCAAAGCCGCGGCGTGTCGCACGGACGGAATGGGCGCTCTGCCTCGCCGCCAGCGTCGTCGCGGTCGCCGGCCTCACCCTCCTGCCACCCCACCATCCCTCCGGCCCGCAGCCGGCCGTCACACGGCAGTCGCCGACCGCCTTGCCCTCCAAGCCGACGCTCAGGACCATACGGGCTCAGGCCGGCGAATGGCAGACGCAGCAGATCTTGTGGCCGTCGAGGTCGCGGATATAGGCCCCGTAATAATCCGGATGATAGTGCGGCCTGAGGCCGGGTGCCCCCTCGTCGCGGGCGCCGGCGGCCAGCGCCGCGTGGTAGAAGGCGTCGACCTTGTCACGCGATGGCGCGACGAAAGCCACCGTGACGCCGTTGCCGACTGTCGCCGGGCGGCCGTCGATGGGCCTGCCCAGCCAGAACTGCGGCAGGCTTTCCGGCCCGGCTGCATAGCCGACCCAGCCCTCCTCGCGATGGTCGAACTGGCATGAAATGCCGAGCACCGCGAGCACGATGTCGTAAAAGCGCTTGGCGCGCTCGATGTCGGCCGTTCCCAGCGTGACGTGGCTCAGCATGTCCTCTCCCCACCAGTCGGCCGGCCCTTGCCGGCAGAGGCCTTCTAGCACGGCGGGCCTGATCGCAGTTGCGGATTTGCCGCCCCCTCACCATATAGCCGGCCGGAAAGCACCTCCCGGGTGCATGCGTCAGTGCCATTCGCCTTCGACGCACCGCCGACCTTTGCAGGGGGCACCATCTCGGGTATCGATCAAATCCATTAGATCTTTCGGGCAACGCAAAGAAGCAGCGGGCGGACGCTGTAACCTGCGCGGTGCCCACCGACGGGGCACCGCTAAGAGGCAACGATCTGCAGCACATGAAACCCATAGCGACGGATCAGGCGGCCGCCCCCGCGAGGCGGGCGAAGCTCGCCCTCTCGACCTTCCTGCCCTACCAGCTCAACGTTGCGGCCCAGCTCGTGGCCGAGGCGCTTGCTGAGAGCTATGCGGAGACCTTCGGCCTCGGCATTCCCGAATGGCGCGTCATCGCCACTCTCGGCGAATACGAGGTGATGACCGCGCGCGACATCGGCCGCCATAGCCGCATGCACAAGACGAAGGTGTCGCGGGCCATCAGCGCGCTCGACGAGCGCGGGCTCATCGAGCGGCGCTCCAACGAGGAGGACCGCGCGCGACATCGGCCGCCATAGCCGCATGCACAAGACGAAGGTGTCGCGGGCCATCAGCGCGCTCGACGAGCGCGGGCTCATCGAGCGGCGCTCCAACGAGGAGGACCGGCGCGAGGCCTTCGTCTCGCTGTCGCGCGAGGGCCTCGAGGTCTACGACGCCATCGTGCCCATCGCGCTCGGCTTCGCGGAACGGCTGACGGACGGGGTCCCGCAGGAGGATCTCGCCGCCTTCAGCCGCGTCATCGAGCATCTCATGCAGCGGTGCGCCGCCCTGCACGAGGAGCCGCCGGCGATTGATCAGTGAAGCCCGCTCAGCTAAGGCATTGACGGGTGTCCGCCGCCTCTCGCCTCCGGGCGGGAGCGGCGACACACTTTGGTCGATGTCTCGTTGTCCTAATCCGCGGACTTTTGCCACGTGTCCGCTGTTCCGCCGTCCCGGGAAGGATCGATGGTTGCTCGCCCCCTGAAGATCGCCTTTGCGACCGTCGCCCTCGTGGTCGCCGCTGGCTCCGCGCTGGCGCAGTCGCCCGCCTGCGACCGCTACCGGGCCGAGCTCGCCTCACTGCAGGCGGGACCGGATCCGCGCGCGCGCCAATATGAGACCGCAGCGCGGCGCCAGCGGCAGGAGCTCGACCGCACCCGTGCCTATTTCGACCAGCTCGGCTGCAGCCGGGGTCGCTTCCTGTTCTTCGGCGACGCGCCGCCCCCTGAGTGCAACGGCCTCGCCGCCCGCATCCGGCAGATGGAGAACAACCTCGACCAGCTGCTCGCCACGGCTGAACGTCTTGGCGGCGGACCGGGCGTGGAGCAGCGCCGCCGGCACCTGCAGAATCTGATCGCCCGCGAGTGCCAGCCGGGCGGGCGTCCACGCGGCTTCTTCGAAAGCCTGTTCGGCGGCGGCCCGCTGCCCGACGAGCCGATGCCCGAGATCACTGAGGTACCGCCGGAGGAGAGCCAGCGCTTCGGCGGGTCGCGCGCCGTCTGCGTGCGGACCTGTGACGGCTACTTCTTCCCGCTGGAGGCAAGCCCCGGTGGCCGCGAGGGTGCGCGCAGCATGTGCCAGGCGCTGTGCCCCGGCGCCGCGACCGACCTCTACTTCATGCCGCAGGGCGGCGCCATCGAGCAGGCGGCGAGCTGGAACGGCCAGCCCTATACCGCGCTGCCCAACGCCGGCCGCTACAAGCGGACGTTCGACCCCTCCTGCAGCTGCAAGAATCCGGACGAGACCTGGGCGCAGGTGCTGCAGCGGGCCGAGCAGATGATCGGCGGCCGCAAGGGCGACCTCATCGTCACGGCCGAGAAGGCTGAGGAGCTGTCGCGTCCCAAGCGCGAGGAACTGGCGCAGCGCCGCGCCGAGGCCAGGAAGCCCGCCGCTGCAGAGGCGGAGGAGGAGGCAGGCGAATCGGCAAGCACCCTGCCCACGGGCTCGAGCGAATCCTCGGGCATCGATGCCGGCGCCATCGAGACGGCCGCTCCGACGGTGGACCAGAACGAGGGCCCGACCCAGGACGTCACCCGCCCGGACGGCATGCGCACCCGCGTGCGCATCGTCGCGCCGAACGTCGTCGCGGTGCCGAAGGTCGAGCCGCCCGTCGCCAAGCAGTAAGGCGGCGCCCGCCGGGGCGCCCTCGCCCTGCTGTCGGCACGCCGCCCGCGCCTGCCTGAAAGCCCACGCCTGAACCGGCGTGGATGACCAGCCGACCGATTTTCCCGACCACACCTTCTCCGCCGGGCGGCGAGCAGGCATTGCTTGCTCCCGTCGCCATGGGCGCCGAGGCCAAGCTGCGCCGGCACCGGCCTCCCATTGGGCCATCATTCAACCAATCGGTTGACAATCAATCCGCGGGCCATATATTTAACCATATGGTTGAATTTGACACTGCCCAGCTCGACACTGTCTTTCATGCTCTCTGCGACGCGACGCGGCGGCACATGCTGCGCCAGCTTTCGGCCGGCGAGCGCACCGTGAGCCAGCTCGCCGAGCCGTTCTCCATCTCGCTCGCAGCGGCCTCGAAGCACATCAAGGCGCTGGAAAACGCCGGGCTCATCCGGCGCGAGATCAGGGGCCGCACGCATGTGTGCCGCCTTGACCCGGGGCCGCTCGCCAGCGCCCACCAATGGCTGAGCTTCTACGAACGCTTCTGGACCGAGCGTCTGGACGTGCTCGAGGCGCTCCTGCGCGCGGAGGACGCCGGCCCCTCCTCCACCCCGAAAGGAGAGGAACCATGAACGACCGAGACGCACCGGATGCCTACGGCGTGGTGACCGAGCCCGCCACGCTGATGATCCAGCGCCTGCTGCCGGGCCCCGTCGAGCGGATCTGGGCCTATCTCACGGAGAGCGACCTGCGCCGCCGCTGGCTGGCGGCGGGAGACATGGAGCTGAAGGTGGGCGCGCCCTTCGAGTTCGTCTGGCGCAACGACGAGCTGACCGTTCCGCCTGGCCGGCGCCCCTCCGGCTTTGCGCAGGAACACCGGATGCAGAGCCGCCTGACGGAGGTTGAACCTCCGCACCGCCTCTCCTTCACCTGGAGCGGCACGGGGGAGGTGACCTGCGCGCTGGAGCCGAGGGGCGAGGCCGTGATGCTTACGATCACCCATCGCCAGGTCGCCGACCGCTCGACCCTGCTCAAGGTCAGCGCCGGCTGGCACGTGCACCTCGACATCCTCGTCGCCCGCACATCGGGCGAGGAGCCGGAGCCCTTCTGGGACGGCTGGCAGCGCCTGCAGAAGGACTACGAGCGCAGGCTTCCGGCCTAAGCTTCTGGCCCCGCCCTCAGGCCGTGCGGCCCTCCAGCCGCGCGGCCACCTTGGCGCGCCCGATCAGTGGCAGCAGCGCGGCGAGTTCCGGCCCGTGGTCGAGCCCCGTGAGAGCCTGCCTGAGCGGCATGAACAGCGCCCTGCCCTTGGCGCCGGTCTCAGCCTTGACCGCGTCCGTCCAGCGCTTCCAGGTCGAGCCGTCCCAGGGCTCCTCCGGCAGGAGGGCCCGTGCCTTCGCGAGGAAATCCGCATCCGTCACGACCGGCGTGATCTCGCCCGCGACCACCGTCCACCACATCGCAACATCCGCCATGCGGACGAGGTTGCCCCGCACGGCATCCCAGAAGGCGGGGCCGCCATCGGCACCAAGGGACACGAGCCGCGGCTTCGCCGTCTCGTAGGGCATGGCGTGCAGCAGCCGGGCATTGAGCCCCTCCAGCTCGGCCTCGTCGAACTTCGCCGGCGCATGCGACAGGCGACCGAGATCAACAAGGCCGGCCAGCTCGTCGAGCGAGGCAACCGGCCGCACCGCCTCGGCCGAGCCGACGAGCACGGCAAGGCTCGCGACCGCCATCGGTTCCAGGCCCCCGTCGCGCAGGCCCTTGAGGGAGAGATGGCCGAGCCGCTTCGACAGCCCCTCCCCGCTTGCCGTCGTGAGCAGGTTGTGGTGGCCGAAGGCCGGCACCGCGCCGCCGAGCGCCTCGATGATCTGGATCTGCACCGCTGTATTGGTCACGTGGTCCTCGCCGCGCACCACGTGGGTGATGCCGAGGTCGAGATCGTCGACGACCGAGGGCAGCGTGTAGAGATAGGTTCCGTCCTCGCGCCGCAGCACCGGATCCGACAGGGAGGCACAGTCCACATGACTGTCGCCGCGCACGAGGTCATGCCAGCGGACGACGCGATGCTCCAGCAGGAAGCGCCAGTGCGGACGCCGGCCCTCGGCCTCGAGCCTTGCCCTCTCCTCCGCTGTCAGCTTCAGCGCGGCCCTGTCGTAGACCGGCGGCAGGCCGCGGGCGAGCTGGCGCTTGCGCCTCCGCTCCAGCTCCTCCGCCGTCTCGTAGCACGGATAGAGCCGGCCCATGGCAATGAGCCTCTCAACCGCCGTGTCGTAGAGCGCCGTGCGCTCGGACTGGCGCACCGTGATGTCCGGCACGATGCCGAGCCATGCGAGATCCTCGACGATGCCATCGGCGAACTCCTGCGTCGAGCGGACGAGATCGGTATCGTCGAGACGCAGGATGAAGCGCCCCCCCTCGCGCCGCGCCAGGAGGAAGTTGAGCAGCGCCGTGCGCGCATTGCCGATGTGCAGGCGGCCGGTGGGCGAAGGAGCGAAGCGGACGACGGGAGCGGACATGGGACGGACCTTATGATTTTCCGCGCGGGAGACGAGGCGCGCTACGCCGACGGACGGTGCAGGAGTGCCCGTCGCGCCACGACCTGGCGGCGGGCGCCCGGCTCCTCAGAAGTCAATGGCATCGGCGCGGGCGGCTCCCCTCGCCCTGTCCATCCCAGCCTCCGGCACGTGCGCCGGCGCACCCGTGTCGCGGAAGCGGTTGACGATCGGGTAGCGCCGGTCGCGGCCGAAATTGCGGCGTGTCACCTTCACGCCGGGGGCCGATTGCCGGCGCTTGTACTCGGCGAGGTAGAGCATGCGCTCCACCTTCTTCACCGTCGCCTCGTCGTGCCCGCGCGCGACGATCTCGGCCACGCGCAGCTCGTCCTCCACCAGCCCCTTCAGGATATCGTCGAGCACCTCGTAGGGGGGCAGCGAATCCTGGTCTTTCTGCCCCTCGCGTAGCTCCGCTGTCGGCGCCTTGACGAGGATGTTGGCGGGAATGACCTCGCCGTCGGGGCCGAGCGCGCCCGGCGGCTTCCAGCCGTTGCGCAGGGCGGACAGGCGATAGACCTCCGTCTTGTAGAGGTCCTTGATC
>Ga0180222_1002355_pt1 | contig 15413 bp, 15 predicted proteins | sample eDN5th37CKraftOP_FD_151336 | JGI IMG/M metagenome (GOLD analysis project Ga0180222, IMG submission 151336) | Enriched Organic Plus compost microbial communities from Emeryville, California, USA - eDNA 5th pass 37_C Kraft OP (version 2) (version 2) ... | reverse complement strand
GGTCCGTCGCATCCCACCCGCTCTTGCGCTGGCCGCCCACATCGGCCACGGTGTGCAGCGCGTCGCCGCCGACGCCGCGCTCGGCGGACTGCGGCGGTTCCCGCGTCGCATCTCCGATCTCGACGCCGGTTGCCTCAGCACCATCATGGGACGGACGGTACGCACGTTATCAGTACTCGGAGGCGACGCCGGAACGTCGTCACGGGCCCGGCTGGCGCTCTCGGGCGACGGCGTTCCCGAGACGGTGTTCGTCAAGCTGCCCGCCGAGACCGCCGCGACCCGGCTGATGGGTGAGCTCGGCAGGCTCGCGCACACCGAGGTCCGGTTCTACCAGCAGCTCGCGGCGGGCCTGCCCGGCGTCCCCCGCGCTCACGGTTCGGCGTTCGACGCGCTCACGGGGCGCTCCGTGCTGGTGCTCGAGGACCTCGCGCAGGAGCCCTGTGAGTTTCCCGACACGCTGCATCCACTCGACAAGGACCGCGCGGCGCTCACGGTCGAACTGCTCGCCCGTGTGCACGCCGCGTTCTGGGGCCGGCTGCCCGAGCGCAGCGGCCGCGGCCCACTCGGGTGGCTGTATTCGGCGTCCGGGGACGACACCTCGCTGCTGACCGGGACGCTCCTGAAGACCTCGACCCGGCGGCTCGCCGAGCGTACCGACATCCCGGTGGCCGACGGCCGGTTCATCGACGAGAACTACCGTGCGGCCGCACAACTGCTCGACCGTCCGCCGCACACCGTGATGCACGGTGACGCACACCCCGGCAACCTCTTCTTCCGCAACGGCGAGGCGGGCCTGTTGGACTGGCAGGCGGTGCGCCGTGGCCACCCCGGACGCGAGCTCGCGTATACGCTGATCACCAGCATGACGACCACCGACCGGCAAGCCGCGGAGAAAGACCTCCTCGACGAGTACCGTCGCGCGCTGGCCGCGGCAGGCGGCCCCAGGCTGGACGCCGACGAGTTGTGGGAGCGCTACCGCCTCGGCGCGGTCTATGCGTACACCGCGCCGGTCATCACCGCGGGGCTGGGCGGCATGCAGGACGACGGCATCGCGGTGGAGGGGGCCCGGCGCGGCGTCGCGGCGCTGGCGGACCTGGAAACCGTGGCTTTACTCAAGAAACTCTTGTGATGACCCTAGGATTTGAGAACCACGACCAACCGAGGCTCGACTGTGAATGAAGCTCTGCCCGCGGGAGCGGGTGCGGACACCTCGACCCGCCACCGGATCCTGGTGGCCACCGCCGAGGTGCTCGCTCGCAGCGGTCAGACCAAATTGAGCCTGTCCGAGGTGGCGCTGCAGGCAGGGGTCTCGCGGCCGACGCTGTACCGGTGGTTCGCCGACAAGCAGGAACTGCTCGAGGCGTTCGGCAACTACGAGCGCGAGATGTTCGACAACGGGATCGGGCGCGCGACCGCGGGCCTGCGGGGCAACGAGAAACTCGATGCGGCGCTGCGGTTCATCGTGCAGTACCAGCAGTCGTATTCCGGCGTGCGCCTGGTGGACATCGAACCCGAGGTGGTCATCGCCCAGTTGGCACACGTCATCCCGATCATGCGCGCGCGCCTGCTCAAGCTGCTGTCCGGTCCCAACGCGGCGGTCAAGGCCGCGACCGCGATCCGGGTCGCGATCTCGCACTACATCGTGCGCAGTGACGACGCCGATCAGTTCCTCGCGCAGTTGCGTCACGCCGTCGGCATCAGGCAGACCGACACAAACTGATCGATCGCCCAAAAAGTTCACGCAAGCTACTGACACTGAGGCGCATTTTTGTAAAGCTGTACAGCATGACTTCTGTGCAGGACGAGACCGGTGTTCTCGCGGGCGACGAGCGCATGCTCATCGACGGAGAACTGCAAACCACCGGCAGCGGTTCCACATTCGACGTGATCCACCCGGCCACCGAACAGGTTGCCGGGCAGGCCACCGACGGCACCGTCGAGGACATGTCACGCGCGGTGGCCGCGGCCCGGCGGGCGTTCGACCAGACGGACTGGTCACGCGATCTGGACTTCCGGTACCACTGTCTGACGCAGCTGCACGAGGCACTCGAACGCAACAAGGAGCGCCTGCGGCGCATCCTCATCACCGAGGTCGGCTGTCCGGTCACGGTCTCGGGCAGCCAGATCGAAAGCCCCATCGAGGAGGTCAGGCACTGGGCCGAGCACGGCAGGAACTTCGACTACCTGGTCGACACCGGGGTGCACCCGACCCAACTCGGCCCGGCCCGCCGCAAGATCCACTACGAACCCGTTGGTGTGGTGGGCGCGATCACGCCGTGGAACGTGCCGTTCTATCTCAACATCGCCGAGACGGTGCCCGCGCTGATGGCGGGTAACACCGTGGTGCTCAAGCCCGCTCAGCTCACGCCATGGTCGGGAACGGAGTACGGCCGCATCGTCGCCGAGGAGACCGACATTCCCGCGGGCGTGTTCAACGTCGTCGTCTCCAACGCCAACGAGGTGGGCGCGGCGCTCTCGGCCGACCCCCGCGTCGACATGATCACCTTCACCGGGTCGACCGCGACCGGGCGGGCCATCCTGGCCGCCGGCGCGCCGACCGTGAAGAAGACTCTGCTGGAGCTGGGCGGCAAGTCGGCGCACATCGTGCTCGACGACGCCGACTTCAACTCGGCGCTGTCGATGGCCGCGATGATGGCGTGCGTCATGAGCGGGCAGTCCTGCATCCTGCCCAGCCGGATCCTGTTGCCGCGCAGCCGTTACGACGAGGGTATCGAGATACTCAAGAACATGATGGAGAACTTCCCGGTCGGTGACCCGTGGACGCCCGGCGTCATGCAGGGCCCGCAGATCAGCGAGACGCAACGACAGAAGGTGCTGGGGCTCATCCGCAGCGGCATCGACTCCGGCGCGCGTCTGGTCACCGGAGGTGGCGTCCCGGAAAACCTTCCGGTCGGCTACTACACGCAGGCCACCCTGCTCGCCGACGTCGACCCCGATTCGCAAGTCGCGCAGGAGGAAATCTTCGGGCCGGTGCTCACGGTGACCCCGTACGACACCGACGACGACGCAGTGGCGATCGCCAACAACACCATCTACGGACTGTCCGGCGAGGTCTCCGGCGGCGACCTCGACCGTGCCTTCGCGATCGCGTGCCGCATGCGCACCGGCAACGTCACCATCAACGGCAAGAGCCACTTCGGGATCACCAGTCCCTTCGGCGGCACCAAGCAGTCCGGTCTGGGCTACCGCAATGGTGAAGAGGGTTACAAGGAATACCTGGAGGCCAAGACCATCGGCATGCCCGAATGAGCATTGACTTCGGTCTTTCCGAACTGCGCCATCTGGCCGATCAACTGGAGATCTCGGCGTTGCTGACCCGCCATCGCGGGCCGGCATCGAACGTCGGCTTGTGTGCGTGTTCTCGCCGATAGTTCGACCACAAGCCCACGTTCGTGCCGGAGAAAATCAGCCCTCGGCCGCCAATTGCCCGCACGCCTCGGCGGTGGCCCTCCCCCGCCATGTCCGCTCGTCGAGCGCATCGCGCCCCAGTGCCGTCTCGGGGATCTCGTTGCGGGACACCGCGATCAGGGCATCTATGACTGATCGGGAGACGTCACGGGTGAAATCCGCGGTCCAGCACAGTGCATGCGGTGTGCAGATCACGTTGTCCATCGCGAACAGGGGGTCGTCGGCCGCTGGGGGTTCCGGATCGTATACGTCCAGCGCCGCCCCGGCGATCCCACCGTCGCGCAGCGCCCGGATCAGCGCCGGCTGGTCGACCAGCCCGCCGCGGGCGATGTTGATGAAGTAGGCACTCGACCGCATCTCCGCGAAGAACGACTCGTCGAGCATGCCGCGATTCTCCTCGGTCAGAGCCGCGGTCACCACGACGAAATCCGATCGTGCGGCCAGCGTTTCGCGATCGACGAGTTCGACACCCAGTTGTGCCGCCCGTTCCGAACGCCCCGACCTGGTGGTCGCGATCACCTCGACACCCAAAGGTGCGAGCATCCCGGCGAGTTCGGAACCGACCGACCCGAATCCCAGGATCCCGACCGTTCTGCCGTCCACCCCTGTGCCTCGATAGGCACCCCGCTGGAGCGCCCACTTTCCGGAGACGGTGACGCGATGGTTCTCCAGCAGGCGATGTGCGCACGCCAGCAGCAGCGTGAGCCCCGACAACGCGAGCGGCCGTCGCACCGCTGCGGGGGTGTTGGTGAGCACCACCCCCTCACGGGCCAGCGCGACCGGGTCGATTCCGTCATATCCCGCACCGAACCGCGCGATGTGCCGCAGCCGGGGCACCTGTCGCACCAGTTCGGCGCCGAACGGGATGTGGCCGAACGAGACCACTGCGTCGACACCCGCCAGCGCGGCCGGATCCACCGGACCGTGTGCGGGAATCGGCGGCAGCAGGCGCCAGGAGATGCCGGCCTCCTCCAACCGGTGCAGACCGATGTCGCCGAATATCGTGGCACCGGTGGCGTCCGCACCGTCGGCGGTGAGACCCACCACGTAATCGTCGCTCATGGTTCACCTTTCCGAGATGGCGGCGGCAGATTCGTGGACGGGACGACGGACCATGAATCCGTAGACGCAGGCACCCAGCACGGCGATCACACCGGATACCAGGAAGGACGGTGTGTAGGAACCGGTCTTGTCGACGATGACGCCGGTGACCAGCGGGGCCAGCGCACCGCCGAAGTAACCGCCGAAGTTCATGATCCCGCCGAACTGCGCGGCGTGCGTGTCGGGCACGATATCGCTTGTGAGCGCCCATGACTGGGACTGGACCGCAGCCACCAGACCGAGGGCTGCGCACAGCACCACGATCGCCAGGACGGGGTTGTGTACGAGCGGCACCACTGCAAGCAGGATTCCGAGGCCGACGGACCCGCCGATCAGGACCGTCTTCTTCGACCCGAAAGCGCTCATTCCCCGACGGCGCACCAGGGTGAGTGTGAGCCGGCCTGCGTAGATCCCGGTGATCGCCGAGGCCAGATACGGGATCGCGGCGACCCAGCCGGTCTGCGCGATCGAGACATCCAGGGTGTCCTGGAGGAACAGCGGCAGGAACGTGATGAAGATGTTCCAGATCCAGATCGAACTGAAGAAGCCGAGCATCATGCCCCACGTCTGCGGATAGGTGAAGAATTTGCGCCAGGGCAGGTGGGCCTTCGGCTGCGTGGTGTCGTCACGGCCGGCGACGATGTACCGGTACTCCTCCTCCGACAGACGCCTGGACGATTCTGGGGCACGATAATAGGCCCAGAAGGCCAGTGCCAGAACCAGACCCGCCAAGCCGATGATGAGGAACATCGCGCGCCACCCGAATGCCAGCGACAACACGGTGAGAACCGGAGGAGCGATCGCCGAACCCCACTTCGACCCGGAGTCCCAGATGCCCGCGGCCTGGCCACGTTCCTCGCGGGGGAACCATTCCGTGGTGATCTTGCTGGAGTTCGGTGAGTTGGGCGATTCGCCGACGCCCAGCAGGAAGCGGAAGGTGAGGAAGTGCGCCATGGTCTGCCCGACGGACATCAGCGCGGTCGCGACCGACCAGATACCGACCGCCGCGAAATACATTCTGCGAGCACCAAGTTTGTCGATCAGATAGCCGGCGGGCAGCTGGGACTCCGGGTCGAAGTGGGGTTCGGCGATCATGTGCGGAGCGGCGATGGAGACCGACGAGCGGTCCATGTAGTTGAGGATCCCGGCCAGCAGCAACCAACCGAGAATCCAGTAACGCAGGTTCTTCACCTTCTTGGCGTCACGCTGACGACGAGCCTGGCGCGGCGAGTCGGACTTCAGATCCATGGCACTCCTTTGTGCGTGAGCGGGGATTCGTGCTGGGGCCGAACTCAATTGACGACGAGGCCACCGTTGACGTTGTAGACGGCCGCGGTGATGAAGCCGGCGTCCTCGGACAGCAGGAACTCGATGGTTGCGGCGATGTCCTCGGTTCGGCCGACCCGATCGACGAGCAGGCCCTCGACCATCTCGGCCTTGCGCTCCTCGGTGAGAGTGCCACCCATGATGTCGGTGTCGATGGGACCGGGACTCACCACGTTGACGGTGACCCCGAACTTGCCGACCTCGCGTGCAACGGCTCGACTGAGGCCGATGACGGAAGCTTTCGATGCCGAGTACGGCACCTTGCTGTAGGTACCGCCGCCCAGTTGGGCCGATGCAGACGACAAGTTGACCACACGCCCGACGCCGCGCTGCACCATGCCGCGCACCGCACGCTGATTGACGATGAAGGTGCCGGTGCTGTTGATGTCGAGCACCCGGTTCCATTCGGCGAGCGTCAGTTCCAGGAACGGAACGGGTGAGGCGACACCTGCCGCGTGCGCCAGTCCGACGACCGGCGGGAGTTCGGCCTCGATCGCGGTGAATGCGCGATTGACCGATTCGGCGTCCACGACGTCGACGCCGTAACCGAAAACCGTGGTGCGCGAATCCTTGTCGACCTCTCGCGCGAATTCGACGACGGCCGCCTCGTCGACGTCGAGGGCCGCGACGTGCCACCCGGCCCGGGCGAGGCGCTGAACTGTCGCGCGCCCGATCCCGCGTGCCGAGCCGGCGCCGGTGACCACTGCGGTCCGCTGCGGTGGAAACGCGTGCAGAGCTGTCATGTGCATCTTCTTTCGGTGACGTGGGCGGGTCGAGGTAGCGGTCGGCAGGTGGACGAGCGGTTGAACCACCATCACCGGGGCAAACCGGTCGCCGACTTTGGCGCAGCTGACAATACTTCTCCGAAGTGATCTGGATAACACCAGTTCCTATAGGATATAGGTATAGGTGATGGCAGCGTCAATGGCAGAAAGTGCCTACGTTTTCCCGATCTGCCCTCAGAATCTGCAGGTTTTCGGCTGGAAGGCGGGAATATGATTCACAGCCAGGCGGCACAGACGCCCACACACGGAAGTGAGGTGGCACCCGATGACGGTGGATGCGGTTGATTCGGCTGCTCATGGCGATGCAACAGACGCCGGAGATCTCACGGATGAGGAGCGGCGCCGCGTTGCCTACGCCGCAGAGCTCTACTACGTACAGGGGCTGAAGGTCGAAGACGTCGGCAAGCGCATGCACCTTTCCCGCTCGACCGTTTCTCGAATGCTCGCCCGGGCCCGTCAGCACGGCGTCGTCGAGTTCGTCCTGCATCGCACGCCGGACCGCTCCTCACACCTGGCGACCCAGCTCAACCAGCGTCTCGGCGTTCGCACGTTGATCGCTGACAGCGTGGATGCCGCTGAGTTCGCGGCTCGGCTCGAGGTGGTCGCCGAGTTCGCGGCACGCCGGCTCGCCGCTGTGGTCGGCACCAACATGACGATCGCCGTTGGTTGGGGCGCCACGGTCGAAGCGGTATCCCGGCACCTGATCTTCAGCCCCACCCGCGGGGCACGGGTTGTTCAGCTGAACGGTTCGGCCAGCGCGTCCGCGTCGAACATCCTCAACGCCGGCCAACTGCTCGACAGGTTCGCCCGCGCGTTCTCAGCGTCGGCACACCACTTTCCGGCGCCGGCATTCTTCGACTCCGCGACAACTCGTGAGGCCATGTGGCAGGAGCGGTCAATTCAGCGCGTGCTCGGGATCCGTCGAAACGCCGATGTGGCGCTGTTCTCGGTCGGCGCATTGGACAACGACGTTCCCGATCACCTGTACCGGTCGGGCTACCTCGATGCGGTCGATCTCCAGGAGCTGCGACGGGACGGGATCGTGGGACACATCGGCTCCGTATTCCTACGCGCAGACGGGACCTCGGACGGCATTGCGATCAACCGGCGCAGCACCGGCATGCCGCTGTCCGAGTTGCGCAGTGTACGAACGCGGATCCTGGTCGCAAGCGGTCCGGCGAAAACAGCGGCCGTCCTCGCGGCATTGCGCGCAGGCGCCGCGACCGACCTGGTGCTCGATGAGATCACCGCGCAGGCCTTGCTCGACGCGTGATCACCGCCGAGCGGAACGGCGGGATCGCAGCATCCCGGCGTCACATGAAAGGATTTGACTGTGGATGTCCCTGTGAGCCCGCCGATTCCTCGCCTGCGGCGAGCCATGCGGGACGAAGTGCGCGACGCGCTGCTCGCGATGCTCATGGACGGACGACTTGCCGCCGGGACATCGGTGAGCATCGACCGACTCTCGCGCGATCTCGGCGTCTCACAGACTCCGGTCCGAGAGGCCCTCGTCGAGATCGAGGCGACCGGGCTGGTCCACCGAGTCGCCCATCGCGGCTACCAGGTGGCGCCACCGATGACCGCCCAGCAGGCCGCAGAACTCGCCGACGCCCGCCTCGTCGTCGAGACGACTGCCGCCCATTGGGCGACCCGGCTCCGGGATCCCGAGTTGCTCCCCGACCTGCGTGCTGCACACCGCGCGCACGAGGAGGCCGCGTGGGCAGTGCGCGAGTGGGACGGGGTGACCCGCGATCGAAACGGCCTACCGGTCCCGTTGAAGCCGTATTTCGAAGCCGATTGGCGTTTTCATCAGACGATCCTCGACCACTGCGGCAACGGATTCCTGCGCCGGATGGTCGGAAGCCTGGGCGCCTCGGTGCAACGCATGCGACAGAATGTGCACCGCGGGCCCGTGGACACCGAGTTGGCGGTCGCCGAACACGGCCGCGTGCTGGCCGCTGTCGAAACCGGTGACCCACAGGCTGCCGCGGACGCGATGCGTGCCCACATCGAAGCGGTCCGCGAGCGTTCGATCGCCGACGCCTGAGCAGGCCCGGCATCGAACGTCGCCTTGTGTGCGTGATTGCGCCGAAAGTTCGACCACAAGCCCACGTTCGCGCAGGAGAGGATCAGCCCTCGGCGGCCAATTGGCCGCACGCGGCGGCGATTTCGCGGCCGCGTGTGTCGCGGACCGTGCAGGAGACACCACGCTCGCGCACGCGCTTGACGAATTCCCGCTCTGCGGGCTTGGGGCTGGCGTCCCACTCGCTGCCGGGCGTCGGGTTGAGCGGGATGACGTTGACGTGTGCCAGCGGGCCCAGCGCGCCGTGCAGCTTCTTGCCGAGAAGGTCTGCGCGCCAGGGCTGATCGTTGACATCGCGAATCAATGCGTATTCGATCGAGACGCGCCTGCCGCTGGTGTCGGCGTAGTAGCGCGCCGCGTCGAGCACCTCGCTCACCTTCCACCGGTTGTTCACCGGCACCAGGGTGTCGCGCAGTTCGTCGTCGGGTGCGTGCAGCGACAGCGCCAGGGTGACGCCGAGGCGCTCGTCGGCGAGCTTGCGGATCGCCGGTGCCAGCCCCACCGTGGACACCGTCACCGAACGTGCGCTGATACCGAAGCCGTTGGGCGGCGGCGCGATGATGCGGCGCACCGCGCCGAGCACCCGGTTGTAGTTGGCCAGCGGTTCACCCATGCCCATGAACACGATGTTGGACAGCCGGCCACCGCCGGCGGTGCCGGCAGTCCGACCGAAGTGCTCTGCGCGCATGGTCGACGACGCCGCGCGTACCTGCTCGAGGATCTCGGCGGTGGTCAGGTTGCGTTGCAGCCCACCCTGTCCGGTCGCGCAGAACGGGCAGGCCATGCCGCAGCCTGCCTGCGACGAGATGCACACGGTGTTGCGCTGGGGGTAGCGCATGAGCACCGATTCGAACGTCGACCCGTCGATCGCGCGCCACAGGGTTTTGCGGGTCTCCCCTGCGTCGCACTGGATCTCGCGCACCGGGTTGATCAGCGTGGGGAACAGTTTTTCGGCGACCTGGTTCCGCACGGCCGCGGGGAGGTCGGTCATCTGCTGGGGATCGGCGATGAGCCGGCCGTAGTACTGGTTGGCCAGCTGCTTGGCGCGGAACGCCGGCAGCCCGAGTTCGGTGACCGCGGCCGCGCGTGCTGTCTCGTCGAGGTCCGCGAGGTGTTGCGGCGGCATGGCCCGCCGCGGTGCCTCGAAGACGAGCTGTTGTTTCATGCCGATACCTTCACTGATGTCTTCGCGACCATTGTCCCGGACGGGCGGTCGTCGTTGAGAAGTTCGCGCACCGCCGTGTCGACGGTTGCCAGCAGGCCGGAGTCGACGCCTGCGCGGCCGCGGACGAAGACCGACGCGCGGTTGGCCTCGGGCATGGTGTCCGCCACCGTGAGCCCGTCGGGCAGCCGGCCGATCATCGGCAGCAGCGCGATGCCCAGTCCGGAGCGCACCGCGGCGATCAGACCGGACAGGTCTGCGCACTCGGCGACGATCTGATAGTCGACTTCGAGTTTCTCCAGCGCCGCGAAGGCCGGTTCCCGCAATGTGCAGGGCTCGGAGTACACCACCACCGGCAGCGGTTCGCCGTCGCAACCGAAGTTGCGGGCCGAGATCCATTTGAGCGGAACCATTCCCGACGCGTTGACGCGGTCCCACCCCGAGCCGTCGAGCATCACGGCGACATCGACGGTGCCGTGTTCGATCGCGTCGGCGAGTGCGACGTTGCGGTCCAGCCGGAACCGCACCCGCCAGTCCGGCAGGCATTCGGCAAGCGCATCGGTGAGCCCGGGCAGCATGACGTCGGCGCCGTGTTCGGTGGCCCCGATCAACAACGTCTTCTCCTCGGCGGCGCCGAGATCGGCAAGCGCCGCGTCGTGTGCGGCGAGGATCCGCCGGGCGTGGGCGACCACCCGGTGGCCGAGTTCGGTGAAGGCCATGCCGCGGCCGGAACGCTGCACGATGGGGCCGCCGACGACACCTTCGAGGCGACGGACATGTTGGCTGACGGCCGACTGGGTCAGGTGCAGGACCGCCGCCGCGCGGTGAAATCCACCACAGTCGGCAACGGCCACCAGGCTGCGCAGCGGCGCGATGTCGAGGACCTGTCCCACCGGCAGAAGGGTACTCCGATCAGCACTTACGATCAATTTCGTCGCATTGTGCGGCTAGGTGCGGAGCAAGCGATAAGAGATGGTGATCGATCGGCGAGGCGATTATTCGTTGGACTCGACCGCTCGGCACACAACACGATGGCACCATGCCCGACACCCCGGACACCCTGGACCGGATGCCAGCCCGCACCGCGTCGGCGGTGACATTCCTGTACGCGTTGGGTTACCCGATCGGCAACGCCGCGGTGGCGGCGATGTCGCCGATGGCGTTGCTGGTCTTCCGGTTCAGCCTCGCCGCCGCGATCCTCGGGGCGTGGGCACGGTTCGCCGGTGTGGCGTGGCCGCGCGGCGGCAAGCTCGCTCACGTCGCGGTGGCGGGCCTGCTGATGCAGGGCGTGCAGTTCTGCTTCCTGTACCTGGCCATCGAGCGCGGCGCTCCTGCCGTGCTGTGCGCGGTGGTGATTGCGATGAACCCCGTCACCACGGCCGTGCTCAGTGCGGCGTTCCTGCGTGACCGCCTCGGCCTACGGCGCATCCTGGCGCTCGTGCTCGGCGTCGCCGCGGTGCTCGCGGCCTGCGCGAGCAGGCTGGCCGCCGAGAGCGGCGTCGACCCGGTACTGCTGCTGTTGCTCGCGGCGCTGCTCGGCCTGTCCGCAGGCGGCGTCTATCAGCAGCGGTTCTGCAGCGACGTGGACTTCCGCGCCGCCACGGCCGTACAGAACGCGGTGGCGCTGCTTCCCGCCGCGGTGTTCGCGGCGCTCACTCCGTTCGCTGTGCACAACGCCAAGCACGCGGTGGCGGCAGTGGCCGGGGTGGTGCTGCTCAACGCGGCGCTCGGGGTGTCGATGTACGTACGGGCCATCAGCAGGCACGGCGCGCCCGCGGTCACCATGCTGTTCTGCGTGATCCCCGCGGTCGCGGGGGTGCTGTCGTGGCTGATGCTCGGCGAGCGGCCCGATGTGGGAATCGCCGTCGGGCTTGTGGTCGGGGCGGCGGCCTGCTGGCTCAACAGCTCCGGGTCACGCCAGCAGCGTCAGCACGATCCAGGTCGCGACGGCTGACGGCAGCACCGAGTCGATGCGGTCCATGAGGCCGCCGTGGCCGGGTAGCAGGGTGCCCATGTCCTTGATTCCCAGATCGCGTTTGACCTGAGATTCGACCAGATCGCCGAGCGTTCCGGTGATCACCAGCATGATGCCGAGCGGCACGCCCACCCAGGCCGGCTTGTCCAGCAGGAACGTCACGGCCAGCACCGAGACCACGATGCCGAGCACCAGCGATCCGGCCAGGCCCTCCCAGGATTTCTTGGGGCTGATCGCGGGCACCATCGGGTGCTTGCCGAACAGCACGCCTGCGGTGTAGCCGCCGACGTCGGACGCCACGACGCCCAGCATCAGGCAGAACACACGGCCCGCGCCGTCGTCGGGATAGATCAGCAGCGCACCGAACGCGCCGAACAACGGGATCCAGGCGGCCAGGAACACCGTCACCGAGACGTCGCGCAGATAGTTCACCGGTGCCGCGGTCAGTCCGCCGGACAGCAGCCGCCAGATCAGGCACAACACCACGGTGGCGCCGAATCCACCCAGTGCACCGGCCGGTCCGAACGGCAGGGTCAGCCACACCATGGCCTGTCCGCCGATCAGCAGCGGGACGACCGGGATGGAGAAACCTCCGGTGCGCAGCCGCCGCACGACCTCGTGCGTCGCGACGGCCATCGCCGCGGCGACCACACCGACCCACACGAGGGGTGCGAACAACAGGATCGCGATGACGCCGCCGCCCAGGCCCACGCCGACACCGATGGCCGCCGGGAGGTTACGACCGGCGCGGGACTGCTTCTTCTGCGGTTCTCCGACCGGTTTGCTTGCCACGAGACTCGCTTGCTGATCGGTCACTCAGACCTCCAGCAACTCGCTTTCCTTGTGTTTGACGAGTTCGTCGATCTGCGCGGTGTAGGTGTGCGTCGACTTGTCGAGGTCCTTCTCGGCGCGGCTCACCTCGTCCTCACCGGCCTCGCCGTCCTTCTTGATGCGGCTGAGTTCTTCCATCGCCTTGCGGCGGATGTTGCGCACCGAGACCTTGGCGTCCTCGCCCTTGGACTTGGCCTGCTTGACCAGTTCGCGGCGGCGCTCCTCGGTGAGCTGCGGGATGGCGACGCGGATGATGTTGCCGTCGTTGCTGGGGTTCACGCCCAGGTCGGAGTTGCGGATGGCGTCCTCGATCGCCCTGAGCTGCGACGCCTCGTACGGCTTGATCACGACGAGGCGCGCCTCGGGGACGTTGATGCTGGCCAGCTGGGTGATCGGCGTCATCGAACCGTAATAGTCGATGTTGATGCGGTTGAACATGCCCGGATTGGCCCGGCCGGTCCGGATCGAGCCGAGCTCGTCTCGGGCCACGGACACGGCCTTCTCCATCTTCTCCTCGGCATCGAAGAGAGTCTCGTCGATCACTTCACCGTCTCCCGTCGCTGTCGCGTTCGCTCATGTGGCTCCACTCCTCAGGTGGTGACCAGAGTTCCGATCTTCTCACCCGCCACCGCCCGAGCGATATTGCCACTGGTGAGCAGGTTGAACACGAGGATCGGCATGCCGTTGTCCATGCAGAGGCTGAAGGCGGTGGCGTCGGCCACCTTGAGCCCGCGGTCGATGACCTCGCGGTGGCTGATCGCGGTGATCAACTCGGCGTCCGGGTTGGTCCGGGGGTCGTCGGTGAACACACCGTCGACCGCCTTGGCCATCAGCACCACTTCCGCGCCGATCTCCAGGGCCCGCTGGGCCGCTGTGGTGTCGGTCGAGAAGTACGGCAGGCCCATGCCCGCGCCGAAGATCACGACGCGACCCTTCTCCAGGTGCCGCACCGCGCGCAGCGGGATGTAGGGCTCGGCGACCTGCCCCATGGTGATCGCCGTCTGCACGCGGGTGTCGATACCTTCCTTCTGCAGGAAGTCTTGCAGGGCAAGGCTGTTCATCACGGTGCCGAGCATGCCCATGTAGTCGGAACGCGTGCGCTCCATACCGCGCTGCTGCAGTTGGGCACCGCGGAAGAAGTTGCCTCCCCCGATGACGACTGCCACCTGGGCTCCGCTGCGGACCACCTCGGCGATCTGCCGCGCCACCTGAGCCACGACGTCGGGATCCAGACCCACCTGTCCGCCGCCGAACATCTCGCCGCCCAGCTTGAGCAGGACGCGGGTATAGAGCGGACGAATCGGTGCTGCCCGGCCGGCGACATTCGAATCCGCCATCGGTCTCCTCGGCACTCCTCGCATTAGAGAGCCATCCAGGCGATTGCCCAGGACGGCAGCTCCATCCTGCCTCATGGCAGGCGTCAGGCCATGCCCGGGGCCTCGGGACTTTCGCGTGTCGCCGGCCGGAGCGGCTCAGCCGAGGTGCGCCTGCAGCAACCAGCCCGCGACCGATTTGCGCCCGTTCCCCTCGTCGCGGATGTCGCTGCCTGCGAAAGCGGCGAAGTCGGTGAACTCGGCGGGAACGTTGGCGTGGATGCGGGCAGGGCTGATGTCGTCGATCACCCAGTACCTGCCGACGACGTCGCGCAGTTCGTCGGCGGTCACCGGGTTGGCCGGGCCGGTGTCGCCCATCGTTGCCTTGTCGAAGACCAGGACGACGTACGTCGCCCCGGGTGCCGCCGCTCGCACGATCGACTGTTGGTAACCCTCGCGCAGTTCGACGGGCATGGAGTGGAACAGCGTGCTGTCGACGATCGTCCCGAACCGGCCGTCGTATCCGGTGAAGGAGCTGATGTCGGCGACCTCGAACGTCGCGTTGGTCAGACCGCGCCTGGCCGCCTCCGCGCGGGCCAGCTCGATCGCGGTCGGCGACTGATCGAGCCCGACGGTGGTGAATCCACGCTCGGCGAGGTACAGCGACGTCGCGGCCTCTCCGCAGCCGGCGTCGAGTACCTCACCGTGGAACTTGCCCGCGTCGATCAACTTCGCGATCTCGGGCTGCGGTTCACCGATGCTCCACGGTGGCCGCGCACCGCCGAAGTTGGGCGCCTCGCCCCGGTATGCCGATTCGAACAGATCTTCTGGAGTGGTCATGATCCCGGTATATCAACGCGGTTGATATGTGTCAATATGCTTGACATGGGCGACATTCTCGAAGTGCAGCCACTGGGCTTTCTGATGTACCGCGTGATGGCGGTGCTGCAACCCGCCGTCGCCGCGCAGTTGCAGCAGCTGGGTTTGACACTTCCCGAATTCGTCTGTCTGCGAATCCTTTCCGCGCAGCCCGGGCAGTCCAACGCCGAACTGGCGCGTCACATCAACGTCTCGCCGCAGGCCATGAACAACGTGGTGCGAGCGCTTCAGGAAAAAGGCGCCGTCCGGCGTCCCGAGGCGGCATCCTCCGGGCGCGCGCTACCCGCCGAACTCACCACCGAGGGCGCCAAGCTGCTCAAGCGGGCCGAGGCGGCCGCGCTGGCGGCAGAGGAGGAGGCGCTCGCAAACCTCACGGAGGCACAGCGCCGCGAACTCAAGCGACTGCTGGCGCACGCGGTGGACTGATCGAGGGTCGAATGCAACAGACCCCCCAAACCTGTTGCGGTGAAGGGGGTCTGGCGCAGGTGATGCGCTAACGGATCGGTTCGACCCGCTTGATGAGCAGACC
>Ga0180222_1002349_pt1 | contig 15442 bp, 13 predicted proteins | sample eDN5th37CKraftOP_FD_151336 | JGI IMG/M metagenome (GOLD analysis project Ga0180222, IMG submission 151336) | Enriched Organic Plus compost microbial communities from Emeryville, California, USA - eDNA 5th pass 37_C Kraft OP (version 2) (version 2) ... | reverse complement strand
GTCGTGGCTGCAGATATCGCCGGCTTCTTCCTCAATCAGGACGATGGCTGGGGAACCAATCTCAATACCGGCAACGACAGCTACACGGCCAAGCGCTGGGGCGTGCGGGGCAAGCTCGCTGTCGACCTGGACGACAGCTTCAAGGCGACGCTCACTGGCGACTATACCTATCGCCGGGGCCAGCAGGGTCTGGGTATTTCGCCGAGCACGTTGAACGGCTTCACTTTCAACGCCGTGACGGGGCAGCGCGTCGCGCTCCCCAGCGTCTTTGACATCAATTCCGAATTCGAGCCTTTTTATCGCTCTCGAGAAAGCGGCACGGCGCTGAACCTGGAGAAAGATGTCGGCGATGTGAAGCTGATGAGCATCACGTCATACCGGCACCTGATAGAAGACATCGACATCGACTTCGATGGCACCGAATTCGAGGCCATCCGCCTGACCCGCCGCGACCGCCGCAATTCCTTCACGCAGGAATTCCAGGCCAGCGGTGGCAACTCCGCGTTCCATTGGGTGGCCGGCCTTTATTATTATTACATGCGCAGCAACATCAACGGCCCCCGCTTCCAGGGTCTGTTCTTCCCAGGTGGATTTGCCATCTCGTCCCGCGATACGACAAACGCCTACGCGGCATATGCACAGGGCACAGTCGAAGTCCTGCCCAACACCAATCTGACGCTGGGCGCACGCTATACCATAGAAAAGCGCGAGATCACGGGCCACACGGCAGATGGCAGCGGGTTTGTCATCCCCGGCTCCTCGGGCACCGAAAAGGCAACATTCAAGAAGCCCAACTTCCGTGTCGCGCTCGACCACAAGCTAACCCCCGACATCCTCGCCTATGCCTCATGGAGCCGCGGGTTCAATGCTGGTTTCTTCAACCAGGTCAGCTTCGGCGGATTTACCGAGGCCGCCAATCCGGTCGTCAAGCCGGAAGAGATCGATGCCTATGAAATCGGCCTCAAGAGCGATTTGCTGGACCGCCGGCTGAGGGTCAATATCGCGGCGTTCCTCTACGACTATTCGAACCTTCAACAGCAGATCTACAGCCCTGGCGGGATCATCTCCCTCAATGCGGCCTCCGCGCGCATCAAAGGCATCGATCTCGACATCGTCGCCCGGCCCGTTCGTGCGCTGACGCTGAGCTTCAGCGCCAACTATCTCGATTCCAACTACAAGTCCTATCCCCTAGCACCGAACTACGACATCCTTCCCAACGGCAATTTCGTGGCGGTTGGCTCGATCGACGCGCGCGGCAAGCAGCTCGTTTCCGCGCCGAAATTCGGCCTGCAGGCCTCGGCCACCTATACGTTGGAAACTCCGATCGGCACCTTCGATACCACGGCCAACATCAACTATCAGACCAAGCAGTATAGCGATCCCCAGAATGAGTTTCCGATTCCCGGCAGAACGCTGATCGGTCTGACCGAGCAGTGGAAGTCGGCAGATGAACGCACCACCGTGACATTGTGGGTCAAGAATCTGACGAACAAGAAATATGACGTATCCTTCAGCCTGCTGGAAAATGTCGGCCTGGTCGGCAATCCGGGCGCGCCGCGGACATATGGCGTCACCCTTGGGCGGAAGTTCTAGGGGTCGCTTCTGGCGTTCACCGCCGGTTGGGGGGGCGGCACCGGCGGGAGCATGCTGGCTATCCCAGAGCGCTTCCGCCGGATTTTTTGAGCGAGCCGTGGTCACGTTCAGGAGATCAACCGCTCGATCGTCGCAAGGAGGTAAGCCGTGACCACAGATGAGATACTGGTTATTGTCGAAGTGCAGGAAATCTTCGACGAGGCGATATTCGAGGCTTATCGGGCGCAAGCGCGAGAACAGCTTCTGGCGCGTGGCGGTACGCTGTTGGGTCGCGGCGGCGTCCTGTTCGAAGGAACTCCCGCGGCCGCGCTATCGGTGCTGGTACAGCGCTGGCCATCCGAGCATGCATTTCGGACGTGGCAGGCGAGTACGGACTATGCGCCACTTCTGGAGCTCAGGAAGAAAGCCGCGCAGCTTCGGATCACCATCGTCCCCGCGGTAAGTTGATCCTGCCGAAGGTGCGCACATGGTCTCCAGGTAGCGAAAGCAAGCGGATATGAGTGAAGCGATTGCGCAGATATCAAGGCCCCTTCCACAGGCATTCACCGACCGCCTCCTCGCAATCTTCGATCAGCGCGCTTTCTTTACCAACGCTGTGCGCGAGCATCATGGCGCGAGCGAGAGCCACTATCCGACCCTGCTTCCCGACGCAGTCGTGTTTCCGCGATCGACCGAGGAAGTCGTGGAACTGGTGAAGCTCTGCGGTCAATTCGAGGTCCCTCTCATTCCTTACGGCGCCGGGACATGCATAGAGGGCCAGACCACCGCACTGTTCGGCGGTGTGACCGTCGACATGACGCAGATGGATCAGATCATTGCGGTGAATGCGGAGGATTTCGACTGCGTCGTCCAGGCGGGCGTGCGCCGCGAGCAGCTCAACGATCATCTGCGAGACCAGGGCCTGTTCTTTCCGGTTGATCCGGGAGCGAATGCAACGATCGGCGGCATGGCTTCGACCCGCGCATCCGGAACGAACGCCGTGCGCTATGGCACGATGCGCGAAGCCGTTCTGTCTTTACGGGTCGTGACTCCTGATGGCCGCGATATTCGAACCGCAAGGCGCGCCCGTAAATCCGCCGCCGGCTATGATATGACCCGCCTATTCGTAGGCGCGGAGGGCACGCTCGGCATCATTACAGAGATCACGCTTCGGCTTCATCCGATTCCGGAAGCGATATCCGCCGCGACCTGCGGCTTCGAGACACTGGAAGGCGCCGTCACGACCGTGGTGCAGGCGCTGCAGCTTGGCGTTCCCATCGCCCGTGTTGAGTTGCTCGACGAGGTCCAGATGCGGGCGGTCAACCTTCGCTCGAAGCTGGGGGAAGCCGAGCTTCCCACATTGTTCTTTGAGTTTCACGGCACCGCGGCCGGCGTTCAGGAGCAGATCGCGCTGGTCGAGGAGCTGGCAGGCGCGAATGGCAGCCAAGCTTTCCATTGGGCGCAAAAGCCCGAGGATCGCTCCAGACTGTGGCGCGCGCGCCATGAAGCCTATTACGCCGCGGTCAATCTCAGAAGCGGCTGCGTTGGCTGGTCGACGGACGTCTGCGTTCCGATCAGCCGTCTAGCCCAGTGCATTCTGGAAACCAAGGAAGAGCTTCGCCACTCGTCCCTGCCCGCACCGATCGTCGGCCATGTGGGGGACGGCAATTTCCACGTCATCTTCGTGCTCGATCCAAACAGCGAAGCCGAACGCGCCGAGGCCGAACGTCTCAACAGGAACATGATAGAGCGTGCCCTGTCGATGGATGGGACCTGCACAGGCGAACATGGGATCGGGATCGGCAAGCAGGAATGGCTGATCCAGGAGCTTGAGGAGACGGTCGCGCTGATGAAGATGCTCAAGACGACCCTCGACCCGAAGAATCTGTTCAACCCTGGGAAGGTCTTCCAGTGAACCTACTGGCGATCTCCGACACGGGACGAGGCACGCTCTCGATCGCGCGAGCCAGATCGGCGCAGGCCGTAGCGCCTCCTCGTTCCTATCGAGGATAAGCGCGAAACTTTCGACATCAAGTGCCGTGTGCAAAGTGGATGAATGATATGGGTTTACTCGAAGGAAAGGTTGCGATCGTTCTGGGAGCTGGCAGCCGGAACAATATGGGCCAGTCGATCGCCACCCGCTTCGCGGCTGAGGGCGCCTCGGTCATGGTGAGCGGCAGGGACGCAGAAGAGCTAGCGCGTCTCGCTGGCGCCATTGGTGGTGCCTCGCGGATTTGCGATATCACCAGCCCAGTGGAACTCGACGATCTCGTTTCCGACACGATGGATCGCTTCGGCAAATTGGATATTGCCGTCAACGCGACGGGGCTCAACCAAGTCAAGCCGTTCCTTGACGTTTCGCTGGATGAACTTCGACGTGTGACGGAAGTCCAGTTTGTCGGCACGTTTCTGTTCATGCAGGCAATCCTGCGACAGATCGCCGATAATGGATCGATCATTCAGATATCATCCGTCAGCGCCTCCGCCCTCCTCCCCAATCACGCCGCTTATATGGCGACCAAGGCGGCAGGTGACATGCTCGTGCGTGCGCTCGCCAGCGAATTCGGAGCACGAGGAATCCGGGCGAACAGCATAGCGCCTGGCCCAACCGAGGATACACCCATGGCTGCCGGCGTGCTCGCGGACGAGTCTGTGAAGCAGCGGATTCGCGATGCGACCCCGCTTCGCCGATTGGGCACAGCAGCCGATATCGCCGAAGCCGCACTATGGTTGGCAAGCGATGGTAGCTTCATCACTGGGGAGGTGCTGCAGGTCAATGGCGGCCGCGCGATCCATCGATTGGGCTGAATGGCGCACGCCTGAACGAGGGCACGCAAGGAAAATGAGAAAAATGAACTGAAGCCGGTCAATCGCCCTCAATGCGCTACGGGTGCGACGCGCCGGTGACAGCCAAACCGTGTTATTCCAGTCGGGTACTGAATGACATACCGGCTGACGCCGGTAGGATCATGTGGCGGGGCTGAAGCCTTGATTGGCGGTATGCTGGTTGAGATAGTTGGTGATAACGTCATCGGTGATGTTGCCGGAGGTCGTCGAGAAGTAGCCTCTTTGCCAGAAGCGTTGCCCCCAGTAGCGCTTGCGGATGTGCTCAAACTCCTGCTGGATTTTGCGCGATGAGCGTCCCTTGGCTCGGCGGACGAAGTCGCTGACCGCGACATGCGGCGGGATTTCGACGAACAGGTGGACGTGATCGCGCGAGAGGGCGCCGTTGACGATGGTCACGCCCATCTCGGCGCAGACCTGCCGGATGATCTCACGCACCCGCAGCCGAACCTCGCCGTGCAGCACCTTGTGGCGATACTTGGGCGACCAGACGATATGGTAGCGATGATGGAATTTCGTGTGACTGCCAGTCAAATGCCCCATAGCCAGTATCCTCGGGAAAGTGAGACTTCACGCCCTCCAGGCGGTCTCACTTTCCCGAGGATACTGGCTATCGGCCGAGTCCAAGGCTGAAGCCAGAACCCGACTGAAGTCGGGGGGGTTTCTCCTCACACGGGACACTAAAGTTATGAGCGGCCGCTTCAGGAGGCCGCTCGTAACCACAGCAACTAAGCAGCAGATTCCGTTTGCGGCGCATTCCCCGGAACGAGCGTACGCCAATCCGTTCCTTCGGGCATGCTGAATCGCCCGCCCCGCAATGTCGCGAGGGACATACCAAGTGCAATGGGTTTGCCCCCTGCGGCGACCTGCTTCGCCGACTTAAGCAGTACGCGGTACATCTGAGCGATGGCCATGTCAGCCGGTGCCAGATGTTCATAGGATCGATCACGAACCCCGCCAGCGGAGACACAAAGCAGCGCATCTTCCTGCACGAAGCTACCCATTCCTGTATGATGTCCCGCGCGCATCTGCGCCCGATCCTGGCGGAATCCGTTCGCGCGTGACGGCGCGGCATTGGAGTAGAAGGTCTTCCGGGTTAGACCGTATTCTTCCAAGCGGTCGAGACCGACCGCCCTGAGTTGCTCACCGCGCAGCGGGTCCAGCCCGTAATCGCGCACCCCGTCGTACCAGATGCTGTAGAACGCGCATTTGTCGTCCGCCATCGGCACGATCGCCATATAGACGTCGTTCGGGTTGAGAATGAAGAACGGCGAAATGAACGCCGTGACATTGGTCTCGGCCGTGCCATCAAAAATACGCTGGGCGCCGTAATGAAGACCGAACTCGGTTTCCTGCGCTTCAATCTTCGGCGTCGCATTGTGCGCCATATGGCCGGTGTTCTGGACGAACTTGATATCCGGCAGATCGGCCTGAAGGAACTGGCTGATATGAAGGACGCTCAGATGCGAGCTGTCCAGCAGGCCTTCCAGTACCTGGACATAGTTGCAGCCGACGATTTCCACGGTCGGGAGCAACTTGTCGTTGGGTGCGCCGATGAAGGGAAAATCATAGAAGGGCGGCTCCTGGGCCGGATCGCCGAGATAGGTCCAGATCACACCGCCGGATTCAACAACCGGGAATGACTTCGCCTTGAACCGCGATTTGAAATTCGGATCCGCGACATTGGGCGTTTCCAGCACGCTGCCGTCGGCGGCGAACAGCCAGCCATGATAGATGCAGCGCAGGCCGCAATTCTCCGAGCGTCCCGTGGTCAACGAAACGCCGCGGTGACAGCACATTTCATCGAGGATGCCGACCTTGCCGTCGGACGCGCGGAAAGCGACGAAATTCTCGCCCAGCAACTCGACATGGACGGGATCGCAATCGGGCTCGGGCAGTTCCGAACTCAACAGCGCAGGCAACCAGAAATGGCGCATGGCCTTACCCATGGGCGTCTCCGGGCCAGTCCGGCACATCAATTCATTATCTTTTGCGGACAGCATATCTCTTACCTCTCCGTAGAAAATCGCGAGACGTCACTCAGCGGCTTCGAGCGCGTCGAAGTTCTGATGATAGGGAGCGATGGTGCGCCAATCGGTGCCTTCCGGCACGTCGACGTCCGGCGCCGCCACGGCGGTGAGATCGGGAATGAACGCGCCCAAAGCAGGCTGCCCGTCCTTCACCATCTGGACCGCCGCCAGCAGGCGGCGCCGGACGCGGACCACCGCAATGTCGGCCGCCACGAGATTCTCTTCGCTGCGATCGACGATCGGGCCACAAGAGAGCGCCATCGCAGCATCCTCCTGCTCAAGGCCGCGCAGACCGGTCCAGTTCGCCTGCATTTTGGCGCGATCCTGGAAGAAATTATTGTCCCAACTCGCTTTGAACTCGGGATCGCTTTCGCTCCAGAAGCGCTCATCGTCGATGCCGAGCGCCTCGTAGATGACGTCCTTGTTGATCGGCTGCTGGCTGTAGACCGTGATGTACGTCATGCTCGAAACGTCGTCCTTGGGCGTCTCCCAAACGAGGAAGTCCATCACCGGCCCGCGAATGATTCGACCAGTCGGGAAGATCGCAGGCGTGATCCGGACATTGCGGAGCTGATCGTTCGCGCGCTCGGGTGGCAGCCGGCGGGTCGCCGAATAATGATATCCGAAGGGCGTGTCCTCGGCCGCGAACACCGGGGCGGGATCATCCATCGGCGTCCACTTATACTGATCGGGATTGATTGCATTGCGCTCGCCCCCCCAGCTATGACGCGCCTGGTTGGTGTGCAGAAGGCTCACATGCGAGCTGTCGAGGCCGCCTTCCCAGAGAGCCAGCCAGTTCGCCTTGACATCAATGCGGATGACCAGGCGATGCGGCGCCTCATCCGCGGCGAAGCGGCGAAACGGCGGCTGAAGTTCCTTCGGCCCGATATAGGTCCAGATCAGCCCGCTATTCTCGATCACCGGATAGGCATTGGCCTTCTTGCGCTCACGATAGGCGCAATCGGAGTTATTGGGCGTGTCGAGGATCGTGCCGTCAACCGCGAATTTCCAGCCGTGGTAAAGGCAGGTGATACCGCCCTCCTCGACGCGACCAATCGCCAGCGATGCCCGTCGGTGCATGCAGAGCTCGTCGAGGACCCCGACCTTGCCCTCGCTGTCGCGGAACACGACAAAGCGTTCACCCAGGAGCTTGGCACGCAGCGGATCGCAGTCCGGTCCGGGCAGCTGCGCCGACGTCGCGATCGGATGCCAGTAGCGGCGCATATATTCGCCCATGTCGGTCCCAGGGCCAACGCGGACAAGCGTTTCGTTTTCTGCTTTCGTAACCATCGGGCCTCTCCATAAATCTTCCTTGGAAGGGAATACAATGGGAGATGCGTAGAGTCAATGGCTCAACAGGACATTGTGAGCCGCGGCGCAATCGACGGAACGAAATTGCTGCTAGAAGTCTCCGCGGCTTATCCGGAGAGACATTTTCGAAGGGTCGGGGCTTATGCCGCCGGCTCTTTCTTGTTGCGGCGAGAACTCAGCGATGCCGGTTTTCCACGCTTTGGTGTCTCGGCAACGGCGGATTCCGCCTCCTCGGCATCCTGACGCGCTTCGAGATCCAGAAGAACCTTCTCGAGCAAAGGGAGAATCGTCTTGCGCTCATCGGATGTCAGGGCGGAGTGCGACACGACCGAAGAATCGGCCAACGCGTCGAGCGCCGCATCGGCGACCTCGAACCCCTTCTTCGTCAAATGGATCAGGAAGCCGCCGCTTTTTTTTGGCCCTGGTTGCCGGTCCACATGACCGGTCGCAACAAGACGGTCGACCTGCTTGGTGATGGCGCCCGAGGTGACAAGCAGCGAACGAAACAACTCCGTCGGCCGTAATGCATAGGAGGGCCCCGATCGCCGCAGCGCAAAGAGCACCCGCATTTCCGCACTGCTGATGCCGAACTCTGTCCGACAATGTTTGTCATGCACGGCGTCGATGATCCGCCCCGCTCGTTGAAGATAGAGCAGATAAAGATATTCGCCCTGATCAAGATCAGGCCGCTCGCGTTTCAACGACGCTGCAATATCGCGCGCATGCATCTTGGAATAGGCCACTTTAGGCCGAGGCATTCTTGAACCCTCCGAGCAAATTAGAATGATTATGCTTGGAGGAAGATTAACAGCCAGGTCAAGACAGATAACGTATCTGGCGTCGTTTTTACAAATGATTTTCATTACCGCCGCCTTTCGCATACGCGAAAGGCGGCAGGGCCAGCCTGCGGAAACCCCCTATCGGCTGACAATCGTTATGGTGAGAGGGGTGAGGTCAGCTACACGTCCCTGGACAACATCACCGACTTCGATCGGCCCGACACCGGCGGGCGTGCCGGTATAGATGAGGTCGCCTGGCTCCAATCGATATTGCCGGGAGAGCTGACTGATGATCTCGGCGCAGTTCCAGATCATCTGCGCAAGATCGCCTTGCTGACGCACCTCGTCATTGACGGTCAGGCTGATGGCGCCTGCGTCAAGCAACGGGCCGCCATCGGTCGGATGCAAGAGGCCGATCGGCGCCGACTTGTCGAATCCCTTGCCGATTTCCCAGGGGCGGCCGGTCTTGCGCGCGTCCACCTGAACGTCGCGTCGCGTCAGATCAATGCCAACTGCCTGCCCGAACACATGCTCGGCCGCCTGCTCCGCCGGAATATCGCTGCCCCCGCGGCCGATCGCGAGGACCAGCTCAATCTCGTGCTGGAAATCGTTCGTGATCGTCGGATAGGGAATTGCGGCGCCATCGAGCTCGATGGCGTCGGTCGGCTTCTGGAAGAAGAAGGGCGGCTGCCGCTCGTCGCCGCCCATCTCGCGGATATGCTCCGCATAGTTGCGACCGACACAGTAGATCCGCCGTACCGGATAGAGCGCCTGCGTACCCAGCACGGGAACGGCCACCCGCGGAGCGGGGTCGACGACATAGCTCACGTCAGTCATTGCCGCGCGACTCGCGGAAGAGGTCGAGCTTCTCCTGAACGACGCGATCGGAGTAGGAGAAGAGGATGAGGTCCGTCTCCGCCTCGAAATGATGCGGGTACCAACTCGGAACGACGAAGAGATCCTTCGGACCAAGCGCGAAGCGCTTGTCGCCGACCGTCACTGCGCCCTGCCCTTCCACGACCGAAAACACGGTACCGGCAGTGGATCTGTAGGGCTGCGAGGAAAATCCCTTGGGCAGCAGCTGCATCGCCGTCGTGATCGTCGGCATCGCGGGCTTGCCGTTGATCGGATTGATGTAATGCATCTTGTACCCGTGGCAGACGTCCGGTTCGCGAAGCCGGCTGACCTTATCCAGCGCCTCGCGCGTCCGCCGATAGGGATAGTTAAAAATCGGCGAAGTCTGCGAGGTCGGTTCGTAATCGACCGGGATCAGATTGTAGCCCGCCTCCGCCATCGCACTGCCCTCGGGCCGGACCAGCGGATGCGTCCGGCCTGGGTAGCCTTCGCGGAAGCTCGCATTGAGCAGGTTGACGATGTGCATGTCGAGACCGTCAATCCAGACCATCGGCGCGTCAGACTCATTGCCATGGTCATGCCAGGTCCAGGATGGCGTGATTACGAAGTCACCCGGCTCCATCATCGTCCGTTCGCCTGCCACAGCCGTATAGGCATCGTGCCCCTCGACAATGAATCGAAGCGCAGAGGCGACATGCCGGTGCGCTGGCGCGATCTCACCAGGCAGAATGATCTGATAGCCGCAAAAAAGACTGGTCGTGAGCCGCGATTGTCCCGGCAATCCGGGATTTTCGAAAACGAGAACACGGCGTTCGGCTTCCTCCGTGGAGATTAAGTCGCACGCCTCCATAAGATAAGGCCGCACATCGCCATACGCCCAGTGCGCGGGTACCGCCGCCGATTTCGGCTCGTCCGTCACCAATCCGCCCAGCACCCGCCAGAGCGGAGCGAGATTCTTCTCTCGTGCCCTATCATAGAATGGTGTCCGACCTGCTTCGGCCGCCCGATCCACTGTCTCAACAAAGCCGTCATCATTTGCCATGGCGCACCTCTCGTCCTTTCTCATTTTGCAGGGCACAGTCCTGCCTCAACTCTCCAGCACCGCACAGCGGCGCGGGGCGGCGAATGTAAACCTTCCATGTAAGGTTTACAGCCAAAAGTCCAGAGCTTAAAGATTCCAGGTTCTCCAGACGCCTTGCCGGGCCGGGCGTTCCAAGCTTCAAGCAACGGGTTGATTTGATGCCATTTCCTGATCCCCTCTACCTTGCCTGTGCGATCCTGGCGGTCACTATCTCAGGCCTCGGCAAAGGAGGTTTCGCGGGTCTGGGCATGCTTTCGATGCCGATCATGGCCCAAGGCGTGAATCCGATCGAAGGTGCGGCGATTCTCCTGCCGATTCTCGTCGTGCAGGATGCGGTGGGGGTCTGGGCCTTTCGCAAGACCTGGGACAGGGCCATTCTCGCCGCCATGCTACCGGGCATGGCGGTGGGCGTCGTGCTCGGTTATGCGCTCGCAACAGTGGTCGACGAAAAGGTCGTCACCGGCATCATCGGTTTCCTGTCGCTCGTGTTCGGTCTCTACAGGCTCTGGCTCGAGCGCGGCGGCAAGGTCCCTCTGCCGTCGAACTCTCCCTATTGGGTCGGCTCGCTTTTTGGAGTGGGGTCGGGTTTCGCGAGCCAGATTGCCCATGCCGGCGCACCGCCATTTCAGATGTGGATCATTCCCCGCCAACTTCCCCGCGACGTGCTTGTTGGAACCACCGCGATCGCCTTCGCTGCGATGAACTGGATGAAGATCCCGACCTATACGGCTCTCGGCCAGTTCACCCGCGCCAACCTTCAGGCCAGCGCGCTCCTTCTCCCCGTCGCCCTTGGGGCCACGGCTGCCGGCGTGGTCCTCGTCCGCAAGGTCGACCCTCAGCGCTTCTATACGCTCATTTACATCCTGATGGTCGTTCTCGGCAGCCGGTTGATCGTCCAGATGTTCTGAAGCAGCCCGCTTCAGGCAATCCGATTGGGCGGCGTTGCGCCCGCGGTGTGGGCCTCGATCGCCCGTATGAGGATGTCAGCCATCGCCAACCGGGCTTCCCAGGTCGAACTGCCGATGTGCGGCAGCAAGAACGCATTGGGAAGATCCAGATAGCCAGGATGGATCGCGGGCTCGTTGTCGAATACATCGAGGCCGGCAGCCGATATCCGTCCCGCCTTCAAAGCTGCGATCAGATCCTCGTCGTTCACGAGATCGCCCCGCCCGATGTTCACCAGGATGAGGTTCGGCTTTGCAAGGGCGAGTGTGTCCGCCGCGATGAAGCGCCGGGTCTCGGCCGTCGAGGGCCAGGCGAGCAACAGGGCGTCGCTTTCCGCGACGAGAGCGCGAGGATCCGACTGAAAACGGGCCTCTTCGTCCGGCATCTCACGGCGATTGTGATAGGCGATGTCCATTCCGAAAGCGCGGGCGCGCCTGGCAACGCGGCGTCCGATCTCGCCCATGCCGAGGATGCCGAGCGTCTTGCCGCCAAGTTCCGTCCCGATCAACTGTGCTGGGGTCCAGCCAGTCCAACGCCGCTCGCGCAACAGCGCGATGCTCTCGGTCGCGCGGCGCGCGGCACCCAATAGAAGAAGCATGGCCGCATCGGCCACGGCGTCCGACAGCACGCCGGGCGTGTTGAACACCGCGATTCCCCTGTCGGCAGCCGCTTGAAGATCGATATGATCATATCCTACCGAATAGGTCGCGATCATCTTCACCGTCGATGGCAGCGCCGCGATGGCGCCGCGATCGAACCGGTCCGGCCGGATCGAGCAGAGTATGGCGTCGGGCTGGATATCCTCCGCCTCTTCGAGACGGCCTCGAACCACCGAAAAATGGGCGCGAAAACGATCTTCGACCCGCTCCGGCAGTTCAAGGGTGCTGAGAAGCTTCAGGTCAACGCCGCTCATGGATCGACAAAGAGCAGCGCTGGGGTTTCAAGGAGAGACTTCAGCCGTTGAACGAACGAGGCCGCATCCCAACCGTCGACCACGCGATGATCGCAGGACATTGAAAGGTTCATCAGCTTGGCGATCGTGATGGCACCATCGGACACGATGGGCCGCTCTACGATCCTGTTGGGACCAATGATCGCGACTTCGGGCCGATTGATGACAGGCGTCGTCGCGATACCTCCGAGCGTTCCCAGGGACGTGACGGTAAGCGTGGAGCCGGACAGTTCCTCGGAGGTCGCCTTGCCGGATCGCGCCGCCTCCGCAAGCCGGTTGATCTCCCTTGCGAGCTGCCAGACATTGCGGCTTTCCGCGTTCCGGATCACCGGCACCATCAGTCCGGCAGGGGTCTGCGTGGCGATGCCAAGATGGACCGCACCGCTTCTCGTCACGATACCCGCTTCATCGTCATAGCGCGCGTTGATCATCGGATAGTCGGGCAAAGCGCGGCAGATCGCCGTGATCAGGAGCGGCAGGACCGTCAGCTTGGACTTGTCCCCTCGCGTGTCGTTGAGATCCGCGCGTAACGCTTCCAGCTTGGTGACGTCGATTTCCTCGACATAGCTGAAGTGCGGAATATGTCGCTTGGAGGCCGCCATATTCTCCGCAATGCGGCGCCTCAGACCGATCACCTTCACCTGTTCGTCCGGGCGCGTGGCGCTGGCGGGCCTGTAGCCCGAGCCGGCGTGATATAGGAGGTAGCTGTCAAGGTCCTGATGGCGAATACGGCCAGGAGCGCCGGGGGCGATCTGTCGCAGGTCGATCCCAAGCTCCTTCGCCCGCTGCCGCACCGTGGGGGATGCCGTGACGTGCGCGCCTTGTGCTGAAGCGGAGGGGAGAGGAAGTTCGGTCCCTGGGTTCACGGGAGAGGATGCGCTCCCGGTCCCGCCCTCCTCTTCCCGACGCACGGAGCTGTGCCACGCGTCAACTTCGAGCGCCAAGGGCGTATGCTGTTCCTCCGCCGGAGCTGGCGGCACAGGCGCCGCTTGCGTGTCCGGTATGAAATGAGCGGTATCGGCTCGACCCTCGTCGTCCACTTCGAACACCACGAGGGTCGAGCCGATCGCGATCTGATCGCCGACTGCACCGGCGATTTCGATCACCCGCCCGGCGACAGGCGAACTGATTTCGACTGTCGCCTTGTCGGTCATGACATCGGCGAGCGCGGCATCTTCCTCGATCGTGTCTCCCACCTGCACATGCCAGGCAACGATCTCGGCTTCGGCGATGCCTTCGCCGACATCGGGCAATTTGAACTCTAGCCTATTTGTCATACTCAAACCTCGATCACGCGCCGCATCGCCTCGCCGACCCTTTTCGGTCCTGGGAAATAATCCCATTCGAAGGCGTGCGGGTACGGCGTATCCCATCCAGTGACCCTTTCGACCGGAGCCTCCAGGTCGAAAAAGCAATGTTCCTGCACCAGCGCCGCCAGCTCCGCGCCGAACCCGCAGGTGCGGGTCGCTTCATGGACGACAATGCACCGGCCGGTCTTGCGCACCGACTCGACGATCGCGTCGAGATCGAGCGGGACCAGCGTCCGCAGGTCGATAACCTCGGCATCGATCCGAGCGTCTTCGGCCGCCGCGAGCGCGACATGGACCATCGTACCATAGGCCAACACCGTAATCGCTTCCCCCTCGCGCGCGATCCGCGCCTGGCCGAGAGGAATGGCGTAGTGTCCATCGGGCACATCGCTTGCCGGATGATTGGACCAGGGTTGGACGGGCCTGTCATGATGGCCATCGAACGGACCGTTATAGAGCCGCTTCGGCTCGAAGAAGAGCACTGGATCATCGTCCTCGATCGCCGCGATCAACAATCCCTTGGCGTCATAGGGACTCGAGGGAATAACCGTCTTCAGCCCCGCCACATGCGTGAAGATGCCTTCAGGCGACTGGCTGTGCGTCTGGCCGCCGTAGATGCCGCCGCCATAGGGGGTGCGCACGGTGATCGGCGACCACCAGTCGCCGGCCGTGCGGTACCGCAGGCGCGCCGCCTCCGAGATCAACTGGTCCGTGCCGGGATAGATATAGTCAGCGAACTGCACCTCGACGACAGGCCGCATGCCATAGGCGCCCATGCCGACCGCCGCGGCGATGATGCCGCCTTCGGCAATGGGGGCGTCGAACACGCGGGTGAGGCCATGCCGATCCTGCAGCTTGTCGGTCGCGCGAAAGACGCCGCCGAAATAACCGACATCCTGGCCGAAGATGACGACCTTCGGATCGCTCTTCAGGCACACGTCCATGGCGCTGTTGATCGCCTGGATCATGTTCATTTTCGCCATCACCTGCCCTCCAGCATCTGTTCGCGCTGGCGCTTTAGATGCGCAGGCATCTCCTTGTAGACATCGTCGAACATCGTCGAGCGATCGAGACCAGGTCCCTGTCCCAGCGTTCCCATCGCTTCGGAGGCGCGCCCTTCGGCGCGCACGTGTTCGGCGAGCTCGCTCGCGAGCTGCTGATGGTGTTCGTCATCCCATTCGCCCATAAGAATCAGATGCCGCGCTAGGCGTTCGATCGGATCGCCGAGCGGCCAGGCGGAGGCTTCGTTGGCCGCGCGATAGCGGCTCGGGTCATCGCTCGTGGAATGGGCGTCCGCGCGGTAGGTGAATAATTCAATGACCGTCGCGCCGAGGTTCGCCCTCGCCCGGGCCGCTGCCCACTGCGTGGCAGCATAGACGGCGAGGAAGTCGTTGCCGTCGACCCTTAGCGCGGGAAGGCCGTAAGCGAGACCCCGCGCCGCGAAGGTCGTTGCTTCGCCGCCCGCGAAGCCCGCGAAGGAACTGATCGCCCACTGATTGTTGACGATATTGAGCACCACCGGCGCGCGATAGACCGACGCGAAGGTGAGCGCATAATGGAAATCGCCTTCGGCCGTCGCGCCATCGCCGATCCACGCTGCCGCGATGCGAGTGTCGCCGCTTGCCGCCGACGCCATCGCCCAGCCCACCGCCTGGCTGTATTGCGTACCGAGATTGCCGGAGATCGAGAAGAAGCCAGCCTCGCGACTCGAGTAAAAGACCGGCATCTGCCGCCCCTTGAGCCGGTCGCCGCTGTTCGAATAG
>Ga0180222_1002345_pt1 | contig 15477 bp, 14 predicted proteins | sample eDN5th37CKraftOP_FD_151336 | JGI IMG/M metagenome (GOLD analysis project Ga0180222, IMG submission 151336) | Enriched Organic Plus compost microbial communities from Emeryville, California, USA - eDNA 5th pass 37_C Kraft OP (version 2) (version 2) ... | reverse complement strand
ATCGCGTGCTGGGCGAGCTGGAGGTTCAGCTCGAAAAGGCGGGCGCATGATCGGCCCGCGCGCCATCGGGGGCCGGGCGGTCAAGCCGGTCGGCCTCGGCTGCATGAACCTCAGCCATGCCTATGGCTATCCCCTGTCGAAGGAGGATGGCGCGCGGCTGCTCGACCGGGCGCTGGACCTCGGCTACGACCATCTGGACACCGCCCGGCTCTACGGCCTGGGCAAGAATGAGGAACTGATCGGCGAGACGCTGAAAGGGCGGCGCAACCAGTTCTACCTCGCGTCCAAGATGGGCATCATCATCGACGGCGCCGCGCGCCGCATCGATTGCCGGCCGGAGGTGATCCGCGCCGAGGTGGAAAAGAGCCTGAAGCTGCTCCAGACCGATTTCATCGATCTCTACTATCTCCACCGCTACGACCCGAAGGTGCCGATCGAGGAATCGGTCGGCGCGCTGGGCAATCTGGTGAAGGAAGGCAAGATCGGCGGTGCGGGCCTTTCGGAAATGAGCGAGGCGACGCTGCGCAGGGCGCATGCGGCCTACCCCGTCACCGCGTTGCAGAACGAATATTCGCTCTGGACCCGCAATGTGGAGATAGGATCGCTGGAGGCCTGCCGCGAACTGGGCGTGGCGCTGGTCGCCTTCTCCCCGGTCGCGCGCGGCGCGCTGGGCGGGGAGTTGCGCGATCCGGCGACCCTGCCGAAGGACGACCTGCGGCTCACCCATCCGCGCTTCAATGCGGAAAACTGGCCGAAGAACCTGAAGCTGATCGACGCCTTCAACGCGCTGGCGGCGGAAGCGGGCGTGGAGCCTGCGCAGCTCTCGCTCGCCTGGGTGCTCTCACGCGGCGATCATGTCCATGTCATCCCCGGCACGACCAGTCTCGACCATCTGGAAGAGAATCTGAACACGCTGGGCGTCAGCATCGGTCAGGATATCCTGGACCGCGCCGACGCGCTGATCAACCAGCGGACCGTATCGGGCCACCGCTATCCCGAAGGCATGCGCAAGACCATCGACACCGAGGAATTCGCCGAGGCCGCCTGATCGGAGGCATGATTTTCACAAAAAGGCCCGCCCTGTCATTGTGATGGGGCGGGCCTTTTCCGTGCGATCGCATCCTGAGACGGACATTTTATCGTCATGCCAGCGCAGGCTGGGCTCTCAGGCCATGTCGCGCATCGCCTCCTGGGATGCCAGCCTGCGCTGGCATGACGTGACGGGAGAGCCGAAAACCAGCCCTCCCCTCCGTCTCAGAACTTCACGCTCCACGATGCGGAGACGCTCGTGCCCAGCTTGTAGAGGTTGTAATAGATGCGGTTGGCGCCGCTTTCCTGATATTCGCGGAACTTGCGCCCGGTCAGGTTGCGCGCCTCCAGCTTCAGCTCGCTGTCGATGCCGCCGAGGCGGATGCCCTGCCGCATCACGAAATCCAGGTTGAAGCCGGGATGCTCGTAGATATCCGGCGTGCCGCCCGGTCCCCTGCTCGTCACGCGCTTGCTCGCATAGGTGAGGAGCAGCGTCTGCTGCGACAGGCTGTCCGTATCCTCCAGCCCCAGTTGCAGGTTCACCAGATGGTCCGACTGGCCGGTCAGCGGGTCGCCGTCGGTGAAATAGTTGGTCGCGGCGACATCCCCCACCTGATAGATCGACACCAGATCGTCGGCGCCGACCCGGATTTTCGAGCGGGTATAGGTATAGTTCGCCACCAGCACCGCCCTGCGGCTGACGAAGAAGCCGCCGTCCGACAGCCCGTCGAGCGGGAAATATTTCTGCAACTCCACCTCGGCGCCGTAGAGGCGGGCCTCCGGCGCATTGGCATAGCCGGTGATCGGATCGTTGCCCGACTGGATCGACACATAGGCTTCGATCGGATTGTCGATCTTCTTGTAGAAGCCGGCGAGCGAGAAGCGCTGATCGCGCGCGAAATACCATTCGAACCGCGCCTCGCCATTATAGAGCACGCTGTCGCGCAGCGTGGGGTTGCCCAGATAGGTGCGGTTGGTTTCCGGGTCGTAGAAGCTCTGGTTCAGCAGCTCCCGGAATTGCGGGCGGGCGATGGTCTTGGATCCGCTGGCACGCAGCTGCATGTCCGGCGCGACCTCATAGGTGATGGTGATCGCGGGCAGCCAGTAATCCTTCTTCAACAGGGTCGATCCGCCCTGATTGATGCTGGTGTTGAACACGCGGGTCGGTTCGACCGACTGCATCGCCCGTTCGTACCGCACACCCGCGGTCACGTTCAGCCCCTCGACCAGATCGGCCTGAACCTGCCCGTAGCCCGCGTCGATGTTCAGCTTCGCGGTGAAGGACGGGTCGCTTTCCGTCGTTTCGATGAGGCCGATGTCATAATGGTTGACGACGGCGGGCTGGAGCAGGAAATCCGGCCGCCACAGGCCGATGCCGTCGACGAAATCGTCGCCGGGGTTGAACTGGAATTCCCGGCGCGAGGAGATGCGCTTGGTGTCGGACAGCGCATAGCCCGCCGACAGGACGACCGAGGGCGCGACCTCATAGCTGAAATCCGCGCCGAACGAGTAGAGATTCTCGTTCAGGTCGGAAAAGGCCGCGACCGCCTTGCCCCGCTGGCGGTCGAGCAGGTTGATATAATAGGCGCCATAAGGATCGGCCGCCTGATTGGTCCGCACATATTCGAAATCCAGCTCATAGGGCGCCTCGCGCTGCGAATTGGCATAGGCGGCGCGCAGGTCGACATTGAGGCCGGATATCTCGAACTCGCCGACGAGCTGGGTGTCGAACAACTGCCGTTCGTACCAGGCGGTCGACTGGTCCATATAGTCGGCGCCCAGGATGCTGTTGTTCTTGACGCCATGGGCGAGGCTCGCCTGCTTCAGCGTGTCGCGCACATAAAGGTTGGTCCAGCGGATGCTGTTGTCGCCGAATTCCACGCCCAGCCCCAGCAGGCCGTTCACCACGATCCGGTTGTCGGTCATCACCTTGGTGAAGGCCGTGTCCACGGTGGAGAGGTCCGCGCTCTGGGCGGTCTGCTGCGTGATCTCGCGCGTGCGCCATTTGTTGCTGTAGCCGAAGGAGGCGATGACGCCCATTTCCGCGCCGCCCAGATCGAACCGTGTGCCGCCGGTCAGCTCTGCGGAGAAATTCGCCGGGATATTGTCGTTCCGCTGCACCACGGCGTTGCGGCCGGTGACGAGCCCGCTCGCGATCGCGACCGAATCAACGTCGCCGATGCGCTCGCCGCTGGCGAAAAAGGCCTTCAGCGCGGGCGTGTAATCACGGTTGCCGTTGTCGAAGCCGGTCCAGTCGGTGCTGCTGCCATAATAGGTATAGCCCATCTGGCCGGTCGTTTCGCTGTCCAGCCCGACCCCGCCCTTGACCGTCACGAAGCTTTCGGTCGGGATGGTCTTGGTGGTGAGGTTGATGACGCCGCCGCCGAATTCGCCGGGGAAGTTCACCGAATAGCTTTTCTGCACCAGCGACGAGGCGACCACGTTGGTCGGGAACAGGTCGAGCGGGACGACGCGCCGGAGTGGCTCGGGGCTGGGCAGCGGCGAGCCGTTGAGCAGCGCGGAGGAATAGCGATCGCCCAGGCCGCGCACATAGACGAAGCCGTTGCCCATCACGCTGAGGCCGGTCACGCGGCTGAGCGCGCCTGCGATATCGCCTTCGCCGGTGCGCTGGATATCCGCCGTGGTCAGCACGGAAACCACGGCGGGCGCGGCCTGCTGCACATTGTCGGAACGGCGGCCCGTCACGATGATCGCGCCGGGAATGGAAATATCCCTGCCCTGCTGGTCTGCCTCGGCATCAGCCATGGCGGCGGCATCGGGCGCATCCGGCGCCGCCGCAGCGGCGGCGGGCATGGCGACCGCGTCGTCAGGCCGTGCGGGGGCAGGCTCCGCGAGCGCAGCGGCATGGGCCATGGAAACAGGCGCGGCAAGCGCAGACGAAAGCAGCAGAAGGCGCGCGAAACGGATCGGCGATGCCATGAATTTTCCCCATATATTCGTTTGGAAAGGAGGCGAGGCGCGGCCTGATGCCCCGCCTCGCCCCTGCATTCGTCCCGGATCAGGCCGTCGGCAGCGACGTGCAGGCAGATCCGCTGCCGAAGCCGGCGGTGGCGCTGTCGCAGGTCCAGCCTTTGTACCAGGTGTCGTTGGCGTCCTTCACCGCGCCGATATAGTCGGTCTTGGCGAGGGCCGAACCGAGCGTGCTGGCGTCGAAGGCGGGGATGGCGGTTTCCTTCGCGCCGTTGACGAACAGGTTCGCCAGGCTGGCGGTGAAGGCCGCGTTGTTGTTGGTGCCCGCCTCGAAGATCGTCCGCGTCTGGGCGGCGGTGACGCCCGAACCGTCGATGATCGCCGCCGAGCCGCCGCACTGCATCACGACCGAATGGAACACCGGCGGGCCCTGCTCGTCCGTGCCGCTGGTCTGCACCGTCTTGGCATTGCGCAGTTGGAGGCAGGGCTGGTTGGGCGCGACCACCACGCCGTTCACCAGCGTCGCATCCATGCCGCCGCGCATCATGATCGCCGCGCCGTTGCCGGCAACGGCATTGGTGACGAAGGTGAAGTTGGCGAGGCGGAAATGGGTGCGCGGCGTGTCGTTGTCGACGGTGTTGTCGCTATCGCCCTCGATCATGCTGTCGGCGACATTGGCCCGCTGCACCGCGATGACATATTGCGCGAACGCCTTGGCGCCGGTGTCGATATCCAGCGAATCGTCCTCCGCGCCGGTGATGACGATGTGCTTGAGCACCGGCTGGCCGCCGAACATCTCGATGCCGTCGTCGGAGCTGTTGTGGATCTGGATATATTCCATCTTGGTGCCGGTGCCGACGCCCGACGGGGTCAGGCCCTGCAATTCCTTGTCCGCCGAGAGGACATAGCCCGAATAGCGGATCTGCACATATTTCAGCTCGCCGCTGCTGTCGTTGTTGGTGACGCCGCCATAATAGGCGGGCGCGGCGGCGCCTTCGGTGTTGCGATAGCAGGCGGTGGTGCCGGGCGTGGCGCTGGTCGCCTCGCAATCCGTCACCTGCGCGCGGCCGAGCAGCACGACGCCGCCCCACTGGCCCGACGAATTGTCGGAGTTGGAGCCGCTGATATTCTGCTGGCTGGTGAAGATGATCGGCTTGTCCGCCTCGCCCACCGCCATCAGCTTGTTGCCGCGATTGACCGCGAGCCAGGAAATCGCCTTGCCGTAGAGGATCACGCCGGGCTGGATGGTGAGCGTGACGCTCTTTTCCCCGCTGGTCGGCGTCGCGCCCAGATCGTCGCCCACATCGACGCGCCCGGCCAGTTCATAGAGCAGGCCGCTGATCTTGGGCAGGGTGGTGCTGGTGGTGATCTTGGCGGGCAGCGTGCAGACGCGCCAGGTGCCGGTCGGTCCGGTGATCGTGCCGCTGTCGGTCAGCGGAACCTCGATGGTGGGACAGCCGCCCGCCGCCTCGACCGTGCCGGTGCCGGGCGTCGGAGTCGGGCTGGGCGTCGGCGAGGGGTTGTTGATCGTGATATCGCCGCCGCTGCCGGGCGAAGCCACGTCATCCGCGCCGCAAGCGCTCAACGCGGCGACGGCGCAGCCCGCCAGCAGGAATTTCGCTATATTCGACTTCATCATCATGGTGTTCTCCGCTCCGGCTATGGCCGGCTCATCTTCGGGAAGCGGAGCGCAGCAGAGACAATCATCTGTTCCCCCTGACGCCCTCGGCGCGAGCCAATAGGCGCGGGGAATGACGCCGTGATTTCGGGATCATTGCAGTTTTGTGAAATGAAAATCCTTTTTGTGACAATTGGATGACAGCGCGGGTCGTCCTGCACGGCGGATGCGCAAAGAGGCGCCACGGCCCTTGGGCGCGTGGACGAAAGCGATAGCGGAAAAGAAAAGGAAAGTGCCGGAGGTTCTGTTGCCCGGCCCTCCGGCGGCCGCTGTAACCCTTCTGTTGCCCGGCGGGTCCAACCGCGTTCTATTTGGGTAATGTCAGGCCGCGAGGCCCTCAATTACGCAGCAAGAGCAAGTGCTTCGTTGTCGTTGGCACTTATAGGTTTTGAGCCTTGAACGGGTTACTCAGCCCGAGCGAAAACATCGTCTTTCAATACACGTCGATCCTGGTTCGGCCCCGTCAGAGCATCCGGCCCCATTCGAAGCCGGATGTTATGGTGGAGCCGCCGGGTACTGCCCCCGGGTCCGCTGCATCTATTACACGACATATTTTATCGCCATAGTCGGCCGAAACCGACATCCTCCATATAGGGTGGCCGCGCCGATATGAAAAGAGGCGAGACATATCTGTCCCGCCTCCTTTTCCTTTCCCCTTGTAGCGGACTCAGTCGCCATCCTCCGCCGCCGGATCGGACCCATTGTCGGACGGCGGGGCGGCATTGTCGACCGCGCGGGCGGCGGCCGCGATCATGACATTGGCCTTTTCCTCCAGTTCATCGGCCCTGGCGTCGAACATTCCGGCTTCCGGGGCGGAGGCATTGGCGCCCGCCGCCTCGCCCGCGCCGCCGCAGCCGCCACCGAGCAGCGAGAGGGAGAGCGCGCAGATCGGCCAAAAGCGCGCCCTTGCGGCCATCGCCCGCCTCATTCCTTTCTGGTCAGCGAATCGCGGATATCGCGCAGCAGCAGCACTTCCTCCGACGGCGCGGCGTCCTCCACCGCAGGCTTGGCCGCCAGGCGATTCACCATGCGGATCATCAGGAAGATGATGAACGCCAGAATGAGGAAGTTGATGACGACGGTGATGAACTCGCCCCAGCCGAACAGCGCGACGCCCGCCGCCTTCAGATCCTGATAGCTGTCGGGCGAGCCCTTGAAGCCCGCCGGTATCTCGCCCAGCCGGATGAAATAGTTGGAAAAATCGATCCCGCCGAAAATGAAGCCCACCACCGGCATGATGAGATCGTCGGTAAGGGATTTGGTGATGGTCGCGAAGGCGCCGCCGATGATGACGCCGACCGCCAGGTCCATCACATTGCCGCGCGCGATGAATTCCCGGAATTCGGATGCTATGGACATGCTTATTTCCTCCTTGGCCACGCATTTCGTGCCTGTCTTGCACGGACGCCCGCCCCTGTCCAGTTGCATAGGCAGGCGCGCGCCGCTAGCCTGCCGCCTCTATCAGGATGAGGATGATCTCCATGATTCCGACCCTTTCCCTTCGTTCCCCGCTCCGCCCTGTGCCCCGCCCTTCCCTTCGCTTGCTGCTGGCGGCCTTGTGCGTTTTCACCTTGTCGGCCTGCGGCATCAACAGCGTCCCCACCGCCGAGGAGGCCGCCAAGGCGCGCTGGGCCGATGTGGAGGCGCAATATCAGCGCCGGGCGGATCTGGTCGGCAATCTGGTGGCGACCGTCAAGGGCGCGGCCCGGCACGAGCAGGAAACGCTGACGCAGGTGACGGAGGCCCGCGCGCGGGCGACATCGGTGCAGGTCAGCGCCGACGACCTCGGCGACCCGGCCAAGGTCGCCCAGTTCGCGCAGGCGCAGGGCGCGCTCAGCCAGTCGCTCGGCCGCCTGCTTGCGACGGTCGAGGCCTATCCCGACCTCAAGGCCAACCAGAATTTCCTCGACCTGCAATCGCAGCTGGAAGGGACGGAAAACCGCATCTCCACCGCGATCATCAAATATAATGAGGCGGTGCAGAGCTATAACACGCTGGTCCGCACCTTCCCCTCGATGATCGGCGCCACGGTGCGCGGGGCCAAGCCGATGACGCCCTACAAGGCGACCGCGACCAATGCGCAGGAAGCCCCGAAGGTCGATTTCGGCGGGTGACGGGCTGGATGCGGCACCCCTCGCCATGACGGCCCGACGCCCTTCCGCCCCGCGCGCGCTGTGGATGGCGCTGCTGGCGTTGGCATGCCTTTTCGCCGCACCGGCGGCGCTGCACGCGCAGAGCTTTCCCGCGCTGACGGGCCGGGTGGTCGATGCCGCCGACCTGCTCACCCCGGCGCAGGAAAGCGCGATCGACGCGAAGCTGGCCGAACTGGAAAAGCAGAGCCGGCGGCAGCTGGTGGTCGCCACCATTCCCGATCTGGGGGGCTATGACATCGCCGATTACGGCTTCCGGCTCGGCGATCATTGGGGCATTGGCGACAAGGAGCGGGACGACGGCGCGCTGCTGATCGTCGCGCCGAAGGAGCGCAAGGTCAGGATAGAGGTCGGCTATGGCCTCGAAGGCGTGCTGACCGACGCGCTGTCCGCGCGCATCATCCGCAACAGCATCGTCCCCCGTTTCCGCGACAACGACTTTCCCGGCGGGATAGAGGCCGGGGTGGACGCGATCGTCCGCCTGCTCCTGCTGCCGCCCGATGAGGCGCGCAAGGCCGCCGAGCAGGCGCAGCGGGAGGAGAAATCGTCCGGCGGCGGCGAGATGCTCTTCATCATCTTCTTCATCCTGCTGTTCTTCGTGCTGCCGATGTTCCTCGGGCGGCGCGGCGGGCGCGCCTATCGCCGGGGCATCGCGCCGGTCATCCTCTGGGGGCCGGGCCTTGGCGGCGGCTGGGGCGGCAGGGGATCCGGCGGCGGCGGATGGTCGGGCGGAGGCGGCTTTTCCGGCGGCGGGGGCGGTTTCGGCGGCGGCGGCGCATCGGGGGGCTGGTAGGCATGACGCGGATACGGATCAGCAAGGCCGACCATGATCGCATCACCCAGGCGATCCACGCCGCAGAGCGCACCAGCGACGCGGAGATCGTCACCGTCGTCGCGCCCCGGTCGGACGCCTATCATGATGTCGGCCTGCATTATGCGATCGCCGCGATGCTGTGCCTGCTGGCGCTGGTGGCGGCGTTCCCGCTGCGCTTTTCCGACTGCGCGACCGCGCTGTTGGGCGGGTGGGACCACAGCCTGCCGGTAGCGGTGCAGCTCACGCTGCTGCTGGCGGCGCAGATCATCATGTTCCTCGCCGTCCGCTATGCGCTGGCGTGGATGCCGCTGCGCATCGCGCTGACGCCCGGCGCCACGCGGACGCGGCGGGTGCGCAGGCAGGCGGTGACGATCTTCCGCGCCTGCGCCGAGGGGCGCACGCGGGGCAGGACCGCGATCCTCATCTATCTCTCCCTCGCCGAGCACCGCGCGGAGATCGTCGCCGACGAGAGCATCAGCCGCCTCGTCGCGCCGGAGCGCTGGGGCGATGCGATGGCGGCGCTGCTCGACCATGCGCGGCGGGGCGACCCCGGCACCGGCATGGTCGAGGCGATCGGCCGGATCGGGGAAATCCTCGCCGAATATCTGCCCCATAGCGACAGCAATCCCAACGAATTGCCCGACCGCCTGATCGAATTGTGAGCCACCGATGACCGACAGCCAAGCCGCGCCCGAAATCAAATGGCAGGGCAAATATATCACCGTGCGCCAGCAGGGAACGTGGGAATATGTCTCGCGCAGCCGGGGCATCCGCGCCGCCGTGATCCTCGCGATCGACGAGGAGGGAGAGGACGGCCCCTGCATCATCCTGGTCGAGCAATATCGCATACCGCTGGGCAAGCGATCCCTGGAGCTGCCCGCCGGGCTGGTGGGCGACGACGACAGCCCCGCCGGGGAACCGGCGGCCGAGGCGGCGCTGCGCGAGCTGGAGGAGGAAACCGGCTATCGCGCGCGCTCGATGGTGGAGCTGGGCGATTTCTACAGCTCGCCCGGCATGGTGTCGGAAAGCTTCTGGCTGTTCCGCGCGCAGGGCCTGGCCCGCGTGCATGACGGCGGCGGGGTGGAGGGCGAGGATATCATCGTCCACCGCGTGCCGGTGGCGCGGATCGCCGCTTATGTCGCGGACCGGCGCGCCGAGGGCATGGCGATCGACGTGAAGCTGCTGATCGCGCTGGGGGCGGGCATGATGGGGGTTTGATGCGCCCCAATGCGTCACCCCAGCGCAGGCTGGCATGATGGAATTGGCAGAAACGGACAGTTAGCGGAAATTATCCGCATAAGCCTGAATCTTCAGGCGCTTGGGCGGGGGCATGGTCACATGATAGTCCAGCCCGATGCTGTCCGCATAGGCCTTCGCCGCCTCCAGCGAGGGGAAGGTCAGCCGCAATTGCTGGCGCATGTCGCCGGACCCCGCCCAGCCTGTCAGCGGGTCGGGCCGCTTCGCCTCGGCCGGTTCATGCTCCAGAACCCAGGTTCCGGTCCCGGCCTTGCCGGACTGCATCGCATTTTTCGGCGTCTGATAGATATGCGCGGTCACGCACGGCTCCTTTGTTGCAACCGCCGATCCCCTTGCGCCACTTTGCGGCCTTGCGTCAAGATTGCCGCATCAAGATTTTGCGCCGGAGGACGCCCGCTTGGTGCGCAGCGTCGCGGCGGCGTCGGCCGGATTGTCGGGCCAGGGATGCCGGGGGTAGCGTCCGCGCATTTCCTTGGCAACATCGGCCCAGCTGCCCGTCCAGAAACCCGGCAGGTCCGCCGTGGTCTGGATCGGCCGCCCCGCCGGCGACGTCAGGCTGAGGCGCAGCGGCAGGCGGTCCGGGCCGATGCAGGGATGCTCCTTCAGCCCGAACAGCGCCTGCACGCGGATCTCGACCTCCGGGCCGCCGGGCGCCTCATAATCGATCGCCGCCTGCGTACCCATCGGCGTGGTGAAATGCTCCGGCGCGAGGCGGTCCAGCGTCTTGCGCCCCTCCCAGCCCAGCCGCAGGTCGAGCACCGCCGTCAGCCCCTGCGGATTGACATCGGATAGCCGCCGCCTGCCCTCCAGCAGCGGGGGCAGCCAGCCGTCCAGCTCCGCCAGCAATGCGGCGTCGGACAGTGCCTCCACCTGCGCGAAGCCCGCCCGGCGGCGCAGCGACAGCGCATGTTTCGACCAGGGAAGCCGGTCCAGCCCATGCTGCCGCACCCCGCTCAGCAGCGCGGCGGCCACCATCGCCGGATCGGGGGCATCGTCGCCGCCGTTGCTCAGGACGATCGCGCCCAGACGCTGTTGGCGCAGCGCCTCCACGCCGCCATTTTCGGCGCGGAAGCGCACGGTGCGCTCGGTGGTGATGCGGTCGGCGAACAGCTCCGCCACCGCCCCGGCATCGAGCGCCGCCGCCGAGAGGATGCGCGCGCCCGATGCGCTGCCCTGCACCTCGCCCACCGCCAGCCATTCTTCCCGCGCCAGCGGGGACAGCGGATCGAGCCGGAAGCCCCGCCCGCCCGCGCTGATCCAGTCCGCGCCGTCGCCGGAGCGGCGCTTCGCCACCCGGTCCGGGAAAGCCAGCGCCAGACAGCGCCCGGCGGCATGATCGGGCAGCAACGCGTCGGCATCGCGCCCACCCACCATCGCGGCCCAGCGCCGGGCGAGCTTCTGCCCGGCGGCGGCGCGCGCGCCCTTTTCCTGCCGCCAGCGGCGCAGGCGATCCTCCAGATCGACCGAGATGCCGCCCAGTCCCCGCTCGCCCAGCAGCACCGCGATGCGCGCGGCCTGATCGGCCAGCCCCATATCCTTCGCGGCGATCAGCATATGCGCGATACGCGGCTCCAGCGGTAGGCGGGCGACCGCGCGGCCATGGGCGTTGACCGATCCGTCCGCATCGAGCGCGCCCAGCGCCTGCAAGCGCCCGCGCGCCTCGGCCAGCGCGGCGGCGGGCGGCGGATCGAGCCAGCTCAGCCGCGCCGGATCGGCGACGCCCCATATCCCGCATTCGAGCAGCAGCGAGGAGAGGTCGCTTTCCAGTATCTGTGGCGGATCATAGGGCGGCAGGCCCTGCGTGGCGGCGGCCTCCCACAGCCGATAGGCGACACCGGGCCGCTGGCGGGCGGCGCGGCCCGCGCGCTGGGTGGCCGCCGCCTGGCTGGCCTTTTCGGTGACGAGCCGGGTGATGCCCGCCGCCCGGTCATAGCGCGCCCGGCGGGTCAGGCCGCTGTCCACGACGATGCGCACGCCGTCGATGGTAAGACTGGTTTCCGCGATAGTGGTGGCGAGGATCACCTTCCGCCGCCCTTCCCTGTCGCGCAGGATCGCCGCGCGCTGCTCCCTGGGCTCCAGCGAGCCGTGGAGCCGGTGGACGACGATATCCCCCGGCAGGTCGGCGAGCCGCTCCGCGGTGCGCTCTATCTCCGCGACGCCGGGCAGGAAGGCCAGCACGTCGCCTTCCGCCTCATCGGCCAGCGCGCGGCGGATGGCGGCGGCCATGTCGTCCTCGATCCGCAGTTCGGCGCGGCGGCCGATGTGGCGCAGGTCGAGCGGATGGGACCGCCCCTCGCTCTTCACCACCGGGCAATCGCCCATCAGCGCCGAGAAGCGCGCGCCGTCGAGCGTCGCCGACATGGCGACAAGGCGCAGGTCCGGCCGCAGCCCGCCCTGCACGTCGAGCGCCAGCGCGAGGCCGAAATCGCTGTCGAGGCTGCGCTCGTGCACCTCGTCGAACAGCACGGCGGAGACGCCGGAAAGCTCCGGGTCGTCCTGGATCCGGTTGCGGAATATCCCCTCGGTCAGCACGAGGATGCGCGTCGCGGCGGACTGGCGGCTGTCCATGCGGGCCGCATAACCGGCAAGATCGCCCACCGGTTTGCCGAGCAACTCCGCGATCCGCTCCGCCGCCGCGCGGGCGGCAAGGCGGCGGGGGGAGAGCAGCAATATCTGCCCGTCGCACCATGGCTCGGCCAGCAGCGCGGGCGCCACCGCCGTGGTCTTGCCCGCGCCCGGCGGCGCGACCAGCACCGCATTGCCGCCTTTCCGCAGCGCGGAGAGCAGGTGGGGCAATACGGCATGGATCGGCAGGTCGGACATGTCTCGATCATGCACCGAACAGATAGAGATGGATCGGATTTTTCGGGTCCATCACCATCTTGGCGGTCAACGCCAGCGACATGAGGATCAGCAGCGGGCGGATCAGGCGCCCGCCGAAGCGCATGGCGAGGTGGGAGCCGATCTGCGCGCCGATGAAGTTCGCGGCCGCCATCACCAGACCGGCGATCCAGACGACATGGCCGCCCCCTATCATCACCGCCAGCCCGCTCACATTGCTGGCGAAATTGGCGGCCTTGGTCTGCGCCGTCGCGCGCAGCAGGCCGAGGCCGCCCAGCGCCAGGAAGATCGTCGTGTAGAAGGTCCCGGTGCCCGGCCCGAAAAACCCGTCGTAAAAGCCCACCGCCCCGATCAGCAGGCTGAGGCCGAAAATCCCAAGGCGGCTATGCCTGTCCGCCTCGCTCGCCGGGGGCGAGAGCAGGAAATAGAGCGAGATCGCCACCAGCAATATCGGGATGAGCGCGGCGAGGAAGGCCGGGCTGACCCGCTGCACGGCGATGGCGCCGAGCGCCGATCCGGCAAAGGCGGCGGCCACCGGCGGCCAGTATCGCCGCATGTCCATATGCCCGCCCCGCGCGAACGCATAGGCCGCGCCGCCGGTGCCGATGGTCGATTGCAGCTTGTTGGTGCCGACTGCCGCCAGCGGCGGAAAGCCGGAGGCCAGCAGCGCGGGCAGGGTTATCATGCCGCCGCCGCCCGCCATCGCATCGATGATCCCGGCGATGAACCCCGCCCCGGCCAGAAACAGGAGTATCTCCGCCGTCAGTTCCATCGCCGCCGGGCGCCCGTCAATAGGCGCGGGCGATCGCGAATTCGACGGCCTCCGCCAGCGCATCGCGGGCCGGCCGGCCGTCAAAGGGCTCCAGAGCCTCGATCGCCAGCTGTCCGTAATGGCGCGCGCGGGCCAGCGTGTCGGCGATGGCGCCCGCCTTTTCCATCAGCGCGGTCGCATGGGCGAGGTCCTCGTCCGAGGTGCGATGCCCGGCGATCGCGGCCTTCCAGAAGGCGCGATCCTCCTCATCGCCGCGCGCATAGGCGAGGATGACGGGCAGCGTCACCTTGCCGTCGCGGAAATCGTCGCCCACATCCTTGCCCATGGTCGCGCCGTCGGACGCATAGTCGATCGCATCGTCGACCAGCTGGAAGGCGATGCCGAGATTGCGGCCATAGCTGTCGAGCGCCAGTTCCTCCGCCTCGTCCCGCTCCGCCACCACGGCGGCGATGCGGCAGGCGGCGGCGAAGAGCGCCGCGGTCTTGGCGTCGATGATCTCCAGATACTGGCTCTCGTCGGTATCGATGCGGCGCTGGGCGGTGAGCTGGTTCACCTCCCCTTCCGCGATCACCGCCGAGGCGTGGGAGAGGATCTGCAGCGCCTTGAGCGAGCCTGCCTCCACCATCAGCTCGAACGAGCGGCTGAACAGGAAATCGCCGACCAGCACGCTGGCGCTGTTGCCCCAGATGATATTGGCCGTCTTGCGCCCGCGCCGCATGCCCGAATGATCGACGACATCGTCGTGCAGCAGCGTGGCGGTGTGGATGAATTCGACGGCGGCGGCCAGCTTGTGGTGGCCGGTGCCCGCATAATCCAGCAGGCGCGCGCAGGCCAGCGTCAGCATCGGCCGCATCCGCTTGCCCCCGCCCGCGATCAGATGCCCGGCCAGTTCCGGGATCAGCGGGATACGCGACTGCATCCTGTCCAATATGACCGCGTTGACGCAATCCATGTCCTGCGCGACGAGGGCGATCATGGGTTCGAGCGAGGGGGAAGTGTCCCGGCCGAGGCGATGAGTGGAAGCAGTCATGACGCGGCCGATTTAAGACACCCCACGGCAAAGGCAAGCGGAATAGCTTGCGTTCGCCGGAATGAGCGGCAAAAAAGCCGCCAGAAACGGAGGTCATTATCTTGGACGAGTCGCTCGAACAGCTGAAACGCTATCGACAGAGCATCGACAATATCGATGCCGCGCTGATTCACATGCTGGCGGAGCGGTTCAAGATCACGCAGGCGGTGGGCCGGTTCAAGGCCGAGCATGCGCTGCCTCCCGCCGATCCCGACCGGGAAGAGCGGCAGATCGCCCGCCTGCGCGAACTGGCGAGCGCAGCGCAACTCGACCCGGTGTTCGCCGAAAAATTCCTGCGCTTCGTCATCGACGAGGTGATCCACCATCACAAGCAGTTCAGCGAGGGCTGAAGGATAGCGCTCTGCGGTGATTAGGCAACGTTTCCTCCCGTTCGCCTGAGCTTGTCAACCCGAAGGGCGGGCGGAGCCCAACGGCTGCTTTTCTCTTGGGGCAAAAAGAAGGACAGGGCTTCGACAAGCTCAGCCCGAACGGTTTTCCTAAGTCACCTATCAAGCCAAAGCGGTCGCCCTCCGAACCTGTTCGCAAAGGACATAACCGCTTTCTAATTCGCAGCGGGCAGGCGCAGGCGGACGAGCAGGCCGCCCATGTCCTCGCTCTCTGTCAGTTGGACCGATCCGCCGTAGATTTCCGCGACATCGCGCACGATGGCGAGGCCCAACCCCGTCCCCGGCTTGCTGGTGTCGAGTCGCGCGCCGCGATCGAAGATGCGGTCCCGCTCGCCGACAGGGATGCCCGCGCCATCATCCTCCACGTCGATCGTCACCACGCCTTCCTCCGCGTGGGCGCCGACCGTCGCGAACACGCTGCCGCCGCCATATTTGGCGGCGTTTTCGACCAGATTGCCGAGCAGTTCGTCCAGATCCTGCCGCTCCACCCGCACATCGGCCTTCTCGTCGCCGTCCATGTCGATGCGCA
>Ga0180222_1002344_pt1 | contig 15482 bp, 16 predicted proteins | sample eDN5th37CKraftOP_FD_151336 | JGI IMG/M metagenome (GOLD analysis project Ga0180222, IMG submission 151336) | Enriched Organic Plus compost microbial communities from Emeryville, California, USA - eDNA 5th pass 37_C Kraft OP (version 2) (version 2) ... | reverse complement strand
TCCTCGGCGTCGCGGACCTGAAGCCGCGCCAGGATGTCGAGGTGAAGGTGACGCGCAAGGACGGCAGCAGCTTCACCTTCACCGCGCTGTGCCGCATCGATACCGCCAACGAGGTCGAATATTTCCGCAACGGCGGCATCCTGCATTATGTGCTGCGCAAGCTGGCGGCCTGATCGGCGTTTTGATGGAATAATGCAATGAGGCAGGGGCACCATGCGATGTCCTGCCTCATTGCATCTTCGCGCTAGAATTGCAGGTGGCATGTATTTGCGCTATATCGCACCAATAATATGATTTTTGGAGCAGAGGCGATGGGAACGGTTCGCAAGACCATTACCTTGACCGAACAGCAGGATGCATGGATCTCCGCGCAGATCGCGGCGGGCCTTTACACCAATGACAGCGAAGCGATCCGCGATCTGATCCGGCGGGAGCAGGAGCGGACTTTCGAGATGGACGCGATCCGTCGCGCCCTGATCGAGGGGGAGCAGAGCGGAGAACCCGAACCGTTCGATTTTGCGGCATTCAGAAGGCGGAAAACCGCCGAACATGGCTGAATATCGCTTCAGCCCGAGGGCGCTGCGCGATCTTGAATCGGTGTTCGATTACACGGTTGCCCGATGGGGAGTGTCTCAGGCGCTACGCTATACCGATCTTATCGAGGCCGCTTGTGCGCGATTGGCCGCCGCGCCGCATCAATCGCAGGACTGCGGCGCTATCCGGCCGGGCTATCGCCGCCATGCCGTGGAGCAGCATATGACCTATTTCCGGCCAACGGCCTATGGGATTGCGATCATCCGCATTCTGCATCAGCGGATGGACTCGGTTCGCCATATATGAAGGCGGTGCGGCTGGTTGGGAGTGGAAGGACGAAAAGGGCACAGGATGACGAATTGGCTGATCGAAATCGCCGGATGGCTGGGCGGGGGGCTTATCCTGCTGGGCTATGTGCTGGTGTCGTCCGGGCGGCTGGAGGGACGGTCGGTCGCCTTTCAGTTGCTCAACCTGTTCGGATCGCTCGGCTTCGTCACCAATGCCGCATGGCATGGCGCGATCCCGCCGATGACGCTCAACATCATCTGGTGCCTGATCGCGCTGTGGACCCTCGCCACCCTCGCGCGGCGCAAGGGGAGGGCGCGCGCCTGACGGGTCAGCGCTTCAGCTTTATCTCGTAGAGGCTGGGCCAATTCTTGCCGGTGACGAACAGCCGGTCGCGCTTCGCGTCATAGGCGATGCCGTTCAGCACCGCGTCGGCATCCGTCACCGGCTGCCTGCGGGCGAGCGGGGTGAGGTCGATCCAGTCGATCACCTTGCCGGTTTTGGGGTCGATCCGCGCGATCCGGTCGGTCAGCCAGATATTGGCCAGCACCTCGCCCTTCACATATTCGAGCTCGTTGAGCAGGCGCACCGGCTTGCCGTTCCAGCTGACGTTGACATGCCCCGTCTCCTCGAAACTTTCCGGGTCGAGGAAGCGGAGCCGGTCGGTGCCGTCGCTCAGGATCAGGCGCTTGCCGTCCTGCGTCAGGCCCCAGCCCTCGCCGGAATAGCGAAAGGTGCCGGTCTGGCGGAAGGTCGCCCGGTCCCAGCGGAAGCCGGTGCCGTGCCGCCATGTCAGCGACAGCAGCTCGCTGCCCCAGTTGGTCATCCCCTCGCCGAAATAGCGCATCGCGATCGGGGCGGAGCGCAGCACCTTGCCGTCCTTCAGCCGCACCTGCCGGATTTCCGACGCGCCGTTGCGGCCGGTGCTTTCGTAGAGCGCCCCGTCGAGGAAGATCAGCCCCTGCGTGAACGCCCCCTTGTCATGCGGGTAGGTCGCCACCAGCGTCCATTCGGTATCGGCGCGGGCGGCGGGCGCGGTCGCGAGCAGCAGCGCGGCCAGCGGGGCGAGCCAGCCTTTCATGCATCCTCCGCCGTGTCGGCGGCGATGGCGGCGGCCTGCCATGGCGGCAGCGCCAGTCCGGCCATGTCCTCGACCCGGCGATGGTCGATCGCAAGGCCGAGATCGGCCAGCAGCGTCCGCTGCCGCTTCGGGTCGGATTGTCCTTTCGGCACCACCACCAGCCGCCGCCCGACCTTGTTGCGGTAATGCATGCGGGCGGTGTTCTCCTGCCCGACATAGCAGCCCTTGGTGTAGCTGACGCCGTTCAGCTCTTCGGCATTGGCCTCCAGCCAGAGCGTCTGGTCGCTGCCCAGCTCCGCCGTCCCCTCGGTCACGCCGAGCGAGAGGCGATGGGCGCGGAAGGCGGGGGCGGCATCGCCGTCATCCTCCGCCACCGGCGCGATCCAGCGATGGCCGAGGCCGGGCAGGCGCGGGTCGAGCGGCCTGTCCCCGATGTCGGCCGACCAGTGCACGCGCAACCCTTCCTCCCGCTCCAGCGCCACCTTGCGGCGCAGGCGATAGAGGGTGAGGCGGCGTTGCAGCGCCTCGGCCTGCTCCGCCTCGCAATCGATCAGCACATCGTCGCCGTCGGCCCACAGGATGAAATCGAACAGCGCCTTGCCCTGCGGCGTCAGCAGGCCGGACCAGCGCGGCGCGCCTTGCTCCAGCGCCAGCACGTCCTGCGTCACGAGGCCCTGGAGGAAGGGCCGGGCTTCTTCCCCCGAAACGCGGATCAGCGCGCGGTCATAAAGGGTGGTATTCTCTGCCATGCGCATTAGGTAAGGCGGACAGTGCAATTCTCCAAGCGAAAGCCTCACCATGCCCCAGACCTTCGACACGATCCTGAAGAACGGCACCGTCCACACGCCCGGCGGGCCGGTGGCGACCGATATCGGCGTGCGCGGGGGCAAGGTCGCGGCGATCGGCTCCGCGCCGGGCGATGCGGGCGAGGTGATCGACTGCGCCGGGCTCGAGATATTGCCGGGTGTGATCGACAGCCAGGTCCATTTCCGCGAGCCGGGGCTGGAATATAAGGAAGACCTCGAATCGGGCAGCCGCGCCGCGGTGATGGGCGGGGTGACGGCGGTGTTCGAAATGCCCAACACCAATCCCAATACCGACAGCGCCGACCGCGTGCACGACAAGCTGAAGCGCGCGCATCATCGCATGTGGTGCGACCATGCCTTCTATGTCGGCGCGACCGCCGACAATGCGGAGGAGCTGGCCGAGCTGGAGCGGATACCGGGCACCGCCGGGGTCAAGATCTTCATGGGCGCCTCGACGGGCAGCCTGCTGGTCGACGATGACGGCGCGCTGGCCCGCGTGCTGGCCTCCGGCCGCCGCCGCGTCGCCATCCATGCCGAGGACGAGGCGCGGATGAACGCGCGCAAGGATCTGCGGGTGGAGGGCGACCCGTCCTCCCACCCGGTCTGGCGCGACGACGAAAGCGCGATGATCGCGACGCGGCGGATCATCGCGCTGGCCCGCGCGGCGCGGCGGCGCATCCACATCCTGCATGTGACGACGCCCGCCGAGCTGGCTTATATCGCGCAGCACAAGGATATCGCCAGCTGCGAGGTGACGCCCCAGCATCTGACGCTGGCCGGGGAGGACGCCTATCCGCGCCTCGGCACCTATGCGCAGATGAACCCGCCGATCCGCTCGGCCACGCATCGCGAGGGGCTGTGGGAGTATCTCAACCTCGGCGTGCCGGACGTGATCGGCTCCGACCATGCGCCGCACACGAAGGAGGAGAAGGCGAAGGCCTATCCGGCGAGCCCCAGCGGCATGCCCGGCGTGCAGACGCTGGTGCCGCTGTTCCTCGACCATGTGGCGAACGGGCGCCTTTCCCTGCAACGCTTCATCGACTTGACCAGCGCGGGGCCGCAGCGGGTGTTCGGCCTTGTCGGCAAGGGGCGCATCGCGCTCGGCTATGACGCCGATTTCACCGTGGTGGACCTGAAGAAGCGCTGGACGGTGGGCCGCGACTGGCTCGCCTCGCGCTGCGACTGGTCGCCGTTCGAGGGCATGGAGCTGACCGGCAAGGCGGTCGGCACTATCGTGCGCGGCCATCGCGTGATGTGGGAAGACAGCCTCGCCAACGACGCGGTGGGCGAGCCGGTGCGGTTCGAGTCGGTGGAATTTGGCTTTTGATAGGGCGGGGCGGCGGTGACGTCCGCTGCCCCCTTCCCGAACCTGCGCGCCATCGCGAACGATGCCAGCCTGCGCTGGCATGACGGCTAAGGATGTCGGGGGAAGAATGGTGCTGCTGGAGAGGATTGAACTCTCGGCCTCTCCCTTACCAAGGGAGTGCTCTACCACTGAGCTACAGCAGCATACCGTTCGGAGCCGCGCCTATGGCCTTCCCTTGGGCGGATTGTCAAGGGACGCTTGAGCACGGCGCGAATTTTTGCTTGAGGGGAGCGATGAGCGAGACGGAAGCGGAACGGAAAAAACGGTTGGCCGAGGCGCTGCGCACCAATTTGCGCCGCCGCAAGGCGCAGGCGCGGGAAAGCGATGCTGCCGGCAAGACGGGCGCGGCCGGGAAGGCGCGGGACTGATTCGCGCCTTTTCTCCTGTCGCGGGCCCTATCGTGGGCGATGCTCGGTCCCGCGTCCCGATGTGATGAAGAGCGCGGTTGCTTCCTCCCCCGTGCCGATATCGGCGGTGTGCCAGACGCCCGGAGGGTTGATCGCATAGTCGCCGGGGCCGAGGGTCACTCGCTCGACGCGGCCATCGGGAAATTCCTGCGTCAACGCCATCCGGCCCGACAGGCACAGCACCAGTTCATCGCCTGCCGGATGCCGTTCCCAACTGTCCCAGCTCGCCGCGAAGCGATAGAGGCTGACGAGCCGCCCTTCGTCGCCGTCGGCCGCCGTCCGTTCGATATAGCCGGCATACCAGTCCATACCGGTGAATTCGGTCTGGGGTAGCACGCACGCGCCCTTTCCCAGATGCACCGGATGGGTGAAGAGGTTGCGGGTGGCGGTCATTGCTGGCTCCTATCCGATCGGCGCGCAGGCGGCGCGCAGCCAGCCCTGCACCTCCTCCGGCACCAGCGGCGCGACGCGGCGCAGCGTTTCGGCATGATAGGCGTCGAGCCAGTCCCGCTCCTCCGGCGACAGCAGCGAAACTTCCACCAGCGCGCGGTCGATCGGCACGAAGCTCAGCGTGCGCAGGCCCAGCATCGGCTTTTCCGCGCCCGCGATCGCCCGTTCCTCGACCAGCACCAGATTTTCGATGCGGATGCCGTAGCCGCCGGTCTTGTAATAGCCCGGCTCGTTGGAGCAGATCATGCCGGGGCGCAGCGGTTCGGTGCTGCCGCCGAAGGTCGCGATGCGCTGCGGTCCTTCGTGCACCGAGAGGAAGCTGCCGACGCCATGGCCGGTGCCGTGCGCGTAATCGAGGCCGCGTTCCCACAGCGCCCGCCGCGCCAGGGTGTCGAGCTGGCCGCCGCTGGTCCCGGCCGGGAAGATCGCGCGGGCCAGCGCGATGTGGCCTTTCAGCACCAGCGTGAAGCGCTCGCGCATTTCCGGGCTCGGCGTGCCGATGGCGAGGGTGCGGGTGATGTCGGTGGTGCCGTCGCGATATTGCCCGCCCGAATCGACCAGATAGAGCATGTCCGGCTCGATCCGCCGGTCGGTTTCCGGAGTCACGCGATAATGGACGATCGCCCCGTTCGGCCCCGCGCCGCTGATCGTGTCGAAGCTGAGGTCGACCAGCGCGCCCGTTTCGGCGCGGAAGGCGCGCAGCCGGTCGGCGGCGGACAGCTCGGTCTGCGTCCCTTTCGGCCCCTCGATGCCGATCCAGTGGAGGAAGCGGGTCAGCGCCGCGCCGTCGCGCAATTGCGCGGCGTCCTGCCCGGCGATCTCGGCGGGGTTCTTGATCGCCTTGGCCAGCACGGCGGGGTCGCGCACCGGGTCGATGACCGCGCCGCCCGCCTCCAGCCGCTCGAAGATCGCGGCCACCGCGCGTTCGGGATCGACCGCGACGCGCTTGCCGCGATAATCGGCCTCCAGCGCGGCGGCGAAGGCGTCGCGATCCCGCAGCGCCACCCGGTTGCCGAGATGGGCGCGCAACTCGTCCGTCAGCTTTTCCGGCGCGATGAACAGGTCCGCCGTGCCGTCCGCCTTCGCGATCGCATAGGACAGCGCGACCGGCGTGTGATCGACGTCGCTGCCCCGGATGTTGAACGTCCATGCGATCGAATCGAGCGCGGAGAGGATCGTCGCATCGTCGCCGCGCCGCGCCAGCCAGGCGGCGATGTCGTCCAGCTTCTCCTCATGCGCCTTGCCCGCATGGGCCAGCGGATGGGGCGCGGCCGGGGCGAGCGAGGGGGCGGGGCGATCGGTCCACACCGCATCGACGGGATTGTCCGCGACCGCGACCAGCGCCGCGCCCTTCGCCGCCAGCAGCGCGCCGAGCTCGCGCACCTCGTCGCGGGTGTGGAGCCACGGGTCGTAGCCGATGCGGTCGCCCGCCCGCACCTGTCCGGCCAGCCATGCGGAAGGCTGCGCGGCGGGCAGGTCGCCATAGTCGTAGAGCGCCCCGTCCACCTGATCGCGCACCTGAAGCGTGTAGCGCCCGTCGGTGAATACCGCCGCCTTTTCCGCCAGCACGACCGCGCTGCCCGCCGATCCGCCGAAGCCGGTCAGCCAGGCGAGGCGCTGCGCATAGGCGCCGACATATTCGCTCCGGTGCTCGTCGGTCAGCGGCACGATGAAACCCTGAAGGCCGCGCCGCGCCAGTTCGGTGCGCAGCGCGGCGAGGCGCCGTGCGGCGTCCTTGTCCCGGACCGGGGCTTCGGGGGCGAGGGAGGCGGTAGACATTCTTCCATCCTTGCAGCATGGCGACAGGCGACCAACATAAGGACGGGCGGGCCGTTCCGCCACCGCTCAGATACGGGATATCGAATGCACGACCTTTCCCCTTCCCTCTCCCCCATGGTTTCCGCACCCGTCGCGGAGCGCCGCCCGCACCGGATCGAGCAGCATGGCCGCGTGCTCGACGATCCCTATGCGTGGCTGCGCGATCCCGGCTATCCGGAGGTGAAGGACAAGGACGTGCTGGCCTATCTGGAGGCGGAGAACCGCTGGTTCGAGCAGGCGATGGAACCGCACAAGGCGACCATCGACGCATTGTTCGAGGAGATGAAGGGCCGCATCAAGGAGGACGACCGCTCCGTCCCGCAAAAGGATGGCGATTATATCTACTGGCGCGCGTTCGAGATCGGCGCGCAATATCGCAAATGGTATCGCAAGCCCGCCGGCGGCGGTGAGGACCAGCTGATCCTCGACGAACCGGCACTGGCCGAGGGGCATGAATATTTCCGCCTGGGCGCGGTGTCGGTGTCGCCCTGCGGCCGCTATCTCGCCTTCGCGGTCGATACCGATGGCGGCGAGCGGTTCGAGGCGCGCATCCGCGACCTCACCACGGGCGAGATGCTGCCCGATGTGATCCCCGGCACCTTGTCGGCGCTGGTGTGGACCAGCGACAGCAAGGCGCTGCTCTACAGCCTCGCCAACGAGAACTGGCGCACCGACAATGCGCGGGTGCATGTGCTGGGCACGCCGATCGGGCAGGACCGCGAGATTTTCCACGAGGATGACGAGGGCTTCCGGGTTTCCATCGGGCTGTCCTCCTCGGAGAAATGGATCATCATCGGCACCGGCGACCATGTGACGAGCGAGGCGTGGCTGGTCCCCGCCGACGATCCCTTCGCGCCGCCCCGGCTGGTGTCGGCGCGGCGGGAAGGGCGCGAATATGATGTCGATGAGCATGAAGGCACGCTCTACATCCGCGCCAACGACACCCATCCCAATTTCCGGCTGGTGAAGGCGCCCGTCGAGGCGCCCGACCGGTGGGAGGAGGTGATCGCGGCGGATCCGCATTTCTACCTGACCGATTTCACGCTGTTCAAGGGCTTCTACGTCACCGAAGGGCGGCTCGACGGCCTCGACCAGATCGAACTGCGCGATTACGAGACGCATCGGGCGAAGCGGCTGGCGTTCCCGGAGGCGAGCTATACCGCCTCGCTCGACGACAATCCCGAATATGACGTGACGAAGATCCGCATCGGCTATGAATCGATGGTCACGCCCGACACCATCTATGATTACCACCTCGCTCCGGACTTTTTTGGTGGAGCATCTTCGGACGAAAAACCGGTTCCCACTTTTTCTGAAGATGCTCGGTGGGAACTGCTGAAGGTGCAGGAAATCCCGTCCGGCTATGACGCGTCGGCCTATGCGACGCAGCGGCTGACGATCCCGGCGCGGGACGGCACGCAGATCCCGGTGTCGATCGTCTATCCGAAGGATTTCCCGATGGACGGGACCGGGCGGCTGCATCTCTACGGCTATGGCGCCTATGGCCTGGCGATGGAGCCGGGCTTCTCGACCGCGCGGCTGTCGCTGCTCGATCGCGGCTTCGCCTATGCGATCGCGCATATCCGCGGTGGCGACGATCTGGGCCAGCAATGGTATCTCGACGGCAAGCTCGACAAGCGCGTCAACACGTTCAACGATTTCGTCGATGTGGCGAAGGGGCTGATCGAGCGCGGCTTCACCGCCAAGGGGCGGATCAGCATTTCCGGCGGATCGGCGGGCGGCGAGCTGATGGGCGCGGTGCTGAACAGCGACCCGGACCTGTGGGGCGCGGCGGTCGCGCATGTGCCGTTCGTCGATGTGCTGAGCACGATGCTGGACGCCTCGCTGCCGCTGACGCCGGGCGAATGGCCCGAATGGGGCAACCCTATAGAGGACGAGAAGGCGTTCGACCTGATCGCCTCCTATTGCCCCTATCAGAATGTGCAGCGCCAAGCCTATCCGCCGCTGCTGGTGACGGCGGGCCTCAACGACCCGCGCGTCACCTATTGGGAGCCGGCCAAATGGGTGGCGAAGCTGCGCGCCACCAAGACGGACGATAACGTGCTGCTGCTCAAGACCAATATGGGCGCGGGCCATGGCGGCAAGTCCGGCCGGTTCGAATCCCTGCGCGAAACGGCGGAGGAGTTTGCGTTCATCCTCTGGCAGATGCCCGAATAGGGCGGTCGAGATTCCGCTCATGCGGGCCTGCGAGCCGGAGGCGACCGAAGGTCAACCGCGCCATTCTGCGCTTCGGTGCTCACGACCCTTTAGGTCGCTGCGCTCCGATGCTCGAATAGCACGCTTCTCGGCTCCACCTGAACGAAATCTCGACCGCCCTGGGCTCTTCCTAACGGGCGGCGGGCGCGGGCGTCGGCGCGGGCTCCGGGTTTAGCGACGCGCCGCTTTCCTCCTCGTCCGGGTTGACCGGGGGCGGAGGGGCGACCTGCATCGATCCGGCGCGGGCGCTGCTGGGCACGCTGCGCGGCTCCAGGATCGCGGCGGCCTCGATCACGTCGAGCGCGCGGCGGGCCTCGTTATATTTGCGCGCCATCTGGATCCAGCTGTCGGCCTTTTCATGATCGGGCAGACGCTCGATTTCCCGCAGCGCGGAATTGACCCGCTCCGACGAGATCATCAGCCGGGTGCGCGCGATCACCTGTTGCGGCACCGGCGACGGCGCATCGGCCTTGCGGATGATGATGAGATTGGCCAGTTCGCGCCGGGTGGCGGCCCACCAGTCGGTTTTGCCGCCGCTCTTGCCCAGCAGGGCGGGGGCGACCTCCTCCAGCTCGGCTTGCAGGTCGGCGATGGTGACGGGCGCATGGGCGGCGTTGATGATGGTGGCGACCGCGCGCGGCTGGCTGTCGCCGAAGCGCAGGCGCAGCTCCCCCTCCAGATAGCCGAGCGGCGCCCCGCGATCGAGCGCCCGGCGCGTCGCGAAGGCGATCAGCAGGCCCTCCGCCCGCGCGGCATCCGCGCCGGCCGCGTTCGCCTGCACGGAAATGCCGTCCAGCCGCGTCGAAACGGCGGCGAGGCGGGCCTCCAGCGCCGCGACGCTGAGCGGATTGACATCAGGTGGCAGCGTGGCGGCGGCAGGAACGCGGTTGCTCACCCGGCCGTCCAGCAGCGCCTGGCTGCCATTGTCGATCGCTGCCTGTTCCGAACCCTTGTCCCTGTTCCACCAGCCTTCGAGCTTCGGCAGCCCCCAGAGCGTCGCCCCGATGCCGCCGCCGAAGGCCAGCAGCACCAGCACCGGCAGCAACCAGCCGGCGCGCGCGGGCCGTGGGGGATGATAGGCGATCGGGCCGGGCGGCGGAAGCGGCGCGGGCGCGGTATGGGCTTCGTCTGCGAAAGGGCCAGCCTGACCGGGAATGTCGCTGCTCATCTATGTCCTTGGCGCCGTGGTGGAAAAAGGGTGCGCCTTCATTGGCATATTTGACGGGCCAAGACCAGTAGGGCCGGATCGTCGGGGGTCGGCGCCGCCAGCGCGCGCCGCCAGCCTTCGCCCGCCGCGTCGCGCGCGGCCGGGGAAATGGCGATGAGGGCGAGGCGCGCCCGCGCCTCCGCCGGGATGAGCGCGGCCAGCCGCCGCGCCGCGCGGGGGGAATGGGCGAGGACGATATCGGCGCGTTGCAGGAGAGGGGCCAGCTCCTCGCCGCTCCCAGCCTCGACCGCGCGATAGACGGGGCGGCGGACGATGCGGAGCGCGCCGGGGTCGGCCTTGCGATAGTCCGCGCCGCACAGGTGCAGCACATGGCGATGCCCTGCCTCGCCCAGGGCGGCGATCAGCGCCCGCGCATCCGGCCCGGCGACGGTCACGCGGCGAAAGCCATGGGCGCGCGCCGCCTCCGCCGTCGGCTCCCCGACCGCGACGACCGGCAGGTCGTGATAGAGCGCCAGCTTCGGCCCGCCATGGCGCAGGCTGTTGGCGCTGCTCAGCATCAGCGCGTCGAAAGCCGCGGGGTCTGGCGCGTCCCATGCCAGCGGCTCGACCCGGAACAGCGGGTAGACCAGCGCTTCCATCCCCATCGCCCGCGCCCGCCGCGCCGTCGCCTCGGCCCCCGGCTGCGGGCGGCAGACGAGCAGCGCGGGTGCCGCCCCGGTCATGGCGTGAAGAGCGCCCGCAGCGACGGGCTGGCGGCGGCGAGCAGTTCCCGCCCCAGCGCATAGGCCGCCGCATGGTCGCTCCGGTCGATCAGGCGGACGTCGGCGATATGCTCGGTGCCGTCGGGCGAGAGAATCTCCGCGCGCAGCCGGATATGCCCGCCCTGTTCCACCGTGCCCAGCGCGGCGATCGGCGAATGGCAACTGCCGCCCAGCCCCTCCAGCACCGCGCGCTCGGCATGGACGCAATCGCTGGTCGCGCGATGATCGACCGCCCCGACCAGCGCGGCGATGGTGGCGTTGCCCGCCAGCACCTCGATGCCGATCGCCCCCTGCGAGGGCGCGGGCAGCATCTGCGCCACCGGCACGGGCGTTCCCACATGCGTCTGGCCCAGCCGCGCCAGCCCCGCCGTTGCGAGCAGCGTCGCGTCGGCCTCGCCCGCCTCCAGCCGGGCGAGGCGCGTCGCGACATTGCCGCGGAACAGCACCGGCGTGATATCGGGCCGCAGCCGCCGGATCTGCGCCGAGCGGCGCGGCGAGCTGGTGCCGAGCCTGCCCCCCTGAGGCAGCGCCTCGACGGAGGCCGCGCCGACCAGCGTGTCGCGCACGTCGGCGCGGGGCAGCATCGCGGCGATGCGCAGCGTTTCCGGGCGGATCGTCTCCACATCCTTCATCGAATGGACCGAGGCATCGATCGTGCCGTCATGCAGCCAATGGTCCAGCTCCTTGGTCCACAGCGCCTTGCCGCCGATATCGGCGAGCGGCCGGTCCAGCACCTTGTCGCCGCTGGCCGTCACCGGCACGATGACGACGCGGTTCTCCGCCCAGCCATGGGCGTCGCACAGCGCGCGCGCGGCGAGCCGGGCCTGCGCCATGGCGAGGGGGGAAGCGCGGCTGCCGAGGCGCAGCGGGCGATGGGGAGGGGCGGTGTCGGTCATATCGGCACTTGCTCTAATCGCCACGGGGTTTAGAGGAAAGGCGCAAATGACGATCATCCTGGGCCTTGAATCGAGTTGCGACGAAACCGCCGCCGCGCTGGTGAGCGGGGACGGGCGCGTGCTCGCCCATCGCCTCGCCACGCAGGAGGCGCAGCATCGCCCCTATGGCGGGGTCGTGCCGGAAATCGCCGCCCGCGCCCATGCCGAGGCGCTGATGCCGCTGGTCGACGCCGCGCTGGAGGAGGCGGGGCTGGCGCTGGCCGATGTGGACGCGATCGCCGCGACCGCCGGGCCGGGGCTGATCGGCGGGGTGATGGTCGGCCTCGTCACCGGCAAGGCGCTGGCGCTGGCGGCGGGCAAGCCGCTGATCGCGGTCAACCATCTGGAAGGCCATGCGCTGTCCCCGCGTCTGGCCGACCGGCAATTGCAATTCCCTTATATGCTGCTGCTGGTGTCGGGCGGCCATTGCCAGTTGCTGCGGGTCGAGGGCGTGGGGCGCTATCGCCGCCTCGCCACCACCATCGACGATGCGGCGGGCGAGGCGTTCGACAAGACCGCGAAGATGCTGGGCCTCGGCTATCCCGGCGGGCCGGAGGTGGAGAAGGCGGCGCTGCGGGGCGATCCGAAGGCTGTGCCGCTGCCCCGTCCGCTGGTCGGCAGCGGGGAGCCGCATTTCTCCTTCGCGGGCCTGAAAAGCGCGGTGCTGCGCGCGCGCGACAGCGGCAAATACAGCGTCGAGGATATCGCGGCGAGCTTCACGCAGGCGGTGGTCGATTGCCTGGTCGACCGCACGCGCCTTGCCCTGGACCAGAGTGAGGGGCTGACCGCGCTGGTCGTCGCGGGCGGGGTCGCGGCCAACCGGGCGGTGCGCGAGGCGCTTTCCGGCCTCGCGGAGAGCCGGGGCCTGCCTTTCGTCGCGCCGCCGCTGTGGCTGTGCACCGACAATGGCGCGATGATCGCCTGGGCGGGGGCGGAGCGCTTCCGCCTCGGTCTGACCGATGGAATGGACATCGCTGCGCGACCGCGCTGGCCGCTCGACCCGACCGCCGAAAAGGCGCGCGGCGCGGGGGTGAAGGCGTGAACGGGCGGAGGCTATTCATCCGCAAGGGGGAGGAACGGCAATGAAGATCGGCGTAGTCGGGGCCGGGGCCTGGGGAACCGCGCTGGCGCAGGTCGCCGCGGCCAAGGGCGACGCGGTGACGCTGTGGGCGCTGGAGCCGGAGGTCGTGGCTTCGATCAACGATGCCCATGAAAACAGCCTCTATCTGCCCGGCGTGACGCTTTCTCCCACGATTCGCGCTGTGGACGATCTGGCGGCGCTGGCGGATTGCGACGCGCTGCTGGTCGTCGTTCCGGCCCAGCATCTGCGCGCGGTTCTGCGCCGCCTGCCGCGCGGCGAGGCGGCGCTGCTGCTGTGCGCCAAGGGGATAGAGGCGGGCAGCGGCCTGCTCGTCTCGCAGGTGGCGCAGCAGGAACGGCCCGACGCGCCGATCGCGGTGCTGTCCGGCCCGACCTTCGCCCATGAGGTCGCGGCGGGCCTGCCGACGGCGGTGACCTTGGCCTGCGCTGACGCGGAGCTTGGGCAAAGGCTGGTCGAGCGGATCGCCCTGCCCGCCTTCCGCCCCTATCTGTCCGACGATGTGATCGGTGCGGAGGTCGGCGGCGCGGTGAAGAATGTGCTCGCCATCGCCTGCGGCGTCGCCGAGGGGGCGGGCATGGGCCTCAATGCGCGGGCCTCGCTCATCAGCCGGGGCTTTGCCGAGATGACGCGCTTCGGCCGGGCGCTGGGCGCGCGGGCGGAAACGCTGTCGGGCCTTTCCGGCCTCGGCGATCTGGTGCTGACCTGCTCGTCCACCAATTCGCGCAATTTCTCGCTGGGCAAGGGGCTGGGCGAGGGCGCGCGCGCCGCCGATCTGCTCGCCAACCGCCGCACCGTGGCCGAAGGCGCCTTCACCGCGCCGGTGCTACGCGACGTGGCGCGGCGGCTGGAGGTGGAAATGCCGATCGTCGAGGGCGTGTGCGCGCTGCTCGAAGGAACGGTGGACGTGGCGGACATGACCGGGATGCTGCTCGCCCGCCCGCTGCGCAGCGAATGACAATATACTTGATGCGCGGCATGGCTTATGATCGCCGCGCTTTAGGAGGGTTAGCGGGTTGATATCTGACGAGGCGCCTGACGCCAAAGCGCGGGAAGATAGCGACATCGCTGCCCTGGCAAAGGGCGGACGCACCAATATTTTCGGCTTTCTGCTGCGGCTTGCCGCGCGCCTGCCGTTCCTGTTCATCGCCGGGCGCATCTACGGGCCGGACGTGCTTGGCCGTTTCGCCTATGCGATATTGGTGATCGAATTCGCGGCGCAACTGGCGACGCTGGGGCTCAAGCGCGGTCTGGCGGGCGCGCTGGCGCAGACGAAGCGGCCGGAAAACCATGTGCTGGCCGACGGGCTGCTGCTGACGCTGCTCTGCTCGCTGGCGGCGGCCGCGCTGCTGATGCTGTTTCCCCATGCGATGTTCCCGAACAGCGGGGTCAACGGCCTCGACCGGCTGCTGCCGCTCATCATCATCGCGGTCGCCGGATCGGACGTGGCGCTGGCCGCCTGCGCGTGGCGCTACGACATCGCCGCGACGGTGCGCGCGCGCGCGATCATCGAGCCGTGGACGATCAGCATCGCGGCGTGGGTGCTGTCCTATTATTCGCTGCGGGACGGGCTGATCCTGTCCTATGTGCTGTCGATGATCGCCGCGCTGGCGGCTTCGCTCTGGCCGATGGTCCGGCATTTCGGCGTGCCGCGCGGCTGGGCGCCGCATCCGCTGCGGCTGTGGCGGATGATGCGGATCAACGTGCCGCTCGCCGCCGCCGATGCGGTGGAATGGGGGTCGCGGCGGCTCGACCTCGCGATCCTCGGCCTGTTCGTCAGCCCGGCGGTGGTCGGCGTCTATTATGTCGCGCAGCAGGTCGCGTCGCTGCCGCAGAAGCTCAAGACCAGCTTCGAGCCGATTTTGGGCCCGGTCATCACCCGCAACCTGACCGAGAACAACCTTGCGGCGATCGCGCGGCAGGTCAGCCAGGTCGGCTTCTGGATCATCGCCGCGCAGGCGGGCATCGCGCTGGCGCTGGGCTTGCCGGGCGAAGCGGTGATGGGGCTGGTCGGCCCGCAATTCGTCGACGGCACGCTGGCGCTCGGCTTCCTGCTGGCGGCGGAGGTGGTCGCCGCGACCGCGGTGGTGAGCGAGAGCGCGCTGGTCTACCTCGCCCGGCATCGCAACCTGATGATCTCGCTGGCGATGATCGCGGTGCAGGCGGGGCTGAGCTTCCTCTTCATCCTGATGGCGCGGCAGGCGGGGTACGGCGCGCAGGTGCTGGCCGCCGCCCCGGCGCTGGCGCTGGCGCTGGCGCTGGCGTCCAGCTCCATCGTCAAGTCGCACCTGTTGCAGCGGCTGCTGCGGTGCCGGATCGCGACATGGCGCCCGGCGCTGATCGCCGCCGCGCTGGTCGCGGTGGGCGTCGGCGGGCTGTTCGTCGCCCTGCCGCGCAATCTGGAATGGGTCGAGCTGGTGGTCGGCGTTCCGGCCATCCTCGCCGCCTATGGCGCGGTGATCTGGCGTCTGGGCTTCGGCCCGGAGGACCGCGAACTGTTCGCCCGGCGCAAGGCCCCGGTGGCGCAGTCCTGATCATGGTGTAAGGGGGGCGTT
>Ga0180222_1002339_pt1 | contig 15552 bp, 9 predicted proteins | sample eDN5th37CKraftOP_FD_151336 | JGI IMG/M metagenome (GOLD analysis project Ga0180222, IMG submission 151336) | Enriched Organic Plus compost microbial communities from Emeryville, California, USA - eDNA 5th pass 37_C Kraft OP (version 2) (version 2) ... | reverse complement strand
AGCCCCAGGCGCTCTCCATCAGCAGCAGCGTCGCCGGCGCCACCGCGGTGCCGACGAAGCCGGCAAAGGAATGGATGGAATAGGCCTGGCCGATGCGTGCAGCCGAGACGCGCTGCGACAGCAGCGTGTAGTCGGCCGGATGATAGACGGTGTTGCCGATGCCGGCGATGCCGAACATCACCACCAGGACCCAGAAAGAATCCACGAGGGCGGCGACGGCGAAGCTGCCGGCGCCGAGCAGCAGGCCGGCCACCAGGACGAGGCGCGGGCTCACGCGATCGACCAGGAAGCCCGCCGGCGTCTGCAACACCGCGGAGATCGTGTTGAACGCTGCCAGCGCGAAGCCGAGCTCGGTGAAGCTCACGTCATATTCGGCGCGCACGAACAGGAACAGCGGCGGCAGCAGCAGGATGTAATAGTGGGAGATGAAGTGCGCCGCGCTCACGGTGGCGATCACGCGGACGTCGTCGGCGCCGCGCGGGACGGCAAGCTCGGTGGCTTGTTCGGTGGCTTGTTCGGTCGCTTGGCTCATGTCGGGGTCCGGCGGCGCGCACTATGGCCTTATTCGCCGCCGGCGATCCAGCGGGATCGCAGCACAAGCCATGCATCCGTCACATGCGTTCGCGACAAAGGGGCATGCGGAACCGGCAGCTGTGAAGCTCATCGCCCGCGATGGCCCCGCCTGTCGGACCTGCACCCGTTACAGGCCAAGCGAGAATCTCAGAGCCAGCGATAAGACGGCGGTCGCTCCCGGGCAGCGGGCCGAGCAACCGACCATCAGCAGCCTGGTCGCCGGCGGCTCGCCGGCTCTCGGCCGCGGCCGCCATGCAACCGCGGCCTCGATAGCCTCACGTATTGAGCTCGCTGGCGTATGGCGTCTTCAGGCCCGGCGGTCGGCGTCCTGCAGCGCCTGCCAGACTCGCGACGGGCTTGCCGGCATGTCGAGATGGCCGATGCCGTGCTCGGCGAGCGCATCGACCACCGCATTCATCACCGAGGTGAGCGCGCCCGCGCAGCCGGCTTCGCCGCAGCCCTTGGTGCCAAGCGGATTGCCCGGCGTCGGCACCGGGTGGCTCGCCAGCGCGAATCTCGGCGCAGAGCGCGCACGGGGAATGGCATAGTCCATATAGGAGCCGGTGAGGATCTGCCCTGCGGTATCGTAGCTGACATTCTCCATCAGCGCCTGGCCGATGCCCTGCACCACGCCGCCGTGGATCTGGCCTTCAACCAGCAGCGGATTGACGATGGTGCCGAAGTCGTTGACCGCGGAATATTTCACCACCGCCACCACGCCGGTCTGCGGATCGATCTCAACCTCGGCGACATGGCAGCCGTTCGGGAATGCCGAGGGCGGCCCGTCGCTGACATGGCTGACATCGAGCGCAGCCGGCACGCCGTCCGGCAGATCGAGCCCGGCGTGCAGCCGCTCCGCGAGCTCCATCAGACCGATCGCTCGGTCGGTGCCGGCGACGACGAAACGGCCGCCGTCGGTCCCGATATGGAACTCGATGTCGTCCTCGGCGGCTTCGAGCACATGCGCGGCAATGCGCCGTCCGTTCTCCACCACCTTGGCGGCGGCCTCGACAATGGCCTGGCCGCTCGCGGTGATCGAGCGCGAGCCGCCGGTGCCGCCGCCGGCCTGCAGCGCATCGCTATCGCCCTGCAGCAGGCGGATGCGCGAGAACGGGATGCCGAGCTGCGCGCTCAGCACCTGCGCGAACGGCGTGGCATGGCCCTGGCCGTAGTCGAGCGTGCCGGTGATGATGGTGACGGTACCGTCGGCCTCAAAGCGGATGCCGCCCATCTCCTTGCTGGCGGCTGCGGTGACCTCGAGAAAGCAGCCGATGCCGAGCCCGCGCAGCCTGCCTGCCGCACGGCTCTCGCGTTTGCGCCGCCTGAAGCCGGCGACATCGGCGAAGGCCACGGCATGGTCGAGCACTGCGGGAAAATCGCCGCTGTCATAGGTGGTGCCGGAGGCGGCATGATAGGGCAGCTCGGCGGCGGCGATCAGGTTGCGCCGGCGCAGCTCGATGCGGTCGATGCCCATCGCGCGCGCGGCATTGTCGATCAGCCGCTCCATGTAATAGTTGCCTTCCGGCCGGCCGGCGCCGCGATAGGCCGATACCGGCGTGGTGTTGGTGTAGACCATCTTCGACGCCACCTCGATCAGCGGCGTGCGGTAGACGCTGGCGACGTTCTTCACCGTGTTGACGGTGGCGGGCAATGGACCGATCGCGGCGAGATAAGCCCCCATATTGCCGTAGCCGGTCAGCCGCAGCGCCAGGAACCGGCCCCTGGCATCGAGCGCGAGCTCGCCGGTCACCTCGTGGTCGCGGCCGTGGAAGTCGGAGACGAAGCTGCCGGAGCGGTCATCGGTCCATTTCACCGGCCGGCCCAGCGCGCGCGCCGCGTGCAGCACGCAGACATATTCCGGATAGGCCACGGCCTTCATGCCGAACGAGCCGCCGACATGGCCGGTGAGCACGCGCAGCGCCCGCGTCGGTACGCCGAGCACGGCGGCGAGCTGTCCGCGCAGGCCGAACACGCCCTGGCAGCCGGTATGCAGCGTCCAGCGTTCGTCAGCGTCGTCGTAGAGCCCGACCGCGGCGCGCATCTCCATCGCCGAGACGAACAGCCGCGTGTTGCGCAGCGTCAGCCGTTCGACATGCGCCGCCTCGCGGAACGCCGCCGCGGTCTGCTCCGCGTCGCCATAGTGATAGTCGAGCACCACATTGCCGGGCACCTCGTCATAGAGCTGCGGCGCGCCGGACTCGGCCGCCGCGCTCGCCAGCGTCACCGCCGGCAATGGCGCGATGTCCAGCGCCACCGCCTCGGCGGCGTCCCTGGCCTGCGCGGGCGTTTCCGCGACGACGCAGGCGACCGGGTCGCCGACCCAGCGCACCTTGTCGCGCGCCAGCGCCGGCCGCGGCGCCTGGCGCAACGGCGCGCCGTCGCGGCCCTTCAGCGGCAGGCCGCAGGTGAAGCTGCCGTAGCCTGCGAGGTCGCCCGCGGTATAGACCGCGAGCACGCCGGGCATCTGCCGCGCCGTGGTCGTGTCGATGCCGCGGATCACGCCATGGGCGTGGGGGCTGCGCACCATCACCGCATGGGCTTGTCCGGCGAAGCTCAGATCGTCGGTGTAGCAGCCGCGGCCGCGCACCAGGACCGGATCCTCGCTGCGCGGCACCGGCTGCCCGATGCCGAATTGCGTGAGCGCCAAGGCGCCGTCGTCCGCGCGTATGTCCATCGCCGTGAGGAGTTGGGGTGAGAGTCCGGCCTGCATATAAGAGCCGCCCCGACAGGACAATCAGGACGGGTGAATGCCTCGGTTGCGTCGCGAGCAACCGCTGCTAAACTTTTGGTGATCGTTAAGGACTATGTCCGGCCCAGGGGCGGCGCCGAGCGCGCGGGCTGTGGCAGGGACAGGAAGGTTGCGATGGCTGGTGAGGCCTGGGAAGATCCTGGCCTCGATCCGCTGACGGCCCGCATGCGGCCGCCACGGACCGGGGTCCTGTCGCGTCCGCCCGGCTGCCGTAACGGTGCCGCCCGCGCCGCCACCTATGCCGCGCTCGATCTCGGCACCAACAATTGCCGCCTGCTGGTGGCGCGGCCGACCGGGGACGGATTCCGCGTCATCGATGCATTCTCGCGCATCATCCGCCTCGGCGAGGGCGTGTCCCGCTCCGGCCGATTGAGCGAGGCAGCGATCGCCCGCGCGGTCGAGGCGCTGTCGATCTGCCGCGACAAGATGCGCAGCCGCGGCGTGACGCGGGCACGGCTGATCGCGACCGAGGCCTGCCGCAGCGCCGAGAACGGCGCCGCGTTCTGCGAGCGCATCGCCGATGAGGTCGGGCTCACGCTGGAGATCGTCGAGCGCGAGACCGAGGCCAGGCTGGCGGCGATCGGCTGCACGCCGCTGATCGATCCGGCAGCGAGCGGTGTGCTGCTGTTCGACATCGGCGGCGGCTCGTCGGAATTGGTGCGGCTCGGGTCGCGCCGCATGAGCCGCCGCGGCCCGCCGCCGCCGCAGATCGAGGGCTGGGTCTCGATGCCGCTCGGCGTCGTCACGCTGGCTGAACGCTATGGCGGCCGCACCGTGACCCCGCAATGCTATGACGCGATGGTCAACGAGGTTGCCGCGCTGGTGGCGCCGTTCGCCGCCCGCCATGGCTCGAACGGCGCGCTCGAGGGCGTACATCTGCTCGGCACCTCGGGCACGGTGACGACGATCGCCGGCGTGCATCTCGCGCTGCAGCGCTACGAACGCCGCCGCGTCGATGGCTGCTGGATGAGCGCCGACGAGACCCGCGACGTGGTGCGTCGTCTGTTGGCGATGAGCTACGAGGAACGCGTCGCCAGTCCCTGCATCGGCCGCGAGCGCGCGGATCTGGTGCTCGCCGGCTGCGCCATCCTCGAAGCGATCTGCCGCGCCTTTCCGTGCCAGCGGCTGCGCGTCGCCGACCGCGGATTGCGCGAGGGCATATTGGTCGAACTGATGCGCGCTGACGGCGTGTGGGACCGGGCATCGGTGTCGTGAACGCGCGGAGCGGGAAGGGCGGCCGCGGAGCGCGCGATCTCAAGGTGCGGGTCAAGAGCGGCAAGGGTCGCTCGCTGTCGTCGAAACTCTGGCTCGAGCGCCAGCTCAACGATCCTTATGTGGCGCGCGCCAAGCGCGAGGGCTACCGCTCGCGCGCGGCGTTCAAGCTGATCGAGATCGACGACAAGTACCGCATCCTCAAGCGCGGCGCGCGCGTGGTCGACCTCGGCGCAGCGCCGGGTGGCTGGAGCCAGGTCGCCGCGAAGCGGGTTGGACCGACCGGGCGTGTCGTCGCCATCGACCTTCTCGAGATGGAGCCGGTCGCAGGTGTCGACTTCGTCCGGCTCGACTTCACCGACGACAGCGCGCCGGACCGGCTCAAGGCGCTGCTCGACGGCCCGGCCGACGTCGTGCTGTCCGACATGGCGGCCAACACCACCGGCCACCGCCGGACTGATCACATCAAGATCGTGGCGCTGGTCGAGATGGCGGCCGACTTCGCGCGCGCGGTGCTGGCGCCGGGCGGCGCATTCCTCGCCAAGGTGATCCAGGGCGGCACCGAGGCGACGCTGCTCACTTCGCTCAAGCGCGACTTCGCCACCGTGCGCCATGTCAAGCCGGCAGCAAGCCGCGCCGATTCCGCGGAGCTCTATCTGCTGGCAACCGGCTTTCGCGGCGGATCGCCGCCCTGAGGCAAGCGGTTCAGCGGCGGAACACGCGATCCGGGAAGGCGTCGCTGAAGCGGGGCGGACGCATGAAGCGCGGCGGCGGGCCGCGGCGCTGGGCCGTCAGCTCCTTCCAGCGGCGCTCGTTGCTTTCGCCGGCGCGCAGCACGCGCGGTTCGGCACGCTGCATCGCCGGGCGCGGTTGCGGACGGGTAATGACGACCACCCGCGGCGCTGCTGTCCTGCCGGTCGTCTTGACGGCGCTCCTGCTCTCGTTCTTGCCGTCCGTCTTGGCGCGGCTGCGGCCATTCTCGGCGGCGACAGCCGGCTTGCGCGTGGCGGCGGTCTCGTGGCGGCGAGACGCCCGGTTGTCCTTGGCGTCCCTGGCTTCTTTCGTCTCCTTGGCCTCGCGGACCGGCCGCGCGGCCGCAGTGCTGCCGGTGACGTCCTGTTGCTTCGGAGTCCTCTCCACCTTTGCGGCTTTGGCCGGCTTCTTCGGAGTCAATTCGTCATGCAGCCGCGCCACCGCCTGGCGCAGGTCGCGGTTGTGCGGATCGCGCTCCAGCGCCTGACGGTAATCGGCAAGCGCCTCCGGCTTGCTCTGCAGCTCCTCGCGGACGCGGGCGCGCATGGCATAGGCGGCGGCGCTCTTGGGATCGAGCTTGATGGCCTGGTCGAGCTCGTCTGCGGCCTTGGCGAAATCCTTGCGCAGCATCAGCAGCGCGGCTCGCTCGCGGGAGGTCGCTGCGTCCGGCTTGAGCGCGAGCGCGGCGGCGTAATCGTCGATCGCACCGTTGACCTCGCCATGATCGGTGCGCAGCTTGGCGCGCTCGAGCAGCGCCGCGCGGTTTGCAGGCTCGCGCGCGATCACGGCGTCGTAGTCGGCGAGCGCGCTCTCCGCCTGGCCCAGTGCGCGCAGTGCCAGCGCGCGCTGATGAAGAATGCCAACGGCCTGCGGATCGCGCTTCACCACCACGCTGAAGTCTTCGACCGCCTTCGCATAATCCTTGTGCGCGGCCAGGATCAGGCCGCGCTCGCGGTAGAGGTCGAGATCGCCGGCGCCGAGCGCGATCGCGCGATCGAGATCGGGCAGCGCGCCCTCGGTGTCCGCCTTGCCGAGCCGTGCCCGCGCACGCTCGGCATAGGCGAAGACATTGCGATCATCGCGCGCGATCGCCTGGTCGAGATCGGCGAGCGCCCGCGTCAGGTCCTTGCCGCGCCGCAGCGCCGCGCCGCGCAGCGCCAGCGCCGCCGCGTCGTCCGGCCGGTTCTTCAGGATCATATTGGCGTCGGACAGCGCGCCGGCGGTCTCGCCCTCGCGCAGCCGCAGCATACCGCGCACCTGAATGGTGTCATAGGTCCAGTCGAATTTCAGCGAGCGGTTGACGTCCTCGATCGCGCGTTTGCGCTCGCCTTTCTCGGCGAATGCCTCGGCACGCAGCCGGTACAGGCTCGCCATGCGCTGGTCGATGCCGAGTGCCTGGTCGTAGAGCGCGATCGCGCGGTCGAGACGGCCGGTGCGGCGATGGATGGCCGCCTGCGCGGTGAGCGCTTCGATGTTCTGCGGGTCGAGCCGCGCCGCTTCGGCATAGTCGGCAAGCGCATGCTCCAGATCGCCAGCGCCTTCATGGGTCCGCGCGCGCAGAAGATAGGTCGCCGCCCGGCGCGGTTCGAGCCGCGCCGCCGTGTTGAAGTCGGCAAGCGCGCGCGCGTGGTCGCGCTGGCGCAGGTAAAGCTCGCCGCGCGCGAGATAGGCGCTGGGACGATTGCCGTCGAGACTGATCGCCTTGTCGAAATCCTCAAGCGCCTCAGTATTGTTACCGAGGTCGCGGCGCAGCGTGCCGCGATTGACGTAAGCCGATGCGGCGGTTGGATCGAGCCTGATCGCCTCGTCGTAGTCGGCGGCGGCGCGGCCGAAATTGCCGCGCGCATACCACGCATTGCCGCGGTTCTGGAACACGGACGGATCGTCATTCGCGAGCGCGATCGAATTGTCGAAGTCGGGGATCGCGTGGGCGAGGTCGCTGCGGTCGAGATAAGCGAGCCCGCGCAGGGCCAGGGCGACGGCGCGCGGCTTGTCCTTGATGCCGGACTGCAACAGCGTGGTGCAGGCGTCGATGCGCTGCGCGACATTGGCCGGCGACTGGTCGGTGCAGATGCGCGCGGCAGCGGCGAGTGCCGGCTTCACCGCGCGCGTGGTGCCGCGCGGCTGTGCCGCCGCCGACGCAACACTCAGCGCGAGAGCGCAGGCGGCCGTCACCGCCATCGCCGTCAGCGCGCGCCGCTGCTGCTTTGCCCCCATTCCCTTGCCTAAAATTTTAACCTTAACTGAACGTTATTCGCCATATGATACAAGCACTTATCAGGTGCTTTGACCAGCATCGCGGTTAATGCCAGACGCTGTTTTTAACGCCCTGGGGCGCGTCTGGGTGGCGATTGGCGCAGGTTCCGCCCGCTATGGTTAACGCCAGCGGAGCCTTCACTCGGCGGCGCGCTCGCTTGGCTCGGCGCGCGGCAGCCGGTCGGCAAGCTCTGCGCCGGCGTCCTTCGGCAGTCCCGCGAACACCAGCGCCGCAGACGCGGAGATGCCGGCGATCAGCAGGAACGCCAGGGGAAAATCATCGGCGGCAATGGTCGGCTCGGCCTTGAGCTGCACCGAGGTTTCGACGATCAGCGCGCCGACCGCGACGCCGGTCGAGATCGACAATTGCTGAGCCACGCTCATGAGTGAGGTGGCGCGGCTGGCGCGGTGCGGCTCGACCTCGGCAAACGCGAGCGTGTTGATGCAGGTGAATTCCAGCGAGCGGAAGAAGCCGCCGACGAGCAGCAGCGCCACCATGATCGCAACCGGCGTCGCCGCGGTGAACAGCGCGCACACCGCGATGAAGGCGGCGCTGATCAGCGCATTGACGATCAGCACGGTGCGGAAGCCGAACTGCCGCAGGATGCGGGCGACGCCGAGCTTCATGGTCATGGCGCCGATCGCGGTGGCGAAGGTGACGAGGCCGGAATGGAACGGCGTCATGCCGAATCCGATCTGCAGCATCAGCGGCAGCAAGAAGGTGAGGGCGCCCATGCCGATGCGGAACAGGAAGCCGCCGACGACGCTGGCGCGGAATGTCGGCAGCTGGAACAGCGACAGGTCGAGCGCGGGATTGGTCACGCGCCTGCGGTGGCGCAGATAGGCGAGGATGAACAGCGTGCCGGCCGCGATCAGCCCTGCCGACAGCGTCCACGGCAGGAAATTGAGCCCGAGGATCGAGAAGCCGAATGCCACGCCGGCGATGCCGAGTCCCGACAGCACCATGCCGATGGCGTCGAACGGCTCGCGCTCCGGCGCGCGGATCTCCTCGATATAGCGCGTCACCAGCACGATGCCGACGAGCCCGATCGGGATGTTGATGATGAAGATCCAGTGCCAGCTTGCATAGGTGGTGAGAAAGCCGCCGACCGGCGGGCCGATGATCGGGCCGACCAACGCCGGCATGCTCAGCCAGGCCATGGCCCCGACCAGCTCGCGCTTGCTGAAGGTGCGCAGCAGCACCAGCCGTCCGACCGGGGTCATCATCGCGCCGCCCATGCCCTGGACGATGCGCGCAATCACGAAATCGGTGAGCGAGCTCGACACGGCACAGCCGAGCGAGCCCACCATGAAGATTGCGATGGCCGCGCGGAACACGGTGCGGGTGCCGAACCGGTCGGCGGTCCAGCCGCTCGCCGGGATGAACACTGCGAGCGAGAGCAGGTAGGAGGTCACCGCCAGCTTGAGCGCCAGCGGGTTGGTGCCGATGTCCGCGGCGATCGCCGGCAGCGAGGTCGCGATGATCGTCGAGTCCATGTTTTCCATGAACAGCGCAACGGCGACGATCAGGGGGATCAGGCGGTTGGCGGGGATGGCCATCGGGGCAAAACAGTCCGGGCGGAGGGGCGTTCCATCGGCGTGCGAGCGGGCGGCCGCCGCCCACCTATCAGGTGCCGGCAGCGGCAGCTATTCCGTGGATGGCGGACGGGCAGCCGCTTTCGCCGCTAGGAATCGCAATGCCGGCATGATATCGACCACCGCCAATCCAAAAGCAGGCCCGAAAAGGGCCGTTTGCCGGGCGAGATGACCTTCTCGCAGGGGTCTCGCATCACCCCGAGGTTCCGCACCCTCCCTTTCGGCAACCGGGTCCCGGGCAACGGAGTTGGCAATGGCGCGACTGTCCACCGAGCCCCCCCGCGAAGCCTTCACCTTCGACGACGTGCTGCTGAAGCCGGGGCTGTCCGACGTGATGCCGTCCGAGGTCGACATCCGCTCCCGCGTCACCAAGTCGATCTCCCTCAATATCCCGATCCTGGCTTCGGCGATGGACACCGTCACCGAGGCGCAGATGGCGATCGCCATGGCGCAGGCCGGCGGCATCGGCGTCCTGCACCGCAACCTCGATCCGGCCGACCAGGCGGCGCAGGTCCGCCAGGTCAAGAAGTTCGAATCCGGCATGGTGGTCAACCCGCTCACCATCCATCCCGACGCGACGCTCGCCGAGGCGCTGTCGTTGATGGCGGACCACCGCATTTCCGGCATTCCGGTGGTCGAGAGCGGCCATCCCGGCAAGCTGGTCGGCATCCTGACCAATCGCGACGTGCGCTTCGCCACCGACCTGCGGCAGAAGGTGTCGGAGCTGATGACCAAGGAGCACCTGGTCACGGTACGCGAGGCGGTCAAGCAGGACGAGGCCAAGCGGCTATTGCACCAGCACCGCATCGAGAAGCTGCTGGTGGTCGACGATCAGTACCGCTGCGTCGGCCTCATCACCGTCAAGGACATCGAGAAGGCGGTGGCCAATCCGAACGCCTGCAAGGACGAACAGGGTCGGCTGCGGGTCGCGGCCGCGACCACGGTCGGCGACAAGGGCTTCGCCCGCACCGAGGCGCTGATCGAGGCCGGCGTCGATCTCGTCGTGGTCGACACCGCGCACGGCCATTCGCAGCATGTCCTGGCCGCGGTCAACCGCATCAAGCGGCTGTCGAACGCGGTGCAGGTGGTGGCCGGCAATGTCGCCACCACCGAGGGCGCCAAGGCGCTGATCGACGCCGGTGCCGACGCCATCAAGGTCGGCATCGGGCCCGGCTCGATCTGCACCACCCGCGTCGTCGCCGGGGTCGGCGTGCCGCAGCTCACCGCGATCATGGACAGCGTCGAGGCGGCGAAGAAACAGGGCGTCCCGGTAATCGCCGACGGCGGCATCAAATATTCCGGCGATCTCGCCAAGGCGCTCGCCGCCGGCGCCGACTGCGCCATGGTCGGCTCGCTGCTCGCCGGCACCGACGAGACTCCGGGCGAGGTGTTCCTCTATCAGGGGCGCTCCTACAAGAGCTATCGCGGCATGGGCTCGGTCGGCGCCATGGCGCGCGGCTCGGCCGACCGCTATTTCCAGCAGGACATCAAGGACACGCTGAAGCTGGTCCCGGAGGGCGTGGAGGGTCAGGTGCCGTACAAGGGCGCGGTCGCGACCGTGCTGCATCAGCTCGCCGGCGGCCTGCGCGCTGCGATGGGCTATGTCGGCGCCCGCACCATCGCCGAGTTCCACGACAAGGCGGAATTCGTGCGCATCTCCAACGCCGGGCTGCGCGAGAGCCATGTCCACGACGTGGTCATCACCCGCGAGAGCCCGAACTATCCAGGCCGGGCATAGGAGGTTCGCAATGTCGGTCACGGCCGTGCTGCTGCCGCTGTTCGTCCAGGTGGTGTTGACCTTCGTGCTCGGCTTCATGTTGGCCGGCACGCGCACGCCGCTCCTGCTGCGTGGCGAGGTCAAGCCCGAGCAGGTGGCGCTGCGCCAGCCGAACTGGCCGGCGCGCACGTTGCAGATCGGCTATTCGTTCCAGAACCAGTTCGAAGCGCCGGTTCTGTTCTATGTGCTGACCATCATCGCCATCATCACCCGCAAGGCCGACCTGCTGTTCGTGGTGCTGGCCTGGGTGTTCGTGGTGTCGCGGCTGCTGCATGCCTTCGTCCATGTCACCAGCAACAACCTGCGCGCCCGCGGCGGCCTGTTCGGGATCGGCATGCTGGTGCTGGCCATCATGTGGCTGATCGTGATCGTCAAGATCCTGCTCGGGGCGCCGTGATGCGGCGGCGGCGATGACGCCCGGCGCGCGGCTCGCCGCCGCCATCGAGGCGCTGGCAGCGATCGTGCGCGAGCGCAGGCCGGCAGCGGAGGTGCTGAAGGACTGGGGCCGCGCGCACCGTTTCGCCGGCGCCGGCGACCGCGCCGCCATCGCCGGGCTGGTCTACGACGCGCTGCGGCGCAGGGCGTCGAGCGCCTGGCTGATGGACGAGGACACGCCGCGCGCTGTCGCGCTCGGCATGCTGCGGCGCGAGCGCGGCCTGGACACCGAGGCCATTGCGCGGCTCGCCGATGGTGCGCGCCACGCGCCGGCGCCGCTGACCGCGGCCGAGCGGCTGCGGCTCGACACCGCGACGCTCGACGGCGCGCCGGCCTTCGTCCGCGGCGATTATCCCGAATGGCTCGATGCATCGCTGCAGGCGACGTTCGGCGAAGCGCGCGCGGAGGAGGGCGCGGCGCTGGCGTCGCGCGCGCCGCTCGATCTGCGCGTCAATACGCTGAAAGGCAGCCGCGACGACGCGCAAGCCGCGCTCGCCGATCTCGCGCCGCAGCCGACCCGCTGGTCACCGTGGGGCCTGCGCATCGTGCTGTCGCCGGATTCGAAAAGTCCCGGCATCCATGCCGAGCCGGCCTTCCTGCGCGGCCTGATCGAGATTCAGGACGAAGGCTCGCAGCTCGCCGCGTTGTTCTCCGGCGTAGCGCCGGGCGCGCAGGTGCTCGACCTGTGCGCCGGCGCCGGCGGCAAGACACTGGCGCTCGCGGCGATGATGGCAAACACCGGCCAGCTCTACGCCACCGACGGCGACAAGCGCCGGCTGGCGCCGATCCACGAGCGGCTTGCCCGCGCCGGCGCGCGCAACGTGCAGGTGATCACGCCGCGCCGTGACGGCAGCGAGCTTGCCGCGCTGGAGCGACGCTGCGACCTCGTGCTGATCGATGCGCCGTGCTCCGGCACCGGCGCCTGGCGCCGCAATCCCGACGCCAAGTGGCGGCTGCGGCCCGGCGCGCTCGACGAGCGCCGCCGCCAGCAGGCCGAAGTGCTCGACCGCGCCGTGGTCCTGCTGCGGCCAGGAGGCCGCATCGTCTACGTCACCTGCTCGGTGCTGGAGGCGGAGAACGGCGCGCAGATCAGCGGCTTTCTCTCCCGCCATGCCGGCTTTGCCGTGGTGCCGCCGGACACGGTGGCGGCGGCGCTGGACGAGGTGGCGCCGGCGTTCCGCGCCGCCGCGCTGCTCACGGCCGAAGGACTGTTGATGACGCCGCGGCGCACCGACACCGACGGTTTCTTTGTCTCTATAGTGCGGCACCAGGGTTAAGAGAGGTCATGACCGACCACGACAAGATACTGATCGTCGATTTCGGCTCGCAGGTGACGCAGCTGATCGCGCGCCGCGTGCGCGAGGAGAAGGTCTATTGCGAGATCGTGCCGTTTCAGAAAGCGGCCGAGGCGTTCGCGCGCATGAAGCCGAAGGGCGTGATCCTGTCGGGCGGGCCGGCCTCGGTGCTCGATGCCGGCGCGCCGCTGGCGCCGCCGGAAATCTTCACCGCTGGCGTGCCGGTGCTCGGCATCTGCTATGGCGAGCAGGCGATGGCGCAGCAGCTCGGCGGCAAGGTCGAGGGCGGGCATCATCGTGAATTCGGCCGCGCCGAGCTCGAAGTGGTGGACGACAGCCCGCTGCTCGAGGGCATATGGACCAGGGGCGGCCGCTATCCGGTGTGGATGAGCCACGGCGACCGCGTCACGCAGCTGCCGCCCGGCTTCCGCGTGCTCGGCGTGTCCGAGAACGCGCCGATCGCGATGATCGGTGACGACGCGCGGCGCTTCTACGCCACCCAGTTCCACCTCGAGGTGATGCACACGCCGCAGGGTGCGGCGCTCATCCGCAATTTCGTGCGCAAGATCGTCGGCGCGCGCGGCGACTGGACCATGGGCGCATTCCGCGACGAAGCGATCGCGCGCATCCGCGCGCAGGTCGGCGCCGGCCGCGTCATCTGCGGGCTGTCGGGCGGCGTCGATTCCTCGGTAGCGGCGGTGCTGATCCACGAGGCGATCGGATCGCAGCTCACCTGCGTGTTCGTCGATCACGGCCTGCTGCGGCTCGGCGAGGCCGAACAGGTCGTGAGCCTGTTCCGCGACCACTACAACATCCCGCTCGTCCACGTGAACGCGGAGGCGATGTTCCTCGGCGCGCTCGCCGGCGTCACCGACCCGGAGCAGAAGCGCAAGACCATCGGCAAGCTGTTCATCGACGTGTTCGAGGCCGAGGCGAAGAAGATCGGCGGCGCCGAATTCCTGGCGCAAGGCACGCTTTATCCCGACGTGATCGAGAGCGTGTCGTTCACCGGCGGACCGTCGGTGACGATCAAGTCGCACCACAATGTCGGTGGCCTGCCGGCGCGCATGAACATGAAGCTGGTGGAGCCGCTGCGCGAATTGTTCAAGGACGAGGTGCGCGCGCTCGGCCGCGAGCTCGGCCTGCCCGAGGTGTTCGTCGGTCGGCATCCGTTTCCGGGGCCGGGGCTCGCGATCCGCTGCCCCGGCGAGATCACCAAGGAGAAGCTCGACATCCTGCGGCAGGCCGATGCGATCTATATCGACGAGATCCGCAAGGCGGGACTCTACGACGCGATCTGGCAGGCGTTCGCGGTGATCCTGCCGGTGAAGACGGTCGGCGTGATGGGCGACGGCCGCACCTATGACTTCGTGGTCGGCCTGCGCGCCGTGACCTCGACGGACGGCATGACCGCCGACTTCTATCCGTTCGACATGACGTTCCTCGGCCGCACCGCGACCCGCATCATCAACGAGGTCAAGGGCGTCAACCGCGTAGTCTATGACGTGACGAGCAAGCCGCCGGGAACGATTGAGTGGGAATGATTCAGCGCCCGCCCAGGGTATCCTGCAGTATCCTGGGATTTCCACCTAACATATTGATATAGATAGAAAAACGCCGATTGCCGTTCGGCATCTATCGGCCCGCTAAGATCGGCACCGACGGACCGCCTGACGGTGCACGATACCGTTGCCAAGTCCGATTCCTGCCGCTACCGTCACCGTCCAGATGGCTGCTGACGGTATTTTTTGTAAGATAAGCTATTGAAATATCATTGATTATATCCGGATCGGCGGCCCAAACATGGCTGACGGTATTGCGGGTCGAGAGGCGTGCGGAGATGCTGACGGACGTGGCACTTAAGAACTTGAAACCAAAGGAGAAACCGTACAAGGTCACCGACCGCGACGGTATGTATGTGCTGGTGAGCACGACCGGAACGGTGTCGTTCCGCCTGGACTACCGTCTGAACGGGCGGCGCGAGACCGTCGGGCTGGGGAGGTACGACAAGGCCGGCATCTCGCTCGCGCGAGCGCGGGAACTGTGCATCGACGCCAAGCGCATGATCCGGGAGGGGCGCTCGCCCGCCTTTGAAAAGCAGCGCGCCAAGCGGCGCCTTCTCGAGGCGAAGAGCTTCGGCGAGTTCGGTGAGAAATGGCTCACCATGGCGCCGATGGCCGACAGCACCCGGTCCATGCGCCGGGCGATCTTCGAGCGCGAACTCCTGCCGGCCTGGCGCAAGCGGCTTCTCACGGAGATCACGCCGGACGATCTGCGGGCACATTGCGGCGCCATCGTCGACCGCGGCGCGCCGGCGACGGCGCTGCACGTCCGCGACATCGTCAAGCAGATCTACGGCTTCGCCATCCTCCACGGCGAGAAGGTCGCCAATCCGGCCGATGAGGTCGGCCCCTCGGCGATCGCCCATTTCACCCCAAGGGACCGGTCGCTGTCGCCGACCGAAATCAGGATCATGCTCAAGCAGCTGGAGAATGTCGCAACGCTGCCGACGATCCGTCTCGGTTTGAAGCTGATCCTGCTGACGATGGTGCGGAAGAGCGAGCTGCAGGACGCGGTGTGGGACGAGATCGATTTCGAGAACGGCGTCTGGACGATCCCGAAGGAGCGGATGAAGCGCTCCAAGGCGCACAACGTCTATCTGTCGCGCCAGGCGCTCGACATCTTCATCGCCCTCAAGACCTGTGCCGGCAACTCACGGTACGTCCTGCCGTCGCGCTACGATGCCGATGCGCCCATGTCGCGGGCCACCTTCAACCGCGTCACCTATCTCGTCGTGGAGCAGGCGAAGAAGGAAGGGCTGCCGCTCGAGCCCTTCACCGTCCATGACCTGCGTCGGACGGGATCGACGCTGCTCAACGAGCTCGGCTTCAACAGCGACTGGATCG